>WPCI01195313.1_pt1 | contig 69721 bp, 51 predicted proteins | sample 5399871 | NCBI WGS metagenome assembly WPCI01 (sample SAMN12869469, study PRJNA574797) | sludge metagenome | isolation source: wastewater treatment of pH7 | place: China:Beijing | collected 2019-05-20 | reverse complement strand
GATAAACAGGCTCTTGCCGAAGCGGCGCGGACGCGACAGAAAGTAATACTTGCCCTCGCCGATCAGGCGCAGTGCATGGGGGGTCTTGTCGACATAGTAAAAGTCCTCCTCGCGTATCTCGCGAAAGGTCTGGATGCCGATGGGCAGCTTCCTGCGGGGCAAAACGGCGGGCATGGCGGCTCCTGAAACGACGCGGGCGGGCTCAGGCCAATTCTACGACCTTTGCTGGATGTGGCCGTGCTGGAAGTTGCCGACACCCCGGCCCCCTGCCCGACCACATCGATGAAGTCTTCCTGGCAGGCCAGGAATGGTCCGAGCTTCCGGTATTCAACGACTGGCTGCAGAGCACCCGCAAATACCTTGCCATCAGGCCCGCTCAAGCTGCGCAGGCAGGCCGTTGCGCACAGCGGCGCCGGACACGGCATCCACCCAGATCGAGCGTCCACCCCGGGTCGGGTCGGTGAGGCCGATGTCGTTGATGTTGAAGCCTGCGGCCAGGTGCGGGCAGTCGGGTTGCTGCCGCTCGCCGATGCGGTGCGCGCGGGCACCAAGCTCGCGGTGTCCGAAGCCGTGCTCGACCGCGACCACGCCGCGCATCACCCCCTGGTGCACCAGCACGGTGCATTTCACTCGTCCGCCCGGTGTGGCGAGCCAGGCCGCATCGCCACTCTTCAGGCCGCGGGCGGCGGCATCGTCGGGGTGAACGATGAGCGGGTTCTCGGGGTGCAGACCGGTGATCGGCGTGGCGATGCTGTAGGAGTTCTGCAAGGCAGACTTGAAACTCATCGCCAGCAACGGCCATTCGGCCTCGCCATGCACCGCACGCATCGGCGTGCCATCGCAAAAGGCCGGCGCCTGCCAGGTTGCGCAGCCGGAATAACGCTGACCGGTGAGCGCGTTGCGGGCGCCACCGACATGCTCGCTCCACACCCACAAGGGCTTGCTGAAACGGTTGGTCTGCCACTCGGGCCGCTCGGCCTCCTGCGCCTGGGCCGCCGGCTGATAGCGCCCGCCGCGCGTGTAGAGCAAGGCCACCTTGCGCCACTCCTCGGGCTTGAGCACGGCTTCGAGCTGCGGGCGGATGCGTTCGACCCCGGACAGGACGATGTCCTCGTCGCTGGCATCGCCCACCGGCTCGCCGGCAAACGCGGCATTTGCGCCGGCACGCAGGTACCAGTCCTCCGGTCGCTCCAGCGGCAGCCGGTTGCCCTCGGCATCGGCCAGGCCCTCGGGGCCGAAGCCGGGCAGGTCCATCGCGCGGGCGAGCGCGAAGACGAAGGTTTCCATGCTGATCGGCTGCCCCTCGGCCGTTTTCGCCTGACGGGGTTCGATCACCGGCCAGCGGGCGGTGAGCATGCGGGTCGGCACACCATTCCAGGCCGTGGCCCAGCCCCAGCTCTCGTACATCAGCGAATCGGGCACGATGTAATCGGCATAAGCATTGCTTTCGTTGATCAGCGGGTCGATGGAGATGATCAGCGGCAGCTTTTTCGGGTCGGCCAGATCCTGGCCAAAGCGCTCCTGCAGGCCGGGGATGCCATACACCGGGTTGGCCATCCACAGGATCAGCGCTTTCAGGCTGTAGGGATAGCCGCTGAACGTGCTGGCAAAGAACTCGGTGCCCAGCCCGGGCGCGCCGGGAAACCACTGGTCGTCGGCGGGATAGGCCTGCCCGGCCTCGCGCTTGCGCTGGAACTCGGCCGTGCGCTCATACGGAATGTTGCGTCCGAGCGGGGTACCGCGCGGCTGGATCTTGCCCGGAAAGTTCACCAGATCGTAGCGCGGCCCGGGGGCGACGCTGGGGAAGCCTCCGCCGTTCATCACGAAACCGCCCTTCCAGTTGAGGTTGCCGATCAGTGCATTGAGTGTGACCACCGAGAAGGCATTGTAGAAACCCGAGCCGGACATCATGCCGCCGTGCGCCACCGCGCAGGCACGCCGGCCATGACTGGAGAATTCATCCGCCAGCCCGGCAATGATCTCCACCGCAATGCCGCAGTCGGCGGAATAAGCTTCCAGCGACTGGCTCAGCGCCGACTCACGCAGCAGCTCGAAGCCGGTGCGCACCCGTACCGACCTGCCGCCCGCCAGCGTCAGCACGGCATCCACCTCCATCGGTGCGGCGGTGCTGGCCTGGGGCACGGGCAGGGGCGCGCCGTCGGGCCCCATCACCAGATAGGGGTCATCGTCGCCATACCGCTCGGCCCCGTCGGGCAGCGGCAGCCCCAGGTCAGAGCCGCGCAGGCAGCGCCCTTCGCGCGGATGACCCGCTTCGACGATGACCAGCCAGCTCGCATTGGTGAAGGAGGGTTCGCCCTGCGCTTCGGCCACCTGCAGGCTGGGGTTGGCCAGATACGCGGTGTTTACCCGGTCATGCTCGAACAGCCAGCGCATCATGCCCATCACCAGCGCCCCATCGGAGCCCGGGCGGATCGGCACCCAGCGCCCCTGCTCGGGGGCGGCACGGTTGTCGGCATTGGTGAGCAGCGGATCGACCACCACATACTCCAGCCGCTTGTCGGCCCGGCCTTCGGCGAGCAGTTGCCCGGTCCGCTTGAACGGGTTGCCGGCATTGCCCGGGGCGGTGCCGATGAAGAGCACGAACTCGGCATGCGCGAGATCGGGCTTGGCATGCGGCATCGCGCGATGATCGCCGAACAGGGCGCCCGAGCCCGAGCGCCAGGAGCCGCCGCAATACGAGCCATGGCCCACATAGTTCTGCGTGCCATAGGCCTGCTGCCAAAAGCGGCGCCCCAGCAGGTCGCGTCCGTCGTTGACGCTGACAATATGCCCGACCTGGTTCACCTTCGGACCAAAGCCGGGGTTGTCCGGGTCGATCGGCGTGTCCAGATCGCGCAGCGCGCGCAGTCCATCCACATGCCCTTCACCGAACAGGTCGCCCCCTTCCACCACCTCCTTCACCAGTTGCTCGAAGGAGATTGGCGCCCACTGCCCGCTGTTGCGCGGACCGACCCGCTTGAGCGGTGTGAGCACACGGAAGGGGGAATCGATCTGCGCCAGGGCCGCATTGCCACGACCACAGGTAGTGGAGCGGCCAGCCAGCCCCTTGTCCTGAAAGCGCGACAACGCGATGAAGCTCTCCTTCACGCTGGCCTTCATCGGCAGATGCGGCTCGGTGGACAGGGGGCTGAACGGGTTGCCGGCCACGCGGATCACCTTGCCGGTCGTCTTGTCGATACGCACCCGCACCCCGCACAGGGTGGTGCAGCCCAGGCAGCCGGTATAGCTGACCTGCTGATCGGGGTTGAGCTTGAGTTCGCCGCTGTCCGGATCGACCCGGAACTCGGGCGCCAGTGCCGCGCCATACAGGTTGTGCCCCTGCGCAGCATCGCCGGAAAAGGCATCGACCATGCGGCCGAAGGTTTGTGAGAAACCGGCGGCAAAGGCCGCCAGACCGCCTGCGGCAAGCAGATCGCGTCGTTGCACTTTCATGATGTTTCTCCTTCTGCGGTGCCTGCCCCGCGGCCGGGCACCGTGTCAATCCAGTTCGTCGGGTGGGCGCTGTGGTCAGGCGCCGGCCGGGCGCGCCGAGGCAAGACGCTCCAGCGGCAGCACGGTGGTGAGCAGCACCAGGATGAACACCCACAGGCCGGCCGTGCCGACAATGCCCATCAGGCCTTCGGGCCCCAGTGGCAGCGAGTAGCTGTAGAAGCCGGCACCGGTCTTGGGCACTTCCTGCCCACCGATAAAGATCGTCCAGCGCATCATCCACGCCGAATGCAGCGCGAGCAGCCCGACCAGCAAGCCGGAGCCGGGACGCCACCGGGACAGCAGCAGGGTGAGCACGGTGGCCCCCGCCGCCCACACGGCGGTCAGCTGCCAGCCGGGCGAATGCGCCACCTCGGCGAGCGCCTCGGCATGCACCGGCGCCAGCCCGCTCACCCCCAGCACCAGCCACAACACCCCCACCAGCAAGGCCGCCAGTTGGCTCACGGCGAGCACCCGCGACATGCGCCCGATCAGCACGGCGTCGTGGCGGGCGGGGCCGAAGCGGTTGAACAACAGGGTCAACCCCACCGCACCGGCAAAGGCCGTCACCGCAAACTGCACCGGCAGCAGCGGCGTATGCCACAGCGGACGGGCACGCACCACCATCACCTCGACCCCGGTATACAAGGCCACCAGCAGCGCGCCCACCAACGCCACCACGGCCGCACCCACCAGCGCCCGACGGCTTTCCAGTCCGCCATACGCTATCGCCCGTGCCAGCCCGGCCAGGCGTCCATCGCTACGCCCATGTGCGGCCAGCAGCGGACGGAAGGCCAGCCAGGCGTACAGGATCAGCCCCACCAGATACACGGGAATGAAGAACGCCCCCCAGGACATCCACGAAGTGGGCGTGAAGTAGGCATAGAAGTGCCAGAAGCGCCCCGGCTGGTGCAGGTCGGCCAGCAACGCGACCGGCGCCGTCAGCCCGCACACCAGCGCACCGAGCAGGGCCAGCCGGGAGAGCGCCTCCCAGCCCGGACGGCGGAACACCACCCCCGGCAGCGACAGCAGAAAGGCCCCGTAAGACAGGCCGATCAAGAAGAAATAGGACACCGCCCACGGCAGCCAGGCGACTTCGCGGGTGACGTTGATGGTTTCGACAATGGCCGTGTTCATGATGACGACTCCTCACGCGTGGCGGGCACGCGGTTTCCACAGACTGCCCTGCCCCTCCACCTTGCCGGTGAAGCGCTCGTCGAGTCCGATATAGAAAACTTGCGGGGCGGTGCCCTGCTCGGGCTTGAGCACCTTCAGCTCGCCGCGCGCGGCATCGAGACGCTGGCGCAACTCGCCCTGGGCATCATTGAGATCACCGAAGATGCGCGCACCGCCCACACAGGTTTCCACGCATGCAGGCAACAGCCCGGCTTCGAGCCGGTGTGCACAGAACGTGCATTTGTCGGCCTTGTGGGTATCGTGATTGATGAAACGTGCATCGTAGGGACAGGCCTGCACGCAGTAGGCACAGCCCACGCAGCGATCCGCATCCACCAGCACGATGCCGTCGGCACGCTTGAAGGTGGCCCCCACCGGGCACACCGGCACACAGGGCGGGTTGTCGCAGTGGTTGCACAGGCGCGGCAGGACATAGGTGCCGGCCGGCTGGCGAGCATCGGTGACTTCGACACTGTAGGTGGACACCACGGTGCGAAAACTGCCCTCGGGCACCGCGTTTTCCTGGATGCACGACATCGTGCAGGACTGGCAGCCAATGCAGCGGCGCACATCCACCAGCATGGCCCAGTGGCGGGCCGTGGCAGGCGTCTGCGCCATCGCCGGCACCGCTGCGGCGGCGGTGAGCACCGGCACTCCGCGCAGGAAGTTGCGCCGCGAGACATTGCAGTCGGGTGGGCCGGGCGGGGTTCCCCGCCGGCCCGCCTCGCTCGCTTCGCGTGCCTCGTATTCGTTTCGCTCGGATTTCATGACTACGCTCCCTTTGCTCTGTGTGGAGTCGCAGTCAGCTTAAGCCTTCAATAACCCTGGCGTAACTGGGGGGATGATGCAGCGGAGTAGATGGTTTTACCTATTTACGTGGCGCGTTTTACTTCATGCGCTTTACTTTGCGTCGTGCGTTTCTTCCCAGCCGGTGACCATTGCCCGGACATGCGCCAGCGGAGTGTGGCCAGCCGTGGCCAGATAGACGTGAATGATCAGGAAGGCGAGCATCAGGAAGGCGCCGGCGGTATGCGCCAGCGCCACCTGCTCCAGCCCCAGCCCTGCGGGCAACCAGCCCTGCACGGAGCCCCAGAACAGATACAGCAGCCCGGACACCCACAACAGCGGGTTGATGAACAGTTTCACCCCCAGGTAGGCAAGGCGCTGCAGGGGGTTGTGCTTGCGCTCGACGGTGACCTTGTAGGGGTGAGGCGCCCCGATGAAGATGCCGTACGCGTAGTAACGCACCATGCGGTCGATGTTCTGCACGGTGGGGATGTAGTGCCGCCACTGCCCGGTCGTGAAGTGCCAGAAGATCGCAAACACCCACAGCGCCACCAGCAGCAGGGCGGCGGTTTCGTGGATGTTCACCGCACGCTGGAAGTCAAGCAGCGCGTGACTGCCGTGAATCGCAAAGCCGGTAAACAGCAAAGTGACGATGAGCGCAGCCTGTGACCAGTGCCAGAAACGCTCGAAGCGGGTGAACAGATAGATACGCTGGCTCATCTCAGTGCTCCTTGCGTTTGTTTCGGGTGAGGATACGCACACCACCATGGCCGACCGCACCCAGCAGCATCAGGCCGGCGAGGCCGAAACCGAAGCGGTCCAGCCAGGCATTGCGGTCGCGGCCCGGCATCCACACCCCCGGCACGCCGGCCAGTCGCCCCTGGTCGGTGTGGCACTCATTGCAATGCACCGCCTGCTCGGCGGGCGCCACCATGTGGGTGATCGGCCACAGCATGGCGGTATCGACAAAACCGAACTCGCCGCTGTAGGGCTGCCCGGTGGCCTCGGCACCGGCCTGCAGCGCCTTGGGCCAGTCGAAGTTGTACCAGAAGGCCGTGTCATCGGGGGTGGCGGTGTGCGGGATGAGCAGCGTCCTGTGCACCTTGTCGTAAGGCTGGCGACCGTGGAAAACCTTCACCGGCCAGATGCGGGCGTTGTCCGCCCCCGGCTCGCCCAGGAAGCGGTTGATCGCCACCCGGCTGTCCGGGTCGATGCGCGTGTCGGGCTGGGTGTATTCCACCCGGCCATCGAACCACTGGTAGTGCGGCTGCACGTGCTCGCCCAGCACGAAGTCCCCCTTCTTGCTGTCGTAGATCACATGCCCTTTCTCATCCTTGAGCTGGAAGGGCTTGCCCTCCTCGTTCATGCGTCCGGCGGTGGACCAGTCCCAGCCCATCTTGGTCGGCACACCGCCACGCGCAAAGCTGGGAATGTGACAGCTCTGACAGGCCAGCGTGCGGGCGTGATCGTTGAGCCGGGTGGCCTGCAGCAGCCCGCCCTGGTGCGGGCGGTCGCCATGGCAAGACTGGCAGGTGGCCGGGTTGCGCGTGGTGTGTTCGCCGCGCATCAGCGCGCCATGCGGGTCGGCGCCGCTCATGCTGATGCGGCTGCCGGCCACACGGTGCTCTTCGGTCTTGTGGCACTCGCTGCACGCAAAGTTGAGGCCATCCGCAGCCATGTGCACATCGAGCTCGCGGCTGGCGGTGTTCAGCGAGGAATCCAGATCGCCATGCTTCACGCCATCGCCACCCCCGCCGTAATAGTGGCAGCTGCCGCAGGTCTGGCGCGAGGTGTGGCCGATGTTGCGGGCGACGGCCACGAGGTCCACCGGCTCGACGAACTTGCCCGACTTCGGGGGCCATTCCATACGCTCATACGCCGGGTGCCCGGCCAGGCCGGCAAGCTTCCTGTAGTCGCCGGTGTTGTGGCAGGCCAGGCAATCGACCTTGCTTTCGTCGCTGAAATCGAAGGTGTCGTCCTTCCAGCCATAGCCCACATGACAGGACTGGCAGAAGGCTTCATTGGAGCGGTCACCGATGCAAAAACCGTTCAGCATGGTCTTCTTGCCCAGTTGCTGGCCGGTGTCGGGGTTGGTGTACTCCCAGGTCCAGTGCCGGGTGGCCATGACCTGCCGGGCCGCTTCGGTGTGACAGGTGAGACAGGCACGGGTCACCTCCTCGCCGCTGGCAAAGGGGCCTTGCAGGACCTCGAACTTGCTGTGGTCGGCCGTGGCCGCCCGCACCGGGCTGACCATGACAAGCACACAGGCCAGCACAATCAGCACACCCAGTGCGCCCCCGGCGAAACCGGGATGCCGGGTGAAACGGGTGGACGCACGCCGCACGGCAATCGATAGAAGCAGCTTCATGGACTCCCCTCCAGCACAACGGCACAGCTCGCTCGGGCGATTCACGGCACATCATGCGCTTCGGTGGTGAATGACGACATGGCAAAAAGACAGCAGGGCGCACAACGGGACAGTTGAGGGATAGGCACTGCCCCGCACACCCTGGGGCACAGGATGAGGAGAGATATACGCGCCCTGCCATGAACCTTGCCTATAACAAGAAGCGTGCCAAGCATAGGACATGCGGCAAACCGCCAGCAGTGGCGCAGGATGCGGACACAGGGGCAGAGACACCGCAGCCGCCGGCGTGCGCCACGCCCACAGAAAGTGGCAGTCTGGCCGCCAGGTTTGGCGGTCACCGACAGGCTGCGCTTCGGCTCACTGCGTGCCCTGCCCGATGGCTTTCAGCTTGCGGTACAGCGTGCGCTCGCTCAGGCCAAGCCTGGCGGCCAGTTCGCGGCGGCTGCCACGGTGGGTACGCACCGCGCGCAGCAAGGCCTGACGCTCCACTTCGCGCAGGTCGGCGGCCGGTGGCTGGCCGGTCTCGCCGGACGACGGCTTGAACAGACGGCTGCCGTCGGGCTGGAGCACCTCTTCCGGCAGGTGGTCGGGCTGGATCTGCTCGCCGTCGCACATCAGGCTGGCGCGCTCCAGCACATTGCGCAGTTCGCGCACGTTGCCCGGGAAGTCATACGCCAGCAGCGCGGCCATGGCCTCGCGCGACACCTTCAGATTGCGCTCGCCAGCCACCCGCGCCAGCAGGGTCTCGGCCAGCAGCGGGATATCGCCAATCCGTTCCCGCAGGGGCGGCACCCGGATGGGAAAGGTGTTGATGCGGTAGTACAGATCCTGCCGGAAGCTGCCCTCGGCCACCATCTCGCGCAATGGCCGGTGGGTGGCCGAAACCAGCCGCACATCGGCCTTGCGCAGTTCGGTGGCCCCCACACGGCGGTAGGTGCCGGTTTCCAGCAGGCGCAGCAGCTTCACCTGCATGCTCAATGGGATGTCGCCCAGTTCGTCGAGAAACAGCGTGCCGCCGCTGGCCGCCTCGATCAGCCCGGTCTTGCGCTGCGTGGCGCCAGTGAAGGCGCCGCGCTCGTGGCCGAACAACTCGCTCTCGAACAGGGTTTCCGGCAGCCCGGAGCAATCGACCGCGACGAACGGCCCTTCGGCGCGCCGGCTGGCATCATGGACCGCATTGGCCACCACCTCCTTGCCGGTGCCCGACTCCCCCTGCAGCAACACGCTGGCGTCCGAAGGTGCAACCCGCGCGACCAGTTCCAGCATGTACTGGAAAGCCGGCGCCTTGCCGACCAGCCCCAGCCGGTCGGACACCCCGCGCGCCACGTTCATCGGCTCCATTTTCTCGATGAACCAGGCAATCTCTCCGGCAGCATCGCGCACCGGTGACAGCTCGATGTTCACATACTCCTCACCATGCGCGGTGTGGTGCAGGTGCAGCACCCGCTCACGCTGGCCGGAATTCAGACTGCGCGCCAGCGGGCAGGACTCGCCTGCCCGGTCGCACGGCACGCTGTAGTGATGCGACACGTCGTAGCAGGTGCGTCCGATCACGCTGCGGCCGGCACCGTGGCTGCGGCGATAGGCGGCATTCGCGGCAATCACCCGGTAGTCGCGGTCGCACAGGATGTGCGGCTCGGACAGGGTTTCGAGAAAGGACACCAGCTCGGGCAAGGGATGCAGCTCATGGGGCATGGAAATCTCCTCTCCAGGTCCGGCCATGGCTCGCACACATGCCGGACGACATTGACAGTATTGGCAGCAACGACTGCCAGAGTGTGGCAGACCGGCAGTCTTCCGGTCAATCATCCGGGACGCAGTTCCTTGACCGGCGTCAAGGCTGGCGCGACTTTCAGCGTATCCAGGCGGGTTGGCACGCTAATTGAGTGGACGGCTCTTGTTCCACGACAACCCATACGGAGAAACCCATGGTCTCTGAACTACTCGTCGACCTGTCGCGGCTGCAGTTTGCCGCCACGGCGATGTACCACTTCCTGTTCGTGCCGCTGACCATCGGCATGGTGTGGATGCTGGTCATCATGGAGAGCACCTATGTCATGACCGGCAAGGTCGTCTACAAGGACATGACCCGCTTCTGGGGCAAGCTCTTCGGCATCAACTTTGCGCTCGGTGTGACCACCGGCATCACGATGGAATTCCAGTTCGGCATGAACTGGGCGTACTACTCGCACTACGTGGGCGACATCTTCGGGGCGCCACTGGCCATCGAGGGGCTGATGGCCTTCTTCCTGGAGTCCACCTTCATCGGCCTGTTCTTCTTCGGCTGGGACCGCCTGTCGCGCAAGCAGCACCTGGCGGTGACCATCCTGATGGCGCTCGCCACCAACCTGTCCGCATTGTGGATCCTGGTGGCCAACGGATGGATGCAGGACCCGGTCGGCGCCAGCTTCAACTACGAGACCATGCGCATGGAGCTGGCCAGCTTTACCGAAGTGCTGTTCAACCCCACAGCCCAGGCCAAGTTCGTGCATACCGTCTCGGCAGGCTATGTGACCGGTGCAATGTTCGTGCTGTCGATCTCGGCGTGGTATCTGCTCAAGGGACGTGACACCGAATTTGCCAAACGCTCTTTCCGCATCGCGGCTGCGTTCGGCTTTGCCTCGGTGTGCTCGGTGATCGTGCTGGGCGATGAGTCGGGCTATGTGATCACCGAGTCGCAGCAGACCAAACTCGCCGCGATGGAGGCCATGTGGGACACCGAGCCGGCCCCGGCCGCGTTCAACGTGATCGCCTTTCCCAATGAAGCGGAGATGAAGAACGACTTCGCCATCCACATTCCCTGGCTGATGGGCCTGATTGGCACCCGCTCTTTCGACACCGAGATTCCCGGCCTGCGCGACATCATGGCGAAAAACCGCGAACGCATCGAAAACGGCGTGGAGGCCGTGAAGCTGCTCGACGCCCTGCGCGCCCGTCCGCAGGATGCCGCCCTGCGCGAGGCCTTCGACAAGGTGAAGGACGACCTCGGCTTCGGCCTTCTGGTGAAGCGTTACACCAGCGACATGAACACGGTCACCCCCGAGACGATGGATCGGGCCGCACGCGACACCATCCCGGCCGTCGCGCCACTGTTCTGGAGCTTCCGCATCATGGTCGCGCTCGGCTTTGCGATGCTGGTGCTGTTCGGCCTGGCGCTGTACAGCTCGCTCAAGGGTGACTTCATGCAGCGCCCGAAACTGCTCAAGTGGTCGCTGTGGTTCCTGCCGGTGCCATGGATTGCCGCCGAGCTGGGCTGGTTCGTCGCCGAATTCGGCCGCCAGCCCTGGACCGTGTATGGCGTGCTGCCCACCCATGTGTCGGTTTCCACGCTGTCCGAAGCCAGCCTGTACGGCTCGCTGGCCGGTTTTGTGGGCTTCTACACCCTGCTGATCGTCGTGGAGATGTACCTGATGATCAAGTTCGCACGCCTTGGCCCGGGCAGTCTGGGCACCGGCCGCTACCTGAACGAACCGGCACACGCCTGACGGAGGAACCCTGATCATGATTTTCGATTACCCCACAATCAAGCTCATCTGGTGGCTGCTGGTCGGCGTTCTCCTCATCGGCTTTGCCATCATGGACGGCCACGACATGGGCGTGGGCACGCTGCTGCCCTTCGCCGGCAAGGGCGACGAGGAGCGCCGCGTCATCATCAACACCGTCGGCCCGCACTGGGATGGAAACCAGGTGTGGTTCATCACCGGCGGCGGGGCGATCTTCGCCGCCTGGCCGATCGTGTATGCCACGTCATTCTCGGGTTTTTACTGGGCCATGCTGGCGGTGCTGTGGGCGTTGTTCTTCCGCCCGGTGGGCTTTGACTACCGCAGCAAGATCCACAACCCGACCTGGCGCAAGACCTGGGACTGGGGACTGTTCGTGGGCGGTGCGGTCCCGCCGCTGATCTTCGGCGTGGCGTTCGGCAACCTGCTGCAGGGCGTGCCCTTCCATTTCGACAGCCTGCTGGTGCCGTACTACACCGGCTCGTTCTGGGCGCTGCTCAACCCCTTCGCGCTGCTCTGCGGCGTGGTGTCTTCGGCCATGATCACCCTGCACGGTGCGGTGTATCTGATGCACCGTACCGAAGCCGACATCCAGCGCCGCAGCCGCAATGCCGCCCTGATCGCCGGCACAGTGATGCTCGCCGGCTTCACCCTGGCCGGAGTGTGGATGCAGTGGATTCCGGGTTATGCGATCACCTCGGCAATCGACCCCGCTGCCCTGCCCAACCCGCTGGCAAAGGAGGTAGTGCGCGAGGCCGGTGCGTGGATGAACAACTACCGCAACATGCCGCTCACCCTGCTCGTTCCGCTGCTCGCCTATGTCGCCGGCGCTGCCACGCTGTGGCTGGCCGCACGCGGCCGCACGCTGGCCGCCTTCGTGACCTCGTCCTTCGCCATCACCGGGGTGATCGGCACGGCAGGCGTCTCCATGTTCCCCTTCGTCATGCCGTCCTCGTCGGTGCCTGGCGCCAGCCTCACGGTGTGGGATGCCGCTTCCAGCCATCTGACCCTGACCATCATGTTCTGGGCCACACTGATCTTCATGCCGATCATCGTGGCCTACACCAGCTGGGCCTACAAGGTGATGGCCGGCAAGGTCACCACCGCCTACATCCGCGAGAACGAACACTCGGCCTACTGAACCCAGCAACAAGGAGACGCAACATGTGGTATTTCGCCTGGATACTCGGAGTCGGCTTCGCCATCCTGCTCGCCATCCTCAATGCAATGTGGGGAGAAACCGAGGAAGATCGCAACACCCTGCCGGTACAGCCCGTGGGGCGCAAGGCAGCCGATGCCGACACCAAGCTGAGCTGAGCCCTACCCCTCCACCACAACAGGCGCCGGCAGAGGCCCCCAGCACTGCCGGCGTACTGGCTGAGTCGAGCGCCATGTACTTCAGAATCTTCAGCGCCCCTTCCGGCCCCCACCTCACCTACCTGCTCGCTGACTGTGACGAACAGGAAGCCGTGGTCATCGACCCGCACCCGGAGCAGACCGAACTCATCCGGGCCATTCTCGACGAGCGCATGCTGAGCCTGCGCTTCGTGCTGCTCACCCATGTACACGCCCGGCAGCGCCCCGACCCCAAACCCCTGTGCGCCCACTCCGGCGCACAGTTGGTGATCGGCGAACAGGCCCACGCCCTGCCCGACGCCCGGCGAGTGCGCCACGGCGAGCATCTGCTGTTCGGCAACGAAGTGGTCCGCATACTTGGCACGCCGGGACATACCGCCGGCTGCCTGAGTTATCTGTGTCGCGACCGGCTGTTCTGCGGCGACGTGCTGGACGTGGACAACTGCACCTGCGACCATGAGGAAGCCGACCCGGGCAAGCTGTTCGACAGCCTCACCCAGCGGCTCTTCCTGCTCCCGGCCGAAACGCTGGTGTTCCCCGCCCACGCACGGCGCGGGCGCACCGTGTCGACGATTGCCGAAGAGCGCACCCGCCACGCCCGCCTGTGCAACGGCAGCCGGGAAACCTTCATCACCGAAATGAGCTTCCGGCGGCCGGCAGCTTGACACACCGGCGGCCGGCAAGAAAAAACCCGCTGAACCAGATCAGCGGTTCAGCGGGTTTTCAGTCGGAACGCGCCGGCCACCGGCCGGCCCAGCGTCTCAATGTCTCAATCAACCGCCTTGCGCGGCGACATCCAGCCCATCACCGAATACACCAGGATCACGGTACCCACCAGCCCCGCACCGAACACCAGTGCGATCAGGAACCAGTCGGCCGGCCCACCCGCATCGGTGAAGCCTGAGGACGACACCTTGGCCATCAGCACCAAGGCCAGCACGCCGCCCACCAGTCCAGCCAGTTCGGCGCGCACAAGGCGGCGCGCAACAATGCCGCGCTCCCGCACCAGCAGGCCCACAAAAGCCAGCGTGGCCCCCACCGCCAGCAGGATCAGCACCCACAGCAGCGGGCCCAGCATTTCCTGGAACACCGCCAGGAAGATCATCGGATCGAGTTCTTTCATCTTCGCTTCTCCTCTCAGGCGCGGCCGCGCAGCATGCTCAGGTAAGTCGGCTTCAGGGCCATGGTCTTCATCACCCAGCTGATCCACAGCTCTTCCAGCGGTGCGATCACGCCGGGGAAGGACGGTGTCAGGTTGTTCTCGTAGTCGAATTCGATCAGCATGGCCTGACCCAGACGGGTGATCAGCGGGCAGGAGGTGTAGCCGTTATACACCTCACCGGACTGCCGGCCCTCGATGTCGGCCACCAGATGATCCACCGCCACCGGTACCTGCCACTTCACGCTCGCCGCCGTCTTGCCCTTGGGCACGCCGGCAATGTCGCCCACGCCGAACACGTTGGGATAGCGCTTGTGGCGCAGGTTGTCGCGATCCACCTCCATCCAGCCTTCGCGCCCCCAGGCGCCTTCCTGCCAGGGCAGCGGACTGTTGCGCACGGCATCGGGGGCCACCATCGGTGGAATCACGTTGATGAAGTCGTAAGGCTGCTCGATCTCACCGTCCGGCGAACTGAAGACGGCCACCCGGCGCCCCAGGTCGATGGACTGCAGCACCCGTTCGTAGTTGACCTTCACGTCACGGTCACGGAACAGCATGCGGACCTTCTCGTGCACGATCGGCACGCTGAACAGCGCCTTGTTGTTGGCGTTGTAAATGATCTCCGCCTTGCCGCGATTGCCACGGCGGCGGAGGTGGTCATCGGTGATGAAGGTATATTTGAGGGGCGCGCCGGCGCACTTCATTTCGGTGCCCGGTCGGCAGAACACCCCCACCCCGCCCTTGTCGGCAAAGGCGGACATTGCCTGCCAGGTGGCGAACGCCTTTTCAGGACTGTGGTAAATGCTGCCCAGACCATTCTGGCCGATCTGTGCAGTATCCATGCCCGGAATCGCGTCATAGTCGAGCTTCAGGCCGATGGCGACCACCAGATAGTCGTACTCGAACACCTTGCCCGACTCGCTCACCACTTTGTTGCCTTCTGGATCGAACTCCGTCACCCGTTCCTCGATCCAGTCCACGCCGGAGGGCAGATATTCGGCCGTATCGGACACCGGATAGGCCGCATCCTTGATGCCAGCGGCCACCAGGGTGAAGCCGGGCTGATAGTAATGCTGCTTGCGGGCATCGATGAGGGTGATCTTCGCCCCCTCAAGCCGGGCTGCCAGCCGGGAGGCTGCGGTCAACCCGGCGGCACCGGCACCGGCAATGACGATGCGCGCAGAGGTCTTGACCCTTGAGGCTGCGCGCGCCTGGCTGGGCACCACCAGCGCCCCTGCGGCCCCTGCCGCCCCCAGCATCAGGAAAGATCTTCGATTCAACCGGCCTGACACCAGGGTTTCAAGCTGTTCGGCCTCGGTGTGCTTTTTCATGAATGACTCCTCCAGTGCACGGGCTACGACATATAAATAAGTAAACTCTTATATTCTAACCCATTCTTTCCGGCTATAACACGCATTCAGACACTTTTTAGCGCTTTTTGCTTCCGCCCGTATTGAACTGTCGAAGGTAAGATAGGCATCGAAGGGCATGACACGGGGCTGCCCCTGCCCGGCCCCCTCAAGAGACGGAGCACACCGCCGTGACGACACCTGCGGAACACATCAATCAGTGGCTGGATGCCCACCGGATCACCGAAGTCGAATGCTTCGTGCCGGACATGGCCGGCATCGCACGTGGCAAGATCGTGCCACGCCACAAATACGATCCGGAACAGGGCCTGCGCCTGCCCGAAGCGGTGCTCACCCTGACCGTGACCGGCGATTACCCCGAACACGACTACACCTCGATCGCCGATCCCGACATGCGGCTGATACCCGATGCGGGCAGCCTTCGGCTGGTGCCCTGGGCCAAGGAGCCGACCGCACAGATCATCCACGACTGCATGACCTTTGACGGCACGCCGGCCGACCTGGCACCGCGCAATGCGCTCAAGCACATCCTGGAGTTGTATCGCAACGATGGGCTGGTGCCGGTGATTGCACCCGAAATGGAGTTTTACCTGGTGGAGGTCGAGCCGGACGAGGACATCCCGCTCCGCCCCCCAGTCGGCCGCACCCGTCGCACCGAAGCCGGACGCCAGAGCTACAGCATAGACGCGGTCAGCGAATATGACGAACTGTTCGAACTGATCTACAACTGGTGCGAGACACAATCCCTCGCCCTGGACACCCTGATCCACGAAATGGGTACCGCGCAGATGGAGATCAACCTCGACCACGGCAACGCGCTGGACCTGGCCGACCAGGTATGCTGCTTCAAGCGCACCGTGCGCGAGGCTGCGATCCGCCACAACATGTACGCCACCTTCATGGCCAAGCCCATGCAGGGGCAGCCGGGCAGCGCCATGCACATTCACCAGAGCGTGCTCGATGCCAGCGGGCACAACCTTTTCTCGCGCCCCGACGGCCGCCCCGCGCCGCAGTTCGCTCACTTCATCGGCGGGCTGCAGACCTACCTGCCGGCGGCCATGCCATTTTTCGCCCCCTATGTGAATTCCTACCGCCGGCTGTCGGCCTACACGTCCGCGCCGATCAACCTGTCATGGGGATACGACAACCGCACCTGCGGCCTGCGCGTCCCGCACTCCACCCCCCAGGCCCGGCGGGTCGAGAACCGTCTCGCAGGGGTCGATGTCAATCCTTACCTGGCGATTGCCGCCAGCCTGGCCTGCGGTTATCTGGGCATGCAGCAAAAGCTCGAACCCAGCGCCCCGCTCGCCGGCAGCGCCTACGAACACCCCCATCAACTGCCCCGCCACCTGGACGACGCAGTCGACAGGCTGCTGGCCTGCCAGCCCCTTGCCGACGTGTTCGGCGAGCACTTCCTGCAGGCTTACGGCGCCATCAAACGGGCTGAACACCGCGAATATCTGGAGGTGATCAGCCCCTGGGAGCGCCGGCATCTGCTGCTGCACGTCTGACCCGTTCATCCATTCAACCATCCCACAAGGATCAAGATGCCCACACAGACTCGCGACACCTCACTGACCACCGATCAGAAGGCCCTGGCCATCAACCTGGACAAGTACAAGTACGGCTCCATCGTCGAAATCGGCGCCGGACAGGAAGTGGCCCGGCGCTTCTTTCATGTTGGCGCGGCGGCCGGCACGATCGCAAAGACCATGTCGGCCTATGACATGGCCGTGAGCGACGACATTTATGGCCCGGTCGACCGCTATGTCAGCCGTGCCCGCCTGATGCAGATGCTGGACAAGGAGTTCGAACAGGTGGTGAACCGCCTGTCGCAGGTTCGCCCGAAGAACACCACCTTCTTTGCCTATGCCGCCACCGTCACCGCACGCAGCTTCAAGCAGACCAACGAGTGCCATGGCTGGATTGGCGTACGCCTGCAACTGCACCCCGGGGCCACCCCGAGCGATATCGTGCTGCATGTGCGCATGCTCGACAACGACAATGCGCAGCAGTCCGATGCGCTCGGCATTCTCGGGGTGAACCTGATCTATGGCGCCTTCTTCCACCACACCCAGCCCGAGTGGGTGGTCGAGGGGCTGGGCGACGGCCTCGGGCCGGACCGCATCGAGGTAGACCTGATCCACTTTTCCGGCCCCTACTTCGAGGAAGTCGAAAACCGCCTGATGAACCTGCACCTGATCCGCAGTTGGCTGACGCGGGCGGTGGTGTTCAACCCGCAGGGCGAGGTGGTGGTGCCCGGCGAGCTGTTCTACCGCAAGCCGGTGATGGTGATGCGCGGCAGCTTCAAGCCGGTCACCCGGGTCAACGCCGACATGATGACCTCGGGCCAGCACCAGTTTGCTCAGCTCGCGGCGGTCGACGAGGACAAGATGGTGGCACTGGCCGAGATCACCATGAACTCACTGATCTCGGGCGACAATGTGGACAATGCCGATTTTCTGGCACGGGTGGATCTGCTCGCCTCGATGGGCTACACCGTGATGATCTCGGACTATGTGCGCTTTTTCCGCCTGCGGGCCTATCTGCGTCGCTACACCCAGAAGCCGATCGGCATTGTGCTGAGCGTGCGCGACTTTGCCGCACTGTTCGACGAAAAATATTACGAAGGGCTTGAGGGTGGAATGCTGGAAGCCTTCGGCAAGCTATTCCCGGACAACACGCATGTGTACGTGTATCCGGCCCGGCCGCGTGGTAGCCAGGCGCTGGTCACGCTGGACAGCGTAAGCGTGCCGGCGCACCAGAAGCACTTGCTGGCTTATCTGGTGGAAAACGGCAAGCTGGTGGCCATCGACCGCTTCGACGAGGACTGCCTGCACATCGACGCCACCGAAGTGCTGGCCGCGCTGCGCCGCGGACACGGCGAGTGGGAAAAGGATGTGCCCGAGCTGGCCGCCCGGCGCATCGTCGACAAACGCCTGCTCGGTTTCGACAGCGAATGATGCGCTGACGCGGTACCTCGGATCAGGAGCGCGAGAAGCGGCCCAGCAACTGCTGCAGCTTCTCGGTCTTGCGCCGCTCGGCTTCGGCCTCGCGCTGTGCCTCGCGCTCCTTCTGCTGCTGTTCGCGCTTGCGGCGGCTCGCTTCGGCGAAACGTTCCTTCAGCGTCTGCGCGGCATGCTGGCGATGCTCCTCGCTCACCTCGCCGGCTTCGTTGCCTTCCAGATCGTAGCGATGCGTGGCCTTTTCCATCGCCTTGAGATAGCGGGTGGATGCCGTATGCAGCCGCATCGCGGTGCGGATCACCTTGCGCTCCGCATCGGGAAAACGCTCGGCCACCGCCTTGTCGATGCGCAGGGCCACGGGGCGGTATTCGCGGAAGGTGGGTGAGAGGGCCTGCAATTGCTGCAGCAGGCCGCGCGGGTCGAGCGCACCCGGGCTGTCGGGGCGTGCCCCGGTGGCGGGGGCCGTGGCGGCAGTGTCAGGCGCAGCGGTGTCGGGCGTATCGGGCAGGTCGGTCGTCATGATGTTTCGGCAAGGGCAGGAAGCGGTTCAATAAAACGGCCACAACACGGTGCGGCAGGCGAATGATCGCACGAAATGCCACTCTGCCGCCCAGATTGCCATCCATCGGGCAAGCCCCGGCAGCGCTCAGCCAGTCTGTACGCGGTGGCGGCGCAGACGCAGCCACACCGGCAGCATGGCCAGCGCAATCACAATCTCAAGCGCCGCAATGCAGATGAACACCGGCAGATAAGGGGCGTCCCAGCCTGCGGCCCGAAAACCGGCCAACAGGCTGCCCGACAGCAGCGGCCCGAGCGCAAAGCCCAGCGATCCCGCCACATTGAAACCGGCCAGCGCACTGGCACGCTGGTTTTCGCCAGCCAGCTCGGCGGTAAGCACCAGCGACGGAGCATACATCAACGCCGCCACCAGCCCGCCCAGGGCCATCGCCCACACCAGCAGCGACACAGGCGTGAGCCCCAGCACGATCAGGAACACGCCGTACAGCACACTGCCCGCAATCATCATTGCCAGACGGTCGAAGCGCTGGCTCAACACCCCTGACGGATAGGTGAGCAGGGAAAACGGAATCAGGAACGCCGCCATCACCATCCCGATGCGCGCAGGCGACAACCCCAGCACCGTGCCCAGGTACAGCGAGAAGGTGGACACGATGAAGCCCACCGTCAGCCGGTCGATGAAGGAAAACAGATACGGCACCGCCAGCATGCGCGTGCGCGTCAGGGCGCGCAGCAGCCCGCTCATGGAGCGGCGCCCGCCCGCCCGGGACGGATCGCGCAGCAGGAACGGCACCACGCCGCCCAGGGCAAGCATCAGCAGGCCACCATACCAGGGCACCTGCACGGCCGAAGCGCTGCCCAGCCAGCCCCCCAAAGGCGCCCCCAGTGCCACGCCCAAACTGACCGCCGCCCCCACACCGCCCATCGCCGCCCCCATACCCTCGCGCCGCGCATGGTCGGCCCCCAGCGCCATCAGCAGCGACAGCGCCGTCATGTGGGCACAGCCTTCCACAAAGCGCAGCGCGAGCAACACCGCATAGCTCCAGTCGCCGGCAATCAGCAGCAGACAGGCTCCATTCACAATAAAGGCACCGGCAATCAGCGGCACCCGGCGCCCCAGACTGTCGGAAACCAGCCCGGCCAGCGGTGCCGCCACCAAGGCACCGACCATGTTGATCGACATGAACAGGTGGCGGGCCACATCACCGGTCTCCGGGTGACGGCCAACAGTCAGCTCACTGAGCACCGGCACCATCCCGGTGACCGGCAGCATCAACAGCAAAATGACCAGACGGATGGCGTGAGACATGGCGTGTACTGCACTCCCCGGGACCCGTGCCCCATGCGGAACAGATGCAAGAGCCTGTTATTGTGCACTGCACAAAATAGTTGTTGACATCCTGTTCGATGAGCCTAGAATGAAATTGTGCACTGCAACAGCAACGTTCTGCTCCAAGCGGCGGAACACAGCGAAAGCGCTGACGCGTCGGCAGTGATCGAATCTCATCATATATTCAGGAGCCACACCATGAACGCCAGCCACGAAAAAATCACCGCCAGCCAGAAAGCCGCCGTCGAAACCTCGCTGAACGTGGTCAAGACCATGTTCGACTCGGCCGAGCGCCTGGTGGTTCTGAACCTCAACACCGCCCGTGCCATCCTGGAAGACGGTTCGGCCAACCTGATGTCGCTGCTGTCGGCCAAGAACCCGGAAGAGCTCATCGCCCTGCAAACCGGTTTCACCCAGCCGGCTGCCGCAAAGACCGTGGCCTACTACCGCAGCTGCTACGACATCGTGGCCCAGACGCTGGAAACCATCGCCAAGCCGTACGAAGTCCAGTTTGCCGAAGCCAACAAGCTGGTCGCTGCCGAGCTGGAGAAGGCCGCCAAAGCCTCGCCGATCGGCTCCGAAGCTGCCCTGGCCGCCGTCAAGTCGACCATCGCTGCCGCCAACTCCACCTATGACCAGGTCACCAAGGCCAGCCGTCAGGTGGTGGAAATGACCGAAGCCAACCTGGTCGCTGCCACCGACGCCGCCGTGAAGGCTGTCGGCAATGCCGCCAGCGCCTCGGCCAAGGCCAGCCCCCGCAAGACCGCCTGATTCATCCGTCGGTCCCCGCACACGGCCCCGCGCTGCTTCGGCACGCGGGGCCGTGTGCCGTACACCGTATGGCCCGCTGCCAGGGCACGTCTGCGCCGTTGGCTATAATCTCCCTCTGTTCACTCACCTGCCCCCCCCGCATGTCAGCCACCACCCCGCCTCGCCGTCCCCCTGAACTTCTTGCCCCAGCCGGTTCGCTGGAGATGATGCGCACCGCCTTCGCGTTTGGCGCCGACGCGGTCTACGCCGGCCAACCGCGTTACTCGCTGCGGGTGCGCAACAACAGCTTCGGCAAGCTGGAGGCCCTGGCCACCGGCATCGACGAGGCCCACGCCGCCGGCAAGGCGTTCTATCTGGTCAACAACATCTACCCGCACAACGCCAAGGTACACACCTTTCTGGACGATCTGGAGCCCGTCATCGCCCTGCGTCCGGACGCCCTGATCATGGCCGACCCGGGGCTGATCATGATGGTGCGCGAACGCTGGCCCGAGCAGGCCATCCACCTGTCGGTGCAGGCCAACACCACCAACTTTGCGGCCGTCCGCTTCTGGGAGCGCATGGGCGTGAGCCGCATCATCCTGTCGCGCGAACTGTCGCTGGACGAGATCGAGGAAATCCGCCAGCGCTGCCCGGAGATGGAGCTGGAGGTTTTCGTGCACGGCGCGCTGTGCATTGCGTATTCCGGCCGCTGCCTGCTGTCCGGCTATTTCAACCACCGCGACCCCAACCAGGGCACCTGCACCAACTCCTGTCGCTGGGACTACAAGCTGCATGCCAGCACCGAAGACGACAGCGGCGACCTGCACACCGCCGGCGACACTGCACTGGGCAACCCGCGCAGCTTCGGCACCGTGGGCACCGCCATTCAGGGGTCATCCGCTCTCGGAGGCGGACCCCGGCATGTCGGCGGCGCCAAGGTCTGGCTGCTCGAAGAGGGCACCCGGCCGGGAGAGCTGATGCCGGTGGAGGAGGACGAGCACGGCACCTACATCCTCAACTCACGCGACCTGCGGGCCATCGAGCATGTGCAGCGGCTGGTGGACATCGGGGTGAACTCACTCAAGATCGAGGGGCGCACCAAGAGCCCCTACTATGCCGCCCGCACCTGTCAAAGCTACCGCCGCGCCATCGATGACGCGCTCGCCGGGCGCAGTTTCGACCTCACGCTGCTCGGCGAACTGGAGGGCCTGGCCAACCGGGGCTACACCGATGGCTTTTACCAGCGCCATCACACCCCGGAGCACCAGAACTACCTGCGCGGGCATTCCGAATCGGGACGCAGCCTGCTGGTAGGCGAACAGATCGAGTTCGATGCCGCACGCAGCCGGGTTGCGGTCGAAGTCAAAAATGCCTTCGCCGTAGGCGACCGGCTGGAGTTCGTGCAGCCTGCGGGCAATCTGGTGAGCACCGTCGAGCACATCGAGGACGATCAGGGCCAGCCCCTCACCCGCGTGCCCGGCAGCGGCCGACGCGTCTGGCTCACCGCCCCCAGCGGTCTGCAGCCCGACCAGCCTTGCTACATTGCCCGTTTGCTCTAACGTTTGCTCTGACTCGTCCCGACCATGTCCAGCCCATCCATGCCCTCCCCCTCGCCCGCCATCCGCATCGAAGCCACCTGCCTGACCGAGACGCACCACGCCCGCGCGCTACTCGACATGCTGGAGCACTATGCCCGCGACCCGATGGGCGGTGGCACGCCGCTGAGCAACCAGACCCGGCACACGCTGATCGACGCCCTGAAGCTGCGCCGCGATTTTGTCTCCTTCCTGGCCTTCGACGGCCCCCGCCCGGTCGGGCTGGTCAACTGTTTCGAAGGGTTTTCCACCTTCGCGGCCCAGCCGCTGCTCAACATTCACGACATTGCGGTGCATGCCGACTACCGGGGCCGGGGCATTGGCAGACAGCTACTGACCGCAGCCGAACAGGCCGCCCGCGCACGTGGCTGCTGCAAGCTCACGCTGGAAGTGCTTTCGAACAATCACCCGGCAATGCAGGCCTATGTGCATGCAGGCTTCGCGCCTTATGCCCTCGATCCCGCCGCAGGCCATGCGCTGTTCATGCAGAAGTGGCTCGACACGCCGCCCGGCACCTGAGGCACCTGAGCCGCGCCTGCAAGAAAGGCTCCACAGGTTTATAATTCAAGGCTTTATCCATTCTCACCACAGGACTCTGAAGTGCTCGTCGCCGCCAATATCACCATGCAGTTCGGGGCCAAGCCCCTTTTTGAAAACGTTTCCGTCAAGTTCGGCGAGGGGAACCGTTACGGCCTGATCGGCGCCAACGGGGCCGGCAAGTCAACCTTCATGAAGATCCTGTGCGGCATCCTGGAGTCTTCTGCCGGCAACGTATCCAAGGACACCATGGAGCGCATGGCCTACCTGCGCCAGGATCAGTTCGCCTACGAAGACATGCGCGTGCTCGACGTGGTGATGATGGGCCACGAAGAACTGTGGACCGCCATCCAGGAACGCGACGCGATCTACGCCAACCCGGAGGCCTCCGAGGACGACTACATGCGTGCAGCCGAGTTGGAAGGCAAGGTGGGTGAATACGACGGCTACACTGCCGAAGCCCGTGCCGGCGAGCTGTTGCTGGGCGTGGGCATCGCCACCGACCTGCACAACGGCCCGATGAGCGAAGTGGCGCCGGGCTGGAAGCTGCGCGTGCTGCTGTGCCAGGCGCTGTTCGCCAACCCGGACATCCTGCTGCTCGACGAACCGACCAACAACCTCGACATCAACACCATCCGCTGGCTGGAGAACGTGCTCAACAACCGCGACTGCACGATGGTGATCATCTCCCACGACCGCCACTTCCTGAACCAGGTATGCACCCACATGGCGGACCTGGACTACGGCACCATCACGATCTATCCGGGCAACTACGACGACTACATGGAAGCGTCCACCCTGGCCCGCCAGCGCCAGTCGGCCGCCAACGCCCGCGCCAAGGAAAAGATTCAGGACCTGCAGGATTTCGTGCGCCGCTTCTCGGCCAACAAGTCGAAGGCCAAGCAGGCCACCAGCCGCCTCAAGCTGATCGACAAGCTGAAGCCCGAGGACGTCAAGCCCTCCAGCCGCCAGTATCCGTGGATCCGCTTCGACTACGACGAAAAGGACAAGCTGCACCGCCTGGCCTGCGAGGTCGAGAACCTCACCTTTGCCTATGAGGGCATGGACAAGCCGCTGATCAACCGCTTCTCGATCGCCATCGAGGCGGGCGAGAAAGTTGCCATCATCGGCGAGAACGGCGTCGGCAAGACCACGCTGATGAAGCTGCTGCTGGGGGAACTCAGCCCGCAGAAAGGCCATGTGAAGTGGGCCGAAAAGGCCAGGCCGGGCTACTACGCGCAGGACCACTCGGCCGATTTTGCCGAGGATGTGAGCCTGACCGAATGGATCGCCCCGTACTCGCGCATCACGGCCGCCGCCACCGGCGAGGACAACGAAACCCTGCTGCGCGGCACGCTGGGCCGCCTGCTGTTCTCGGGCGACGAAGTGAAGAAGTCGGTGAAGGTGATCTCCGGCGGCGAACAGGGTCGCATGCTGTTCGGCAAGCTGATGCTGTCGCGCCCCAATGTGCTGCTGATGGACGAACCCACCAACCACCTCGACATGGAATCCATCGAATCGCTCAACAGCGGTCTCGAGAAGTTCTCCGGTACACTGGTGTTCATCTCCCATGACCGCGAATTCGTGTCGTCCCTGGCGACCCGCATCATCGAGATCCGCCTCGACGGGCAGATCATCGACTACCGTGGCAGCTACGAGGAGTACCTCGCCAGTCAAGGGCTGGATTGACCGACTCACCAGCGCACCGCTGCTGCTTGAACATCGTGCGCCCGGCTCACCATGCCGGGTGCGGATGCACCGCACGCCGGCCGGCATTCGGCCCATCCGGCGCCGTCACCGGTCACGAACCGGAAACGGAAATCCACAATCAGGCAAGCTAGGAGGTCTGCATGACAGACAGCAAGGACCCGATGGTGCCCGACGGGGAAGTCACCCCCATCGATACCGACTACCAGATCGGCCAGGACAACATCATCGTCAACGTGGGGCCCTTCGGCCTCGACATCCACAACCGCGTGTTTGCGATTTCGGGTCTGACCGTCATCGCCTTCGTCGCCCTCACCCTGATGTTCCAGAACCATGTGGAACCGCTGTTCAGCGGCTTGCGTGGTTGGCTGACATCGAACCTCGACTGGTTTTTCCTCAGTGCCGGCAACATCTTCGTGCTGGTCTGCCTCGGGTTGGCAGTTTCGCCCCTGGGCAGGGTGCGCCTGGGCGGCACCGAGGCAAAACCGGACTATTCCTATCTGGGCTGGTTTTCCATGCTGTTTGCCGCAGGCATGGGTATCGGCCTGATGTTCTACGGCGTGTCCGAACCCCTGTCCCACTTTGGCAGTGCGCTGGGCGGCACCAGCGTCGACAACGGGGTGCGTACCGACTGGGCACCGCTGGGCGCGGCCGCAGGCGACAGCGAAGCGGCCACCCGGCTCGGCATGGCCGCCACGATCTATCACTGGGCACTGCACCCATGGGCAATTTATGCGGTGCTGGCACTCGGGCTGGCGCTGTTCTCCTTCAACAAGGGCCTGCCGCTGACCGTGCGCTCGGTGTTCTATCCGTTGCTCGGCGAGCGGGTGTGGGGCTGGCCCGGCCACATCATCGACATCCTCGCGGTGTTCGCCACCCTGTTCGGCCTGGCCACCTCACTGGGCCTGGGCGCCTCGCAGGCCAGTTCCGGCCTGCACCACCTGTTCGGCGTGCCCTTGGGCACCACCACCCAGATCATACTGGTGATCGCCATCACCGCAATTGCACTGGTGTCGGTGGTGGCCGGTCTGAATGCAGGCGTCAAGCGGCTGTCCGAAATCAACATGGTGCTGGCCGTGGTGTTGCTGCTGTTTGTGGTCGTCGTCGGCCCGACGCTGGCCATCGTGACCGGCTTCTTTGCCAACCTGGGCGCCTACCTGCAGCACCTGCCGGCGCTCTCCAATCCGCTCGGCCGCGAGGACGCCAACTTCACCCAAGGCTGGACGGCCTTCTACTGGGCGTGGTGGATCTCATGGTCGCCCTTCGTCGGCATGTTCATCGCCCGCGTGTCGCGTGGACGCACGGTGCGCGAGTTCATCGTCTCGGTGCTGATCGTCCCTTCGCTGGCCTGCGTGCTATGGATGACGGTATTCGGTGAAACCGCAATCAGCCAGGTGGTGAAGGATGGCTACAAAGCGGCAACCGAGGCCGAACTGCCGCTGCAGCTGTTCGCGATGCTCGATGCGTTGCCACTGGCGCACATCACCTCCTTCGTGGCCATCGTGCTGGTGGTGGTTTTCTTCGTCACCTCATCGGATTCCGGCTCTCTGGTCATCGATGTCATTGCTGCGGGAGGCAAAGTGGACGCGCCCACCGCGCAGCGCGTGTTCTGGTGCGTGTTCGAAGGCCTGGTGGCCATTGCGCTGATTCTGGGCGGGGGGCTGGTGGCCCTGCAGGCGATGGCGGTCTCCACGGGCCTGCCCTTCACCGTCGTGCTGCTGATATCTACGGTCGCGGTCATCAAGGGACTGGCGTCCGAACCACGCCCACGCTGAAACCTCCACACGGGTAACGACTGCCATGCAGATCGAACAACTGGAAATTCTCGACTTCCTGCGGCGTTACCCGCCTTTCGACAGCCTGCCGGAGGACGCCCTGGAGCAGGTGGCGCGTTCGGTGGATGTACGCTACTACAAGGCCGGCAGCCAGATACTGTCCTTCGGCGAGGAGGCCGTGGCCTGGCATGTGGTGCGCAGCGGCGCGGTGGAGGTGTTCCGCCGCAACGGTACGCTGTACAACCGGCTCACCGAAGGCGGGTATTTTGGCGAGTTCGGCCTACTGCGCAACCGGCGGGTGCGCTTTCCCGCCGTGGCGCTGGAGGACTGCCTGCTCTACCTGATTCCCGAAGCGGTGTTCAGCGAGTTGTTCGAGCATCACGAGACTTTTGCCGATCTGGTGGAAGTCGAGGACCGCACCCGCCTGCGGCACGTGGTTTCGCGTCGCGAAGACGCCAATCCGCTGATGTCGGCCACCATCGACACGCTGGTGCAGCGCGAGGCCGTGACCCTCGACGTTTCAAGCAGCGCAGTGCAGGCGGCCCGCCTCATGACCGATGAGGGCGTCTCCTCACTGCTGATCATCGACAACGATGCCGCCCCCGGCGATCTGCCCGGTGTGGTCGGCATCGTCACCGACCGCGACCTGCGCACCCGCCTGCTCGCCCCTGGCTTGCCGCACCACACGCCGGTGCGCGAGATCATGTCTTCCCGGCTCATTACCGTGGCCCACAATCAGCTTGTGTTCGAAGCCATGATGCTGATGCTGCGTCACAACGTGCACCACTTGCCAGTGCTGCGAAACCACCGCCCGATGGGGGTCATCGCGCTGTCCGACCTGATTCACTACGAATCGCGCAACAGCCTGTTCGTGGTCGGCAGCATCTTCCGCCAGCACAGCGTTGAGGATCTGGCCGCACTGCTGCCCGATGTACGCAACTGCTTCAGCCGCATGGTGAGCGAAGATGCCAACTCGCGCATGATCGGCAGCGCCATGGCCGCCATCGGTCGTAGCTTCAAGCAGCGCCTGCTGGAGCTGGCCGAAGCCGAACTCGGCCCACCCCCCGTCCCCTATTGCTTTCTGGCGCTGGGCTCGATGGCCAGACAGGAGCAGCTCATCGTGACCGATCAGGATAACGCGCTGATTCTCGACAACCGCTTCGACCCCGCCACGCACGACACCTACTTTGCCGCCCTGGCGCAGTTCGTCAGCGACGGACTGGCCCGCTGCGGCTACAGCTACTGCACCGGCGGCGTCATGGCCAGCACCCCGAAATGGCGCCAGCCCCTGCATGTCTGGGAGCGCTACTTCAAGGACTGGATCACCCGCCCCACCCCACAGTCACTGCTCGACAGCGGCATCTTCTTCGACCTCGACGGCGTCTGGGGGCGCACCGAATGGGCTGACCGATTGCGCAGCCAGATTGCCCGCGATGCACGTGGCAACAGCCGCTTTCTCGCCTGCATGGCGCGCAACGCCCTGCTGCGTACGCCACCGCTCGGGTTCTTCAAGGATTTCGTGGTCGAATCCGACGGGCGGCACAGCCGGGCAATCAACCTGAAGCGGCGGGGCACCGCACCGCTGGCCGACCTGGTACGGGTACACGCGCTGGCCATCGGCAGCGAAGCCATCAACAGCTTCGAGCGCATTCAAGCCATCATCGATGCACAGATCCTGCCTCTGGGACGGGGGCAAGATCTGCTCGATGCACTGGAATTCATCTCCATCGTACGCATCCGCAATCAGGCTGCCGCCCTCGCCAGCGGACTGGCGCCGGACAACAGCGTGGAGCCGGACACCCTCTCGGATTTCGACCGCAAGAGCCTGCGCGATGCCTTCCAGATTCTCAGCAACGCGCAAAAATTCATGAAGTACCGCTACCAGCCCGGACGGGCCAACTGAGCGCGCATCATGCTGCACCCCGGCTCACTCAACCCACCGTCCCGGCCGCAAATGCCCGACTGGCCTGCCCGTCTGCAGGCACTCGCCGCGCAGGCGCAGGATGCACGATTGAAAGCCTTCTATGCCGCCGGATGCATCGCGGGCGACACCCCGCTCCGGAACGTGCCCCTGCTCGCCATGGACATCGAAACCACAGGGCTGAATCCGGTGCGTGACGGCATCGTCAGCATCGGCCTGGTGCCCATGGACCTGAACACGATCCGCGCCAGCGCAGCGCGTCACTGGATCGTACGCCCCCGCGTGCCACTGTCCGAAACCTCCGTGACCCTCCACGGCATCACCGACACCCGGATTGCCGACGCCCCCGATCTGAGCGACATCATCGAGGTCATGCTGCAGACGATGGCCGGTCATGTGATGGTGGTGCATTGTCGTGACATCGAGCGCCAGTTTCTGAACGCTGCCCTGCGCACCCGCCTCGGCGAAACCCTGGAGTTTCCGGTCATCGACACCATGGAACTGGAGGCTCGCCTGCATCGGCGCCGTGGCCCGAGCCTGCTCGGCCGCCTGCTTGGCAGAAAGCCGGCCTCCATCCGGCTGGCTGCCAGCCGGGCCCGCTATCGCCTGCCACGCTACCGCCCGCACCACGCCGTCACCGATGCGCTGGCCACTGCCGAGTTGTTGCAGGCCCAGGTGGCCCATCGCTTTGCGCCCGACACGCCGGTGAGCACACTCTGGAAATAGGTTCGAACAGCCCCGAACAGACCCCAGGCCAGCCAAATCCGCCGCCCGTGCCGCGAGTCGGCTAAAATCGCAGCGAATACCCGGAATGCGGTACACACAACATGATTGGCATTTTCCTGATTACCCACGCCACACTGGGCGAGTCCATGATCCAGTGTGCCTGCCATGTGCTCAACAAGCGCCCGCCCCAGCTGGTGCAGCTGGGCGTATCGTCCCAGGACGATCCGCTGGACCTGCTGCCCACCGCACGCGAGATGCTCGAATGGGTGGACCATGGTCGTGGCGCGATCGTGCTCACCGACATCTTCGGCGCCACGCCGGCCAATCTGGCGCTCAAGCTGCTCGAACCCGGCCGCATCGAAGGCATCGCCGGCCTCAGCCTGCCCATGCTGCTGCGCGCGCTCACCTACCGCGACCGTGACATGGAGACGCTGCTCCAGCGGGCCGTGTCCGGCGGCTGCGACGGCGTGATGCGCATGCAGAAACAATAACCCCATACATCCCCCAGAAGGACCGCCCCGATGCCGAGAGTCGAAGCCGAAATCATCAACAAACTGGGCCTGCACGCACGCGCCTCGGCCAAGCTCACCCAGACCGCCAGCCGCTTTGCCTGCGAAGTGTGGCTGGAACGCAACGGCCGGAGGGTGAACGCCAAAAGCATCATGGGTGTGATGATGCTCGCCGCGGCCAAGGGCAGCACCATCCTGATCGACACCGAGGGCGCAGATGAAGACGCTGCGATGCAGGCCCTGCTTGAGCTGATCGCCAACCGCTTCGACGAAGAGGAGTGAGCGCCCATGGCCTCGTTCACCATCCATGGTCTGCCGGTTTCGCAAGGCATCGCCATCGGGCATGTTCATCTGGTGTCGCACGCCCTGCTCGAAGTCAGCCATTACCATGTGGCCGAGCGTCACATCGTCGGCGAATTGGACCGACTGGACAGTGCGGTGGCCACCGTGCAGGGCGAGCTGGTGGGTCTGAAGGCCGCCGCCACCGGTGGCCAGGCGCACAGCGAGGTGGGCGCCTTTGTCGACCTGCAGTTGATGATGCTCTCCGACCCCATGCTGGTCGACTCCGCACGCCGGCTCATCGAAGCTCGCCGCTGCAATGCGGAATGGGCGCTGGTACAGCAGATGGAACAACTGGTCGAGCAGTTCGAGCAGATCGAAGACCCCTATCTGCGTGAGCGCAAGGCCGATGTGGTGCAGGTGGTCGAACGGGTGGTGAAGGTGCTGCTCGGCCACCCCGGCCACCTTCCGCCGAAGCGGCGCGACGGGCTGGGCACGGTGGTGGTGGCGCATGACCTGTCGCCGTCGGACACCATCGGCTTTCGCGACCACAACATCGCCGGCTTCGTCACCGATGTGGGGGGGCCCACCAGCCATACCGCGATTGTTGCGCGCAGCCTGTCGATTCCGGCCGTGGTCGGCCTGCACCATATCCGCCATCTGGTGGAGGAAGACGAACTCCTGATCATCGATGGCACGCGTGGCGTGGTGATCGTCGGCCCCGACGAGCACATCGTCGAGGAATACCGCCTGCGCCGTACCGAGCTGGAACTGGAAAAGTCCAAGCTCAACCGCCTCAAGGACACCCCCGCCACCACGCTCGACGGCGAAACCATCCACCTGCTCGCCAACATCGAAGGCCCCAAGGACATCGGCCAGGTGCGTGCGGTGAATGCCGACGGCGTGGGCCTGTACCGTACCGAATTCCTGTTCATCGGCCGCGACACCCTGCCCGACGAGGAAGAACAGTTCGAAGCCTATCGTGCGGTGCTCAAGGCCATGGGCAACAAGCCGGTGACCATTCGTACTTTCGACGTGGGTGCGGACAAGGCGCTCAACAACACCGAAACCCGCTTCGAACCCAACCCGGCACTGGGACTGCGCGCAATTCGCTATTCGCTGGCCGAGCCCAAGATGTTCCTCACCCAGTTGCGCGCCCTGCTGCGCGCCTCGGTCCATGGCAACCTGCGCATCATGATTCCGATGCTGGCGCATGCACATGAAATCGACCATACCCTGCAGCTGATCGAAAAGGCCAAAGCCGAACTTGAAGCCGAAAAACACAAGTTCAACCCCAATGTGCCGATTGGTGGCATGGTCGAGGTGCCGGCCGCGGCCCTTGCGCTGGGCATGTTCGTGCGCCGCCTGTCCTTCCTGTCCATCGGCACCAACGACCTGATCCAATACACCCTGGCCATCGACCGCTCCGACGAAGCCGTGGTACATCTGTACGACCCGCTCCATCCGGCGGTACTGAAGCTGATCGGCAACACCATCCAGACCGGCGCCCGCTTCGGCCTGCCGGTGTCGGTGTGCGGTGAAATGGCTGGCGACCCCGCCTACACCCTGCTGCTGCTCGGCATGGGCCTGCGCAACTTCTCGATGCACCCGGCCAATACGCTGGAAATCAAGCAACAGGTGCTGCGCGCTGACCTGGGCGAACTCGCTCCCAAGGTACAACGCATTCTGAAGATGGATGAACAGACCAAGGTGCGCGACGCCGTGGCCAGGCTGAACGGCCTGCAGTGACTCCGTTCAGACGCCGGTGCCTTGCCAGTGACGTGGCGACAAACCGAAACGCCGGGAAAAGGCCCGGGAAAAATTCGACACATGAGCATAGCCACAGCGCCAGGCCACCTCTTCGACCCGAACCTCCTGGTTCCGGAGCAGGAGCCGGGCACGATGCAAACGCTCTTCGAGCAGCATCTCGCTGAAGCTCTTGCCGAAATGGCGCTTGAAGACCACTTTCAGCCGTGACGCACTCATGCCCACTTCAGCAGCAATCTCGGGCAACCCCGGTGGCGTGTCGAGGCGATCCAGCAGCATCTCACGCGCCCGCTCGCAAACCCGGGCATCACGCTCGCTCGACGGCCATACCTCCGGCCCACCCTGCGTCAGTACGGCCTGCACCTCCAGCATGCGCGACTGCAAGAACAGACGTTGTACATCGGCAACATACGGACAATCCAGCACCTCGGCCGTGATTCTCTGGAGAATCGCGGTGCGCCCATCACGATACTCCAATGGCCTGCGCGGCAATGGATCGTCAGCCAGCCGGATGTCCGGATCAAAGATGAAGGCCGCCACCCGGGCACGTGCGCCCGGCTCGAACTCCAACTGCATCTCGGGCTCATTCGGCCGGCAGAGCACGGCGTGTCGCTGCGTGAGCCCGAGCGGTGGCCTGCGCCCCTTGTAACGACCCCCCCCTTGCCCGTCGAGCGTCACAAAACAGCACTTCTTGGGCACGGCATCCGCATCGCTGCCGATAATGTGCAGATGCCCGGATGTTTCCAGCTCGGCAGTTGCGATCTTGAAATGCTCATCGAGCTGAAACAACCCCAGCCGGCCCACCGCCCCCTGCAAACTGAAAGGCAGGCGCACCATCGGATCGAGCAAGGCAGGCGAACCCCGGTCCGGCGCTTCCATCAGCCAATGACCACGTCCCGTCTCTTTCTGCGGTGGCGCAAACGTCACCTTGATCGGGTCACGAGCAGTGTTCACTCTCGAGCTCATTCTGACATCACCCCGTAGTAACAAACAGATCACGCTTTCGGGCCAAAGCGTATCACGCACCCCCGCTCTGCGTACATGCGTATCTGCTATGTCACTTCCATTCCCGAAGCTTGGGATCAGGCTTTACGTCAGGTGCTGCGCATACGGGCTGCCTGCGGTGAATGTCGAAGCAGTGGAAGCGGCGCGAAACGCGCTGTCACGCTTTGCGCAGCAGTCACATTGTTCAGCGTGCAACGGCTGCCATCAGCACCACGACACATACCATCCCAACTGCTGAAGTTGAAACCCATGGCCGGTGTGGCCGTGCAGATGACACTATGACCATGGACGACCGGATTGGGCGTACAGCTGACGGTGCCGCGGCCAGCCGTCACACCGGTGAATACCCCATACGAGGATGGCGCTTCAACACGAAAGTTCGCGTTGCGCTCCTCCGCTTGCCCCGGCGTGCCGGCCACCAGCAGGGCTGCGAAAGCGACCGCTGCAAGCCATGGGGAAATCGTGGGTTGCACCTGGCGCGACAACATGAAATTCGACCCTTCTCATTACATGGAAATGGATCGAAATTCTAGAACGGGTCCGCAGAACACCCGTTATCAGCAGAGACTTTTCTGTTATCGCCAGAGACTTTTCTGCATTTTCGGGGCGCTTGACAGCCGCTTTCCGGCATGCAAAAAGGCGCTCAGCCGGCCCGGCATGCCTGGCTTTCCACCGCAAACCCCACCACCCGCCGCTGCTCGCGGCTGAACTCGACGCCAATCAGGTGGATCGGTTCGTTGCGGGCGCGGTACTTGTCCGTATAGCCCCTCTGCTTGATCTGCGCCAGCGCCGCGCCTTCCGGTTCCAGTTCCACCACCTTGAACTCGAACAGATACACCTGCCCGTTGAAGCGCACCGCCATGTCCAGTCGGCCCGCGTTGCTGCTTTCTTCCGGCACGATGTCCAGCCCCAGACTGGCAAAGTAGGCGTAGAACACGCTGGCGTAATAGCCTTCGTACTGCGCAATCGGGTTGTTGCGAAACCAGTCGTGCGGGATGCTGGCGAAGAAGGCGGTAAAGAGGCTTTCCATGCCGGCGAAGTCGTTGGCCAGCAGCAGCCGGTAGAGTTGCTTGCGCTGCACCGCATCCCCCTCCTTCGCCGGCGCCCAAGCCTGCAACACGCTGCGGTTCAGGCTTTGATAGACCTCGCGGTTCGGATAGCGCAACTGGTAGAACCACTCCCCGGCAAGGTTTTCTTCCTTTTCGATCGTCAGGTACCCCGCCTGCCACATCAATGCTTCGACTGCGATATGGCCCACGTCGAAGCTCGACATCAGCGCGGCATCGGTTTCCAGCCGGTTCAGCCGTGGCAGCCATACCTGGCGCTCGGTCAGCACGTCGACGAGAAAGGTCGGCGTCCCCGTCTCGAACCAGTACGCACGGAACTCGCGTTTCTGGAACAGCAGCAACAGGTCGAAGGGGTTGTACACCGACGCGCCCGTCCAGTTGTAGCCGTTGTACCACTCGCGGATCAACTCCCGATCCAGACCGGGCAGTTCGGGCGCGAATACGGTGTCGACGTCCTCGTCGGTGTAGCCGCAGATCGCCGAATACGCCGCCTCCACCGTGATGTCGTTGAGGTTGTTCAGCCCCGAAAACAAACTCACCTTGCTGAATTTCGAAACCCCGGTGAGCATCGCGAACTTGATGTGTGCATCCTGGCCCTTGATCACCGAGTACAGGTCGCGCAGCCCGTCGCGCATTTGCTGCGCCAGATCAGGACGAGTGAGGTTGTCGAGGATGGGCTTGTCGTACTCATCCACCAGCACCACGACGCGCTGGCCAAACTTCTTTTCAGCAGCACGGATCAGTGCGCCGAAACGGCCGGGGACACTGGCCTCTTTGCCTTCGAGCCCAAGCCAGGTTTCGTTTTCGCACAATATCTCGTCGATGCGCCGGTCAAGGTCTGCACGGCTTTCCATCACCCCTTCGGCAAAGCCGATGCGGATCACCGGATACTTGACCGACCAGTCCCACTTGTCGTGACAGTACAGCCCCCGAAACAGCGCCTCGTTGCCCGCAAACAACTCCGCCAGCGTGTCGATGAACAGGCTCTTGCCAAAGCGGCGCGGCCGCGACAGAAAGTAGTGCGTGCCCTGCTCGATCAGGTTCAGCGCATGGGCGGTCTTGTCCACATAGTAGTAGTCGTCCTCGCGAATCTTGGCGAAGGTCTGGATGCCGATAGGTAATTTTCTGCGGGTCGTCATGGCAGACATGTCCTGTCCAATCCTGTCCAAGTGCATGATACGCAAGGCGCACTCCATGCTGGGCATTGCAAGACTGCTATTCAAGCGCAGGCACGGGCGCAGACAACTCCAGACGGCCCGCATTCATCCTGAGTGTACGATGGCAGCGCGCAGCCAAGGCATCGTCATGGGTGACGAGAATGAGCGTGGTACCGACCTCACGGTTGAGCGAGAACATCAGGTCGATCACGGCGGCACCTGTGGCCATGTCGAGATTGCCGGTCGGCTCGTCAGCAAGCAGCAACCGGGGGCCTGGGGCAAAGGCGCGGGCGAGTGCCACTCGCTGCTGCTCCCCCCCCGACAGATGCTTGGGGTAGTGGTGCTTGCGCGCCCCCAGCCCGACCCGCTCCAACCAGGCTCCGGCCTGGCTCGCGGCATCGTCCACACCGGCCAGTTCCAGTGGCAGCATTACATTTTCCAGCGCAGTGAGCGCAGGCAGCAACTGAAAGGACTGAAACACGAAGCCGATCCGGGCCCCCCGCAGCGCGGCCCGGGCGTCCTCGTCCAGTGCAAACAAGGACTGCCCCTCGATGCTGACCGAACCCGAGCTGGCCACATCGAGCCCGGCAAGCAAGCCAAGCAGGGTCGATTTTCCCGAACCCGAGGCACCAACGATGGCCACCGACTCGCCTGCCTGAACGCTGAATGTAACATCCCGCAAAATATGCAGCGTGCCATCGCCGTCACTTGTGGGCACACTCTTGCTCAATCCGCTTACTTCCATCACCGGCACGGAGCATTCGATGCTATTTCGATCCATTGCGACCTTCTTTCTGTTCATTTTCTGCGCCGGCGCACATGCGTCAACGATCCTGGTGTGGGGCGACAGCCTGTCTGCCGGCTATGGTCTGCAACCGGAGCAAGCCTGGCCCACCCTGTTGCAGACGCGGCTCACCGAGCGCGGGTTCCCCCATGCCGTGATCAACGCCAGTGTGAGCGGTGAAACCACCTCCGGTGGTCGCAGCCGCCTGCCCGCAGCACTCGAACAGCACCAGCCCACGCTGCTGATTCTTGAGCTCGGCGCCAACGATGGCCTGCGTGGCCTGCGCCCGCAGCTCATGGCAGACAACCTGGCCACAATGATCGAAACCGCCCAGGCCAGGGGCGCTCGGGTGCTGCTTCTGGGCATGCAGATGCCCCCGAACTACGGCCCGGGCTATACGCGTCGCTTCGCCGCGAGCTTTCATGAAGTGGCCGAACAGACCGGAGCCGACCTGCTGCCCTTCCTGATGGAAGGGTTTGCCGACCAGCGGGAAATGTTTCTCGACGACGGCATTCACCCCACGGCCGAGGCCCAGCACCTGATTCTCGACAATGTGTGGACCGTTCTCGAACCCCTGCTGGCCGGCGCACAGCGGGCCGGCACACCCTGACGGCCATTGCGGACTTACTCAACGACCACAGCCGGGGCACCCGCACACAGTTCACCGATGACATGACCTTCGCTGCCCTGGGCATCACGCACCAGGGCAAGCACCTGCTCCAGCGACTCGGGCGCGCACGCAATCAGCAAGCCCCCGCTGGTCTGTGGGTCGGTGAGCAGCCGGGACAGCCACTCGGGGGCATTCGCAGGCAGTTGCACGTCATCGCCGTAACTCGCCCAGTTGCGCCCGGATGCGCCGGTGGCCACGCCTTGTTGCACCAGCGCCAGGGCACGTTCGATAACCGGCAGCGCATCGCGGCGCAACCGGGCACGCAGGCCCGAAGCCCGGCACACCTCCAGCAGATGGCCGGCCAGCCCGAAACCGGTCACATCGGTGATCGCATGCACCGTATCGAGTGTTGCAACCTTGGTGCCCACCCTGTTGAGCAGCGTGGTCCAACGCACCATCTCGGCGTAATCGCTTTCACCCAGCAGCCCCTTCTTCAGCCCGGCAGACAGGATGCCCACGCCGATCGGCTTGGTGAGCACCAGCACATCCCCGGCCCGGGCCCCGGCATTGGTCTTCACCTGTGCCGGATCGACCACCCCCAGCCCGACCAGGCCGTAGATGGGTTCGAGCACATCGATGGAGTGCCCGCCGGCAATCGGAATGCCGGCCTCCCGACAAACCGACGCGCCGCCTTCGAGAATCCGCCCGATGACCTCTGCAGGCAGCTTGTCCAGCGGCATCCCCACCACGGCCAGCGCCATGATGGGTGTGGCGCCCATCGCGTATACGTCGGACAGCGCATTGGTCGCCGCAATACGGCCGAAGTCGTAGGGATCATCGACAATCGGCGTGAAGAAGTCGGTGGTGGCGACCACCGCCTGGCGCTCATTGAGGCGATACACCGCCGCATCGTCCGCCTTGTCGCTGCCCACCAGCAGGTCAGCCGGCAGCACGCCCGGTGGTGCACTGGCGAGCAGCCGCTGCAGCACCGAAGGTGCAATTTTGCAGCCGCAGCCACCACCGTGGGAGAATTGCGTCAGTTTGATGTTTTTCAATTCTGTATTGTCCATAACCTGCCGGAGCAACACGCCGTGCCCCAAGGCACGGCGTACATGATCATTATGAAAAAAGGCCTCGCGACCGTAGCACAGCTAGCCGAGTTTGACGAGATCATCGATGCGCGCAGCCCTGCCGAATACGCCGAGGACCACCTTCCGGGAGCCTGCTCCTGCCCCGTGCTGGACAACGCCCAGCGCGCCGAGGTAGGCACCATCTACAAGCAGCGCTCTGCGTTCGAGGCACGCCGCATCGGCGCGGCCATGGTCGCCGAAAACATTGCACGGCATCTGTTCCAGCACTTCCAGGACAAGCCCCGCAACTGGCGACCGCTGGTGTATTGCTGGCGTGGCGGGCAGCGCAGCGGCGCGTTCGTCACCTGGCTGCGCATGATCGGCTGGGATGCCTGCCAGCTCGAAGGGGGCTACAAGCTCTGGCGCCGCCATGTCGTGGCCGAACTGGACAGCCTGCCCGAGCGCCTTAGCTTCCGTGTAGTATGCGGTGCCACCGGCAGCGCCAAGACCCGTGTGCTGCATGCGCTGGCCGAACTCGGGGCACAAGTGGTCGACCTTGAGGATCTGGCAGCGCACAAGGGCTCGGTGCTGGGCAGCCTGCCTGACCGCAGCCAACCCAGCCAGAAGATGTTTGAAAGCCACCTGTACCGTGTCCTGCAAGGCCTGGACCCGGCGCGCCCGGTATATGTGGAGGCCGAAAGTCGCAAGATTGGGCAAATCCATGTCCCCGAGGCCATGATCAACCGGATGCGCGCCAGTGACTGCGTCGAAATCGACGCCAGCCGCGAGGCACGCATCGACTACCTGTTGCGCGACTATGCCTACCTGGGCGATGACCGCATCGACCTGCAGACCCGCATTGGCTATCTGAAGGGCCTGCAAAGCAATGAACGGCTGCAACATTGGCGCACACTGGCCGCAACCGGGGATCTGGCGACCTTGTTCACCGAGTTCATCGACCACCATTACGACCCGCTGTACCGGCGCTCTCAGAACCGCAACTACACCCGCTTCACCGAGGCCCGTCGCCTGTGCAGCGACGACCTGTCAGATACGGGCATCCGCACCCTCGCCGAGCGCATGCTGGCACAGGACGGCGCGACCTGAACCCGCATGCGCAAAGGAACCTACATCGACAGCCTGATCCAGGTCGTCTTCAGTTCGGTGTATTTTTCCAGCGCGTGCAGCGACTTGTCGCGACCGTTTCCGCTCTGCTTGTAGCCTCCGAACGGCACCGTCATGTCATCGTCGTCATACTGATTGACATGCACCGTGCCGGCGCGCAGCGCCCGTGCCACCCGATGCGCCCGGTCGAGGCTGCTGCTCCACACCGCAGCCTGCAACCCATAATGGCTGTCGTTGGCCATGGCCACTGCCTGTTCCTCTGTCTCGAAGCGGATCACCGACAGCACCGGGCCAAAGATTTCCTCCCGGGCGATCTTCATCCGGTTATCCACCCGGTCGAACAGCGTAGGCTCCACATAAAAGCCGCCCGTGCCCGCCCGGGCACGACTGCCCCCGGCCAGGCATTGCGCGCCCTCGCCGATGCCCGCCTCGATGTAACCCATTACGGTGGCAAGTTGGGCATCATCGACTACCGCCCCCATGACCGTGCGCTCATCGAGCGGATCCCCCGGCATGTAGCGCGGCGCAAGGGCCAGCAGGCGCTCGACGAAGGCGTCGGCAATCGAGGCCTGCACGAACAGCCGCGAAGGTGCGTTGCAGCTTTCCCCCTGATTAAAGAACATCGAGCCGGCCGCCGTGGTTGCAGCACGATCCAGATCGTTGAAGTCTTCGAACACGATGTTCGCCGACTTGCCTCCCAATTCGTTGTACACCCGCTTCAGGTTCGAGCGCGAGGCATACTCCAGCATCTTGCGGCCCACCCGGGTGGAGCCGGTAAAACCGATGGCATCCACATCCATATGCAGCGCCAGCGCCTCGCCCGCCTCATGACCATGACCGGGCACCACATTGAACACGCCGGGTGGCAATCCAGCCTGAAGGGCGATCTCGGCCAGGCGCATTGCACTCAGCGGAGACTTTTCCGAAGGTTTGAGCACCACGCTGTTGCCGGTGGCCAGCGCCGGCCCCAGCTTCCAGGCAGCCATGATCATCGGATAATTCCAGGGCACGATGCAGCCGATCACGCCCATCGGCTCGCGGGTGATGGTGGCCAGCGAGTGATGCGCGGTCGGCGCGATTTCGTCGTATACCTTGTCGATCGCTTCTGCATACCATTGAATGCAGCGCGCAGCGGAAGGCACATCCACGCTCAGGCTATATTTGATCGGCTTGCCCATATCCAGGGTTTCCAGCAGCGCCAGTTCGTCACGTGCAGCCATGATGCCCTCGGCAAAACGCGACAGCACCCGCTTGCGCGCAGCCGGCGACATTCTCGACCAACGCCCGTCGTCGAACGCCTTGCGTGCCGAGGCCACGGCCGCATCCACATCCGCCGCCTGCCCCCGGGCGGCCTGGCCGAGCACCCGCCCATCGATGGGCGACACGATGTCGAACACCTCGGCCGAGCAGGCTGCCACGCGCTCGCCCTCGATGAAGGCACGGCCATCCACCTGCAGGGCAGCGGCCGCCTGGTGCCACTTCATGTTGCGGTCATCCTGTACAGTCATCGTCTGTCTCCCTCCTCATTCGGAACCGACGGGCTCCGGTCTTGATATCTTGATATTGATGCGGGCGGTCGTTCATGCGGTCGCACAACGGCGGGCCGCATGCGCCCGGCAGGCCTGCGCAAAAGCAGTAAACAAACTGACCGAGACCGGATTGTCGGCCGCCTCCCACTCCGGATGCCACTGCACCCCCAGCAGAAAGCTGCCGGGTTCGCGCAGGCTGAACGCCTCGATCAGGCCATCCGGTGCATGTGCCTGCGCCTGCAAAGACCCGGCAAGCCGCTCGATGCCCTGACCGTGCACGCTGTTGACCTGCCATTCGGACTGCCCCACCACCGTTTCCAGCCAACTCCCGGGTACGGCCCGCACGATGTGGGCCGGACCGTACTGCTGCTCGATGCTCGCCTGCCGGTCCTCGCGATGGTCATGCAGCCCGGGCACAGCATGCACTGCCTGATGCAGCGTGCCACCCAGAGCCACATTGGTTTCCTGAAATCCACGGCATATCGCCATCACCGGCACACCGCAGCCCAGCGCACGGCGCAACAGCGGCAAGGTGGTGGCGTCGCGTGCGGGATCGGCCGGGCTATCCGGATCGTGCAGGGGTTGACCATAGTGATGCGGTTCGACATTCGAAGGCGATCCGGTCAACAGAATGCCGTCGGCCACATCAAGCAGACTGTCCACATCCAGCGCAGCCCCCAGGGGCGGCAGAATCAGCGGCAGACAATCCATCACCTCCGCCACCGGAGTCACATACTTGCGGGTCAGATGATAGCTGGAGTGTCCTCCCAGGACGCCACTGTCGGAGGTGACGATCACCACCGGGCGCCGGGGAGCGGGTGTGCAGGACGAGGACATGTAAACGCGGCTCATGGGGAAGGCGGATCAGCCCGATCCACCATGTTGAACATCCGGACATTCTACTTCAAGCCCTTTCCTGCAGCTTTTCCAGACCCAGCCGGGCACCGCCCGGGCGCACCCCGACGGCTTCGCCCCCTTCGACAAAAGGGGGATACGGGGTATCATGAACGCAGTCACATTCCTCTCACACCCCTCAGGCAGACTGACGCCTGAACGGCGTTTCTGCGCAGGGCGCAGCCCCTGCCCGACCCCCCGCCTGAAACCAGGACAGGAGTTCCGACATGTCTCCCACCCCCAAACGTCCCACCCCCCGAACTCCGCGTCAGCCCAGGGCCTCCACTCGCCCCGTGGCTGGCGCACAGATCGCAGGCAGCAAGCCTGAGGAGACCGTCGCCGCTGCACCCGATGCGTCCCCGGAGCCTCCTCCAACCACAGCGCCCGTCGCGCAGGCCGGCAAGCCCGCCGGCCGGCCGGTGCAGTCCCCCGACCGCAACCGCCCCGATCCGGCCACCGAGACCCGTACGCCGGCCATTCGCAAGAGCCCGCTCGACATCAAGGTCCTCGCCTCGGTCGCCCGCATGACCGGCTCGGTCTCGCCCATGTCGGTGATGATGGCCGTCATGGACTGGGCGGGTCACCTGAGCTTCGCCCCGGGCAAGCGTGTGGACCTGATGGTTCAGGCCCTGGAGTCGATGCAGGCACTCGGCCCCTACGCCCTGCCCGGCATGGAGCAGAATGACGACGGTGCGCCGGACCGGCGCTTTGCCGATCCGGCCTGGCAGAAATGGCCTTTCAATCTGAGCAGCGAAGCCTTTCTGGCCGCCGAACGCTGGTGGACTACCGCCACCACCGGCGTGCCCGGCGTGTCGAAACACCATGAGCACATGGTGTCGTTTTTCGCCCGCCAGTTGCTCGACCTGTTCTCCCCGGGCAACTACCCGATGACCAACCCTGTGGTGCTCGAACGCACGCTCAGCACCGGTGGGGCCAACCTGCTTCAGGGCTTCCAGAATGCAGTGGAAGACATCGAACGCAGCATCAGCGGCAGCCCGCCTGCCGGCGCGGAAGCCTATCGGGTCGGCCACGAGGTGGCCGTCACGCCGGGCAAGGTGGTATTGCGCAACCGCCTGATCGAACTGATCCAGTACAGCCCGAGCACCGACAAGGTACATCCCGAGCCGATCCTGATCGTGCCGGCATGGATCATGAAGTACTACATCCTCGACCTGTCGCCGAACAACTCCCTCATCAAGTATCTGGTCGATCAAGGCCACCAGGTGTTCTGCATCTCGTGGAAAAACCCTGGCGTCGAGGAAGCCGCACTGGGCATGGACGACTATCTCGAACTCGGCTTCGATGCATCGCTCGATGCCATCAACGCCATCGTGCCGGGCCAAAAGGTCCATGCCGCCGGCTACTGCCTGGGCGGCACCCTGCTGTCGATCGCCAATGCCGCCATGGCCCGCGACGGTGACGACCGGTTGGCCTCGATGACGCTATTCACTGCCCAGACCGACTTCACCGAACCGGGCGAACTGGCCCTGTTCATCGACGACAGCGAACTGGCGCTGCTCGAAGCCCAGATGCGCGACACTGGCTATCTCACCGCCGGCCAGATGGCTGGTGCGTTCCAGATGCTGCGCTCTTACGACCTGCTCTGGTCGCGCATGGTAAACGAATACCTGCTGGGCGAGCGTGGCCGCATGAACGACCTGATGGCCTGGAACGCGGATGCCACCCGGATGCCGGCGCTGATGCACGCCCAATACCTGCGGCGCCTGTTCCTCAACGACGACCTGTCCGAAGGCCGCTATCCGGTGCGTGGCAAGCCCATTGTGCTGTCCGACATCGGCACCCCGATCTTTTCGGTGGCAACCTTCAGCGATCACGTTGCCCCCTGGCGATCAGTGTATAAACTGCATTACATGACCCCGGCCGAAATCACCTTCGTGCTCACCAAGGGCGGGCACAACGCGGGCATCGTGAATGAACCGGGCAAGCGCAACCGCTTCTACCAGATGATGCAGCGGCCCGCAGGCGGCAACTATGTCGCCCCGGACGACTGGCTGGAAGTGGCCCCCCGGGTCGAGGGCTCCTGGTGGCCGGCCTGGGTCGAGTGGCTCAAGCAACGCTCCGGCGCTCCGGCCCTCCCCGCACAGCCGGGCGCGCCAGACGCAGGCTATCCGGTGCTGGACGATGCTCCGGGACGCTATGTACTTGAAAAATGACTGACCGAGAGGAGAACACCATGACCAAGCCGAACACCACCCCGCTGATGTCCATGCAGCAGGCCAATCTGGACTTTTATCTGGCCTGCTGCAAGATGATGGTCGACGCCGAGACGAACTTCGTCCGTGTCGGCCTGGAATCCATGGAGTCGATGAGACTGCCCAAGGACATCGACCTCGGTCAACCCGCAACCCTGCCCTGGACGCTCATGCAGCAACAGATGCGCGCACTGCAGCACATGGCCGAGTGCAGCATGGACCTGCACAAACAGGTCAGCAGTCAGGCCCAGCAGGCTGTCAGCCAGTGGCAGGCGAGCGCCTCGGCCGCAATGCAGGGCAGCGCCACGCCGGTCGCTTTCGACATGAGCAGCAACCCGATGAACGAAATCATGAAGAAGCAGATGGAAGCCTTCATGCAGTGGATGACCCCGGGCGCCCGGCGCTGATTCAGGCTGATTCAGACCCCCAGCAGTTCACGCAACCGGTACCACGCCATGCCCAACACCAGGGCGGGCGTGGCCAGCAGGTCACCGCCCGGAAAACTGCGGTGTTCAAGGCGCGCCATCAGATCGAAACGCTCGCACTGCCCCCGAATCGCCTCGGCGGCCAGTCGTCCGGCCATGCCGGCAAGCGCCACACCATGCCCTGAAAAACCCTGCAGATAATAGATGTGCGAACCGATCCGGCCAAAATCCGGCGCGCGGTTCATGGAAATATCCACATACCCGCCCCAGCTGTATTCGATCGGCACGCCGCGTAGCTGCGGAAACACCCGCTCCATGCAGCCGCGCAGCGCCCCCTGCAGGTCACGTGGCGTGCGCTGGGTGTAACTCACCCGACCACCGAACAGCATGCGGTGGTCGGCACTCAGGCGGTAGTAATCCAGTACGAACTGCGTGTCGCACACGCACTCCCCGCCGGGAATCAGGCGCTTGGCCCGCTCCTCGCCCAAGGGTGCCGTTGCCACGATCCAGGTCCCGACCGGCATGATGCGCCTGCCCAGCGCCCCGCCAGCCAGCGCGCTGTCGGCCTCGACGATCTTCGACACCAGACTGCAATTGCCCGCAAGCACCACGTTTTCAGCCAGCACCCGGCCCCGTGCGGTGACCACCTCCACCTTTCCCGCCACACTGCGCGCGCTCACGCGCAGCACCTCGCTGTGCTCGCACAGCCTGGCCCCGGCGCCCTGCGCCGCACGCGCCAGCCCCAGGGTGTAGTTAAGCGTGTGCACATGACAACCGCCGGGGTCGCGCACGGCCGCCGAGTAACGTTCGCTCTCCAGCGCCTCGCGCAACGCGGCTCCCTCCAGCCACTTCAGGCGCTCGCAGGCATAGTGCGCGCGCATGTGCTCCATCCACTCACGCAGCGCAGCGGCCTTCGCAGCCCCGATCGAGCAGGTCAGCGCACCATCGCGCAAATCGCAGTCAATGCCGTACTCTCGCACCCGCTCGCGCAGCAGGTTCCCCCCCTCGACACTGATTCCAAAGGCCGCCTTCGCAGCCTCCATGCCCAACTGCCGTTCATACACGCCCTGCTCGGACGCAAAACCGTTGAGCACCTGACCGCCATTGCGTCCCGACGCCCCCCAGCCCACCTCGCGCGCTTCGAGCAACACCACCGACTGCCCGGCCCGGGCGAGCTCCAGCGCCGCCGACAGCCCGGCCAGACCGCCGCCCACCACGCACACATCCGCGTGCAGTGTGTCCTCAAGCGACGGCGCCTGCAGCGCGGCATGGGCCGTCGCCCTGTACCAGGAGCCACGCTCCAGTTCATCCCATTGTCGTTCAAGCCTCAACATGCCTGACATTCACTCCTTGCAATACGTCCCAGTCATCGAGAATAGCAGCTCGTTGGCCAGACGCCACCACACCGCCCTCCCCGCGCCCGGAGCCTTGCTGCCACACCCCTGCCTGCTGCACAGCAGCAACATTCTGGCCGGCGTACGTGAAAAACGCCAAAAAATGCGTTCAAAATCTTGAATCGAAAGCGGGTCTGTGCGACATTTGCGCCCTGAAAACGCAATACCCAAGGTCTTCCGCTTGTCGGCAATCGCTGCGTTTTCCGGGCTTGGCTTTACCGGACGTCACCGCAGGTGGACGCCTGCGGCTTATCCATTTTCCCATTCGATTTTCCACCTCAGACCCTCGTGGAGCATTGCTGACATGACGAAAGTTAAGACGCTCTTCCGCCTTTCCCTGCTGGCCGCCGGCATCAGCCTGGCTGCAGGTGTACACGCCCAGGACACCAACCGGGTGAATTTCTACAACTGGTCGGACTACATCGCGGAAGACACCCTGCCGAGCTTCACCGAAAAAACCGGCATCCAGGTGACCTACGACGTCTATGACAGCAACGAGGTACTGGAAGCCAAACTGCTTGCGGGCAACACCGGCTTCGACATCGTGGTGCCCACCAACACCTACCTGCTGCGCCAGATCAAGGCTGGCGTGTTCATGGAGATCGACCGCTCGAAGATCCCGAACTACGCCAACCTCGACCCCGACATGATGAAGCTGCTCGAAGGCATCGATCCGGGCAACAAGTTCGGCGTGCCCTATATGTGGGGCACCACCGGCATCGGCTACAACGTGGACAAGATCAAGGCCATTTTCGGCGACGATGCCCCGACCGACTCCTGGGACCTGGTGCTCAATCCTGAAAACCTCGCCAAGGTTTCCACCTGCGGCGTGGGCTTCCTGGATGCACCGTCGGACATCTTCCCGACCATCCTGAACTACATCGGCAAGGACCCGGCCAGCACCAACCCGGAAGACTACTCCGGCGCGGCCACCGAGCACCTGATGAAGCTGCGCCCGCACATCACCTACTTCCATTCGTCCAAGTTCATCACCGACCTGGCCAATGGCGACATCTGCGTGGCAGTGGCCTGGTCTGGCGACATCCTGCAGGCGCGTGATCGCGCGGCCGAGGCCAACAACAACATCAACATCAACTACTACATCCCCAAGGAAGGGGCGATGCTGTGGGTCGACATCATGGCCATGCCGCGTGATGCCAAAAACGTCGACAATGCCTACGCCCTGATCAACCACCTGCTGGAACCGCAGGTGATGGCCGGCATCAGCAACTTCGTGTCCTATGCCAACCCGGTACCGGCCTCCAAGGCGTTCATCGACGAAGAAATTGTCGGCAACCCCGGCATCTATCCGAGCGAGGAGATCGAGGACAAGCTGTTCATGGTGAAGGACCTGCCCCAGTCGGTGCATCGTGCGATGACCCGCTCCTGGACACGGGTGCGCACCGGCCGCTGATCCGGCACTCATCACCGTCTTTTCACCGGACAGGCTACGAGCCCCGTCTGGCTGTGCCCCTCACCCCCGTCCCGAAAGGCTCGGGGGTGATTCTTTACACCCCTGCCGCACAAGGTGTGCGACGGGGGTGGGCAGCCGACGTCCTCCTGTTCATCCTTTCAGGCATACACAAAGAGATCGGGCGTTCATGAACCAACCCAAGGCCGCGGCCAATCCGCAGTCAGCCGGAGTCCGCAAGGACGAGGCATTTCTCGAGATCCGGCAGATCACCAAACTCTTCGATGGCCACCCGGCGGTCGACGAGATTTCGCTGACCATCAACCGCGGGGAAATCTTCGCCTTGCTGGGCGCCTCGGGTTGCGGCAAATCCACCCTGCTGCGCATGCTCGCGGGCTTTGAACGCCCATCCAGCGGGCAAATCCTGCTCGACGGGACAAACATCGTCGAGGTGCCCCCCTACGATCGGCCCATCAACATGATGTTCCAGTCCTACGCGCTGTTTCCGCACATGACGGTGTTCGACAACATCGCCTTCGGACTCAAGCAGGACCACGTGCCCAGGGACGAAATCGCCGAGCGCGTGCAGCGCATGCTGGAGTTGGTACACATGACCCAGTACGCCCGGCGCAAGCCGCATCAACTCTCCGGTGGCCAGCGCCAGCGGGTGGCGCTGGCACGCAGCCTGGCCAAACGGCCCAAGCTGCTGTTGCTCGACGAGCCGATGGGCGCGCTCGACAAGAAGCTGCGCGAAGAAATGCAGCTGGAACTGGTCAACATCATCGAGCAGGTGGGCGTGACCTGCGTGATGGTTACCCACGACCAGGAAGAGGCCATGACCATGGCCAACCGCATCGCCATCATGGACAAGGGGCGTCTGGTACAGGTGGGCGAACCGCTGGAAATCTACGAGTATCCGAACTGCCGCTACAGCGCCAGCTTCATCGGCTCGGTGAATCTGTTCGACGGCATCGTCGAGTCGATGGAAAGCGACTACACGGTCATTGCCTGCCCCGACCTGGAAAACCCGATTCAGGTCGACCACGGCCTGTCGGTGGCCGAAGGCCTGCCGGTGACCATCGCGGTACGCCCGGAAAAGCTGCACCTGACGCCGGAGAACCCGCAAGAGCGGCTCAACTGCCTGAGTGGCGTGGTCGATGAAATTGCCTATCTGGGCGATGTCTCCATCTACCATGTACGCCTGCCCTCGGGGCGCAAGGTGCTGGCCACCCTGCCCAACACCAGCCGGGCGCACAAGGGCTCACCCACCTGGGGCGACACCGTGCATCTGGGCTGGGACCCGGACAGCTGTGCCGTCCTTCTCACCTGAGCGGAGCCGGATAATCATGTTCAAACCCCGGATTCGTGGGCGCAGTCTGGTGATTGCCGTGCCCTACGCATGGCTCGCGCTGTTCTTCCTGATTCCCTTCCTCATCGTCTTCAAGATCAGCCTGGCCGAGTCGGAAATGGCCATGCCGCCCTATTCCGCACTGTTCCACTGGGCCGACGACCAGTTGCGCATGGTGCTGAACCTGGGCAACTACATGATGCTGATGAGCGACAGCCTGTACATGCACGCCTATCTGTCGTCGCTCAAGGTAGCCTCCATCGCCACCCTGATCGCGCTGCTGATCGGTTTTCCGCTGGCCTGGGCCATCGTGCACTCGCCCCCCTCCACCCGCAACGTGTTGCTGATGCTGGTGATCCTGCCGTCGTGGACCTCCTTCCTGATCCGCGTGTACGCCTGGATGGGCCTGCTCTCCAACACCGGCATCATCAACAACGGCCTCATGAACATGGGGCTGATCGATGCGCCGATCCAGATGCTCAACACCAATTTCGCGGTGTACATTGGCATCGTGTATGCCTATCTGCCGTTCATGGTGTTGCCGCTCTACACCGCGCTGATGCGGCTCGACTATTCGCTGCTCGAAGCTGCAGCCGACCTCGGCTCCCGCCCCTGGAAGACCCTGTTTACCGTGGTCATTCCACTCACCAAGGGCGGCATCATCGCCGGCTCCATGCTGGTGTTCATTCCAGCCGTGGGCGAATTCGTGATTCCGGAACTGCTCGGCGGCCCCGACACCCTGCTCATCGGCCGGGTCCTGTGGCAGGAGTTCTTCAACAACCGTGACTGGCCGGTGGCGGCAGCGCTCGCCTCGACCATGCTGCTGTTGCTGATGGCGCCGATCATGTGGTTCTACCGCTACCAGCGCAAGGAAATGGAGAACTGATCATGCACAACATTCCGGTCAGCCGCTCCTGGACGCGGCGCATCGTGCTGCTGCTGGGCTTCGGGTTCCTGTACATCCCGATGATCATCCTGATCATCTATTCCTTCAACAGCTCACGGCTGGTCACCGTGTGGGCAGGCTGGTCAACCCACTGGTACGGCGAACTGTTCCGCGACGAAGCCATCATCAAGGCGGTGCTGCTCAGCCTGAGCATCGCCTTCATGGCTGCCACGGCGGCGGTGGTGCTGGGAACGATTTCGGCCTTCGTGCTCAACCGCATGGGCCGTTTTCGCGGTGAAAGCGGCTTCGCCTTCATGATCACCGCCCCGCTGGTGATGCCCGAAGTCATCACCGGGCTGTCACTGCTGCTGCTGTTCGTTGCCATGGCCGACCTGCTTGGCTGGCCCGGTCAGCGTGGCATGAGCACCATCTGGATCGCCCACACCACCTTCTGCACCGCCTACGTCGCGGTAGTGGTCGGTTCGCGTCTGCGCGAAATGGAAAAATCCATTGAGGAAGCGGCCATGGACCTGGGCGCACGACCGCTGAAGGTGTTCTTCGTGATCACCCTGCCGTTGATCGCCCCGGCCATCGTCGCCGGCTGGCTGCTCGCCTTCACCCTGTCGCTGGACGACCTGGTGATCGCCAGCTTCGTGTCCGGCCCCAACGCCACCACCCTGCCGATGGTGGTGTTCTCCAGCGTCCGCCTGGGCGTCAGCCCCAAGATCAACGCCCTGGCCGCCATCATCATCCTGATCGTCTCCATCATCACCTTCATCGGCTGGTGGCTGATGGCACGCGCAGAAAAGCGCCGTGCCCAGGAACGAGCCCTGATGGGGCACTGACCCTGTGCCGAACGCTGCCGTTCCCGTGTGCTGAAAAGCCATGCGGGGACGGCAGCGCATCGCCGAAACGCCACGCACGGCGTGAATTCTGATCCAGGTCAACACCCTGAACGGTGTTCTGCACTGCCTTCACAGGCTCAAGCGTAGAATGGGGGCACTTGTCACGCAGGCAGGCGCACGCACCGTGTCCCGGCACAGCCTGCAGGAGCCACGGCCATGCTCAGGAACCCGATTATCCCGATCGTCACGCTGCTGCTGATAGTGGCCGTTGCGCTTGCGGCTTCCCTGCTGTTCCGGAGCGAAAACGGTACTTCGCCGGCGGTCCGCTCCTCCCCGGAAAACAGTCCGCAGCAAGTGCTGCGTTTCGGGCACAACATCCCCGAGGACAGCGCCCTTCATCAGGCCGCCGCGCGCTTTGCCGCCCTGATTGCAGAGCGTACCGGAAACAGGGTGCGCATCGACGTCTATCCGGCCCAGGCGCTGGGCACCGACGACCAGATGCTCGAGATGGCGCGCCTCGGGGAACTGGACATGCTGCTTACCCCCACCGCAAAGATTTCGGTTGCCGTGCCGGCGATGCAGTACGCCGACCTGCCCTTCTACTTTCCGACCCGCGAAGACCTGTACGAGATGCTCGACGGCCAGCCCGGGCAGATCCTGCTCGACAGGTTGCGCGACATCGACCTGGTCGGCGTGGCCTTCTGGGAAAACGGCTTCAAGCAGTTTACCGGCAATCATCCGCTGCGCCATCCCGACGACTTTGCCGGCATGGACGTACGCATCATGAAGAGCCGCCTGCTGATGGAGCAGTTCAAGGCCTTTGGCGCCCACACGATCCCGATCGACTTTCACGCCACCCGCCAGGCCCTGGCCGACGGCGTGGTGGATGGCCAGGAAAACCCGCTGATTGCGATTGCCAGCATGGGCATTCATGAGGTGCAGTCCCACCTGACGCTGAGCAACCATGGTTATCTGGGCTATGTGTTCATGATCAGCGAAAAAGTGTTCAACACCCTGCCCCCCGAACTGCAGGACCTGCTACTGGCCACTGCGCGTGAGCTCACCGCCTGGGAGCGGGACGAAACCCACCGGCGAGAAAATGCCCTGCTGGAGCAGATCCGCGCCAGCGGCGTGCACATTCATGAACTCAACGAGGACGAACGCCAGGCCTTTGCCCAGGCTACCGCCCACATTCCGGCCCGCTTCGAAGCCCAGCTTGGCCCCGACCTGATGTCCCTCACCGAGGAGCGCCTGTTCCGCAAATACGGACCTCACGACACCCTGCTGATCGCGCTCGATGCCGACCTGTCGCAAGAATGCACCGCAGCCGGCCTGGGATTCAAGCGCGGCATCATGCTCGCGCTCGAAGAAATCAACGCTGCCGGGGGCGTACTCGGGCGGCCGCTGCGGCTCATTGCACGAGACAATCGCGGCATGGCCCATGTCGGGTTGGCCAATCAGGCCGAGTTCGCGGCCGATCCACGAGTGGTGGCAATGGTGGCCGGTGTGCAGGCCAGCGTGGTGGTCGAACAGGCCCGTCAGGCACGCCAGCTCGGCCTGCCCCTGCTGGTGGCCTGGTCAGCCGATGCTCAGGTACTTGCACCGCAACCGGCGGGCGATCCAGTCTTTCGCCTGTCGGGCAACGACCGGCTGATCGGCCCCTTTCTGACCGACCACCTGCTTGCCATCGCCTCACGCCCCGCGATCTTGTACGAGAACTCCGTGTGGGGTCGGGGCAACCTGGACATCATGCAAGCCCATCTGCGCGAGCGCGGAGCAGACCTGCCGTTTTCGCAGGCCTTCAATCGTGGAGACCTGCAGCCAGGCGCAATGATCGAGGCCTTGCACCGCTCGGGTGCCGACTCGGTGATGCTGATTGCCCCGCCGCGCGAAGGTGGCGAGATCATGCGTGAGCTGGCCCACCAGCGCATCGAGCTGCCGGTCATCACCCACTGGGGGCTAAGCTGTGGCGACCTGTGGCAGCAGCAGCGCCGCACGCTTGCACGGGTGAACCCGAGCGTGTTTCAAACCTTCAGCTTCATCGACAGCCCGCGCCCCGCCGCCCGTGCGCTGGCCGAAAACTACCTGCTGCGGTACGGGCTGGCGAGTGTGCGCGAGATTGCCGCCCCGCAGGCCGTCGCCCAAAGCCATGACCTGATGCACCTGCTGGCACGTGCCATCGAGCAGGCCGGCAGCACCGAACGGACACACATCGTCCATGCACTCGAACACCTGCCCCGGCACGCGGGCGCGGTGCGCGACTACCGCCCCGCCTTCTCACCGCAACGGCACGATGCGCTCGACAGCACGGACTACCACCTTGCCCGCTTCGCTGCGGACGGTGTTCTCGAACGCATGCCCAGTGCAACCTTGCCCACCACCGCCCCCCCTCCGCCCCCCGTCGACGACCTCCGCCGCCAATGAGCTCTGCCTCCTCCCCCTCCTCCGACGGCCCGGCTCGCAGCGCCCCCCCACCTGCCATGCAGACCTCCCCTCAGCGCAGCCTGAAGCGCCGTCTGGTACTGCAGGTTTCCGCCTTTGTTGCCGCTGCCATGCTGCTGGTCACGGCGATGGTTGCGGTGCTGCTCGACAATCACCTCAACCGCCAATTGCAGCAGGCCATCGCCGATGTCGGCAATTCATCCCTCGCCCTGCTCGAACAGCGCATGGCCTTTCTGAACGACAACATCGAGCGGCTCGCGGAAAACCCCCTGGTCATCAACGGCTTGATCGACGCCCAGGGACGGCAGGCTTACCTGCCGCAGCTGGCTGAAAACTTCGCCGAAGGCCGCGACGTGCTGCACTTCAGCCTGGTCGATTTCGACGGTCGGCCGGTGTATCAGAACCACCCTGGCATGATCGACTACAACCGCTCCCCCGCCCTGCGTAGCGCGCTGTCGCTGGGCAGGCGTGCCCTGTTCATTGCCCCCGGCGGAGAGTCACTGGTGATTGCGCATCCGATCGTGTTCTACAACACCGTTCAGGGCGCCGTGGTGGTGGCCTTCGACCTGCCCGCCATCGCCCGCCAGCAGCAGGACCGCCTGTCCAAGCTGATGTTCAGGCTGTACAGCCCGCAGCGCGAACTGGTCGCCCTCAACCATGACCCGCTGGCGCGCTATGTGAGCCAGACCCTGGCGGCCGATGCGCAGTTGCCCCTGCTGCACACGCTCGACCTGAGCATTGAAATCGGCGTCTCCGAAGCCGTGCATCGTGAGGCCGTCTGGCAGGTCGTGCGCCACTTCCTGCTGCTCGGCGTAGCCTTGTGTCTCGCAGCCGTGATCGTCTCCACCTGGATCGGCCGTTCGATTGCCAACCCCATCCTCACCCTTTACCAACGGGTGCACGGCAACGAACCGCCCGAAGCGCTGGCCGCCCCGCTGGGCACCGGTGACGAGCTCGAAGCGCTGGCGCAGGGCTTTGCCCAGCGTACGGCAGAACTCAACGCCATCCAGAGCGAGCTTGAAAGCCGGGTACAGCAACGCACCGCCGAGCTGACCAGCACCGCCGCCCAACTGGTCGAGGCGAATCAGGCCAAATCCGAATTTCTGGCCAACATGAGCCATGAAATACGCACACCGCTGAACGTCATCATCGGCATGGTGCAACTCACCCTGCGCAGCGAGTTGAACGACCAGCAGCGCAACTACCTGGTCAAGGTACACCGCTCGGCCGAATCCCTGCTCGGGCTGATCAACGACATTCTCGACTTCTCCAAGATCGAAGCGCGCAGGCTCAAGCTCGAACAGGTCGAATTCTCGCTGCTCGACCTGCTCGCCGACTTCAGCAGCGTGGTCGGACTGAAGGCCGAGGAGAAAGGCCTGGAATTGCTCTTCGACATTCCCCCCGACTTCCCCGAGCTGATCCTGGGCGACCCCTTGCGGCTCGGACAGGTGCTCACCAACCTGGGGTATAACGCGGTGAAATTCACCGAGCATGGCGAAGTGGTGGTGCAGGTCCGACTGCTCGAAGAAGGCCCGGCCGCCGCCGCAGGCCAGCAGGCTGGCGACAGCACACCGGAACCGCCGCTTCACCATGTCCTGCAGTTCACCGTGCGCGACACCGGCATCGGCATCTCACCCGAACAGCAGGCACGGCTGTTCCAGCACTTCACCCAGGCCGACGCCTCGACCACCCGGCGCTACGGTGGAACCGGGCTGGGGCTGGCGATCTCGCGCAATCTGGTGGAAATGATGGGGGGGCGCATCTGGGTGGACAGCCATGAAGGAGTGGGCAGCGCCTTTCACTTCACCCTGCCCACCCGCTGCCGCCCGGACATCGACCAGCCCCCGGCGAGCGCCCCCACCGACCTGTACGACCTGCCGGTGCTGGTGGTCGATGACAACCCGAGCGCGCTCGAAATTCTCTCCCGCATGCTCGACACCATGCACTTCAAGGTCAGCACCGCCGCCAGCGCCCTGCAGGCCCTGGCGCTGGCCGAGTCCGCCCGGCGCGACGGCATGCCGTTCCGTCTGGTGCTGATGGACTGGATGATGCCCGACATGGACGGGCTGGAATGCGCACGACGCCTGAACGCCGACACAGACCCGGACAGCCGCAGCCGCGTCGTCATGGTCACCGCCCGCGACCCGGGCGACCTGCCCGAGAACAGAGTCACCGACGGCGTGCTGGGCAAGCCGGTGACCCCCTCGGCACTGCTCGAAGCCATCCTGTCGGCCTTTGGCCGGCCCTGCCCGGTGCGGCCACATCGGGCCATCCGCGAAAAAGACTTGCACGACGTCACCCACCGCCTGCAGGGCGCCCACTTGCTGCTGGTGGAAGACAATGAACTCAATCAGGAACTGGCCGTCGACCTGCTGGCCGGCGCCGGCATCACCTGCCGGCTGGCCCGCAACGGCCAGGAAGCGCTCGACTGGCTCGCCCGCGAAGCCTTCGACGGCGTGCTGATGGACCTGCAGATGCCGGTGATGGACGGCTACAGCGCCACGCGGGCCATCCGCCGCAATCCACGCTGGCAAGCCCTGCCGGTGATCGCGATGACCGCAAACGTGATGGCCGGGGATCGTGAAAAGGCCATTGCCGCCGGCATGAACGACCAGATCGGCAAGCCGCTCGATGTGGCGCAGATGTTCCAGACCATTGCCCGCTGGGTGAAGCCGCTGGTGCGCAAGGGCAAGGCCGCAGCCGACAACGTGGCTCCCGGCGGGCTTTTGGACTGGCCGGACAGCCCCCCGCCACCGCACCTGCCCGACCGGCTGGCCGGCATCGATCTGGCCACCGGCCTGAAGCACACCAACCAGCGCAGCGACAGTTATCGGAAGTTGCTGCGCCTCTTCCTGGACGAACAGCAAAGTGCCGTCGCGCGCTTCCAGCAGGCCCTTGCCGGGCGCGACCATGACGGCAGCACCCGCATCGCGCACACGCTGAAGAGCGTGTCGGCCACCATCGGCGCCCTGCCCCTTTCCGATGCGGCGCGTGCGCTGGAAGAAGCCTGCCGCCAGCACGCCCCGGAGGCCGATCTGCGCGTCAGGCTGGAGGGTGTGGCGCAGGAATTATCCATCGTGCTCGCAGGCTTGCAGGCGCTGTTCGCAGCGGAGGAGCCAGCCCTGTCCGCCCGGCTTCTGGATCGTGCCGCCGCCCCAGCCGACGATGCCCCGGCACGCGAGCGGCTCCTGCAGGCCCTTGCCAGGCTCAAGGCCGTGCTGCGCCAGAACGACACCGATGCCGTCGACCTGCTCGACAGCCTGCGCGACGAGCTGGCCGCCTGCCCCGGCTTTGCCGAGCTTGAGCATGCGGTTTCACGCTTCGATTTCGACACTGCACTTGCCAGACTCGATGGACTCATTGTTTCATTACAGCCGCCGCCCACCTCCCGAACACCGAACCAGGCCAGCAAACAATGACGCCCTCCGAAAGACGACAGACGGTCCTCATCATCGATGACACGCCGGACAACATCGAAGTGCTGCGCCAGCTGCTGCGCGACGCCTACGGCGTGCGTGCCGCGCTCTCGGGCGAAAAGGGCCTGGAGCTGGCGCAGACAGCCCCGCCCGACATCATCCTGCTCGACATCATGATGCCCGGTCTGGACGGCTACGAGGTGTGCCGCAGGCTGAAGGCCAGCCCGGTGACCGCAAGCATTCCGGTGGTCTTCATCAGCGCGCTGGACCAGACCCAGGACGAAGCGTATGGCCTGGAGCTGGGCGCGGTGGATTACATCCGCAAGCCGTTCGAACCCACGGTGGTGAAGGCACGGGTGCGCAACCACCTGGCGCTGAAGCGTTACGAAACCGGGCTGGAAGAGCTGGTGCGCGAGCGCACTGCCGAACTCGCCCTGACCCAGCAGGTCACCATCGAAGCGCTCGCCACCCTGGCCGAATATCGCGACTCCGAAACCGGCGGGCACATCAAGCGCACCCAGCACTATGTGCTGGCACTGGCACGTTACCTGAGCCGCGAAGGCCCTTATCAGGCAGAACTCGACCCGGCCACGGTCGAGTTGCTGTACCGCTGCGCGCCACTGCACGACATCGGCAAGGTCGCGGTGAGCGACTGCGTGCTGCTCAAGCCCGGCAAGCTCACCGCCGAAGAATTCGAGGAAATGAAGCAGCATGTCCTCTTTGGCAGCCAGGCGCTCGCCGTGGCCGAAGCCGACGCCGGCAACAGCTCCTTTCTCAGCTTCGCCCGCAACCTGATTCTCGGGCATCACGAGCACTGGAACGGACAGGGCTACCCGAATGGCTGGGCGGGCGAGGACATCCCGCTTTCCGGTCGCCTCATGGCGCTGGCCGACGTGTACGACGCCCTCATCAGCAAACGGGTGTACAAACCCGCGTTCAGCCACGAAACCGCCATGGACATCATTCAGGAAGGCCGGGGCAGCCACTTCGACCCGGTGGTGGTGGATGCCTTTCTGGCGATTGCCGAAGAATTCCGGCACATCGCCCAGGCGTATGCAGACGAGTCCGCAGAAAAGGCAGCGGCTGGCTGAAAGCGGCGTGCCGAAGCATCAGCCGGCCTGACCGCCCACCCCGGCCCCACTGGCCTCGTCACTGTCCACAGCGGCCTCATCGATCTCGCAGATGCACTCCAGCAGGCTGCGCACCTGCCCCATCGCCACCGACAGCACATGCTCGATGTCCTCGAAGGCGATGGCCCGGGCGCTGCTGCCCCGCCCGGCCGCATGGTTGGACACCACGTTGATCGCCGCATACGGCAAGTCCAGCTCACGGGCCAGCGCGGCTTCCGGCATGCCGGTCATGCCCACCAGATCTGCGCCATCGCGCTCCAGCCGGCCGATCTCCGCCGCCGTCTCCAGGCGCGGCCCCTGGGTACAGCCATACGTGCCGCCATCGTGCAGCGTCAGCCCGGCCCGCCGGCCTGCGGAGAGGATCAGGCGCCGCACTGCAGCATCATACGGTTGGGTGAAATCCACATGACGCACCTGCGCATCGCCGCCCTCGAAATAGGTGCTCGCCCGCCCCCAGGTGTAATCGATGATCTGGTCGGGCACCACCAGCTGCCCGGGACCGAAACTGTCGCGAATGCCGCCCACCGTCGCCACCGCCACCACCGAACGGGCGCCCGCATTTTTCAGCGCCCACAGGTTGGCTCGGTAGTTGATCATGTGCGGTGGAATCGTGTGGCCATAACCGTGACGCGCCAGAAACACCACCGGCTGATCGCACAGGCGGCCAAAGGTCAGCGCCCCGGACGGTTCGCCATACGGCGTGCGGGCCACCTCGCGGCGCACGATTTCGAGGTTGGACAATTGCGTCAGGCCACTGCCGCCAATGATTGCAAGCATCAGACATGCTCCAGATAAGGTTTGCGATGTGCGGATTCTACCCTTCATCGCCCGCGCGCCGAGTCCGCAGCAGAAGGCCGGCCCCGCGCCCGCCCGCATTGCACAAAATTCGGGAAAAGGCAATGCTGCGTTGCGTCATGCAATGCTATACTAGCGGACTTATCTCAAGAAACCGGCAGAATCCATGTCCCGCGCAATCCGCAATATCGCCATCATCGCCCACGTTGACCACGGCAAAACCACTCTGGTTGACCAACTGCTCCGCCAATCCGGCACCTTCGCCGCCCACCAGGCCGTGGACGAACGGGTCATGGACTCGAACGACATCGAACGCGAGCGCGGCATCACCATTCTCGCCAAGAACTGCGCCATCGAATATGGCGACACCCACATCAATATCGTCGACACCCCGGGGCACGCCGACTTTGGCGGTGAGGTCGAGCGCGTGCTGTCGATGGTCGACGGCGTGCTGCTGCTGGTCGACGCCCAGGAAGGGCCGATGCCGCAAACCCGCTTCGTGACCCGCAAGGCGCTGGCCGCCGGACTCAAGCCCATCGTCGTGATCAACAAGATCGACCGCCCGGGCGCCCGTCCGGACTGGGTCATCAACCATACCTTCGACCTGTTCGACAAGCTTGGCGCCACCGAAGAGCAGCTCGACTTTCCGGTGATCTACGCCTCCGGCCTGAACGGCTTTGCGGTGGAAACCCTGGAAGACGAGCGCAAGGACATGCGCCCGCTGTTCGAGGCCATCCTCAAGCATGTGCCGGCGCCCGAAGTCGACGCCGACGGCCCGCTGCAGATGCAGGTCTGTTCGCTCGACTACTCCACCTACATGGGCCAGCTCGGCATTGGCCGGATCAAGCGTGGCCGCGTGCGCACCAACCAGGAAGTGGTGGTGATGTACGGCGACGAAAACCGTGGCAAGGGCAAGATCAGCCAGATCCTCGGCTTCAAGGGCCTGGAGCGCACCGCCACCGATCAGGCCGAAGCAGGCGACATCGTGCTGATTGCCGGCATCCAGCAGGTCAACATCGGCGTGACGCTGTGCGACTCCGAGAACCTCGACGCGCTGCCCCCGATTGCCGTGGATGAGCCCACGTTGACCATGAACTTCATGGTCAACGCCTCGCCGCTGGCCGGCCGTGAAGGCAAGTTCGTGACCAGCCGCCAGATTCGCGAGCGTCTGGAAAAGGAACTGCTGAAGAACGTCGCCCTGCGGGTGAACTTCACCCAGGATGCCGATGTGTTCGAAGTGTCCGGGCGGGGCGAACTGCACCTCACCATCCTGCTGGAAAACATGCGTCGCGAGGGCTATGAACTGGCCGTCGGTCGTCCGCGCGTGGTATTCAAGGACATCGATGGCGTCAAGTGCGAGCCTTACGAAATGCTCACGGTCGACATCGAGGAAGACCACCAGGGCGGCGTGATGGAAGAGCTGGGCCGCCGTCGTGGCGAAATGCTCGACATGCAACCGGACGGCAAGGGCCGGGTGCGCATGGAGTACCGCATTCCGGCGCGTGGCCTGATCGGCTTCCAGGGCGAATTCCTCACCCTGACCCGTGGCACCGGGCTGATCAGCCATGTGTTCGACGACTATGGTCCGATGGCCGGCAACATGGGCGAACGGCGCAATGGCGTGCTGATCTCGCAGAACGACGGCGACGCCGTGGCCTATGCGCTGTGGAACCTGCAGGATCGTGGCCGCATGTTCGTCAGCCCCGGCGACAAGCTGTATGAAGGCATGATCATCGGCATCCACACCCGCGACAACGATCTGGTGGTCAACCCGATCAAGGGCAAGCAGCTCACCAACGTGCGCGCCTCGGGCAAGGATGAAGCGATCAACCTCACCCCGCCCATCCAGCTCACGCTGGAATCGGCCATCGAGTTCATCTCCGACGACGAACTGGTGGAGATCACCCCCCAGTCCATCCGCCTGCGCAAGCGCTACCTGAAAGAGCACGAGCGCAAGCGTGCCGCCAAGGCCGAAGCGGCCTGAGTGTCCTTGCGTTCAGCCCGCTTCCTCGCGGGCGCCTGCGCGCCTCTCGGCCCCGGCCGGGAGGGCCAGCACCGGACGCACACTGTCTGCCGGCCAGGTGCGCCAGTCCGGATCGGGCAAATCGCTGAACACCTTGCGCAGGCTCGCACCCCATTCGTTGTGAATCATCTGGAAGTACGGGTTGTCGCCGTCGATGCTGACGTGACACGCCACCTTCAGGCTGTCGCGCCGGTATAGCAGCAGGTCCAGCGGCAGGCCCACCGACAGGTTGGAGCGTATCGTCGAATCCATCGAGATCAGCGCGCACTTGGCCGCCTCGTCGAGAGAGGTGCTGCGGTTGATGACCCGGTCGATGATCGGCTTGCCGTACTTGGACTCTCCGATCTGGAAGTACGGCGTATCCTCCGAAGCTTCGATGAAATTGCCTGCGCTGTAGATGTTGAACAGTCGCGGCGCCTCTTCCCCGATCTGCCCGCACAGGATGAAGGAAGCGTTGAAATCGACGCCAAACGCCTTCAATGCGGCATCGTCGCGATGATGCACCTTGCGCAGGGTATCGCCCACCACCCGCGCGCACTCGAACAGGGTGGGTGCATGCCACAGGCTGTCGCGATCCTGCGCCGTGGCGTGTTCGCGCAACATGCTGATCACCGCCTGGGTGATCGCGAGGTTGCCGGCGCTCATCAGCACCAGCACCCGGTCACCCGTCCGCTCGAACACGGTCATCTTGCGGAAGGTGTTGATATGATCGACGCCCGCATTGGTGCGCGAATCCGACAGGCACACCAGCCCTTCATCCAGGCACATGGCCACACAATACGTCATGCATTCTCCCCCAGGGATTGATTCGTCCGTAACGACTGGCTACTGACCGGCGCCTGTGCCCTGCCCCGCCCTGCCTGCGTCAGGCTCAGGCCGCGACCGGAACCAGAAAGGTGTCGCTGATGCAGTCTCCAAGCCGATTGATGCGCTCCAGAAAACGCTCCAGATAGTCGTGCAGGCCAAGCGCAAAGATGTCCTCCATGCGCCCGTAGCGCAGGCTGGCATGCAACTCTCCGGCCTGGCGCACCACCTCGGTGGCATGGCGGTTGGCGATCTGCTCCAGAATGCCATGCACCTCGGTCACGCAGGCATGCAGCGAACGTGGCATCGCGGCGTTGAGGATCAGCAACTCGGCGACCCGGTGCGGCGAGATCACGTCGCGATACACATGACGGTAGGTCTCGAACGCAGACACCGAACGCAACAGCGCCCCCCACTGGTAATAGTCGGTGCTGCCCCCCGGGCGCTCGGAGTGGGGCAGCAAGGTGTGGTACTTCACATCGAGCAGGCGCGCGGTGTTGTCCGCCCGCTCCAGAAAGGAGCCCAGGCGCACGAACTGGAACGCGTCATCGTGCAGCATGGTGCCAAAGGTCACGCCACGCAGCAGATGCGAGCGGAACTTCACCCACTCGAAGAACTCGCCCAGATCGGTGTTCTGCAGGCTGTCCGCCGACATGTCGCGGATTTCCAGCCAGGTTGCGTTGGTGGTCTCCCACATGTCGTCGGTCAGGGTGCCGCGCACCGCATGGGCATTCTCGCGCGCGGCGCGCAGGCAGTTCCACACGCTGGACGGGTTGTCGCGGTCGAGCACCACAAACTCGATCACGTCGCGCGGGGTCAGCGGCCGGCCCGTGCGGGCGAAGGCGTCCGACAACTCGCTGATCGCGAGAATCGCCCCCCACCCGTCATCATGACCGTTCGTGCGGGGCAGCAGGGACATGCGGTAATACACATCCAGCATGCGCACGGTGTTTTCGGCGCGCTCGGTGTAGCGGGCCATCCAGTAGAGTTGATCGGCAGTCCGACTGAGCATGATTCCTTCTCCGTTTGCAATGCGGGCCGCGATTGTTCAGCCCACCACCCAGGTGTCCTTGGTGCCCCCGCCCTGCGACGAATTCACCACCAGCGAGCCTTCCTGCATCGCCACGCGGGTCAACCCGCCCGGCACCATGCGGATTTCCTGTCCCCCCGAAAGCACGAAGGGGCGCAAGTCGATATGGCGCGGTGCGATCCCCGCTTCCACAAAGGTCGGGCAGGTGGACAGCGACAGGGTGGGCTGGGCGATGTACTTCTCGGGCGCGGCCAGAATGCGCTGGCGAAAGTCTTCCACTTCGGCCTTGCTCGCTGCCGGCCCCACCAGCATGCCGTAGCCTCCAGCGCCGTGCACCTCCTTCACCACCAACTCCGGCAGGTGGTCGAGCACATAGGCCAGATCTTCCGGTTTGCGCAGCATCCAGGTGGGCACGTTGTTCAGGATCGGCTCCTCCCCCAGATAAAAGCGCACCATCTCGGGCACATACGGATACACCGACTTGTCGTCGGCCACACCGGTGCCGACCGCATTGGCCAGCGTCACCCGACCCGCGCGGTAGGCCGACATCAGGCCGGGCACGCCCAGCATGGAGTCCGGACGGAACACCCGGGGGTCGAGAAAGTCGTCGTCGATGCGGCGGTAGATCACATCCACCTGCCGGGGCCCCTGGGTAGTGCGCATGTACACCGTGTCGTTATCTACGAACAGGTCCTGCCCTTCGACCAGCTCGATGCCCATCTGCTGGGCAAGAAAGCTGTGCTCGAAATAGGCGCTGTTGTAGGCGCCCGGCGTGAGCAGCACGGCGGTCGGATCGCGCACGCCTTCGGGGGCCACCGCACGCAGGGTCTCAAGCAGGATGTCGGGATAATGCTCCACCGGCTGCACGTGATAGCGCGAGAACAGGTCCGGAAACAGGCGCATCATCATCTTGCGGTTTTCGAGCAGGTAGCTCACACCGGAGGGCACCCGCAGGTTGTCTTCCAGCACATAGTATTCGCCCCGCCCATCCGCCCCGGCCGCGCGCACCAGATCGATGCCGGCGATCATCGCGTACAGTCCGCCGGGCACCTTCACCCCCTTCATCTCGGGGCGGAACTGCACATTCTCGAGCACCTGCCGGGCCGGGATCCTGCCCGCGCGCAGGATCTCCTGCTCGTGATAGATGTCGGCCAGGAACGCATTCAGGGCGCGCACCCGCTGGCGCAGGCCGTTTTCCAGCAGACGCCACTCATCGCCCGGGATGATGCGGGGCAGCAGGTCGAACGGAATCAAGCGTTCCTTGCCCCCTTCGGCACCATACACATTGAAGGTGATGCCCACCCGGTGAAAGGCAATGTCGGCTTCCCGTCGCTTGCGGTCGATGCGCTCGCGCGGCATGTCTTCCAGCCACTGCGCATAAGGCCGGTAATGCTGGCGGACCTCATCGGGCGTGGCGTACATCTCGTCATAGGGCGTGGCCCCCGGTGCCTTGCTGTGCTTCATGCGAAATTCCTCCCGCAGGAGATTTAGCAGAAAGCATGCCAGTCACGGGCGCAGCGCAGAAGGCCATGGTTCGGCCCAATTCGACCCGATCAGGCCCGGTCTGACCTGAAAAAACCCTTGGCTGCTGCGGGCACAGGCCCGCGTTCGGGCGTTTGCGCAGGGCGGGCGCAAAACAGGACGCACCAGCACAGTGGAGCATGCACCAACACGGTGCACATCGTGCCGTACTCCGTCTCAGTCCCCCACTCCGTTCGCACCCTCCTCCGGCGCCCCCGGTGCTTCTTCGTCCAGCGGCATCACAGTGACCGCCACCTCCACGGCATGCCCGCTGCCGCCCAGGATGACCCCGCGCAGCGGACACACATCGCCATAGTCCCGCCCCCAGGCCAGCGTGATGTGCGCCTCATCCGGGCGCAAATCGTTGGTCGGGTCCACATCCACCCACCCCAGGCCCGGGCACCAGACCGACACCCAGGCATGCGACGCATCCGCGCCGATCAGCCGGGGTTGTCCGGGAGGCGGTTCGGTGAGCAGGTAGCCCGAAACATAGCGCGCCGCCAGCCCCAGCGCGCGCAGGCAGGCAATCATCAGGTGAGAGAAGTCCTGGCACACCCCACGGCGCTCGGCAAACACCTGCGCCACCGGGGTCGCCACGCCGGTGGCGGCCGGATCGAAACTGAAGTCCGCATGAATCTGCGAACACAGCGCCAGCAAGGCTTCGAGCAGCGGCCGCCCCGCCGTGAAACTGCCCGAAGCATAGGCGGCATACACCACCGCCTCTTCGCCCAGCGGCACGAAGGGCGAGGCAAAGCGGTACTGCCCGGCTTCGCGTGCTTCGGCCTGCAGGGCGGCGTGGCCGGACAGCCCGTCGCGCAACTGGTCCCGTGCCTGCTCCCAGGGCAGGGTCGGGTGTTCCCGTGCCTGCGGCAAGACGGCCTGCGGCGCCACCTGCACACGGCTGCAGGCGCGCACCGCCAGCGTCCGGTGGGGGGTGTGCAGGCTGAACTGGCTGACCGGATTACCCAGAAAGTCGGTGCGCTCATGCAGCGTCGAAGGCGCCGGGGTGATGGTCAGCGCATGCGCCAGCAGCGTCTGCCGCTCCAGCACCCGGGGCCGCAGGTGGGCAATCTGCTGCGACAGCAACACCGGGCTGTCGTAGCGATAGCAGGTGTCATGAATGATTTCGTAGCGTGGCATCGGTTCAAAACGCTCGGACAAACCGGCTCAGCGCGAGGCCGTAGCCTGACTGCGCGCGTCCAGGTGGGTGAAATAACGCAGGGACAGCGCATCGGCGAGCTGGTTGCCGGACAGCCAGATCGTGTGCAGGGTGTTTTTCAGCTGCACACAGTCGTGCCGCCCCTCCACCGAGCGCGCCTCCGGCATGCGGCTCAGTCCGCCGCAGGTCGCCAGCCCGGCCAGCAAGGTGAGCGCCGTCTTCATCGGCTGCGCCAGTTCGGCGCCGCCCGGCAGGCTGCTCACATGTTCGGCCAGCGAACTCAGCTGATAGTGCAAGGCCCGGGGGTTGTCCACCTCGAAGATCACCAGTTCGGCCACGAGCCCCGGCACCAGCCCGGTGGCAAACAGGCTGCGATACCGCACCTCGTCGTCCGTGACCGCCAGCAGTGCCTGCAGGGCGCCCGCCTGGCCCACCGGCAGCAGTGCGCCAATGGCAGCCGCCAGAAACTGCAGCCGCTCGATGCGCCGGCCAATCGACAGGAAGCGCCAGCCGGTGTCACGCGGCATGCTCTCGATGACAAAGCCGGACAGGGTCACCAGCGACAACAGGGTTTCGTCCAGACGATGCAGCGCATCGCCCAGCGCGAGCGCATCGTCGAGCGGCCCACCCACCTCGCCGAGACGGTTGTAGACCCGCCAGCTGTCCGGCGACAGCCGGTCGCGCAACTGGGTGGCCAGTCGCAACACCAGCCGCAGATTGCACACCACGCTGCCGCTGCGCGCACCATCGAACAGGGCTGCGGCCAGCGCGCCGGCCTGCCGGCACCCCTCTTCCCGGGTCAGGATGCCGATGCGCTGGCACAAACCCAGCAAGGCGTTCAAGGTGGCGGCAGACGGGTCAAGCGCCCCGGCCGCCACCTGCTGACCTTCGTCCATGCTCAGTCCGCCCACCCGCATCAGGCTTTCCCGACCCAGCCGGGCGGCACTGTCGGCCCGCTCGCTGTAGCGTCCGAGCCAGAAGAAGCTCTCCGCCACCCGGCTCGACAGGCCGGGGCGTTCCGGCGCGCGCATGCGCGGCGATACCCGGCCCGGCACAATGCGCCGCCCTGCAGCGGTCGTGGCCGTGGCCCCGGCTCCGGCCAGCACCCACGCATCCTTGCTGCCGCCGCCATGCTGCATCGACACCACCCGCATGTCGGCCTCCGAGGCCATGCGCACCAGCCCGCCGGGCAGCACCACAAAACCTTCCGGCGTGGCCGCCACAAAAACCCGCAGACTCATGTTGCGGGCGAGCAGCCCCGGCATTGGCCCGCCATCCGCAGCCTCCGTGGCGAGCACCGGGGCCTGCGAGATATTCACCATCTCCTGCGCAACATGGTCGAACGGGCGTGCCCTGATGCGCTCGGCCAACTCGGCCAGTGCCTCGTCCGACAGATCGCGGCAAAACACCGGCTTGCCCGACACACCCGGATAGGCCGGCTTCACCACCAGCTCGCGCAGATGTTCGAGCGCATACTTGAGTGCGGCCGGCTCGCCGCACCACCAGGTGGCCACCGAGGGCATCTTCAACCGCTCCCCGAGCAGCCGTTCGGCCAGACCCGGCAGGTATCCGAGCAGCGCGCCCGTCTCCAGCAGACCGCTGCCAAGCGCATTGGCCACCGTCACCGTCCCTGCGCGCACTGCGCTCACCAGCCCCGCCACGCCCAGCGCCGAGTCGTCGCGCAGCTCCAGCGGATCGCACCACACATCATCCACCCGGCGCAGGATCACCTGCACCTGGCGCAGACCGTCCAGCGTGCGCATGAAGACCTTGCCATCGCGTACCGTCAGGTCCTGCCCCTCAACCAGCGGAAAACCCAGCTCCCGGGCCAGAAAGGCGTGCTCGAAATAGGTTTCGTTGTAAGGACCGGGCGTGAGCAGCACGATCAGCGGCCCCTCCGGATGTTCCCGCCCCCCCTCGCCCGCACGCTCCTCCGCTGCCGGCGCCAGCGCGATCAGGCCATCCCGGAAGCGCTCGAAAAACGGCACCAGCGGCTCGACCCGCAGTTCGCGATACAGCTCGGGCAGCACCCGGGCCACCACGCTGCGGTTCTCCAGGGCATAGCCCGCACCGGAAGGCGCCTGCGTGCGGTCGGCCACCACCCACCAGCGCCCATCGGGCGAGCGGGCCAGATCGACCGCATACAGATGCAGAAAGACGTCGCCGGGCTGGGGCGCCCCCACCAGTGGGCGCAGAAAGCCACTATGGCCGTAAATCAGCGCCGGTGGAATGCAGCCTTCTTCGAGCAGGCGCTGCTCGCCGTACAGATCGGCAAGAATGCGGTTGAACAGCGTGGCCCGCTGGCGCACCGCCGCCTCTATCGTGCGCCATTCGCCGGCCGGCAGCACAAAGGGCAGCAGATCCAGCTCCCACGGGCGTTCGTAGCCCCGGGGGTCGGCATACACGTTATAGGTGATGCCGTTTTCGTGAATCAGGCGCTGCAGCTCGGCCCGCCGCCGGGCCACCGCTGCGGCCGGAGTATGCGCCAGCGCTTCATGCACCCTGCGCCAGTGCGGCCGCACCACCGGCACGCCGCCCACGCGCTGGCACAGCTCGTCGTAGCGGTCCGGACGTGCCGTGTAGCCCGACAGCAGGTCATGGGCCGCAGGCATGGCCTGCACGCTACGGTTCATTTCATCCGCCGCAGGTCAAGCGTGAATGGAAAGTCGGGGTTGCGCTCCGGCGCGTGCGGCACCACCGCGCCCGGCGTGTGCCCGGTGGTGCTGAAGCGGGCCAGCCGCCGGCCTTCGGCCTCATGGGCATTCACCGGGTAATGCTCGTGGTTGCGCCCGCCCGGATGCGCCACATGATAAACCGCGCCGCCCATGGAACGCTGCATCCAGCCATCGACCAGATCGAACACCAGCGGGGCATGCACGCCAATCGTCGGATGCAGGCAGGACGGCGGTTGCCAGGCCCGGTAACGCACCCCGGCCACGAACTCTCCGACCCGTCCAGTGGGCTGCAGCGGCACGGCATGCCCGTTGCAGGTCAGCACATGGCGGTCATCGTTCAGGCCGCTGACCTTTACCTGCAGCCGCTCGACGGAGGAGTCGACATAGCGGACGGTGCCGCCCGGCGCCCCCTCCTCTCCCATCACATGCCAGGGCTCCAGCGCCATGCGCAGCTCGACCGTCACGCCCCGCGCGGCAAATTCGCCGTACTTCGGAAAACGGAATTCGAAATGCGCGGCAAACCAATCGACGTCGAACGGATAGCCAGCCTCGCCGAGTTCATCGAGCACATCGCGGAAGTCCTCCTCCACCCAGTGCGGCAGCATGAAGCGGTCATGCAGCTCGGTGCCCCAGCGGCGCAGCCGCGCAGGCTGGTAGGGCTGCGCCCAGAAGCGTGCAATCAGCGCACGCAACAGCAGTTGCTGGACGAGGCTCATGCGTGCATGGGGCGGCATCTCAAAGGCCCGCAGTTCGAGCAAGCCATGGCGGCCGGTGGGCCCGTCCGGGCTGAACAGCTTGTCGATGCAGAATTCGGCACGATGCGTGTTGCCAGTCGCGTCGATCAGCAGGTTGCGCAACAACCTGTCCACCCGCCACGGCGGCACCGGCTCCCCGGCTTGCGGAAACTGCGCAAAGGCGATCTCCAGTTCATGCACCGAATCGTTGCGTGCCTCATCCACGCGCGGAGCCTGCGAGGTCGGGCCAATGAAGAGCCCCGAGAACAGATAGGACAGGCTCGGGTGGTTGTGCCAGTAGCTGACCAGGCTGCGCAGCAGATCGGGCCGGCGCAGGAAGGGCGAATCGAGCGGCGTGGCCCCGCCCAGCACAAAATGGTTCCCGCCACCGGTGCCGGTGTGGCGCCCGTCGAGCATGAACTTTTCGGTACTCAGCCTGGACTGGCGGGCAGTTTCGTACAGAAAATCGGTGCGCTCGACCAGTTCCGGCCAGCTTGCGGAGGGTTGCACGTTCACCTCGATCACGCCCGGATCGGGGGTGATGCGGAAATGTGCCAGACGCGGATCGGCGGGCGGCTCATAGCCTTCGAGCACCACCGGCTGCCCCATCTCCTCGGCCGTCGCCTCCACCGCAGCCACAATCTCCAGATAGTCTTCCAGCGCCGCCATGGGGGGCATGAAGAGATAGAGCAGCCCGCCGCGCACTTCGGCGCACATCGCACTGCGGGTAATGGCCGCAGCGGCGGGTGGGGTCACTGCCGGCCCGCGTTCCGGCCCACGGTCGAGCCCATGCCCGGACGCGGCGTGGCCCGCCTCGCCATGCTCCAGCGCCGCCCCTCCCCCCGTCCGTCCCTGCCCGCCTCCACGCACCTGCTGGCGCAGCGTGGCATGGCCGGGCAAGGGGGCGAAGGTCTGGGCCGGGTCGGGCGCATGAATCCAGGGCCGTTCGGTGTCTTTCACCCAAGGCTGGGAATCGAGCGGCAGGCGATACCCCATCGGCGAATCCCCCGGCAGCAAGTACAGCCGCTCGGCCCGCAAAAACCACGACCCGCTGCGCCACGCACCACCCGGCTCCCGCGCAATCGGCAGCACATGCCCGACCACCGCCCCCAGTCCCTGCTCGAACACCCGGCTCAGGCGAACGCGCTCCATCGGGTCATCCACCCGCGAATCGAGCGGGTCCACATTCGTCGGCAGGCGGCGCTCGCGCCACAGGTAGTACCACGCATCCTCGAAGGCCGGCATCATCCACTGGGCATCCACCCCCAGCCGCCGGGCCACTGCCGCCAGAAACCGACCGGCCAGCCCGGCATCGATGGCGGCGGCGTCGCTTTCGCGGGCAAGCAGGTTCGCCGCCTTCCACAGCGGTTCGCCATCCTTGCGCCAGAAGCAGTTCAGGGACCAGCGCGGCAACTGCTCGCCCGGATACCACTTGCCCTGACCAAAGTGCAGCACGCCCTGCGGCGCATAATGGGCCTTCAGGCGGAACATCAGGTCTTCGGCCAGGGCACGCTTGCCGGGCTTGGACGTATCGCGGTCCAGGGGGTCGAGCGCCTCGCTGTTCCAGGCCGCACCATTCCGGTCGTCCAGCGACACGAAGGTCGGCTCCCCGCCTTGTGTCAAACGCACATCGTGCGCCACCAGGTCTGCGTCGATGCGCAGGCCCAGCGCGTCGATGGCCTGCCACTGTTCGTCACTGTACGGCCGGGTAACGCGCGGCGCCTCCCAGACCCGTTCAATCGACATGTGATGCTCGAAGTCACACTCGCAGGGTTCGCTGAAGCCGCTCACCGGCGCAGCCGATGAAGGCTCCGGCGAGCAGGCCACCGGGATGTGCCCCTCCCCGGCGAGCAGGCCCGAGGTGGGGTCCAGCCCGACCCAGCCGGCCCCGGGCAGATACACCTCGCACCACGCATGCAGGTCGGTAAAGTCGGCTTCCGGCCCCGAGGGGCCGTCGAGCGATTTCACATCCGCAGTCAGCTGGATCAGGTAACCCGACACGAAGCGCGCCGCCAGCCCCAGGTGACGCAGCAACTGCACCAGCAGCCAGGCCGAATCCCGGCAGGAGCCACTGCCCAGGGTGAGGGTTTCCTCAGGCGTCTGCACACCGGGTTCGAGCCGCACAAGGTAGCGGATGTCCTGCTGCAGGCGCTGGTTGAGGGCGACCAGGAAATCCACGCTGTGCTGGGGCTTCAACGCAATGGAATGCAAATACGCATGAAAGCGCGTTCCCGGCCGATCCAGCGGCTGTTTCACCAGAAAGGCCCGCAGCTCCTCCTCCGCCGCAGATTCATACGAGAACGGAAACTGCTCGGCCACCGGTTCGAGAAAGAAGTCGAAGGGGTTGATCACCGACAGCTCGGCCAGCAGATCGACCTCGATGCGCAGTTCACGGGTTTTCTCGGGAAAGACCAGCCGGGCAAGGTAGTTGGACTGCGGGTCTTGCTGCCAGTTGATGAAATGCCCCGCCGGCTCGACCTTCAGCGCATAGCTCAGGATCGGGGTGCGGCAATGTGGCGCCGGACGCAGCCGCACCACCTGCGGTGACAGCGCAACCGGACGGTCATAACGGTAATGGGTGACATGTCTGAGCTTGACGTGGATGGACACGGAAACCTCTTGCAGGACGGATCGGGATGAA
>WPCI01183401.1_pt1 | contig 69750 bp, 75 predicted proteins | sample 5399871 | NCBI WGS metagenome assembly WPCI01 (sample SAMN12869469, study PRJNA574797) | sludge metagenome | isolation source: wastewater treatment of pH7 | place: China:Beijing | collected 2019-05-20 | reverse complement strand
TCGGGGCGTTACTCCTTCATTCCTCTCACTCGCCTGAACAGTTATCCTACTCTTTATTGTTTTCGATGTTTCTACAATTAAGAATAGTCCTCGTTGTCGCCTATGCTCCCGCATTACTTACTCGAGAACGTCTCGCACCGTATACGATTTCTCTCCAAAATACAGGTACCATTCCTGCTAATCATATACTTGTAACTGATACAATTCCTATCGGTACTTCGTTCATCCAAAATAGTGTCACAATTAACAACGTGCCGCAACCAACTGCAAATCCATCAGCAGGCATCCCAATTTCAACACTTGCTCCTTCTGAATCCGCAACGATTTCTTTCCGTGTCCTAGTTACTTCAATTCCACCAAGCGGAGAAATTCAAAACCAAGGTAACGTTTCCTTCCAGTACCAACCCGATCCTACTAAACCACCTGTATCCGTTACTACGCCTACACCTACTACAATTACTCCTGTAAACGTTGGGACTATTAACCCGATAAAAACCGCTGATAAATCCATCGTTTCAGTAGGTGATACGATTACATTTACTATCACATTCCAAAATGAAGGTACGATTCCTGTCACTGACATTTCTGTTACAGACTCACTTCCTGTCGGCACATCATTCGTTCCAAATAGTGTCACAATTAATAACATTCCCGTTCCAAACGCAAATCCATCCACAGGCATTCCAGTCGGAACTCTTAATCCAACAGAATCCGTAACTATTTCATTCAAAGTACAGGTTATTACACTTCCAGCTAATAGAATGATTACAAATATCGCATCCATTACGTATACTTCTCAACCCGACTCTACTAGACCACCTATCACAACAACGACTACAACACCACCAATTACGATAGAAGTAAACCCTAATGAGCCAAACACATTTATTAAGACCGCAAATGTAAATAGCGCCCATCTCGGTGATTTCATCACATATACACTTACCTTTACTAACAATGGCACCATCCCAGTAAATAACGTACTCATTACCGACCCACTTCCTCCTGAAGTTACTTTCTATCCAAATTCAGTAACAGTAAATGGAGTAGCACGTCCCGGAACTAGCCCAACTATCGGTATTCTTATCAATACTGTTAATCCAAGTGAATCCGTTGTTGTTCGTTTTATCGTTCAAGTAACAGCAGAGCCACGAAATGGTCTCATTCAAAATACCGCCCGCATTCGCTATACACTCAGACCAGATCCTACTAAACCACCGACTTTCGTTGATGAAACTTCAGAGCCAAACATTATTCCGTTTATCGGTCCGTTCGTCTCACCAAATTTAAATTGTTTCTTTAATGGGGAACGTTTTATCCGGCGCGGTTGGAATAGAAGATGTTAGCAATATAAAATAAAAAGACAGCGTCAAAAAACGCTGTCTTTTTATTTTATACATATACAGTTTTTAAGTTAATTTCATATCTTTTTCATTATAAAAACCATCTTCTTTTTCCATTTCCTTCTGTAATTTTGTAAAGGAACGGTACATGGCAATTCTCCATGACACAATCATCGCAAATGCCAGCAAGAAGAACATCCCACTAAGTTGTCCTAAATCAAGCGATTGGCTTAAATATGTTTTAAATACAATACGCACGACAAGTAATCCGATTAAAATAAAGACAAATGCTTTCGAACGCTTCAAATAAATCTCTTGTCCTCTAATTTCAAATTTAGATGTTTTAATAAGAAAAATAGAGAAAAACAAACCGACGCCAATTGCTTCTAACATTTCTGCTGGAGTTAATCGAAATTCAGGAAAAACATACATCAACGCTCCCGTACTCATAAAAAATGGTGGAAGTATAATTTTTTTCAATGTTGCAGGTTTCTTAGCTGCTTTTAAACGAATAAACATCGCACCAACAGCCATACAAACAGCAACGATACTGGATAAAACAACTATGTTCATATTTTCTCATCCTTTTTTGTGGCTATATGCAAAATATACTTTCATTATATGCTTTTCCGTTAGTATTTCCAACATTTTCACAGAATAATACTAAAAACCCGTAAAACCACCAAATAAACTTGAGAAATATACGATAATTTTTGTCATCCAGTTAAAGTATAAGAAGATACCCATGATAATCATAATGTATCCCCCGATTTTCATGAACTTCATACTATTTCTTTTAATCCAAGACATTTTCGTAATAAAGAATGATAGCACGAAGAACGGAATAGCGAATCCAAGTATGTATGCAATCATATAAATCATTGCTGATTCTGGATTTGTTGCTGCTAATCCGATTACAGACACTAAAATAGGTCCTGTACAAGGCGTCCACCCTGCAGCAAATGCCAACCCAATTAAAACAGATCCAAAATAACCACTCGGACGATTTTTAAACGTGAATTTACGATCTTGCATTAAAAACTTCGGCTTAAACACACCGACAATAATAAGACCGAACACGATGATAAATATACCACCTAACTGTCTAATTAAATCTTTATAATTTGTAAAGATGCCTCCAATAAAACTTGTACCAAATCCAATTGCAATAAATATAATTGAAAATCCAAGTAAGAAAAACGCTGTATGTATCATACTTCTTTTGCGAAGCATTGCATTTTCTTCTTTCAACTCAGAAACCGACATACCTGTTATGTACGATAAAAATGCCGGATAAAGCGGTAAGCAACATGGGGAAATAAATGATAAAAACCCAGCACCAAACGCTAAAAAAATACTAATATCTTGCATTATTCCACTCCTCTCCTTACATATTGTAGCAAAAACATATAAAAATACTATGAACAATTCGTGAAATTACTTTTCCAACATGATAATAAGAAAAACTACCCTTTCACACTTTTTCTGAAAAAACGTTTTCATTTCCTTCTATTTATATAGAAAAATCTCAATTACACTACAAAACCTCTCTAATGTTATTAACATAACAAAGGTAATATAGTTTCTCAAATGATTAGCATGTTATTCGTACGTTTATATACATATTGATTAAAAAATATTTTTTTCAAATGCTGTCTTTATACAATACAAACTTGATTTTACAATACTTCTATTATTACTAATTTCAAGATTATGCATAAATATCATACTTTTATTATTATTCTATAAAATGTCACACTTTTCTTTTATTTGACCCTTCATTTTTAATTTTGTATACTTCCCTCTAGTTATATATGTCCGTTACGGAACAATTTCATATAGATGGGAGGAATATTTCATGCTTCGTTATTCTCTTTTAGTTTTATTAGGAGCGTGTAGTTATGGAATTTTAGCTATTTTCGTTAAACTTGCATATGCAGAAGGATTTTCACTTGGAGAGGTAATTGGCAGCCAATATTTGTTCGGTTGGATTATTTTGCTTGCTATTACACTTCTATTTTCTAGACATCGTGTTCCATTAAAACAAGCTTTAATTTTATTCGTTGCAGGTACATCTGCAAGTTTCACTGGAATTTTTTATTATGCTTCATTAAAAACTGTACCAGCATCTATCGCCATTATACTTTTATTCCAATTCGTTTGGGTCGGAATTATTATTGAAGCAGTCGCAACAAAAACTTTACCTTCAAGAGAAAAAGTTATTTCTGTTATTTTCTTACTTGCAGGTACATTTTTATCAAGTGGTTTACTAGAAAAATCAGCAGGTGATTTCGATACGACTGGAATTATATTAGGCCTATTATCTGCTGTTACATTTGCAACATACATTTTCGTGAGCGGAAAAGTTGCTGTTGAAGTACCTTCATTACCACGCGGTGTTCTTTTAATGGCTGGTGCTTTAACTTTAGTAATGATCGTATTCCCTCCAACATTTATTTTTAACGGTGCAATTTCTGAAGGACTTTGGAAATACGGTTTAGGTTTAGGAACATTCAGTATCGTCATTCCTTCTATCGCCTTTACAATTGGTATTCCAAAGATTGGTTCTGGCTTAGCGACTATTCTTGGCGCTGCGGAACTACCAGTTACAACAATTATGTCTGTATTCGTTTTAAAAGAAGCTGTACTATCTTCACAATGGTTCGGTGTATCACTTATTTTAATCGGGATTGCAATCCCGCAAATTGCTTATGCAATGCGTGGACGTTATCGTAAACATCATACACACAAAAAATTGGCAGCATAAACGAGAGGGGATTTTCATTTGAGAATCCTCTCTTTTAATATTGTATACTTAATGTAAATACTTTATTTAAGAAAGAAGGCATTATAAGTGGCAGCAAATCTAGAGCAATTAACTGAGACGCTAATTTCTATTCGTCGAAATTTACATGAGCATCCAGAACTATCATACGAAGAATTTGAAACGACGAAAGCTATAAAGAATTGGTTGGAAGAGAAAAACATTACGATTATAAATTCTAATTTAGAAACGGGCGTTATTGCTGAAATTTCGGGGAATCGTAACGGACCGCTTATAGCAATCCGTGCTGATATTGATGCCCTTCCTATTCAGGAAGAAACAAATTTATCCTACGCTTCAAAAATCCATGGAAAAATGCACGCTTGTGGGCATGATTTTCATACAGCTGCTATTATAGGTGCAGCTTATTTATTAAAAGAAAGGGAACCTTCCCTAAATGGAACTGTTCGCTTTATATTCCAGCCAGCTGAAGAGAGTAGTAATGGCGCTTGCAAAGTTATTGAAGCTGGGCATTTACATGGCGTACAAGCTATTTTCGGTATGCATAACAAACCTGATTTACCAGTAGGTACAATCGGTATTAAAGATGGTCCACTTATGGCCGGAGTTGATCGATTTGAAATTAAAATTCACGGAGTTGGTACACATGCAGCTGTACCAGATGCTGGGGTAGACCCTATTGTCGCATCTTCTCAAATTGTGATGGCACTCCAAACTATTGTAAGCCGAAATATAAGTTCTTCACATAATGCCGTCGTTAGTGTCACAAACATCCACTCAGGAAATACGTGGAACGTTATTCCTGAAAAAGCAATATTAGAAGGTACTGTTCGTACTTTCCAAGCTGAAACACGCGAAAAAATTCCAGCCTTAATGGAACGTATCATTAAGGGCGTTTCTGATGCACTAGGTGTAAAAACAGAATTCCATTTTCATTCAGGTCCTCCTGCCGTCCATAATGATGAAAGTCTTACTCATTTATGTACACAAACTGCACAGGAAATGTCACTAGACGTGATTACCCCTACTCCTTCCATGGCTGGCGAAGATTTCTCTTTTTATCAACAACACATACCAGGATCATTCGTCTTTATGGGAACGAGTGGTACACATGAATGGCATCATCCAAGCTTTACAGTAGATGAGCGAGCATTACCTATAAGTGCAGAATACTTCGCTTTGCTAGCTGAAAGGGCACTTAAACAATTTGCATAAAAAAGGAGCCGTTAAGACATATTTAACGGCTCCTTTTTTAAGTTAAATCACGTTTTAAAAATACTGTATAGGAAATGATTAAAAATACAAATAAATACAGTAATAACATACATGATGCAAACGGGAACGTTACTCCATCAATAAAGCTTCCATTCTTTGCAATACTATATAAATCTGTGTTTGCTGGCAATAAATATTTCGCCCAATCATATCTAGTTGCTGCTAGTAATGCGATGTTTCCTGATAAAGCGAGAAATAGTGAAATACCAATCGCGCCTCCGCTAGATCTTGTTAGCACAGAAATCATAAATGCAAACGCTGCGTACACAATCGTCGGCAACCACGATAAAATATAATACTTACTAGCTTCTACAAAAATATTTTGTTTTATAATATTTCCATCTTGGAAAATAAACTCGCTCCATGCAGGCTGCTGGAATTTATAAATAACAAGCCCACATAAAATGGAAAAAATCATATTAAATATAAACAATAACGCTGCAAATATGACAATTGCTAAAAACTTAGCTGTCAAAATTTTAAAGCGACTCGCTGGTCGTATTGTTAAAAATTTATATGTTCCCCAGCTATATTCATTCGCAAAAATTGTACTTGCATACACGAGGATAAACGGAAGTAATATTGGAAATACGATAAAGCCTGTATCTCTCATGAAAGAAAGTGGAGAACTACTTGCCGGTGCTGTATCTGTATCTAAATGCTTCATCTTAAGCTGATATTCCTTTACAAGCTCATCCCCAGATCGTTCCGCTAAAATTGCTCCTTTTTCCATACCTAGCTTTTTCTCAATTTCTACAGTTCGTTCTGTATAATCAGCTTTCCATCCTTTTGTTTCCGGCTCCAAATACTTTACAGTAACCCATCCTAATCCGATTATTAATACTGCAATAACTGCAAATGGAATAATCGTTCGCTTTCGCTTAAATATTTTATACAATTCGTTATACACTAAATTAAACAATATCTTTTCCCCCTGTTAATTCTAAAAATTGCTCTTCTAACGTTTTTCTTTCTTCATATACACGATACACTTGAATGTTTTTCTCAAGCAATGTACGAATAACATTTGGGATTTCTTCATCTTTTACATGAATAAGTAAATCATTACCTTTTATTAAAACATCTTGGTCTAACATTTCTGCCGCTTTATTCGCATCATCTACGCGTATACGGATTGTCTCCATCTCTTCACTTTGATTATGCTGAATATTTTGCGTCGCGACATATTCTCCGTGCTGAATAATGATAACTCTATCACACATTAATTCAACTTCCGAAAGTAAGTGACTAGATACCAGTACCGCTTTTCCTTGTTCATGTGCAATTTTCTTTATGTACATTCTCATTTCATGTATTCCACTAGGGTCTAATCCATTCGTTGGTTCGTCTAATATTAATACATCTGGATCATGAATAAGCGCTTGGGCAATTCCTAAACGTTGTCTCATGCCGAGTGAATATGCTTTTACTTTGCGATCAATGACTTGTCCCATACCTAGCAGTTTCACTACTTCATCGATACGTTCTTCTGTAACGTTACCATTCATGCGTCCGAAATATGTTAAATTCTCATAGCCACTCAAAAACGGATAAAATTCCGGTGTCTCAATTACCGCTCCAATTTTCGAGGCAGTACTTTCAAATTGCTGTTTTACAGATTGACCATCAATCCAAACTTCGCCCTCTGTCATACGAATCATGCCGACCATCATTCTCATTAAAGTCGTTTTTCCAGCACCATTTGGTCCAAGCAAACCAACTACTTCACCTTTTTTAACTTCGAAACTAATATTTTCTACAAGTGTCTTTGAACCGATTCGCTTCGTTAACCGCTCGACCTTTACAATTGATTGTTCATTTGTCATGCTATACAACCTTTCCTTCCCATTCTTTGTCAGGTCTTTACACTGTAACATGATTATTTTTATGTGTAAAATGGAAAAAGGCATGATTTCTCATGCCTTTTCTTTAAACTGAAATGAATTTTCATCTTGTAAACTTTGAACAAATCGAATACATTGCACCATCGATAATAGAAGAATAACAATCATAATTATACTCACTACTACTATTGCATATATTGTAATCGGTGCACTATTTATCCCTTGTATTCCTGTTATTTTCATAAAGATAATCGTAAATAATTTTAAAAATAACATCCCATTAACTAATCCAAAAACAAACGCTGCTCCATAAATAAATAATTGCTCCTGACATAATAAACATAGTACATCATTTCTCTTCCTATTCTCTGCTACATAAGATTTAATTTCTTCTTTCCTCGCTTGCAAAAGAGAATAAGTCATTTTATATGTAATAAACGTACATATGAAAATGACTACGATAAACAACGTGTAAAAACACATTTGAAATAAAAGTGTAGTCCCTAATTCCCCAGCAACTACTTCATTAAATTGTAGCGATATCATAAAAAACAAAATCATAATACTCATAGCAATCCACATAAATTGCTTCTTCCTTTTGGCAGCAAATGTTCTTATATTTTTTCTCGCTAACCGACATAAAGACATAAAATTCTTCCCCTACCTTATTACATACGCATTCTATACTACTAGTGTATAAAAATATGACATTTTAAACATCGCACTACAATCGGAATTTTCTCTAAGTCTTTAGTCCTAGAAAACAAAAATGAACATGTTTATCTCTTTCGTATAGAACTAAAAAAGAACACTAAAGCGGAAATGCAATTACATTTCCGCTTTAGTGTTTAACGAGGTGTATTTTTCAATAACTTAATTAATCTCATCCTCAACTTCTATTCTTTTCTTCTCTCTTGCAATTTTTAAAAACTCTAAAAGCTCTGGATTGCTATTCATTTTTTTGTAAGCGACTGACATTTCCGCAACAAAATTAGAATCATATAGCTCTTTATATACAACTTCCGTTTTATATAATTTATTTGCCGATACCGGTATTACTGTAATTCCAATCCCTGCTGCTACAAGTCCCATAACTGTTTGATATTCCGTCGCTTCTTGTACGATACGCGGACTAAACCCGACGTCGCGGCAAAGTGATAAAATTGTATCGTATAACGCTGGCCATACTGGTCTCGTAATAAATACAAACGGTTCATCCCGTAAATCTTCTATATGTATTTCATCTTTCTCTGCAAGTGGATGAGCCTTCGGTAAACATAAAGTACAAGATAGTTTTTGTATTGGCTCTAACTCTAATAATTGTGTTGGGATTGGTGGACGCAAAAATCCAATATCAATTCGATTATCATGAAGTGCATGCACTTGATCTGGAGTAGATAATTCATGTAATGCAACAGACACCCTCGGAAATTTCTTTCTATACTCCCTTACGATAGATGGTAAAATATCATATATCGCCGCACCTACAAAACCAATTGAAAGTGAGCCCACTTCTCCCCTTTGGGCACTTTGTGCAATTTCTACCGCTTTTTCAATTTGTTCGAACGCTTTTTTTACTTCTTTCAAAAACATTTCTCCAGCTTCTGTTAATTCAACCTTTCTCTTCGTTCTTGAAAATAACATAACTCCCATTTCTTTTTCTAATTGCTGAATTTGTTGACTAAGCGGTGGTTGTGTCATTTGTAAACGAGCAGCCGCTCGTCCAAAGTGTAACTCCTCTGCCACTACAACAAAATATTGCAAATGCCGTAATTCCATTTTGGACACCCTTTTCCATTTCAATTAATACGTCTAATATATTAATAACATATAATTTATATATTAGACAAATTTTTTGAATGAACGTATAGTAGAAATTGTTAATTCTTTTTTACAATTTTTATGTAAAAAAAGAAAGAGGTGGTTACTGTATGAAATGGTGGAAATTAAGCGGACAAATTTTACTATTATTTTGTTTCGCTTGGACAGGTGAATGGATTGCAAAACAGGCACACCTCCCAGTTCCAGGAAGTATTATCGGTATTTTTTTATTATTAATTTCATTAAAATTTAACCTAGTGAAAAAAGAGTGGATACAAGACGGTGCAGACTTTTTATTAAAAGAACTTATTTTATTTTTCATTCCTTCTGCAGTCGCTGTCATACGCTACAAAGATACACTATCACAATATGGAATCGATCTCATCTTAATTATTATGATTAGTACACTTTGTGTCACTCTCGTTACAGGACTCTTAACAGAATTGCTACTAAAGCGGAAAGGATCCGTGCAATGATCGGCTTTCTTTGTTTACTATTAACACTATTCACATATTGGATATCGAAGAAAATGTATCAACGCTGGAATTGGAGCTTACTTTCTCCTCTTCTCGTATGTCCTATTATTTTAATCGCGTTATTACTCGGACTAGACACATCTTATGAAACGTATGAAACTGGAGGCCACTGGTTAACAGAATTATTAAAACCTGCAACAGTTGCTTTTGCATGGCCAATCTATAAATACTTTGATTTACTTAAGAAACATGGGATAGCTATTTTACTTAATGTCATTGTCGGTTCGTTTCTATCAGTTATTACTTCAGCACTACTAGCAAATTATTTTCAAATTGATTCATCGTTAGAACATAGTTTAGCACCTCATATTGTAACGACGCCAATTGCAATGGCCATTTCAGAAATGATTGGTGGTATGTCACAATTAACAGCAGTATTTGTTGTTTTAACTGCGTTAACAGGAGCATTGCTCGGACCTTCTCTCATTCGTATATGCCGTATTAAAACAGCAATTGCAAAAGGTATTATGTTAGGAACGAGCGCAAATGGAACCGGCACATCAAAAGCATTCGAAATCGGTCCTGTAGAAGGAACGATTGCAAGTTTATCTATGCTTTTAACTGCAGGAGCTAGTTTAGTTATCGTTCCGCTTTTCTTATCGTGGATACATTGAAAAAGCAAGTGTTTACACACTCGCTTTTTTATTTATGTATTTGTTTAAAATCTCATAATCCTCCGGGAAAGATAACGTTAATTCCTTCATTTCATCTATCCTCTTCCAAGCAATTTCATGTATTAACTCATCAGGATCTTGGATTTTCATACTACCGCCTATTTTTTTTACGACATAATAATGAACGTATACAGGAACCCCATATGTAATCCCTTCTTTTTCGTATATTTTACTTACAACCTCCACATTGTAACCTGTTTCTTCCCAAACTTCTCGGATACAACATTCCTCTAATGTTTCTCCTTTTTCAAGTCCTCCACTTGGGACGGACCACCTTTTTTCTTCACCCTTTTGTCCTTGCAATACCATTAAAACCTCATTTCTTTCATTTACACATACTGCTGCACAACCTATCCATCTTTCCATATACATCCCTCCCCTACTACTATTCGTCTCCTTTTTATTTTCTCCTTGAAAAAAGAGGAAAAAAGGAAAACAATGACGAAAATTTACATCAACTTCATAGGCAGTTCCTTCTTAGAAATTAAAAACGGAAGGATGAAAGCATGATTTTTAAATATGTTGTGGAATGTGTCTTTTGTGAAGAAAATCGACAACCTCGCCAAGCTATCGTCACAGTTCCTGCTACCACTCAGCTACTAGCCATTGAAAAAGTGCGTGCAGAATGTAAACGTCGTTTCGGAAAAGCTTTATTATTACAAACTGAAATTAAAGAAGAAATAGTTTTTGAACAAAAAGAAAGCTGACCATAAATTGGTCAGCTTTCATATCCGATCATATTTTCACATGAAGATTAGGGGCATCCTCTTTAAGGATCGGGATTTTCCCATTATGTACGTTCCATAATGGTCATCGAACAATATATTTCTATACAATTAAATATTGAATAGAATAGGGCAAAACTTGTTCGCATTTTTAGAAAAGGGATAGGGATATAATTCAAGTAGTACTTCGAATACTCGAACTTTACACTCATTATATTAAAGCAAATCCTTTTATATGGGAAATATGAATTACTTACATAATTCATTCGTAAAACATATTAGTTTGCTATATTATTTTTATCCCATTAATAACATACATCCAGCGAAAACTGGTGTCATAATCATTGAAAACTTTAAAAGCATACGTGGTGCATAATTTGTAAACTTCGCACCGATATAAGCTCCTAGCATCGTCCCAATTAATACTTGCAATAATAATATATAATCTAGATACCCTTCTGAACTATACCCTAAACCACCCCCAATCGCAATGGGCAATATAACAAGCATTGTTGTTCCTACAGATTGCTGAATCGTCAATCCTAATAGAACCATTAATCCAAGTTGAATAAATGGTGCAGAACCAATCCCAAATGAACCAGCCATCATTCCAGTGACTAATCCAAGACATATACATTTCATTATGTTCTCTTTCGAAAAATCTTTAATCTCTGCTAAAAGTAACTCTTCCCTATTTTGAAACTTAATTAATTTAATAAACATAAAAATTGCAGATAAAAATAACATCCCAGCTGTAAACCAATGAAGAAGATGTCCTGGTATAAGTGAACCAATTTTTGAACCGATATAAGAACCAAGCGCTCCACATCCCCCAACAATCCCGCCTATAGTAAGTACTACATTTCCTTCACGATAATGACTTATAACCCCAGATAATGTCGTAAATGCCATAGCAGTTAAAGACGTTGCAAGTGCAACGTGAATAGGAATATGGAATACTAAAGTGAGTATCGCGATAATAAACCCGGCTCCCCCAGCTCCAACAAACCCTAATAAAATCCCCATTACTAACATCGTTATAATAATTGCCACATACTCTCCCTCCAGTAAGGCAATTATCCACCATATTCTTTCTTCTACACAAATAAAAAGCATCCATCTAGGATACTTTTTATTTCAATACTATGTACTTAATCTTGATTAATCAAAATAACCGCGGGGCCAGCGACTACTACTCCAGCTACTTCGATTTTTTCAAATTCCTTTACTGTAATAGATATAACGCCTTCTCTTTCCATCAATTCTTTACTCAGGACATCAGTCGGTATAGCTTTCACCGTCTTACCTCCTTTTCATTTATACAATATGCAAAAAACAACTTAACGCATCTATATATATGCATCACCTCCGCTTTCATTCCTTATTCCCTTCAAAACCCTTCTCTCCCTTCCGTAACGTATTGAAAAATAAAAAAAGCACTCGCAATCGCGAATGCTTTTTCATTATTTACTTTCTATTACTTTTAACATTCTATTAATAAATGCTGCCGATTCTCCACGCGTTGCAGAACCTTTCGGCATAAATTCATTATTTTCATTTCCTTTTACAATACCTAATCCATAAACACGTTGTACAGCTTGTTTATCATATGCTAAATCTTGATCTGAAAATGGTAACGAGACTAAGTTACCTTTAATTTTTTTATATTGCAGTGCACGGTCAATCATGATAACAGCTTCATCTCGTTTAATCGTATCGTTTGGAGCAAATATACCATTTCCTCTACCACTTATTATCCCAGCACTTGCTGCACGATTAATACCATCTATTAGCGATGGATGTGCTGTATTTAAGTCATTAAAATTCGATGATCCTTCAGGTAGCTGCAATGATCTTGATATTAAATTTGCAAATTCACCACGTGTCACAAGGCGCTCTGGCCAATAAGAACCTTTTCCATCTCCAACCATAATACCGCGCTTATCTAATTCACGAATGTCTGCTTCATACCAACCACCCGTTATATCATCTTTATGGTTCGCATCATAATAAACTTTCGTTCCTTGCAAGAATGGTTCCCACCCATTATTTTTAATCATAATGGCTGGACAAATCTTCCCACTCCAAAATTGATGTTTTTTCACATTTTCTAAAGGAATATTTAATTCTCCCATTAAATAAGCTGCTAGTTTACGAGCATTTTCAACAGCTTTATTATAATCACCATCTTCGTTTACAGCAATTTCAATCGCAATTGATTCTCGATTCCCAGTTCCTTCAGCTCCATCTCCAGCATGCCAAGCATTTTCATTTAGTGGGAGATGCTGATAAATCTCTTTATCATCTACCGTAAAGTGCCACGACGCTGAACGATCTTCCGTTCCCGTTGCTTGGTTATATAAATATATCGCATGGTTTCTAGCATTTGCCCCAACATTATAATTATCGGTCTCATGAATCGTAATATACTTCGGGTTCATCGCATAACCTGGACGAATATTTTCATTTCCTTTTGGTACAATCATTTCTTTTAAAGGTACACCATAAATATCCGTTGTTTTCTCTTCTATTGGCGCAGCATACATAGCTGCTGCACGTTTTGTACGTGTTGGTGCTGCATCTTGTATAAGTGAAGCTTTTATTCCTTCAAATTTTGCTGAAGGTGAATGAATCCATTTCATCTCATTATTTATTTTTACTTGGAACCATTCTCCCGCCTGTCCAATTGCTTGAATAGTTTGCGGCTCCAGTACATTTTCTTCTTTGTATGAAGTAAATGGTTCAGAGTAAGTAGAGCTTTCTTCATTAATAACTAACTTTTCACTTAATAACGGGTGAATTTCTTTAACCTCTACATTTCCATCACTATTTTGTATCCATCCCGTTCCCGATGAAGTTTGAACATAGTAAGCGTTTCCTTTTCTCTTCTCAGCTTTTACGACTTGATTCGAAATACGAATCCCTGTCTCTTTTTGAAAATTACTAGAATCGTATAAAGGTACTTCTTTCACTATATGTACAAGAAACTCACCTTGCACTTCACTTCTTACTCCTTTATCTTCCCCTCGACCATCTTCATCTTTCATATGGTTTTCAATACTTTTTAAAGCTTGTTCTTCAGATGAAACTGTAACAGTTTTTCCAAGTTCATTAGCATAGGAATAATTTGGAATCGTTACCATACTAAATACAATTGATGCAGCTAAAACATTATGAAATCCTTTTTTCATCATACTACTTAACACGCATATCATTAAATTCGTGTTAAAATTCCCCTCCTCAACCAAAATATAGATTATCTACTAAACTATTAAGCAACATAACCATTTACAATATAACAGACTCATTCCAATTCGTATAGATAGGAATGACTACTATTTGCCTACATTTACTATATTGGAATATAAAAAAGAAGCTATAATATATAGCTTCTCTCTACGGTTCTTTAATCGGTATGCACCTTATATTCCAAAACTTTACCATCTCTATCAAATTGTAAAACAAGATGTTCACTATCTATGGGAATAAAGCCACGTTCAGTTCCAAGATAGTACGAAGTGATAACCCCGTTTTCTTCATTTCTCGTTTCAGTAGGCATTCCTAATAATTGTGTAATTTCTTCATTTGATTTTCCTGTTAATTTATATTTTTGCAATAGATCATCTACCATATGTACCCGTTTATCTTCAGCGTGTAACCACCGATCTTGGTTAAACTTGGAAGTGTACGTATTCATACTTAATTGTGCAGTACATACTACTAACGGAATAAGTGCTACTATTAATACTCCCGACATTTGCTTCTTTTCTTCATTACGATTTTTAGCAACATATAAGATCGACTTTTGAATCATAACTAATAAAACAAATGGCATGACTATTATAAAAATGCTCGTTACACTTAATGACGTATGAGCCATACCAATAATAAACATAAGAGCAAGATACATGAGTATATACAAACAAATATAAACATACAAAATACCCCTTAATATAGCACTCAGAAAGCCCACCTCTTTTTAATTCATTATATAATTCATTCGATTAATGGTTTCTCGAAGTTTTTCTAACTCTTGACCTGTATATATTACTTTCCCCGTTAAGAATTCATTTCTGAAAAACGATACAAGTTGCTCTCTATCTTTTAATCTCGCCGTTTTTTCTTCAGAAAGATCTAACACTTCTTTCCCATTCTCATTATAAAAATATACAATCGGATTTATGTTTTCCTTTACAATATCAACTTGCATTTCTTTCAAACAATTGTATAGAATATGAGATAGTTTCTTCGCTCTATATACTGGGTTCCCTTCATTTTTCACTTGTATCGTTAATGAATCTTCACCTGTAATATATTCAAACGTCTCTTCTTTCTCTATCTCTTGTTGATACTTGCCAATTTCATCAATCATAAATGAATATGTACTAGCATTTTCTTTCGTTAAGCCATGAATTAATTTCCCTGTCCATTCTTTCGTTTCAAGTACATACATACCCGTTTTACTTAAAACAAGATGATGAATTCGAAAATCATTTCTTCCATGCTGATTTCTCATAAAAACATTCGGCATAATATGAAATTCATTATCTAGTATTATGCCTTGCTCTACGAAGCCACGCTTCATATACTGTAATGTTTCGTGTGTACTCACTTCGGCTCCATTTTTCGTATACTCTCGCAAATCTGCAATTAACTTTTGAAACATATGTATTTCGTTACTATGTTTTTCTTGCATTTCACTGCGTTCTTTACTATGTTGCACAGCTAATTGATTTTTCATCATGCGCATATTTTCAAGTTCTCTCGCTGCACTTATTTGTAAATCATTATATTTTTTCTGTTCTATATTTTTTAATGTATTTTGCTGCTCTTTATGTTCTGTAACCGTAGCTGCAATTTCATTTTCGTACGTTTCAATTGCTTGTTTTTTTTCAAATTCCGCTTGCTGACTCTCTGATTCTAACTGTTTATTTTTATAAAACAGCACGAATACTGCAGCTAATAATAATAAAATTACACCTATTAACACGTAATCCATAATTCTTCTCCTTTATTTCATTTCCTGCTTTTTTCCATTCACATTTCTACTACATTATACTATGTAATTCCTATATTTTTTGTAAAAATTTCACACGCAGTCAAAAGACCTTGTAATTCTACAAGGCCTTTTGTAAACTTCCTTTATTTTGTAGTAAGTACATATTATAATACAATCCTTGTTCACTCAGTAATTCTTGATGTGTCCCTCTCTCTACTATCTCTCCATCGTGCATAACAAAAATTTGATCTGCATCTTGTATGGTAGATAATCTGTGTGCAATTGCTATCGTCGTCCGTCCTTTTCGCATTTGCTGTAACGCTGTTTGGATTGCATCTTCAGTTTCTGTATCAATATTTGCTGTTGCTTCATCTAATACTAACACTTTCGGATTCGTTGCTATCGTTCTAGCGAAAGCAATTAATTGTCGTTGACCACTAGAAAATGCAGCTCCTCTTTCTACTACTTCCGTTTCATACTGCTCTGGTAATTTTTCAATAAACGTATTCGCTTGCACAAATTGTGCCGCTTCTTTTACTTCTTCATCCGTAATTTCTTCATTATACATACGAATATTTTGCTTTACATTTCCCGCAAATAAAAATGCATCTTGCAATACAAGTCCTATTTTCTTTCTAATTTCTTGTTCTTCAAATTTCTCTAACTCTACACCATCTATTACAATATTTCCGGACTTAATATTATAGAATCTCAGTAATAAATTCATAATAGTACTCTTTCCGCTGCCAGTGTGCCCAACGAAAGCAACCGTTTGCCCTTGTTTCACGTGAAAAGATACATTTTTTAAAACATCACGTTTTCCATCGTACGAAAAAGTAACATTTTTAAATTCAATATCTCCATTAATAACTCGAGGATTTCCATCCCCTTTTTGAACTGGCGCTAAATCTTTCTCATCCATTAAATGAAATACACGTGATGATGAAACCAGTGCCTGTTGGAAAAATGATAATTTCATCATCATTTCATTTACAGGCTGGAAGAAACGATGGATATAGTTAACAAACGCATATAAAACGCCTACTTCAACAGGACTCTTCAAAGCATCAATTCCAAATAAACCAAGTACTAACGCAATAGCTACAATATGAACTAAATCAGTTGCTGGACGTAAAAGCAATGCATCTAACTTTAATGTACGTCGCCCTGCACTATAATGTTTATTATTCACTTCTTCAAATTCTTTTCTCATGCGCTTTTCTTGTCTGAACACTTGAACAATATTCATCCCTTGAATGGACTCGTTTAACTTTGCATTTAACACACTTAATTGATTACGGACTTCTAAATAAAAAGCTGCACTTTTCCGACGATATAGCACCATAATCGCAAACATGATCGGAATTAATACGAGAGAAAATAGCGCTAATTTGACATTTAATAAAAACATCGCTACTAAAATCCCTACTAAAAATACGATATTTTTAACAAATGTTGATAATACACTGACATAAAAGTCTTTAATTGCTTCTGTATCATTCGTTATGCGCGATACAAGCGTACCAATCGGCGTACGATCAAAGAAACTTAATGACAACTTTTGAACATGCTCATATACTTCAACACGCATATCTTGAACAATTTTAAAAGCGATATTTTGAAAATATAACAAGTCTAAATAAGTAAATAATACTTTTAATAAGTGAGCAACAATATACACTACAAATAGAGTAACAAGTGCTGATTGATCAAAGTTACGTGGTACTAAGTGTTCATCAAGGAATTGTTTAATTAAAAAAGGACCCATCATTTCTGTTACAGTTGCACCAACTAGAAATAAAAATGCTAATGCTAACAGTCCTTTATATGGCCTCATATAAGACAGTAATCTTCTTAAATCGCTCTGTTTTTTCTCAGCCATCATACGCCTCCTTTCTCGACTAATGCTTCTAACTGCTGGCTCTCATACATTTCTTTATACCAACCATGTTCTTTCATTAGTTGTTCATGTGTACCTCGTTGTACAATTTTACCTTCATCCACAACAAGAATAAGATTGGCATGCTGAATTGCACTTAAACGATGGGCAGTAATAATTGTCGTTTTCCCTGCTCTCTCCCTCTTTAAAGCATTTAAAATCGTTTCTTCTGTTTTTGCATCTACTGCTGATAAACAATCATCTAAAATTAATATTTCAGCATCCGTTAATAAAGCACGCGCAATAGAAATTCTCTGTTTTTGACCTCCAGATAAAGAAACGCCTCTTTCCCCAACTACTGTTTCATATCCTTCTGAAAATTGAAGGATGTCATTGTGAATACAAGCAATCTCTGCAGCACGGGTAATTTCATTATATGTAGCATCCGCCTTTCCAAAGGCAATATTCTCCCCAATACTTGCTGAAAATAAAAAATGATCTTGCGGCACATATGAAATGGCAGAACGGACACCGTAAAGTGTTACATCGCGAATATCCCGCTCTCCAACTTTTAATTCACCATTAAAATGATCATACTCACGGATTAAACATTTTAATAAAGTCGTTTTCCCTGCCCCTGTACGTCCTACAATCCCTAACGTTTCCCCTTTCTTCAAATCAAAATGAATATCTGTTAAATGTAACAGTTCATTTTTCTTATACGAAAACGAATCAACCGCAAATGAAACATCACCGCTCGCTATTGTATGCACAGCATTTTCTCTATTTACTACATCTGATTTTTGTGAGAGAATTTTTTCTACACGGTCATACGAAGCACGCCCACGCTCCATAATATTAAACAGCCATCCAAACGCTAACATTGGCCAAACGAGGGTACCTAAATACGTCGTAAATGTAACGAGATCACCTACTGTTAATTCACCTCTCACAACTAATACTGACCCGTAACATACTGCGATTAAAAAAGAAAATCCTACGATAAGAGCGATTGTTGGATCAAATAACGAATCAATACGTGCAACTAACATATTTTTATGTACGACATCTTCTGATTTTTTTCGAAACGCTTGTAAATCTTCTTTCTCCTGTCCAAGCGATCGAATTACCTTCATCCCACTCATACTCTCTTGCACTTTATCATTGATTTCCGAAAACGATTGCTGTGCTTTATGAAACCTTTTATGTAATAAAGTTCCGTAATAATTTGTCGATATTGCTACAATCGGCATTGGAATTAAGCTTAACAATGTTAACTTCCAACTAATTGTAAAACCCATCGCTACGAGTACACATCCCCCAACAGCCAATGAATCAACAAGTGTTAAAACACCCGCCCCAGCAGTTTGCTGAATTGCTTGAATATCATTGGTCGCGTGCGCCATTAAATCACCTGTGCGATTTGACTGATAGAAAGATGGACTCATCTTTGTAAAATGTTCATACAAATTTTTCCGTAATTGGCGAGCTAACTTTAATGAAGACCCAAAAATCATAATACGCCACACGTAACGTAATATGTACATCGTAATACCTACGAGTACTAAGAGTACAACCCATTTTAGTAACTTATCAGTCGTTAATGTTCCCTCATTAATTTCATCTACAACAATCCCAATCACTTTTGGTGCTACAAGTTCTAAAAGTGCAACGCCAAATAATAAAATAATTCCGGTTATGTACGCTCGTTTTTCTTGTTTAAAAAACCACGCTAAATTCATAAACACTTTCATATTTTTCCCCCTCTCTTAAAATGAGCGATGTTTTCAGTTTACCAAAAATACAGAATTTTTAAAAGTTTTAAACTCTGTCCATATCAAAAAGAAAAGACACTCTTAGCGAGTGTCTTTTAGCGCTTATTTCATTTGTTGCTTGTTCATTGCGCTCATCATTTGATTGATTTTCTTTTGGGAAGGTTTTTGTCCCATTTGCATCAAAAACCTTATATATCAAGGTTTGACGACTGTTTTCCGCCACTTTTTCTGTTAAGGAAAACATACCACATATTAAAGTGATTTGTCTATAAAATTCTATTATATTATACAAAAGTGGTTTAGCATTCATCTATTTTTTTAATTGTCACTTCACACGTTAAAATCTTCTACTGCTTTTGTATAAAATCTTTCATCGAGGATACCGAATAAAAACCATTATCTGTATCATCTAAAGGTAGAACCTTTTTTATTGCAACAATGTCCTCTAACATCTCTGACATTAGTTTTTTTACTTCACCTGCATTACCGTTCCCTTGATGGAATTTAACTGATTCAGTTATAAATATTTTTGAGTTACTCGATAAATTTTTAATGTTCGTCTCAACATTTTCAAATTCTTCTGGTAAATACTTCACACTAAGTTCAACATTATAGATGCTTTTCTCTAATCCCCTCAATTTTTCTTTTAACTCTTCATCTGTTGTTGCTTTGTTACTTATCTTATCTGCAACATCATCCACATAAGAAATTAAAGTATTAACTTGCCCAGGTAATACCTTTAAAACCGCTTCACTGGCTTCCTTTTTCTTTTCTTCTGTTTGAGCATCCTCTTGCTCTTTTACTCTATCTTCTGTTTTCGAATTTTCTTCAAACGCTTTATCTGCCAACGTTTCTTCTTTGTTATTTTCACATCCCATAAGCAATAAGAAAATAACAATCATTGTAAAAGCAAGCACCAGATTTTTATTTTTACATTTCATATACTCCGCCCCTTGATAAACGTTTATTTTATTAAATTGATTTAATTCATTATTTACTAAATGTTTATTCATATTTCTCATTTTCCTCTAACAGGAAATCAATCGCTTGATTAATAGTTTCTAAAACCTCCTTTCCTTGTAGATATTCAATATAATTCTGTTTTTGATTTTCATATCTTCTCTCACATGAAATATTACGAATATCTTTCCACAAAACCTTTATTAAACAAAGAGTTACAGGAGGTTCAAAAACTGGGAAAGTGAACTGCGGTACTGCTTCTGTTTTATGTAATTCTATAAAATTCATATTATGTTTCACCATGTTGTAGGCATGTCTTAGACCAAATAACAAATTCCCTCTAGTATCTTGTTTTTGTCTGTGTGAGTAATCCCCTTTATTAAATTCCATATGCCAATCGTTTATGGCAACTACCCATAACAAAGTTTCACCTAATGTTGCATACATTTTATTCTCATCGTTCGGAACACTAAACGCTCTTATTAAACGTTCATGAGCAAATTTCAAAGCGTATTCGGTTCTTCGCAACCTCTCTACAGCCATATATTTATCCCCTTCTTTTAAATTAATAGTTCCTAACAATAAAAATATCATATTTTACCATATGAATGAAATTTATATTATGTAAGATTTAAATTAATCTTATGATTGTTTTAATTATTAATAAACAAGTTGTACAATATTTTTTTGGATATTTATTTAAAATTCATTTAAAACATTCTTTTTTATTGTGTAAAAGAATGGGCGAAGCCCCACCGAACGAAGTGAGGTAATGAGCCGAAGGCGAACTGGAGAGCGTTAGCGAAAGAAAGATAGGGGAGCGCTAGCGACCTTCCTTTTATACTATCTATTCTTTTTACTATCTATTTTCTATACCTATCACTTTTTGTCCATTTTTGTTCATTTTTTGATATAGGTCTTATCACTTTTCGTCCTAAAATGGACATTTTCTGATGAACTAATTTCGCTTTTTGACCAAAACAGGACAAAAAATGATATCCCATTGCAGTTTAAGCAATCATTTTAACACTACAAAGTGTCTAAGAGGGTGTCAAGATTAATAATTAGGTACTTTTGAGACAGGATAAAAACCTTTGTTATCAAGGGGTTTCGGATTTTCCTAATTTGCTAACTTCTATATATATTAAACCAAATCACGAAAACGAAAATCAAAAAGATTCCCACCTCAAAAACGACCTCTCAAATTTGCTTGTACCAGATTTTAAGAACTAATCCAATACCAAAACATCTAAAACAACTAGAGCGCCATATAAAGAAAAATAAAGGCGTATCATGAGATACACCCAATATTTCTATTACCAAGGGTCACCGCTGTCAAAATTATTTTGAACTGTTACATTTCCAAAAAACTTCTCTGAACCTAATGTCTCTATTTCACCATTTATAAAACGTGCACAGATTCTACCAGAATAAGTACCCTCACCTCTGTTAGTCCATTTATAAGACATTACATCTTTATCAAAGTTTAATGAGTAAGAATATGTACCATTACGATATAGATAAAGTGTATAACCAACGAAGCCAGAATAGTTTTCAGCATTAACATCTTTGCCCCATGTATAAGTAACTATCCCATCTCCATCTTCGGCTACTTCTCCTACTGCTTTAATATCCATTGGTGATACATTAGTTTCATAATTGTTAGGTGGTAAAGGTTTAACAGTTTCATCTTTAATTTGAAATTTATTAGATGTCTGCGCTAAACTTCCTTCATCTTCTACATATGTATTAAATAGAATAGAAACCTTAATAAAATACTCACCTGCTTGCAAGTTTGTATAATTAATAGAATCAGATATAGTTGTAGTAGTTGAAATCTCCACATTATCCTTTAAAAATACAACCTTATATCCCTCCCATTCACGATACTTAACTTTATTATCATCGTGTGTCCAAGAGAAACTAATCTCTCCAAGAGATGTAGGTGTTTGATTTTTAATATCATAACCCTTAATTTCACCAACATTGGTTTGTAATCCATTAAGAGCACTAGGTAATGTAGGTGTTACACCTTCACGGTAGAATAAAGAATCATCAATTTGACTTTCCCAATCAGTAGGTCTAGTTTCTCTCCAATAAATTTCATTAACATAATCAGAAAAAGAAGTTGTATTGTCCAAACGACAGGTAATATTTAAATATCCCTTCTTTTCAACAGATACACCGATAATACTATAATTTTTGTTTCCTATAATTATTTGTCCATCGCTTTTACCAACAAGTTTCATAATTTTTCTGGTCAAAGAAGTATCCCTTACAAACACATGAATCTCTGAATCAATTGTAACCATTGATACTGTGCTTTGATAATGCTGTGTGTAATCACTTGTGCGCTGAATAACCGCAGGACATTTCAAAAGATATTTACTTGTTTCATCCGCATACTTTAAATTAAATATGATATTGTGCTCACACTGTCTCATAATCCCTTTATAATTTTCCGAACGTGTTACATTTACTTGATTCCAAATCATCCAATACATGTCGTTATAATAGATGTAATCACCACGCATCATTGCAAAATTAGTTGAAAGATATTTATCATTAAATTCTCGAGTATCAGTATTTGTAATGATTCCATACTTCTTAGCGCCATTTATAAACACTTCTTGACCTGCTAATGACATCATGTCATTGAATGCGTTATATTGTAGTTTAAAAATATTAAATTTATCCATTTTTTATCCTCCTTTCTTATTGAAATAAATTGAAGAAGTTGCTAGGTGCAGAATCTTCATTTGGCATTTGACGAATCTTCTTTTCTAATTGGTCAACTCTTGACTGCAAATACTTAGCAAAACTGTCAATTGTCATATCATCTTGTCTATAGTTTTTGATTAAGTGTGGTTGGTTTGCAATTGAATTTAAGATTGATAGTGCAGTCGCATAAATTGCTTTCTTGTTGGCTTTTGACGACGCATTGTAAGTTGCATCACCGTTAATTCCTTCTTCCTCTAAATACACAATTAATTCTTCATACGGCAATTCGATACCACCGATTTCCATTTGTAATCTTTCTATATTATCCATATCTATATTCTCCTTTATAATTGATTTGTTATATATTAAACATTCATGAGAGTTGCAAACTAATCTGTTAATGTACTCTTGAATATAAGTTGGTGTATCCAATGGCTCATTGTTATAGAGCCAAATTCCTTCGTATGTAAATACGAATATATGTGTTTTAGCGTTGTGATGTTCCGAAATGTAGAATCCATTCAATTTGATTCCATTAACTTCATATCCCATGTTCTCATCATCTTTAAAATGAATAAGGGTTGAACAATATGAAGTGAATGATAATTCTTGATACAACATGTCTGCAACATATGGATAAATTGCTTCATATTGTTCTGTTGTCATTAATGGACGTTGTTTGATTGGATTTAATGTTGGGTACATTGATTTGATTTTGTTTTCAAGATATAATAGAGATTGACTAGGTAAATTTAGGATAGAATCAAACATTATGGATTCTCCTTTCTTGAATTTTTTAGGGTGTGTGTTGAAGGGTTGGCTATAGGAGTATTTCGCTAACATAGGGTAAACGTTTTGTTCGGATACACCCACTCAACAAGACCAAAAATGAACAATAAACGAATAATAAAGTATCCCCATAATACTAATTATGTGGTAGTTTACATAATTAAGGTTATAGGCAGTCCTATCACACGAACATTTATTGACGATTCAGTCCGAATGTTCGTTTTTTGTTTTGCGTTCATTTCCTTCCAAACGCACTTATTCACCAACCCAAAAATGAACAAAAAGGAGAAATTCGAACATTCGTTCTCTAAATACCTCTCTCAATTTTGTTCGTTTGTTTTCTGGCACGGCATGCCCTCGTACACATACATTACTTAAAAGTGTGTCGCATGAAAGTAATACCTTTACATCACTAAACATTGATATAACAATGTTCTTACTAACTCGCCACACACAATCACAATACTCACATATGTCTCTCTTATCCCTCGACTACATCCTCTTTCTTAGTTGCAACATCTTCTTTTACATCCTTTGTCTTTGCTTTCACTTGCTCATTGACTTGCTTCTGCTCACTAACTCGTTTCTCACGTTCAAGTATACGCTTCAACTCTAGGTGTTCATTGCTAACATATGGATTGATTGCAACCAATGACTCCATACTGATTGCACCAACATCATACATCTTAACTAAGTTATCAATGACCTCTGTCTCATTGACTGGTCTTGCATAGTGGAATACCATATCTAACGAGTCAATAGCATCTTCACTGTATGCCTTGCCTTGCTTACCTAACAGACCCACTATCTTGCTGTTACGTTGCTCTAGCCCCTCTCTTAGGTAACGCTCATTGAGTCCACCCTTCATGTCAGCAAGTTGATACAGCATTCTCATACTCATCTCTGATAAGTTACTTACATCAGAAGCATTCAATGCTACAGCAGGAACACTTGCTATGTTAATCAGTTGTTGCATAAGTATATTGAAGATTACCTCGAATGCCTTATGATTGACACCATTACTTACCATCTTAAAGTCAGCACCATCATCTAAAGTAATTCCGCCACCAACGATATGAGGATTCAGCCCCTCTCCTTTTAGTTGTTGCCCAATAACTACTGGGATTGGATTATGATGTTTATAGAATGAATCACTAAACTTAGATAATAAATCCTCCATAGCATCAATGATGTTAATAAAGTCATCCAAGTCGCTCTTTCCAAATGTTTTGCTCAGTTCATTATCGGTTTTATAGTGAATTGGTAGACCACTAACATTCTTATAAGCACCCACAACACGTAAATCCATTCCTCCAATTGTTGAATACTTCACTACTTCCTCTTGTGTATAGACAACATAGAAATCACTCTCTAATGATGTATAATACTCAACAAATGCAATCATGTCGTTCTCATCATTATAGATAGGATATCCGCATTCTGTCGGTACGACCTTACTGCTCACATTTCCATCATCTTTGATATACACATACTCATATGCGTTACCATACTTAACTAAGTTATTAAGCAGGTCGAAGTCAATCTTGTCATAATTACCTTTCTTATACACTCTCTGCATATCCCCAACAATTTTTTCCTCACCAGTAAAAGTTATCGGTTTTTTTAATAGGTAAGTAGTTTCAAGGTTCACAATTAACTTTGCATACTGTAATAAAACTTGTCGTTGTTGATATGGTTTATTATTATAACTTTCTACAACCCTATTTGAGATAGCATGTTTACCGTCCAAATATTTTTTCTTCTCAATTGTGTCTAAAATTCTTTTCTGGTTTTCAAAATGAGACACCTCATCAACAAACCAGAATTGGTTACCGTTATGTACGGTTTTAATATAATCTTTTAAATCCATTTCTTTCTTCCTTTCCAAAATAAAAAAGCACCCTTTTTTAAGGATGCTTTTACTGTTTAAATATCAAAATTACTAATTTCTATTACCTGTGAATGATTACACTTAGGACATTTCAAAGTAACTTCTGCTGTATACCTTGTTTTATAATCCACCTTTGACATCTCTAATTCATCTGGAACACAATAAGCACAAACATAACCTTTTGATTGAGAAATTAAATACATATCAAATTCTTTTTTTCGCAATCGTTCTCTATTTTCTTTTATAATTTCATCTTGCTTTTCCCTTTGTTTAACCATCATTTGTTGCTGTTTGGTTTTCCCATGCATACTATAATTATACCCCATTAACCATACCTCCTAATTATTACGCTCGTTTATCCAAGTTGATTTCTCTTTATACTCTTGTGTTAATTCGAGATTCAAAGTACTATCCTTAGGTTCAGTTTTATTTTCCCTACAATACTTTGTCACTTTATTTGTAAGATTATAAAACGTTTTCACCCTATTTTTTCTATCCTCATCATAGAAAAATTGACTCGGTGAAGTCCCATCAATGGTCTCTCCATCCTTCATCTGTAACATCATTTCATGATATACTGTCGCCCCACTTCTAACTGAATTATCATAGTAATGGTTATAAACTTTATCATTTATAACCACATGTGATTCTTCTATTTCTTTTACTCTTTTTCTATATCTATCAAGAACTCTATATTCTTCTGCCCCTAGTTTATCTATTAAAATACACTCTTGCTTTGCAATAATATGATAAGCATCTTCATCAGAAAAATGCATACTTACATTTACACCAGTATAAGTAAATACCAATGTATCTCCCATTTTCTTTCCATTATAAAAATATGTGTCTACTCTTGCAGGAAATACTTTTCCATTGTGTGCAAACTCAACATCATTCTTAACGTTTTTCATATTCACTATAACCACTCCTATTAGATATTCGTTATATAATAATACAAAATTATCCTTAAACATACCATTTATTTTGCTTAATTCCTTGAATTGCTAATGCCATAGCAATTACACCATCATCATGTTTGTCATTACCTTTTTTATTTCCTGTTTTCCCATCTGTTTCAATGAAAATCTGCATTTGCTCTAGTGTTTCTTGACAGTTTATAAAAATCACTTCTAATTCGAATTGTTCTTTTAAATCTGTAATCATAACATTTTTTGTTACTTGTGTAGTTTGATATCCTAGTTGTAATTGTTTTTTACCTGATTGCTGATTAAAAACTTTATGCTTGTACAAATTCATATACTCATATTCTTTTCTTAAACGTTCTAAGATTGGCGTACCAAAAGAATTTCTTTCTACTGTTAAAAAGGCATAATTATAAAACTTCCCAATGATATCAAGTAACTTAGCAAATTCATAAACAGGAATTTTATTGTCATAAAAACTTAACACCTGTTCACCGTCTGCATTTAAAATTGAGATAGTAGAATAGTCACCACCACTACCACTTGCAGTATCTACGCCACCATAATAACGGACACCCTCAACAGGTAATTCATAAATCATTAACGATTTTCCAATGTATTTTGCAATACTATCTGGAATGAATATTTTTACATCTCTATATAGAAATGGTTTTTTAATATATTTTAAGCGTTCGACAATCTTTTGTTGGTCGAAAACGTTTAATCCACTACTGATAAACGATTCCATTGGGGTTGCAGGAAACTCTTGATAAAATTGTTGTAAAGTCATATCAAGTAATTTCCACCTGCGCCACATTAACTGTTTAAGAGTAGCACCTTGATTATGTAAAAATATTTCGTCTTGCTCTAAATCATCTTTAGTAAGACGTTTTCCTTTATTATTTTCTTTGTACCATATTTCTGCTTCATCATAATCATCTTTGAATTGTTTTGCGTATGAGGAAGAATAGAAAGGAAAGAAAAATGCTTTGTACTTCGACTCACCTTTATATGCGTTCATGAAGAGTGTTTGATAGGAGTTGAAACCGTTTGAAGTAGTTTCAATTACTAATTTTGATGTTTTACTCTTTGCCAATGCTTGTTCTGCTGATAATAATATTGAATCTTGATTCTCATAGAATGCAAATTCTGATAAAAGAATGTATTCATATGTAGTTCCACGACCAACATCTTTACCACCTGCTGTTGCAAGTGTAATAGATGAGCCATTATCAAATTTCAATTGGTTACGGTTGTTTTGTGTATCTTTTGGAAATTTAAATTTATCATGTGGTAGGTCATCGTACATCATTTTTAATTTATCGAATAATGATGTTGATGACTCTTGTTTATAGGAAACTATCATATAATTTGTTCTTGGTCTGTTCATTGCCATCCATAAACACAAAGCCAATGACATTGTACTAAAACCAATTTGTCTTGCCTTTGCAATTACATTAAAACGTCCCATTTCATTAATGAATTTCTTTTGTTGGTCATTAACCACAAAAGGTATGTAATCACCTGTATTAGTCGTGATTTTAACGAAATTTTTAAGCCACAAAACAGGGTCATTGTTAATTAATTCTAGTTTTTCTTTTGTTGTTAATTTCTTGCTCATCTTACACCATCAACCCATCGTCATCTTCTCCATCTTCATTAGAGATGGTTTCGAATCCTTTCACGATAGAATTGATTTCCTTGTACAGTTTAAGGAATGTGCCAATGGCTTTATCGTCACCATCAACTGCCTTCTCTCTTACTGCATCATACATCAATCTAATGTCATCAATCATTAACGATTGTAAATATAGTGCCACCAAATTCGCATACTCTGGTGTCTTTTCCCAATTTGTAAAACCATTCATAGTTTTTCTGCCAACTGAAATAAGAAATTCTTCCTCATTTTTGGGCTGAATAGTTTGATTAAATCTTGTATCTGGGAATTTATAATTAAAATACATCCGATTCTCTTTTGTAACTTTCTTTAATGCTTCCTTTAATGTCGTTTTACTTAAACCTCTTTCTTCCTTACATACATTCATCAAAGAAATCCCATTTTGGTTCCTTCGCTTTTTTCTCTGCACGCCTCTTTGCTTGCTGTTTTTGCCATTCTTCCATGTCAACACAATCTTCTTGTTCCATCTGTGCTTCCATACGCTTAAAATGTGCTTCTACTTGTTTTTGTTTAGATAGATAATCTTGATATTCTGTTTCAAGTTTCTCTCTAACCCAACCTTGACCTGCTTTTTCAAGAATTTCAAATTTCTTAGCACCTGCTTGTTTTACAATGTCACATTCAGTTTCTTTCCATGCTCTGTAACCTTTCCAATCAAATTTGACTGTTTTGTCAAAGATTTCGCTAAAAACAACATCATCAAATTTAACCAATAAGTCGGTTACCTTTTCTTTCTCTCTTTCAAGGAAGGATAAGTTTTTATTTGTTGTTTCGGTTTCTTTTAAATTCGTCTTAATAGACATACTTTTTACATATTGGTTTGTTTCTTGCTTCCATTGTCCAGTTTCATCTTGATATCTTTTACCAGAAACCTTTGTTAGAAATGTGCAATCGTTAATGATTTCCCTTGTTCGTGTCATGCCTAATTCCAGCACTTCACACCATTCTTTGTCGCAAATAGGATATTCGAATTGTGCGTTATTTCTCCAATTATGGTAAGCCATAACTGTTAGGTGATAATCATCTCCTCCTGCTAGATTGTATTCACTTGATTTAATTGGCGTAAAACCTTTGAATTTGAATGGATTCTGTTTCCAATTAACTTTCCCCTCTGCTGTCGCTTTCTTCATTTCATCGTTTATTTCAATTGCTAGTGCATTCTTTTTTACATCACCGTTGAAAGATAACGTTATATAACCTTTATCTCTTAAACCTTCCAATGCTTTTCCTGCCTTCACATTGTCACGACTTGCTTTTGAAGTCGTCCACCCTAAATCTTCCACTATGATTGTTACATGTGTTCTGATATTCATTGTGCCAACATTCTTCATAAATTGAAGATAAGCAAACACCTTTAACTCATCGTCGTTTAATTTGTACTCTGTACCAAACCCAAACGCCACGTTTGGAATTTGGATATAACTATCTGTTGTCATTTTCATTTAAATTTCCCCTTAATTTAAAATAATTGATATAATATTACCCTTTTATGTATCCGTTTTCTTCTCTATTGATACGATATTCTACTAATGCCTTTGCCAATTCTTCTGTTCTTTCAAATAACCAAAAACGCTTATTTGTCTTATCATGAATTGCTGTACAAATAAATCTTAATTCCTTCTCATATCTTAAAAAGTCGTGTAAATTCGTGCTGTAACAGAAAAAATATTTATTCATGTCCATATATCTTCCTCTCTTGGATTTAACCGTTGATTACATCAACGTCATATTTAACTTCTTCTTACTCGTAAGAGCATACGAAAATGGATTGTAATGAGAATTAACAAGTTGATTATCATATGTACATCCATTTTTCAAATCGTATATATTACGAGTAAATTCTTTTCTAATTTCAAATTGTTTATTTGGCAGGATAATATCCAATTCCAACAATTGACTAATACCCTCTAAATCCATTTTCGTTTCTAAGAAACCGCTGTCATTTAAGAGTATTTTTTTAGAAGAATTATACCTTCTTTGAACTTCTTCAAAGTCCATTAATGTATGTCTTTCTTGAAGACGAATTATTTCTTCCATGCCCATTTTTTCTAGCCAATTGCATTGGGTTTCTCTAAATCTACCTTTGTAATCGTAGTATCCTAAGTAACTAGAATCAATTGCCATGAGCATTAGTTTTCCATCTTCTGTTGAAGGCAATGGAATATCATATAATGCGTATAGTAGCAATGCTGTACTCATTGCATATTTGTCTGTGTAGTTATCTCTTGAAACTCTTTCAATTATGTTTGGATTTGCACTCATTATGTTTGGTTTACTTTTGTTGGAGAGCATTGTTACGTGATTGTCGTATGTCATGCCATTTACAAGGGCAATATCAACACCGACTGCTTTGCGTTTGTCTTTTTTATTTGTGGAGTAAAGATTGTTGAAATCGTAGAAATGTTCCACTTCCCAATCTTTAACTTGTTTGAGGATTGTTGCACCAACTAAACTATCGATATCATCGCTCATACATACTGTAAAATCTGCTTCCTCAAATACCCATTGAGGAAATTTTTTTTTTAAAACCTTGCTTCATAAATTAGCGAAAGTGTAACTTTCACTCTTAAAACTTTTGCACTAATTTATGTTTTCAACGTTTGATAAAACCATATTTTTATCTTTTTATTTTATTATTAAATTTTATAAGTGTTATGTATTATTCCTTTATTCCCTTTTACTCACGTGCTGATTGAGTAAAAGAGTTAAGTTTCTACTACTTCCACATATTTCACTCCTTTAACTTATCTTTTTTAATTTATTTGGATGATTCCTCATCCTGTATATAGTATAACATTTTTTGTTACACATTTCAAATTTATGTATTACATAAAACTAAATTGTCAAGTATTTTTTAAAAGTTATCTATAAATTCTTTGTACTTATCAATTTTAACTCTATCCATTTCACAATTACCTGTCTCATATTGACTGATTAATGATTGTGAACATCCAATATGTTCGGCTAATTGTCGCAAACGAATTTTCTTTTTTCTGCGCTTTAACACATATTCATCCTTAATGTTCACTTTGATTACCTCCTATTTAAAATTTTAAACGATTATCAAAATAATATAGGAGAGGGTTAACCCCTCTACCTATTCATTGTTTGTTACATTATTACGCTTGTTTAAGGTTATAAACTGCGACTGCTTTTTTACTTCCAACCTCAAGTGAGCATTCTGCCACTACCTGACCTTTAACATTGTCACCAGTTTTACCTAGTTGTTCAAATTGTGGTTGACGTAAGAAAGCAACTTTAAGAGCATTTACATCAAATGCAACAATTTTATCTGCTGGCATATAACGGTCTAGGATAAAGTTAACTTTTCCGTAAGAAGTTTCTACAGAATTTACAACAATACCGAAGTCAGTAGTCACATGTTGGTAAGAATAACGGTCTTTGTATAGTTCGTCAATTTGGTCTTTTAAGTCAGCACCAACTAATGCATAAAATTCACCATTTTCATTTCCTGCTGTCCATAATTTCTTAACAAGTTCCTTAATTTCTTTCTCAGTTAATACATCTTTAGTAGCACCGTTTACAACGTTATCTGCGTCAACAAATTTTAAAATACCATCCATTTGACGTTTACCGCTAGCACCATCGTTCTTAACACCATTAATTAGTTTTTTCTCCATACCAATAGCAAGTTCAATTAAGCGGTCATTGATTTCTTGTGCGAATAAGTCGCCAACTGCACCTGTTGCCTGTGCTGTACCAGATACAGAAGTTGCTTTGTAGAAGATTTCCATAACGTTATTTAGTTCTGCACGTCCAGATTGTACGAATTGAGTTGCATCAATGCCTTCATCAACTGAAATGTCAGCAGTACCATCAAGAGTTTTTTCTCTCCATGTGTGAAATTTACCTTTCGAGTCAACATATAACCCTTTGCTCATAAGTAATGTGAAAAATGGAGTAGCGATAGGTGCTACTAATGCAATTTCATCAGTAAGATGAATATTTTCCTGTGTAGTTAATTTTTTAGAATCTAACATTCTTTTTTCCTCTTTCTTATATTAAAAATTTAATTTTTGACTAATCATAGATTTAGTGTCTTTGTTTTTCTTAGCAATGCTATAACCATCCACCTGTTTATGATTTGTCGGTTTATATCCATTTGCCAACTCTAGTTGACCAATGATTTCCTTTAATCTTGTAATTTGATTATTTAATGCTTCTGTATCATCGACAGAAACGTTAATGAAGTCAGCGAAAACTTCAACGCCTTCTTCTTTTAAGGTTTGTGCAACCTCTCTTTTCCAAATAGATTCCAACTTTTGTTGAATTTTAATTTCATCATCCGTTAATTCTTTTGGTTTGTATTGTGACAACTCTTCAATCTGGTTATATAGTAAATCTACTTCTTCTTTTGAATAAGTTTTTTCTTCAACTATTTCTTCATTTTGTTGAGTGTCTTTAATTTCAGTTTCCTCAACATCTTGTACCTGTTCTTGATTATTGATTTCGTCCATTTTTATTTAGCACTTCCTTTTAATTCAATAAAAATAGGAAACAGTACAGTCGTACCGTTTCCACCAGTTGGCTATCACTAAGATAAAATCCTAGCAGGTTACAACGGTTAGCAGTCCGTTGCAACTAATTTTAAGGTAATCCTTTTAAGGGGAATTGATTATGCAAAGGGGTTGCATAATTAAAATTTTCAATTTGAAAGCAAAAAATATTATTAAATTAGCGCCTTCATACATAAAATAAATATATGGAAAAGTGTAACTTTTTTAAATTTGTTATATGAAATCGTTAAAGTTATTAGGTGGATTTTTTAGTGTTTGAGGTGATTTTTTATTAGAAGAGATAAAAAACCACTCATACAGTTAAAATGAGTGGTTTAGAATCTATTTGAAATTACTTCTTTCCAGTTATCAAAGATTTTCTTTTCACAACGTTTAAGAGTTTGTTTGAAGTTTGTCTCAGTTATTTTTTGATTTGTCATGACTTCCATTTGCTTTGCTAAATGACGTTTCTTCAAAACAGGTGTACCGTCTTCTTTCCATCTGAAAGCACCTGTGTTATTTTCTTTTAAATCTCTTTCAATGATATTGTAAACGTCTTGCACAAATTTAGTTTGGTTTGGAGTAAGCCATAAACTAAATGCTTCTAATCCTCCAATGTGCTTCAATGTCTTACCAAACATCATCATCCAAATATCTGTTTCTTCTGCATTTGTTTCTGCTTTTACATATGTAGATTTATTCCCTTTACGGATACGCTTAACATTATCTCTCTTCATTTGTAATTCAATGAATTTCGTTAACATTGCTTTATTTATATATTTAACCATTTCTTTTGTTTCCCTCTCACAATCCACTTTCTTAATTGCGTAAAGAAATGCTTCTTCAAACAATGGTAATAAATTATCTTTAGTTTGTTTAAAATCTATTTTAAACTCATCGCTACTTTGCCCCAATCCTTCAAATTTCTTTAAAAGGTTAAAGAAATCATATTGTGTAGCACCTAAACAATCTCTTACTTCGCTTTCATTAACGTAAATTGAAGAAAAATCATAATTACGCAACGCTCTCCAATCTAACTTAATCCAATCTACCTCATATAAGTAATCTAGAAATTCATGTAACCCTTCAAAATCATCTACCTGATTACTTCTTTCAGTTAAATTCCTAGCATTTCTTCTAGCAAAACAACTTTTCATCATAAATGCTCTAATACGATAAGCCACATATTTTAAACCATCTTTTACTTCTGGTGCATTATCATTGTATTTCAATGTTGTTAAATCTTCATCCACATAATCCAATAATACTTGTAAAATTTCTCTATCTTGTCCAGTTTCTTGATACTTTTTAATTAATTCTCTCATACTTCATTCCCCTTATATCTATACATAGGTTCTCCCAAACCCTTAACTAAAGTATAACATTTTTTGTTACACTTGTCAAAAAATGCGTTATATAATTCTTGACTTTTTAATCTTTTTGTGATTTTAACTTTTGAGCACCTACACATTTTTCTATTGACTTTCGGTGTCCGTCCTTCAACATTGGTTGAGTGGAAAGGACAACGGCTAGGGCAGAGAATGACTACCTTATATCGCAAAAATGAAAAAGTTAAAGCGATATAAAGCAGACGTTCATTGTCACTCCAACATTGTATATCGGGTTAAGGTTTCCGTATAGTAACACCTTGTTTGAACGTTAGATTTTCACCTACAACGAACTTTTAACATGCCATGCTTGTCCAACATGCCGAAAGATTTAGGGAAGGAATTGTACTACTGACATATCCTTAATTATTCGTAACCTAATATTATCTTTCTTATTCGTTGCTACCTGCACCGTAGTACACCAAGCAACCTTTACCAAACCGTTTATGGACGTTCTCTCCTAGACTATACTCAGCGTAAACAAGGAAACGCTTTTGAGAGTATACGCTTAATTTTATGACATTGGCTTAGCGAACCTGTTCAAGTGTTTAGCGTGGTGTTAGGTCATTCCCACGTTTGAAAATTACCGTACACTTCATAAAAAAGACAATACTTAATAGTCCTTGCATCATCAAATTTTTTTCGATAAAATGAAGGTGTAGGATTTTTCCTATTTAGTTTTAATGCGAATGAAACTAACGTAAAAAGTAGGGTGCTACCAACACTCTACTTTTTTTATTGACATTTAAATAACTGTTAAAATAATAAGGTCATCAATGACCCTTTTTGTTTCAATATCAGTGATGAGAACGATTTATGATGACCTACCAATATTCATTAATGGACTTGAAGGCATTGCCTTCTTAATAAGTTCAAAATCCTCTAATGACTGTAAATAACGCTGTGTGGTCGATACATCAGAATGACCTAACAATTTTGATAATGTGAAGATGTCAATTCCGTTTAAAATACACTGAACAGCGAAGAAATGTCGAAACGTATGCGGACTACATCTTACCTCTTCAACTTCTACTCTTTTTCCTGCTTCTTTAATTACATTGTAAATCCCCATATGCGACAATGGGTCGGCTGTATAAGACAAAAAATAATTGTCCGTCTTAACAATTTTATCTTTGAGATACTGTTTTCTTAATCTCTCATATCGAATTAGAATCTTTTTTAACGGTGGAGAGATGAACATAATACGCTCCTTATTCCCCTTACCATTAACTAAAATCGTTGTTTCTTTTACGTTTTGAGTCAATAACCCTCTAATTTCCATCGCTCGCAACCCACAATCACTTAACATGGCTACTATTGCCTTATTTCTTGCTTCAATGTAGTTTTTATAACTAAATGCATCTATCATTGCAGATACCTCTTGAATGGTAAATCCTTTTAGTAATTTCTTAGGAACTTTCGGTAATTCAACCTTTTTGGCAATATTTTCTTTAAGGTATTCCTCTTTCTGACACCAACTAAAGAAAGCACGAACCAATTTAAACATAGATACTATTGATTGTGGCTGTAAGCCCTCTTTATATTTCGTTCTAACGTATTGCTTTAAATGTAGCGTATTGATGGCTTCTAACTCGCTTATCCCCTTCTCATCCATTAGAAACCTTTTTAATTGCTTCATTTCTTGGCGTTTATTCTTCATTGTTTTTGGTGTGAATCCTTTCGCCAAACAGTGATATAAATACTCTTCAATTACATCTTCTAATTCCAAACAAAAAAACCACCTTTCCCATTGGTTGATATTCCAACAGAAAAAGTGGTTTTTAAGAAAAATAAAGCAAATTTCGTAAAAATTTCAGAGAAAGATAAACCAATGAATACATTGAGTTTATTCATTCACACGAAATTAATGCTTATATCAGAGCGATGAAACGCTTGTGGCTCTAAGGATTAGCCATGCGCTTACTTCATTTGTTGCTTGTTCATTGCGCTCATCATTTGATTGATTTTCTTTTGGGAAGGTTTTTGTCCCATTTGCATCATCATCATTTTTAACATTTGTTCGTTAATTGGTGGATTTTTTTGTAAGTAATTCATCATGTATTTGCGGGCAATGAAAAATCCTAACGCCACGCCTGCTACTAGTGCTACTACGCCCACTAGAATACCTAACCAAATTGGCATATATTTTCCTCCTTCATGTTGTCTACCTTACAGTGTACTAAAACCTTTTCAATAAGACAAGATACAATTCGACATTTTTTACACATATGTTCGTACTTGTTTTAGAGGATTCAGCCATCCGTACTTTGTATTTTCATAATCCATAGCTAAAAATGTTAATTCACACTTCCGAAGCACCTCAAAGAAAGTCGTTTCCATAGAAACATTTCCAGAGGTATTCATGCGAATATAGTGTGGTTTCACCATTATTTCGCCATATTCCGCCCCTGTATAAAGTGTATGTGTATGATGTGTTCGATCATATTTACCAAGAACGCGCAAAGCTTGTTCTAATTTATGATGAATTTTCATTACTTGTAATGGCATCGTTATATACATCATTTGTTTATATAACACTTTTTTCTCCGAAAGGGACCCAGATTCTGAAAATCGAGCAAATAAATCAAAAAACAAATATTCACGACCAAAGTAAGCTTTCGCAATATCCTCTTGAATTAAATACAATTCATACGTTTTCATCTTTCGCCTCCCAATCTGGACAACCTTTTCTCTTCATTATATAGAAGAAATTTTGCAATGATTGTCTGACTGCGGAGAGAGAAAAAACTTTTTCTGTCGAAAAAACTCATTTACATAGAAAAACCTCTCCATGCCGGAGAGTTTTTCTAAAATCATTAAAGCATTTCTTTTACTTTACGAACAACGTTCTCTACAGTAAATCCATACTCTTCCATAATCTTCTCACCAGGAGCAGAAGCACCGAATGTATCGATACCTAACACATCTCCTTCAAGACCTACGTAACGGTGCCATCCGAATGTAGCACCCATTTCGATTGCGAAACGTTTTGTTACTGCTTTTGGTAATACAGATTCTTTGTACTCAGCAGTTTGAGCTTCAAAGCGATCCATAGATGGCATGCTGACAACAGATGCGTCAACACCGTCTACTGCTAATGCTTTTTGAGCTTCAACAGCTAGACTTACTTCTGATCCAGTTGCAAGTAAGATTACATCAGCTGTTTCTTTCTTGCTTGCAGAAACTACATATGCACCTTTTGCTACTTTTTCATACGTATCGTCTTTTGCACCTTCTAATGTTGGAAGATCTTGACGAGTTAATACTAAAGCAGTTGGTTTGTTTGTAGATTCAAGAGCTAGTCTCCAAGCTGCAACAGATTCGTTACCATCAGCTGGACGGATAACAGATACATTTGGCATCGCACGTAGCGCTGCTAATTGCTCGATTGGTTCATGTGTTGGACCATCTTCACCAACAGCGATACTGTCATGTGTGAACACATATGTTACCGGCAATTGCATTAATGCTGCAAGACGAATTGCTGGACGTAAGTAGTCAGAGAATACGAAGAACGTACCACCGTAAGTTTTTAAACCACCATGTAGTGCAATACCGTTCATTGCTGCACCCATTGCGAACTCACGTACACCGTACCAGATGTTTTTACCGCTGTAATCATCTCTTGTAAAGTCTTTTTCGTTATTCATGTATGTTTTGTTAGAACCAGCAAGGTCAGCAGACCCACCGAAGAATGATGGCACAGACTCTGCAATTGCATTAATTACAGCACCTGAAGAATTACGAGTTGCTGCTTTTGATCCTAATTCATAAGTTGGTAAGTTTTGCTCCCAACCTTCTGGAAGAAGACCATTCATTGCCGCTTGCAGTTCGTTTGCTAATTCTGGGTATGCTTGTGCATATTCACCTAGCATCGTGTTCCACTCAGCTTGCGCAGTTTCACCAACATCTTGTACTGTTTTACGGAAGTTGTCATATACTTCTTCTGCTACATGGAAGTCTTGCTCAGCAGTCCAAGCGTATGCTTCTTTCGTTAACTTTGTTTCTTCTACACCAAGTGGAGAACCATGTGAAGCTGATTTTCCTGATTTGTTTGGAGAACCGAAACCAATTGTCGTTCTTACTTCAATTAGCGTTGGGCGTTTTTCGTCAGCTTTCGCTTCTTCGATTGCTTTCGCGATAGCTTCAATATCGTTTCCATCCTCAACACGGATTACTTGCCATCCGTATGCTTTGTAACGATCTTCTACACTTTCAGAGAATGAACGATTTAAATCGCCATCTAATGAAATATCGTTTGAATCGTAAAGAACAACAAGACGACCTAATTGTAAATGAGCAGCTAATGAAGATGCTTCAGCAGAAACGCCTTCCATTAAATCTCCATCACCACAAATAGCGTATGTATAATGATCTACTACATTATACGCATCACGGTTATATTTAGCAGCTAAATGTCTTTCTGCCATTGCCATACCTACAGCAGTTGCAATACCTTGTCCAAGTGGACCAGTAGTTGCATCTACACCAGCTGTATGACCGTACTCAGGATGTCCTGGAGTTTTGCTTCCCCATTGACGGAAGTTCTTTAAGTCATCCATTGTTACATCATAACCAGATAGGTGAAGTAGGCTGTATAATAACATTGAACCATGACCTGCAGATAATACGAAACGATCACGGTTAAACCACGTTGGGTTATTTGGATTGTGTTTCATAAATTGAGTCCATAATGTATAAGCCATTGGTGCTGCACCCATTGGCATTCCTGGGTGACCAGAGTTTGCTTTTTCAATCGCATCGATGGATAATGTGCGAATCGTGTTGATAGAAAGTTGTTCGATTGAATGTGACATGCTATTCTTCCCTTCGCTTATATTAGTAAACGTTTTATACATTTATATGATAGCTTCCCACGCAAGATTATACAACATGTATCGACAAATATGTTGATGTTTTTTTGATTTTTTATAAAAAAATCAATGTTTTCGGGAATGTATGGGTATTCAATATGACATACTTTTTCATTATTTTTATTTTGAAAAGAAAGGGAATTATCTGTATATTTATACAGATATACAAAATTCTTCTATACTAACTTTTTTAACCCGCTTGTGAACTCCCCCCACTTAACATGATTATTATCTACTTTCATTGTTATACCAAACTTTACCTCTTATAAGACTGATTATATCAGGGGTCAAATAAATAGGAAAACCAAATGTTTGGCTACGCCAAACCGAAATTCGTCTTTCACACGCCCCAGGAAGGAGATTTCTTTCGGATAATGCGTTAAAAATACAAAAAAGCATCTAAATTCGATGCTTTTCAAATCAGTTAAACAATCCGTTTCCGAATCGAACTTGAAATAAAATCAATGATAATGACCATTAAAATGATGCCCAATAAAATAATTCCCACACGAGACCAATTACGTGAACTCAGTGCAAAAATTAGGGGCGTACCAATACCACCTGCTCCAATAACACCTAAAATGGCAGCGGATCGCACATTAATTTCGAACCTGTATAACGTATAGGATAGAAAATCTGGTAATACTTGTGGCAATACTGCATACCAAAGTATTTGAAACCGGTTTGCACCTGTAGCTATTAACGCCTCTGTCGGCCCCTTATCTATATTTTCAATTCCTTCTGAATATAATTTCCCTAACATTCCAATAGAGTGTAATCCTAAAGCTAGAACGCCGGCAAAAGAGCCTGGTCCAACAGCCTTTATAAATAAAAGGGCCATAACTAATTCAGGAAATGTACGAACAAAACTAAGTACAAATTTCCCAGTTCCTGAAGTTAGTTTTCCACTGCTCATATTCGTCGCCGCCCAAAAAGCAAATGGAACAGATAAAAAGGCAGAAATAAATGTACCCAATATCGCAATTGCCAACGTATCAATTAAACCATGTAATAAATCTTCACCATCTGGCAAAGATACATACGCCCAATCTGGATTCAATACACCTGTCATAATTGCTTTTGTAATTTCTCCTGCCGTATCCTTGATTCCTTCTAGCGGTACTCCTGAAAAAGCCCATACATAAACAAATGTAAGTGCTATGAAAATAATCCAGCGATACATACTCGGTTTCTTCGGTTTTGGTACGATTAACGTCGTTTTACTCATTATAATTTCTCCCGCAACAATGTACTTACATAATCAATTAACAATACAACAACAAGGGTATAAATAATAATAGATGCAGTTTGTTGATATTGTAAAAACCCAAGTGTACGGTCATAATATAATCCAATACCACCTGCCCCTACTAAACCTAAAACAGCTGCTGCACGTACGTTCACCTCAAATGTATACAGAACATAGGAGACAAAATGTGCTTTCACTTGCGGAATTACTCCATAAACAATCCATTTCACTTTATTTGCTCCTACTGCTGTCATCGCCTCTAACGGACCTGGATCAATTGATTCAATTGACTCATACAACAATTTCGCCACGAGCCCAATTGAGAAAAAAGTAAGAGCCAGAATACCTGGAAGTGGCCCGATTCCAAAAATCGCTACGAAAATTGCCGCTAATAATAAATCTGGTATCGTTCGGATAAAATTTAATATCATTCGAGCTGGACTGTATAAAAATGTACTAGTAAATACATTACTTGCCGCAAATAGTGCCAGCGGAATAGCTAAAATCGCACCTAAAGTCGTCCCAATAATCGCCATACGTATTGTATCTAACATCGCTGTTGTAATAACTTGAAAATAACTCCAATCTGGCGGCACCATCTCTTTTAACAAATCCATCATATTAGGAAAACCAACTACTAGTTTTGACAATGATGCATCGACCTGTACACTACTTCCCCACAACAGTAAAATGACTAAAACAGCCGTTAACATATGTTTCAACTTACTCGGTGGCTTCGGTATCGATTTCGAATATATCGTCACGTCATTCATTTAACTGCCACCTCTAACAATTCACTTTTCTGTACTACGTCACCATAAATTTCAGCAAACTTTTCATCCGTTGCCTCTTCTACTAAGCCATCAAAAACAATTTCTCCTGCATGTAATCCAATAATGCGCGTCGCATATTGCCTAGCTAAATCAATAGAATGTAAGTTTACAATTGTTGTAATTCCAAAATCTTCATTAATTTTCTTCAAATCATCTAATACTTGCTTTGTTGTTAGCGGATCTAACGATGCAACAGGTTCATCTGCCAATATGATTTTTGCTTCTTGCGCCAACGCTCTAGCAATCGATACACGTTGCTGTTGTCCTCCTGATAATTCATCAGCACGCGCATATGCTTTTTCTAAAATATTTACTCTTTTTAACGATTGAAAAGCAAGCTCCAAATCTTCTTTCGGAAATAGGCCTAACGTTGTACGCAACGTCGAATGATACCCAACACGGCCAGCTAATACGTTCTTTAATACTGTTGATCGCTTTACAAGGTTAAAACTTTGAAAAATCATACCAATATCCCGGCGCATGCGGCGTAATCCTTTTCCTTTCGCAGCCGTAATAGACTCACCTTCAATCATGATTTCTCCTTCGGTAATCTCATGAAGACGATTTACCGATCTTAGAAGTGTAGACTTTCCAGCTCCGGAAAGCCCTACCATTACAACAAACTCACCTTTTTGAATTTTCAAGTTTATATTATTCAATCCTTTTGTACCATTTGGATACACTTTGGAAACATTTCGAAACTCTATCACACATCTTACCTACCTTCTATGTATTCAAAACGGCAAACTAACTGAAAACATACCTTTCCAGCTAGTTGCCATTTCCATATGTATTATTGCGTTTTTACTTTCTTTCCATATTCACGAACGATATCAAATTTACTATCATCAGATTTAACATATCCTTCATGTGAATATACTTCTTTAATGATTTTGTGACCTTCCTCATTCTTTCCAATTTCAATGAAAGCATCCTGTAATTTCTTGCTCCACTCTTCATCTAAATCAGAACGTACCGAAATCGTATCGTTTGGAATTTTCTCCGTAAATTTCACTATTTTCGTTTGATCGAATATATTCGGATAATCTTTTTTTACAATATTACGAGCATCTTGGAATACAACAGCTGCATCTACGTCACCATTTAAAAGAGCAATAAGCGACTGATCGTGACCTTTTAATGTAACAGGTTTCACATCTTTTAACGGATCAACGCCCTCTTTTAATAGTACAGCCGCAGGCCACACATATCCCGCTGATGACGTTACATCTTGATAGCCAATTTTTTTACCTTTTAAATCTTTTACACTATTAATATTTGAATCTTTCTTAACAACAAACTCAGATTTATAAAAGTCTACTAAGTTCTTTGTAGGAGCTCCCGTTTCATCATCTACGCCAAAACGTTGCGCTTGTAAAATTACGTTTGCTGCCTTTTTCTCATGTGCTAACACATACGCTGTTGGGGGTAAAAATCCCACATCTACTTGCTTAGATGCCATCGCTTCTACAATTGTATTATAATTCGTTGAAATACTAACTTTTACTGGAATATTTAACTTATCACTTAATAGCTTCTCAAGTGGTTTTGCCTTCGCCTCTAACGTATCTGCATTTTGAGAAGGAACAAATTGAACATTTAAAGTCTTCGGTACATACCCTTTTTTCGTATCTTCATTTTTACTTGCACTTGATTCCTTCGTTCCACAGCCACTTAACAAACCCGCTGCTAATACAACTGTTGTGCTCATTGCAAAAACTTTTTTCAACATGTTAATGCCTCCATTTTTCATTGTTATAAAATAACCTTTCATAAACATGAAGAAATATATCACACATTTTTACAAATAATTGATTATTTACAGAATCTTTACACATTCTATACACTCACATTAAAATTCTCTCCATATATTTGATATGCTTAATCAGTAGATAATAATAGAAAAGGTGAATGATATTGAATCAAAATCAAATTGTAACTTTAAACATCCTATTAACAAGTGATATACATGGTACTGTTTATCCAATTCACTACCAAGATAACTCTCCAGCAGAAATTGGTTTAGCTAAGATTTCTACTCTTATAAAAAAAGAACGGTCCCAAAATAAAAACGTTCTTTTAATTGATAACGGTGACTTCATACAAGGAACACCATTTACTTACCATTACGCTACATATGAAAAAGATAAGAAAAACCCAATGTCATTAATAGCAAACTATTTACGTTATGACGCTGCAGTGATTGGGAATCATGAATTTAATTATGGAATGGATGTATTAAACGATGCTATTTCTACTGCAAACTCCCCATATTTATCAGCAAATATTTTAGACAAAAGCAGTAAAAAACCTTATTTCGGGAAACCATATATAATAAAACATATTGAAGCAAATATAAAAATTGCTATTTTAGGGGTGACAACGCATTATATTCCAAATTGGGAACAACCCCATCACATTAAAGACTTGCAATTTGAAGATGCGTTAGAAACAACAAAAAATTGGGTTTCTTACATTCACGAACATGAGAAACCAGATTTACTAGTCGTAGCGTATCATGGGGGATTTGAACGCGATTTACAAACTGGAGAACCGACTGAAGTTTTAACAGGCGAAAACCAAGGGTATGCTATGTGTCATGAAATTGAGGGCATAGATATTTTATTAACAGGCCATCAGCACCGAGAAATGGCTCAAACAGTGGGTAATGATGTAACAATTTTACAGACTGGATGTAACGGACATTCAGTTGGAAAAGTAACTGTAACATTTGAAAAAATGAAACAAGAGTGGGTAAAAAAAGAGAGTTATTCAGAACTATTGACTGTGCAAGAAATCGAGGCAGATCCAGATGTTCTTTACTTGGTAACCGATTATGAAGAGAAAACACAAAAATGGCTTGATCAACCTATTGGAACCATCCACGGTGACATGCAAATTTCAGATGCTATGCAAACTCGTTTGCAAGACCATCCTTTTATTGAATTCATAAATAAAATACAGATGGATATGGCTAATGTTTCTATTTCTTGTACAAGCTTATTCCATAATACATCTCCAGGTTTCCCGACATATGTAACAATGCGTGACATCGTTTCTAATTATATTTATCCAAATACATTAAAAGTAATTAGAATAACTGGAGCTGATATAAAAGATGCTCTCGAACTCTCTGCTTCTTATTTCACATTAAAAGAAGATGGAACCATCATCGTAAACCCTAGCTACATAGAACCAAAACCGCAACACTATAATTACGATATGTGGGAAGGAATTTCGTACGTATTAAACATTTCCAAACCAATTGGCGACAGAGTAGAATCTTTACAGCATAAAGGCACTCCTCTTAATATGAGTGAAGAATATGACGTCGTTATGAATAATTATCGCGCGAGCGGCGGAGGGAACTTCTTTATGTTTCAAAATAAGCCCGTAATAAAAGATATACCAACAGATATGTCTGAACTTATCGCTAATTATATATTGGAACATAAAACGATAGAAGCAACAGTTAATAACAACTGGAAAGTTATTAAATAACGATTTTTACATATAAAAAAGATGGGCTTCGCCCATCTTTTAATTTAATTTTGCATTATCTTGCTTTTTTAAAGCTTTTAATTTCGCCGGTGTAACATCAGTACCTTGTTCGTTAACGACTTTAATTCCTTTTAGTTCGTTTAACATATTTTGACGAAATCCTTTTAAATATTGTTCACGTAGCGATTGACGCTCACGTTGTTCTTCTTCAGTTAAACCTTCAGCTTTTGCTTTTTTCGCTAAGAAGTTAATGCGTTCAACGAGTTCGTGACTAAGCATCTCGAATCCCCCTTCTACTCAAAACTGATTATTATCATACAATAGTTACTCTTCTTTATCAAGCAATTGCTTTGTATACTCTACATATCTACGATGTACCGTCGCTTTTGAAACATTATGACCAAAGCCACGTAGTGTTGCTGCAATTTCTTCGAAAGTAAGTTCACTCTTACGCAAACGTACAATTTCCTCAATTGGCACTTCTTTCTTCTCTCGTCCTACACTTAAATGACGATTCTTTAAATTATTTTCTGGACGATAGCCTTTTTCTACTGCTCGTTGCATACCACGTTTAATTTTTAAATTATGAATCTTTCTTTGATACTCTTCAACAATACCAATAATATCTAATACCATTGAATCAGAATCCGACAATTGCAATTCACCATTATGTGTATGCGTATATACTTTTATTCCTTCTTTATGTAAACAGTGCATTAACGCAATCTTTGCATTTCCCCTACCAAGGCGCGTTTCATCTTGTATAAGTAGCACATCAATTTGTTCGTCTCGAATTGTATCTAGCACTTCTAATATGCCGTCACGTTCAATTGTATAGCCACTAGCCTGTTCCTCAATTACTTTAGTAACATTCATTTGATAGCGCTCCGCTAAATGCAATAATTCATCTTTTTGACGTAATAATGATGTTTCTTGCGCTTCTTTTGTTGTACTCACACGCGCATAAATAATTGCATTCATTATGAACCCCTCTTTCTCACTATTATTTCCCTCCAGTGTAACATAAATTCGCCTTTTGTTCGAACTTATGTTTGTAGAATGTTTTTTCACATGTTATACTTGTTAATAAGAAAAATGAAAGAAAACGAGGTGTTAGAAAACATGGAAAAGTTAACGAAACGCCAGCAAGACATTCTCGACTTTATTAAGCTAAAAGTACAAGAAAAAGGATATCCACCTTCCGTACGTGAAATCGGTCAAGCAGTCGGCCTCGCTTCTAGTTCTACAGTGCACGGACATTTATCAAGATTAGAAGAAAAAGGATACATTCGACGCGATCCAACAAAACCACGTGCAATCGAAATTTTAGGTGAAGACCGAATGGATACAGAAACTCAATCTGTTATTCAAGTTCCAATTGTCGGAAAAGTTACTGCCGGTTTACCAATTACAGCGGTCGAAAGCGTAGAGGAGCACTTCCCTCTTCCAGCTAGCATTGTCGCAGGAGCAGATCAAGTGTTTATGTTACGTATTTCTGGAGATAGTATGATTGAAGCTGGTATTTTCGATGGAGATTTAGTTGTTGTTCGCCAACAACAGTCTGCATATAATGGTGAAATTGTAGTCGCTTTAACAGAAGATAATGAAGCAACTGTTAAACGTTTCTATAAAGAAAAAGACCATTTCCGTCTACAACCGGAAAACTCTTCATTAGAACCTATCATTTTAAAACAAGTGTCAGTTATCGGAAAAGTAATTGGCGTATATCGTGATTTACATTAAGAATATAAAAGAAGATAATTACCTTATTTATATACGGTAATTATCTTCTTTTTTGTATTTTGATAGATTTTCATACATTCTATTTCTTATGAACGTGTTTCAATCGTCACATCGCCCGCGGCTGTTTTACCACTAATCTTTTTACTCCCATTACCAATTGTTACGTTTTTATTTTCTTCATTAAAAATTGTTACATCCCCGGCAGCACTTTGCCCAGTAATTACCGCATCTTGTGGTTTCTCCGATAAAGTAATATCTATATCTCCCGCAGTTGAACTCGCTTCTAGATTATACTTAGAATCATGATCTAGAATATTTATCTCCCCACTGGTCGTTTTTGCGGTCACTTTCCCTATTACTTTTTTAAAGTTCACCTCACCTGCTTTTGTAGACCCCTCCACATTCTTAGCCGTTACATGTTTCAAATCCACTTCTCCAGCAAGTGTTCTAGCACTTACACGGTCACTTTTTACATCACTTATTTCGATTTGTCCAGCAGATGAACTTACTTTTACATCTTGGTAAGAGCGTTCAGGCACAAGGAGAGTCAATGTAGACGTTTGAAACCTAAAATCGTAAAAGGAAAAATCAAATGAAGTACCTTTTTCTCTTTCCCCAATGATTTTTAATGTGTCACCATCTTCAGTAATGCGAATCTCTTGTTTACGAGCATCTCCTGATTGCTTTACATAAAAAGAAGAGTCCGGAGATTTTTGAACAACAATATCCCTGGCATCTAACTTAACTTCTATATTTTTTAATATTTCGTTTTTAATTATATCTTCTTTGTTTCCTTTTTCTGCAGTTTGCACTGCTTTTTCATATGTTTGTGAAATTCCTATTACTCCAATAATGATACAAGCGATCGCCACTAACAATATTTTTTTCATCATCTACTCCCCTTTTATCATTTTGAAGTTCCATATGACATAACGTACACATAACCTTTTAAACCACTTCGTACTATAATAAGCGATAATACATAACAACAAACCTATCCCAACAAATGTTATACTTACGAATACATCTAACCATATAAATGTACCCATAAATACTTTTCCAATAACGAAAAATGGTGTAACTACACTAACAATCCCACCGACCCAAAAAGAGAATATAAAAGCGATAATTGCAACTAACGGGCCTAATACAATAATGAAATTAAACAAACTAAGTCCAATCGCTGCCATGACAGCTCTTGTCACATTTGAAGTTGACGGATCTTTTTTCATTTCATCAAATCGATACATCGCAAGTAATTCTTTTGCAATTACTTTCGGAGAGCCAAGACCCTTTATTATTTCCGATTCAGTTTTCCCCTCTTCTATCCCAAACTGAAAATGCTCTTCATAATCAAATAAAATATCTTTCCTCTCTTCGTCCGGTAACTTTCTAAGATGACTTGATAATTCCTTAAGAAACTGTTCTTTACTCATCCCATTCCACCCCTTCAATAATTTCTTGTACACCTTTCGCAAAATCACGCCACTCTGTTACTAACAAATTCAGTTGCGTTTCCCCTTGCTCAGTTAGTTGATAATATTTACGAGGCGGTCCCTCCGTAGATTCTTTTAAATACGTTTGAAAATATCCTTCTTTCGTTAAACGACGTAATAAAGGGTATACTGACCCTTCCGATATTAAAAATTTATTTGAGATTTGCTGAACAAGTTCATAGCCGTAACAATCCTTACGTTTCACAAGTGCCAGTACACATAGTTCTAACACACCTTTTTTAAACTGAACGTTCAAGGACAATCCCCCTTTCTCATTTCAGTACTGTTCAATACACAGTACCATCCTTATCCATAATATACCACTTAGTATTGTTTATTGCAAGGTACTATATTTTTAAACACTCGAACTTTAGTATGAAACATATCCAATACCGAACACAACATATCATTCAATTTTTTATATCCATAGATATTACGCATGTTACTTTTACTTATCCACCCTTTTGGAACACAAAACAATTCGAATTTCACCACGTTACATTAAAGATATGGAATAGAAATTTAAATACCATCATAATTTTTTCAGACATCTATTCAATTCATTTCAACTAACACCTATATTACCAACAAATAAAAAAGCCCTGATACCGTAGTATCAGGGCTCCTCACCTCTTAGTAAAGAGACATATATTGATCGCGTTCCCATTGGTGAACTTGCGTACGGAAGATATCCCACTCAATTTCTTTCGCTTCGATGAAGTGCTCAAGTAAGTGATCTCCTAATGCGTTACTAATTACTTCGTTAGATTGTAATGTAACTAAAGCTTGCGCTAATGTTGCTGGTAAGTCAACGATACCTGCTTCTTCGCGCTCTTCTTTTGTCATTACGTAGATGTTACGATCTACTGCAGCTGGTGGAGTTAATTTGTTTTTAATTCCATCAAGACCTGCTGCTAATAATGTAGCCATTACTAAATATGGGTTTGCAGCTGGGTCAACACTACGTACTTCTACGCGTGTACTAATACCACGAGATGCAGGGATACGTACTAATGGACTACGGTTTTGTGCAGACCATGCTACGTAACAAGGAGCTTCGTATCCAGGTACTAAACGCTTGTAAGAATTTACAGTTGGGTTTGCTACCGCTGTAAATGCTGGTGCGTGTTTTAAAATACCTGCGATGAAGTGACGAGCATCATCACTTAATTGTAAGTCACCGTTTTGATCATAGAATACGTTCTCACCATTTTTGAATAGTGATAAGTTACAGTGCATACCTGAACCGTTCACACCGTATAATGGTTTTGGCATAAATGTTGCGTGTAAACCGTGTTTACGAGCAATTGTTTTTACAACAAGTTTGAATGTTTGAATGTCATCACATGAACGAATTGCATTTGCATATTTGAAGTCAATTTCGTGCTGCCCTGGAGCAACCTCATGGTGAGACGCTTCAATTTCAAAGCCCATTTCTTCAAGTTCAAGAACGATATCACGACGACAGTTTTCCCCTAGATCCATCGGCGCAAGGTCGAAGTATCCACCGTTATCGTTTAATTCTAATGTTGGATTTCCTTTTTCATCTACTTTGAATAGGAAGAATTCTGGCTCTGGTCCAAGATTGAAATCTGAGAATCCTAAAGCTTCCATTTCTTTTAATACACGTTTTAAATTGTTACGTGGATCTCCTTCAAATGGAGTGCCATCTGCATTGTAAATATCACAGATCAATCGAGCTACTTTACCTTTTTCAGCTGTCCAAGGGAAAATCACCCAAGTATCTAAGTCTGGATATAAGTACATATCAGATTCTTCAATACGTACGAAACCTTCAATAGAAGATCCATCAAACATCATTTTGTTATCAAGAGCTTTTGTTAATTGGCTCACTGGAATTTCTACGTTTTTAATTACCCCTAAAAGGTCCGTAAATTGTAAACGTATATACTTTACATTCTCTTCTTTCGCCAAACGGAAAATATCTTCTTTTGTGTACCTAGCCATTATAAATTCCTCCTTAGTCCCTCTAAACACCTTCAGAATCAGTTCTCTTTAGTGAAAAAACCTTGAAATATCACCTTGTCGCAATGAAGTTCGATTAAATCTACCTGTATGTTGTAGTTCGTCTCGAAGTATTTTGCGAAGCTCAGTTTTTGAAATTTCTTTCGTTTCTTCTTTTACTTTCACTGCTTCTGTTTGATTTTCTTTCATTAGTAACACTTGTTTAATACCAGCCATATTCAAGCCTTGATCTAATAAATCTTTAATCTCTAACAACTTATCTACATCGTTAAATGAAAATAATCTACGATTCCCCTTTGTACGGGTTGGAGAAACAAGATTATGCTCTTCATAGTAGCGAATTTGACGTGCAGATAATTGTGTTAAATCCATAACAATACCAATAGGAAACAGCGGGGCAGAACGTCTATCTTCTTTCATCGTTTCAGTTCCTCCTTCGCCTTAACTGCTTCTCATTTTATACCATGTTATGTTTAATGTCAATAGATGTTAGATTTTCTTACATGATTTTTTTAAAAGTTTTTTCATTCTTTTTTCTAATGAAATAAATCATTACTTTCACGCGAAAAAAGCTGTCGAAATCGACAGCTTCCCTTTAAGAAATTGTTAATAATTCTTTTTCAATTAATGCATCAATTGCAGAACAAATCGCAATCTTCACATGCGAATAAGTTAGCCCACCTTGTACGTAAGCAACATAAGGCGGACGAATTGGACCATCAGCCGACAATTCAATACTTGCACCTTGAATAAACGTTCCCGCAGCCATAATTACATCATCTTCATACCCCGGCATATAGTTGGCATATGGAGTGAAGTGAGAGTTAATCGGAGATGCATATTGAATTGCTTGGCAGAATGCAATCATGCGATCTTTGTCATCAAATTGAACAGATTGAATTAAATCTGTTCTTGGTGCATTCCACGCTGGTGATGTATTCATTCCTAACTTTTCTAAAAATGCAGCTGTAAAAATCGCACCTTTTAGCGCTTGTCCTGCTACATGCGGCGCTAAGAAGAAACCTTGATACATTTCTTGCAGACTGTATAAAGATGCCCCTGCTTCCGCACCGATTCCTGGAGATGTTAAACGATAGGCGCACGCTTCAACATACTGTTCTTTACCAACAATATAACCACCAGTTTTAACAATTCCCCCGCCCGGGTTTTTAATAAGCGAACCTGCCATTAAATCTGCACCAACATGACATGGCTCTTGTTCTTCAATAAACTCGCCATAACAGTTATCTACAAACACGACAACATCCGGTTTAATTTCTTTAACAAACGCTATCATTTCTTTAATTTGAGAAATAGTAAAAGACGGACGAGTAGCATAACCTTTTGAGCGCTGAATACCGATCATTTTCGTATTACTATGAATGGCAGCCGCAACAGCTCCTAAATCAACAAGCCCCTCTTCAGTAAGCGGAACTGCATTATAACTAATATTATATTCTTTGAATGATCCTACACCTTTTCCGCGTACACCAACGATTTCTTCTAACGTATCATACGGCTTACCAGTGATGTACAATAACTCATCTCCTGGACGTAAAATACCGAATAGCGCTGTAGAAATAGCGTGAGTACCTGAAATAATTTGCGGACGAACAAGACCAGCTTCCGCTCCAAATACATCCGCATACACTTTCTCTAACGTATCACGACCAATATCGTCATAACCGTAACCTGTCGTTGGAATAAAATGTGAATCGCTAATTTTATGTTTACGAAAACTTTCTAACACACGAAACTGATTACTTTCAATTACTTCATCCGCACGTTTATGTACTTCTGTAATTTGGCTCTCTACTTCTTTTACGATTGGAGCAATTTTTTCTCCATTTTTCAAACGATCAAACATTTTTATTTTCTCCTTCTTCCACTAAAAATCTCTTTAATTGTACATTAAGCGATGAATGAGCAAAAATATACCCCGCGCAATCATATACAAATTTATCTTCCAAAAACTCCATTTTTGTTAATAGCGTCTCCGTCTTTAATAGAGTTAATAACTTACCTTCACTCGGAGGAATCTCCACTTGATAACGATTCATTTCTTCCTTCATTTTCGTTTCTATCGCTTCTTTTATATGTAATAGATCCTTTTCTTCAAAAGCACTAGTCATTAAGAAGTCATTTTTCGGAAACGGAATAAAGTTTTGATGTAATTCATCTTTTTTATTATATAACGTAATAATAGGAATATGATTTATTTCGAGTTCTGACAATAATTGTTTTACTGTTTTCTCATGCCCTACATAATTAGGATCTGCAGAATCCACAACATGTAAAATAACATCCGCTTCACCAGCTTCTTCTAATGTCGAACGGAATGCAGCAATTAATGACGTAGGTAAATCTTGTATAAAACCAACTGTATCAGTTAGTAATACTGTATAACCAGAAGGTAGCGGCATCTTCCTTGTTGTCGGGTCTAGTGTTGCAAACAACAAGTTTTCTTCAAACGTATCAGCTTCCGTTAATCTATTAAACAGTGTAGATTTTCCCGCATTCGTATATCCTATTAACGAAACTTGAAATACTTTATTATCTTTTCTTCTCTCACGATATCTTTTTCGATGTTCCACAACAACTGCAAGTTGCTTCTTTATTTCATCAACGCGCGCTCGAATATGACGACGATCAGTCTCAAGTTTCGTTTCACCTGGCCCTCTCGTTCCAATACCACCACCAAGACGTGATAAAGACAATCCTTGCCCCATAAGACGCGGCATTGTATATTGCAACTGAGCTAATTCTACTTGAAGCTTCCCTTCTCTCGACTTCGCACGTTGCGCAAAAATATCTAATATGAGTTGCGTTCGATCAATTACCCTCGCATCTAATACTGCGGATAAATTCCGAATTTGACTCGGTGTTAATTCGTTATTAAATACGATAACATCCGGTTCTAGTTCTTCAGTTAACATTGTAAGCTCTTCTAATTTACCTTTACCTATATAAGTCGCCGGATGAAACTTCGGTCGTTTTTGCGTTGTAGACACTAACAATTCTGCTCGTGCAGTTTTCGCTAATGATGCAAGTTCTTTCATGGAATGCATAAATTTTTCATCATCATCTTGCGGCAATTGACAGCCCACTAATATGACTTTCTCTTTTTCTTCCATCAAATATGTTCACTCATCCTTTTCGAAATTTAAACCTTCTAATATAATAGCAGAGGAAGCACATTTCATCTAGTTAGCGGGGGAGAAAATTCATGGCATGGGAGATTTTTAGCATCATAGGCACAATTGCTTTCGCATTAAGCGGGGCTATTGTTGCAATGGAAGAGGATTATGATATTTTCGGGGTGTATATTTTAGGAATGGCAACCGCATTTGGGGGAGGTGCCCTTCGTAATTTATTAATCGGTTATCCGATTGTCGCGTTTTGGCAACAAGACATGTTATTCCAAATCGCACTTTTATCAATGACGATTATTTTTCTTTTTCCAAATAAATTAATTAGACACTGGAAAAAGTGGGAAAACATCACTGATGCTATCGGCTTATCAGCATTTGCCGTACAAGGGGCATTATACGCTCAAAAATTAAATTTACCAATTAGCGCTACAATCGTAGCAGCCGTTTTAACTGGCATTGGAGGCGGTATTATCCGCGATCTTTTAGCCCGTAGAAAACCTCTCGTTCTTCGAGCTGATGTATATGCTTTTTGGACGATTCTGGCAGGTTTCTTAATCGGCGCTCAAATTATTGTTAGCGATTGGGCTCTATACACCTTATTCATTTTAATTGTTTGCTTCCGCATGGTTTCTATTCATTACAAATGGCATTTACCGCATAGACGCATCGACACAAACGAACGTTCAATGCATAAATAGCAATCCAGCCTCTTTACAAATCGTAAAGGGGTTTTTCTTTTCTAATGAGTTTTTCTTTACAGAATGTTTATACTAATCCTCAAAGCGAGGTGAATACAAATGACAAACCATGTGAATAAAGGGGCTCAAAAAAGCTCAGTAGGTCAAATTGGACACGACCCTAATTCCGCACACGAAAAAAGTGCTAAAATGGAACGATTCCATAAATCTTATCAAGAAAAAGCAAAAAAATAATAGAAGCACTTATACAGAAAAACAGACGCACAGCTTACGTACTGTGCGTCTCCTCTTCAAGCATCAAATCACTGCTTGATATTCCAATCAAATCATATTTATCATACGCATCCTCTTGTAACAACCGCATAGCTTGTGTACGAATCGATTTTTCAACAATATTCCGGACGTATCGTCCATTACTAAAGGATGTAATTTGCGATGAGTACTTTACAGCATGTAAATGATCTCTAAATTTCCATTCAGCCTCTTTCGATAACTGATATTCACGTTCTTCATACATCCTCTTCCCTATTTCTAACAGCTGATTTACTGAGTAATCCGCAAACTCAATTATAAACGGAAAACGAGATTGCAGTCCTGGATTCAATGAAAGAAAGTGATTCATCTCTCTGGAATATCCAGCTAAAATCAATACAAAACCGTGTTGTTTATCTTCCATATGTTTTACGAGCGTATCAATTGCTTCTTTTCCAAAATCTTTTTCTCCCCCTCGTGCTAATGAATAAGCCTCATCAATAAACAAAATTCCCCCCATTGCTTTTTTTATTAAATCTCTTGTTTTTTGAGCCGTATGACCGATGTACTCTCCTACAAGATCTGCACGTTCAGCTTCAACTAAGTGCCCTTTTGATAGAATATTCATCTCAAATAACAATTTTCCTATCATTCTAGCAACAGTTGTCTTCCCTGTACCCGGATTGCCTTTAAACAACATATGGAGTACTTGCTTCTCAGACTTCAATCCTATTTCTTGTCTTTTTTTATTCACATAAATCCAAGCATATATTTCTTTTATTATCTTTTTTATATCATCCATCCCAACGAGTTTTCCCATCTCTTCTTCAATTCTTTGCAGCATCTCATGTTTCGTAGTAGTTTCATTTGAAATTACTGTTTTATTTTCTGCAGCCGGTAAAGAAATTTTCTTTCGATGATTTAACACAATGTTAATTTGATTATTATTTTTCTTTCGCATCGATTGTTCCATACAATCACCTCATTTTATCCACTCACCAAATATTATTATTCTTGTCTCCTTTGCAAATGACTATTTTCAGAAAAGTTTGCTATAATAAAAGAAATAATGAAGGTGGTGGGACTATGGAGACAACGGAATTCCATGATACAATACAAGCCTTTTCTATTTTTTTATTGAATAAAGGCCGAAAACCTTCAACCATTAAACGTTATGTTTATGACATTGAAGATTTCGGACATTGGTTAGAAAAAAACAAAAAGCTCCCTTCCAGTAATATATGGGCTACACTTTGTACAAAAGACTACGAAGATTACTTTTCCGACTTAAAAAAGAATCGACATTACTCAGAGAAAACGATGCACCGTGTATTCATTGTATTAAATCGAATGCATCACTTTCTAAATATTCCCAACCCATTAAAGAACATGGAAATTTCTATTCAACCAGACCGCACACTCCGCAATGAAGATTTCATTTCATCTGATGAAGAAAAAAGATTAAAACATATAGTCACTTCATTAGAAGGACTTTCAGAAAAACAACGTCCTGTACGCCCTTTATTGATGGATCGTAATATCGCTATTTTAAATTTATTAATTGACTATGGATTATCCTTACAGGAACTTACAGCATTAACTATGCATCACGTCCACTTTGAAACTAACACATTATCTATACCTGCAACCGCAGGAGTAGAAAGAACAATTACTTTAACTAGCGAAGACAAAAAACAACTATATACTTATTACAAAAGCATCCCCGAACCCGTTCGTCCAAAATATCATAGTAATGACCCATTATTTGTCGCATTCGATTTTAATCGCGGAACATATAGATGGGTATACGAAAATGATGCACCGAAGGGATTAACAGAAATCGCTATCCAAAAAATGATTCGCCTTGAAGTATCCAGAGCTAATTTACGCAAAGGAATCTCAGGACAACACTTTCGTAACACCTATATTTTAAACTTAATAAAAAAAGAAACTCCGGAGTCAGAAATTATAAAGCTAGCTGGCTTCAAATCAAAGATTTCACTAAAACGATATTATCAATACGCAGAAAATAGAAAAAACGCCTTATTATAAGGCGTTTTTTCTATTTTTTCTTCAAACAAACGATTTTACTATGACCATTTAACTAATTTTTGCATCTACTATGATGAGTTTCGTTCATATCCTCATTAGAAAGGAGAGATTTAATGTCTCATTATAACGACAGTCAGAACAAATTCTCCAAACCATGCTTTCCAAGTAGCGCTGGACGAATTCCAAATACTCCATCAATCCCAGTTACTAAGGCACAACTTAGAACATTCCGCGCAATCATTATCGATTTAACAAAAATAATCCCAAAACTTTTCGCAAATCCATCTCCCCAAAATATTGAAGATCTAATTGATACATTGAACCTACTAAGTAAATTTATTTGTTCACTAGATGCTACTTCCTCCCTGAAAGCACAAGGGTTAGCTATTATTAAAAACTTAATAACTATATTAAAAAATCCAACTTTCGTAGCAAGCGCTGTATTTATCGAGCTTCAAAATCTAATTAACTATTTACTATCCATTACAAAACTATTCCGAATTGACCCTTGCACACTTCAAGAGCTTCTTAAATTAATCGCAGCATTACAAACCGCTCTAGTTAATTCTGCTTCATTCATTCAAGGGCCTACTGGACCTAGCTTCCCTATAGCAACAATTGTTGTAACAAACAACATTCAACAAACAGTACTACAATTTAATAACTTTATCTTCAGTACTGCAATTAACGTAAATAATATTATCTTTAATGGCACAGACACAGTTACAGTTATCAACGGTGGTATTTATGTAATTAGCGTATCCATCTCTACAACTGCACCAGGATGTGCGCCACTCGGAGTAGGAATTTCAATAAATGGAGCAGTCGCAACTGACAACTTCTCTTCAAATTTAATAGGCGACTCACTTTCATTTACTACAATCGAAACATTAGCTGCAGGAGCAAACATTTCTGTCCAATCTACTCTTAACGAGATTACGATCCCTGCAACAGGAAACACTAACATTCGTCTAACTGTATTTAGAATCGCTTAAATTTCACTATTTATTGTTTATAGCAAATAAAAAAAGAGCGAGAAATTTCGCTCTTTTTTGTTATGTACAATAATTCATTACTATTCTAATTCAATTGAAACATTTTTTTGTGGTACAAATGTAGAAATTGCATGTTTATAAATAAGCTGTTGCTTACCTTCTGTTTCCAGTAGGACTGTAAAATTATCAAATCCTTTAATTAATCCACGAAGCTGGAAACCATTTAATAAGTACAGCGTAACAAACGTATTCTCTTTACGGAGTTGATTTAAAAACTGATCTTGAATATTGATTGATTGCTTCATGTCGAATCCTCCTCTTTTTCTCTACTTACTATTATTCGACTTTACTTGTAACTTTCCTTCTATGTATCGTAAAATTTCTGACGTTTTTTCACCGTCTGTAACATCAAACCATGTGACATCCATCTTATTACGGAACCACGTTAATTGACGTTTTGCATAACGACGTGAATTCGTCTTTAATTGTGATACCGCTTCTTCTAAAGAGACACGATCCTCAAAATAATCATATATCTCTTTATACCCAATCGCTTGAATAGATTGACAATCTCGTATCCCTCGATTATACAACCCTTCTACTTCTTCTAATAAACCTTGGTCCATCATTATATCAACTCGTAAGTTAATGCGATCGTATAGCATTTCACGATCCATTGTCAAGCCAATTAAGGAAACATCGTATAATAACTCGTTTTCTTGTTTTTCAAGTTGATCACTCATTTTTTCACCCGTCGTGTGGAAAATTTCTAACGCCCTAATGACACGGCGTACATTATTTGCATGAATACGCTCAGCGCTTTCTGGGTCTACTTCCTGTAATTTCTTATGTACATATTCCACACCACGTTCTAATGCTAACTTTTCCATTTGTTCTCGGTATATAGCATCACCAGCATCATCCGTAAACTGATAATCGAATAAAACAGATTGTATATACAGACCAGTTCCACCAACGATAATCGGCAATTTACCACGCTCTGTAATCTCGCGAATATGCTTACGAACACGTTCTTGAAATTCGGCAACCGAAAATGATTCTTCCGGATTTTTTATATCAACCATATAATGTGGAATTCCGTCCATCTCTTCTTTCGTCACCTTTGCGGTTCCAATATCCATCGTACGATAAATCTGCATGGAATCTCCACTTATAATTTCACCATTTAACGCTTTGGCAAGATCAATACTTAACTTCGTCTTCCCAACAGCAGTTGGTCCAATGATGACAGCAACTTTTTCACGTTGCACTTCTCCCATATCATTCAACTCTCTTTATGTAATGTACTCCATCTATTGATTATATCCAATCTTACCAATTTTAACGGCATGATTGCAAGTTCTTTCATTACGGTACATGAAATTATAAATAAAAAAGAACATAGTTTGTCCAATTCCGCATATACATGATTAAAAATACCTTCGAGAGGATGAGTTAACTATGAAACAATCCACTATCAATTTTTCATCTTTGACAAAAGACCTCATTTTAGCTACTGCTACAAAAGAACACAATTGTTCACAAGAAGAATTATACTTCGCCTTAAATTGTTTACTACGTTCTTTTCATTCTGCTCTCCAAGAAACAACATTACATCTAGAAAATAAAGATACAGAGTATATACAAAACCAATTTTGCAGCGCATATAAAATTATTACAGGTAAAACTATTTATCCTTTTCAATAATCCATAAAAGGCGATTGCTTACATACTTTCAAGCAACCGCCTTTTATATTAATACATATATACTACTCTATAACTTTCACTTTTACAGATTTGCGCCCCCAGCTATTCGCACTACCATCTGAGCCAACTAAAACATCAATACGATTTCCTTTAATCGCACCACCAGTATCTCCAGCAATCGCTTCTCCATATCCTTCTACCCATACTTTTGATCCAAGTGGAATTACTTTAGGATCAACAGCAATTACTTTCATATTTGGATTCGCTGTTAAGTCATGCCCCATTGCAGTTAATACACGACCACCATACGAACCATTCTCACTTGGATCTGCTGTATACGCTGTCGCTTCTACCGTTATTTCACGTCCACTAGTCGGTGCACTTGTTTCATTAGATTTCGCAACTTGTTTCGTAGTTGACTGCTGTTTTGCCACTGATTTACTTGATTCTACATTCTTAACAGACTCTTTGTTCTTAACTACTTTATTATTTTTAACCGGCGTATTTACTTTTACCGGTACTTCTTCTTGCGTTACAACTTCTTTCTTCTCAATTACAGGTGCCGTCCCTGTTAAAAATGGCACGTGAACATATCCTGTTTTTCCATTGTAGTCAAATTGTAGCCATTCATTTTGAACTTGATTTGTCGTTTCAATTACATCGTCTTTATTCAATTTACCAAGAATTTCAGAGTCAGTATTCGCTCCAGCGCGAACATTTAACACACCCGCCGTTACATAATATGTACTTTTTGTAAATTCAGCACTTACAAAAGCTTCTTGACCATTTAATTTAATTTTTGTCCATCCGTTTTCTGTATTTACAACATCTAATTTATTTCCACTTAACATTTTACCTACAAGCTTAGACTCTACAGTTGGGTTTTCTCTAACATTTAATACGTCTGTTGTTACAATCGTTTCCGCTTTCGCAGAACCTGCAAAAATCCCAAGACCAAAAACTGCCGCCGTTGCTATACCTAATAATTTTTTCATGAATAGCCTCCATTTGCTTTGTTTTCGTATTTTTATTATAGCAACGGATTTTTAAGATTTTTAGAAAACACACAATTACAAACCATTCGTAATATACGATTAATGAGCTGTAACATAAATTTCCATATTAATGAATTACATTTCCAATAGAATTCCCAATAGTTTTCATATATTTTCCACATACAAGCACCAGAATTTTTTTCCAGAAAAAATTACAGTATTACTTTTTTGTTACAAAAAAATCATATTTCATTACATCTTTTACCAAAATTCATCATTCTCCAATTATCAACCTCCTTTTTTGTAATAAAAAGGAGCAGCTAATAAAAGCTACTCCCTTTACACGTATTATTTAACTTTCTTTTTCCAAATTCCCATCATAAGAGCAGAAACAACTGCCCCTATCAATATCGAGAAAATATATAACACTGGTTTATTTACTAAAGCGATAACAAACAATCCACCATGCGGTGCTGGTAATGTAATTTGGAATAACATTGATAATGCACCTGCAATACTTGAACCGACAACACAACTGACAATTACCCGAACCGGATCTGCTGCTGCAAATGGAATCGCACCTTCTGTAATAAACGATGCCCCCATAATATAATTTGTTAAACCAGACTTACGTTCCGCTTCTGTAAACTTCGATTTAAAGAAGGTAGTTGCTAACGCAATTGCAAGCGGTGGCACCATACCACCAGCCATAACCGCTGAATGCACTCCAAAGTTCTTCGCTTCTATCGCAGCAATACCAAACGTAAATGCTGCTTTATTAATTGGACCACCCATATCAATTGCCATCATCGCACCTAAAATAAGACCTAGTAATATAGCATTTGTACCGTTCAAACCATTTAACCATCCTGTTAACATTTCATTCAATGCTACTACAGGCGGAATTACTACTTTTTGCATAACAACTCCTGTAATCAATAATCCAAAGACTGGATATAACAAAACAGGCTTAATTCCTTCTAACTGTACTGGTAACCCTGAAAATAATTTTTTCAATCCTAAAACAACATATCCGGCTAAGAAACCAGCAATTAATCCACCTAAAAATCCAGCATTCGCATGTGCCGCTAAAAATCCTCCGACAACACCAGGCATAAAACCAGGACGATCAGCAATAGAACTAGCAATAAATCCTGCTAAAATTGGTACAAGGAATAAAAATGCCCCTGTTCCCCCTCCTCCAATAGACATGAACAATTCAGCTAAAGGACCTTCTGCTTTTATACCACCAAACGAAAACGCTAGCGCAATTAAAATCCCGCCACCAACAACGAATGGAAGCATATTACTTACGCCGTTCATTAAATGCTTATAAATTCCTAATCCATTTTCTTTCTCCGTATTTTCTGCCTTTCCATCCTCTTTTACACCTTTAAAGATTGGTGCATCTTGTTTTACAGCCCGATTAAGAAGCGTCTCCGTTTTTCTAATCCCGTCAGCGACTGGCACTTGAATAACATGTTTACCAGCAAAACGATTCATTTCTACTTGTTTATCTGCCGCAACAATTATAGCTGTTGCGCGTTCAATATCCTCTTTCGTTAAACCGTTTTTTATACCTGTTGATCCGTTCGTTTCAACTTTAATTGCAATTCCTAGCTCTGCTGCTTTTGCTTTCAAGCTATCCGCGGCCATATATGTGTGAGCGATTCCAGTCGGGCAAGCTGTAACAGCTAATACGTACGGTTCATTCCCTTCTGGTTTTGCAACTTCAACCTCTTCTTCTTCTTTTTCATTTTCTTTTTCATCAAATAAACGAAGAAGTTCTTCTTCATCCTTCGCTTCTAACAATTGCTTACGAAACCCTTCATCCATTAATAGTGTAGATAGGCGTGATAACGTTTCTAAATGCGTATTATTCGCCCCTTCACTTGCAGCAATCATAAAAAATAAATGCGCAGGTTGTCCGTCAAGCGATTCATAGTTGATACCGCTTACACTTCTACCAAAACAAATCGCTGGTTGCTTAACAGCTTTTGTTTTCGCATGAGGTATAGCAATCCCTTCACCAATGCCGGTTGTACTTTGTGACTCCCGCTTTAAAATAGCTTCTTTAAATTCAGCTTTGCTATTTAAACGATTTGCCCCGTTTAATTTCTCAACTAACTCATCTATGACAACTTCTTTATTTGAAGCTGTCAAATTCATAATAACTGTATCCCTTTTTAATAGTTCTGTAATTTTCATATGTTGCTTCCCCCTATCGCTTAGTTACAATTACTTGCGACAATAATTCTTCTACTTTTTCCTTTTCACATAAATCGGCTGAAAATGCTGTTGCACTCCCTGTTGCAACGCCATATTGAAATGCCTTTTCAATATCTTTTGTCTGTTCATATCTTCCAACAAATCCCGCAACGAGAGAATCTCCAGCCCCAACCGAATTAATTACAACACCTTTTGGAATAGTTGCTTCATATATACCTTCTGCCGTAAATAATAAAGCCCCATCTCCGGCCATTGATACGATAACATGCTCTACACCTTGTTCAATTAATTTTCTTCCATACGGTAAAATATCTTCTGCTGTTGAAATTTCTACTCCAAATAACTCACCAAGTTCATGATGATTTGGTTTTATTAAAAATGGTTTATTTTTAACTACATGCTGTAAGGCACTACCACTTGCATCTACTACTACACGAATGCCTTTTTCAGCTCCGAACGCTGCGATTGATTCATAAAAAGTAGTTGGAATAGACGCTGGTACACTTCCAGCTAGTACAACACAATCTCCCTTTTGCATACTTTCAATTTGTTTCATTAATTGTTCAAATTGTTCCTTAGTCACACTAGGTCCTTGCCCATTTAATTCTGTTTCTTCTTTCCCTTTTATTTTCACATTAATTCGAGTATCTTCATTTACTTGGATAAAGTTTGTTGTTACACCTTCCGCCTGTAATACATCTTTAATAAATCGACCGGTAAATCCACCAGTAAATCCTAGCGCTACATTTTCAACACCTAAACGATGAAGAACGCGAGAAACATTAATTCCTTTTCCTCCAGGAAACTTCATATCTTTTTCTGCTCGATTTACTGCGCCTAACTCTAAGGAATTAACTTGTACTATATAATCAATAGATGGGTTTAAAGTTACTGTATAGATCATTGTTTATCAGCCTCAATTACATTGGTTTGTCTTTTATATTTTTCTAAATCAATTTCTAAATGGTTTGTAATAATATTCGCCTCTTCCACATTGGCAATTTTCGCAAACGCAACTTCCGAAAACTTACTTTCATCAATTAAGAAATATCCTTCATTTGCTAATGTTAATGCCATTTGCTTTAAAAGTGCCTCTTCCGGATCTGGTGTTGTAAAACCAAGTTGTTCATGTGCACCATTCGCTCCTAAAAAACATTTATCAAAACGATACTTCTGCATGCTTTCCTGTGCCATAGCACCGATTAAAGCTTTCGTCCTACTCTTCATCATTCCGCCTAGTAAATATGCACGAATATTATTTTCAACTAAAGCTTCAATATGCATAAGTCCATTCGTAACGACAGTAACATCCTTATTTATTAAAAATGGAATCATTTCAAATGTTGTACTTCCTGCATCTAAATAAATGCAATCACCTTGTTCCACAACGCTAGCCGCATACTTCGCAATTTGTTGTTTTATTTGAATGTTTTTGGATGATTTTTCAACCATCGTCGGCTCCTGTCCTTTTCCTGTTAAAACAGCTGCACCACCGTGAACTCTTTTTAATAACCGTTGTTTTTCCAATTGCGCTAAATCACGACGAATTGTTGATTCAGAGCTCGCTGTTCTTTCCACTAATTGCTGTAATTTAACAACCTTCTGCTCTTTTACAAGTTGCAATATCATTTGATGACGTTCAGGAGTTAACATTTTATTCACCTCTTCTTTGATTACAGTATAATGAAAACGATCACAAAAATCAACCATAAACATTCATAAATAACCAAAAACAATCACAAACAGTTATAAACAACAAAAAGAAACCCATTTGATTGTGATATCAAATGGGTTTCTTTTCTCGATTCTCTTATAAGGAAGCTTTATATATGCTTAAAACATCGTCTTTATTTAATTTTTTAAAATTACCAAATTCGCCATAAGCCATCGCTTTATCCGCCATTAAATCAATTTCATTTTCTCCAATAGCGTAATCAGATAACTTTACTGGTGCCTCAATTGAAGTCCAAAATTGACGTAAAACCTCAATTCCTTCTAACGCAATTTCTCGATCAGTCTTTCCATCTGTTTCTACATCGAATACACGAATAGCGAACTGTTTAAAACGACTTACATTTTCATCTACAACATGCTTCATCCAGTTCGGGAATAGAATCGCAAGGCCACCCCCGTGTGGTATGTCATGAACCGCAGAAACTGCATGTTCAATATTATGAGTTGCCCAGTCTCCTTTTACTCCCATCGCTAAAATCCCGTTTAACGCCATAGTACCGCAATATAAGATCGTTTCTCTATGCTCATAATTTTCTAAATCACTTAAAAGCTTAGGAGCTGTCTCAATTACTGTTTTTAAAACAGACTCACAATAACGATCTTGTAATTCTGTATTTGTTCCATGATGGAAATATTGCTCTAATACATGTGACATAATATCTACCATACCGTAAATTGTTTGATCCCTTGGCACAGACGCAGTATGGAGGGGATCTAAAATTGAAAACTGAGGGAAAGTAACTGGGCTACCCCAGCCATATTTTTCATTCGTTTCCCAATTTGTAATGACAGAACCAGCATTCATTTCAGATCCTGTTGCCGCAAGCGTAAGTACAGTACCAAATGGTAATGCCTCATTAGCAAATGCTTTTTTCGTTACAATATCCCATACATCTCCATCATATTTGCTACCAGCTGCAATTGCCTTCGTACAGTCAATTACACTTCCTCCACCAACTGCTAAAATGAATTCAACACCATTCTCTTTACAAATTTGAATTCCTTTCTTTACAGTTGATACACGTGGATTCGGTTCAACACCTGTCAATTCAAATACTTCCGCATTTATATCCTTTAAAATAGAAATTACATTATCATAAATACCGTTTCTTTTAATGCTGCCTCCCCCGTATACGAGAAGAACTTTTTTACCGAACTGTGGAATTTCAGTTTTCAATTGCTCTAATTGACCTTTACCGAAAATAAGTTTCGTTGGATTACGAAATACAAAATTTTGCATATCCCTTTACCATCCCTTCTATATGAAAAGCAACTATACTTTTGTATACCATATTTTTTTCATTTTACAAAAATATTTGCCTAACGAAAAAATCCCAGCCTATAGGCTGAGATTTTTTTATTGATAATAAGGTGAGATCATTAAGTAAACAATAACACCAGATAAACTTACATATAACCAGATCGGCATCGTCCAACGTACAATTTTACGATGACGTGTTAATTGATTTGTAAAACCAAATACAAGTGCAAACAATGCAAGTGGTACAATAATTGCTGCTAGGATAATATGTGTAATTAAAATGATGAAATACACATATTTAATGAATCCTTCTCCACCAAAATGTGTTGCCGGCGCTAAGTAATGATACGATAAATAAGAAACACAAAATAGCAATGTCGTCGTAAATGCTGCTAGGATAAAACCACGGTGCATTTTCACATTCTTCTTAATAATAGAGTATAGAGCTGCTAATAAGAATACGAACGTAAAGCTATTAAAAATTGCGTTTAACATTGGTAAAATCGTTACATCAAAATGTACTTCTCCTTCATAGCCAACAGGTCCAAAGAACAAAAATAAAATAATCGCATTTACAATTACAGAAAGCGTTATCACAATAGGAGCATAGCTTTTCTGATTTGTTGATTGATCCACCAAAATGGTCACTCCCTCTTCCTTCAAATATGTATACGTAACCTCACTATTTTAACATACTATTCACAGTGTAAATGTGACAATAGTTTGACACAGCAAGGCAAAACAAAGAAAAAATCCTTCTTAATAAAACTTCTTAAGAAGGATTTTATCGCTTTATTATTCAAATAGCAATGCGATTAATTTTTGTTAAAAAATGTATCGCTATATGCTTGAAAAATTTCAGACACTTGATATCCCATTAAAGAAATTGCTGTTAATGAAAAGAAACCAATCATAAGAAATCGAAACCACATATAAATCTCCTCCTTGTATTTAGCTTAAAGAACATTCGCTATATTACAAGTTGAGTGGCACTCTTCATCGTCACTTTCCTTTTTCTTTACAATTGCTGTAATAAATCGAATCATAAAGAAAAATACAAAAGGAAATTGTTCGTAATTTACCTTGGCATAGTTCAGCAACGGCTCGCGTTGCATATCGAACGGGGATGAGAAGGAATAGAACATACCTTGCTCTTCCATATATACAATTACAATTTTCATACAAAATACGATTCCTAGAAACGAAACAATATCTTGCCATTCTGTCGTATATAGCAGGTTATACAGCTCTAATACGTACTCTTCCATCGTCATCCCCCCTTCCTTTTTTATCATTTTGCTCGCCTTCGTATAAAAAGTCAAGAAAAAAGTTTATATTCACTATGACAATAGTAATTACTCATTTTTATGATTATATATGATTCTTTTATAGCAATGATTGGGTGTAACTCTCTTCGAAAACAAGAAATTAGAATCGAACAGATTCCTCATTCTTACTTGTAGTATTCGATACTGTACTATTTTTATTTCTATTAAAAATAAAATAAGAAAGTATTATAAGAACAGTAACAAGCATCGTCAAAAGTGCTTGTGAACGTAAAGATTCAATTGCAAGCATCGCAACTAAAACAGCTATAATAGCGGCAATTGTAACATACGTTACATACGGGAAAAACCACATTTTCACTTTCAAATTTTGTTGTTCTACTTTCCCCATTTTTTTACGGATCTTTAAATGCGAAACAGCTATAACGAGATAAACGAGTAACGCAATTCCGCCAGATGCATTGACTAAAAATAAAAAGACTTTATCTGGAGATATGTAACTAAAAACAACTCCAATATAAGCGAAGAACGTTCCGAATAAAACGGCCCGAACTGGAACACCACTACTATTCAATTTCAAAAATGCCTTTGGAGCATCTCCTCTTTCTGCCATTGAAAAAAGCATTCTTGAGTTCGTATATAAACCAGAATTTAAACAAGAAAGTACAGCTGTTAAAACGATAAAATTCATAATTTGTGCTGCCGCTGGTATCCCTATATGTTCCAGTACCGCTACAAACGGACTTTTTAATATGTTCGCTGAATTCCATGGAAGAAGTGTAACAACTACAGCAATCGATCCAATGAAAAATACGAGAATACGCCAAATTACACTATTTGTTGCTGTTTTTACTGCTTTTACAGGTTCAGCAGATTCTCCAGCAGCTACTGCAACAATCTCAGATCCCATAAATGAAAATATAACGACAGTAATTCCAAGTAGCACCGAACTTATACCGTTTGGCATAAATCCTCCTTGTCCTACTAAATTCGAAGTGCCAGGTGCTTCCGTTCCTGGTACAAATCCTAAAATAACAGCTAGTCCAAGACAAAGGAACAAAACAATACTTATTACTTTAATAAAAGAAAACCAATATTCAAACTCTCCAAATGATTTCACAGAAAAAACATTCGTCAATGTTAATAAAATCGTTAATATTAGGCTTAATAACCAAAGAGGGATTTCTGGAATCCAGTATTGAATAATACCAGCACCTGCTGTGGCTTCTATTGCAATAACAATTACCCAGAAAAACCAATATAGCCACCCAATTGTATAACCGGCCCATGGACCAATTGCTTCTCTTGCATATGTTGCAAATGACCCACTTGTCGGGTTAATAGCTGCCATTTCCCCAAGCATTCTCATAACGAAAACGACTAGAAGTCCTGCTAATGCATATGAAACGATAGAACCTGGTCCTGCTGAATGCACAACTGCCCCACTTCCAACAAACAAACCAGCTCCTATTACGCCGCCAATTGAGATCATTGTAATGTGGCGTATTTTGAGGTCTTTCTTAAGATTTTTATCCAACTCTTATACATCCCCTTCCAAACGTAATTTTGAAATTTCCCCCGCATTAACGGGCAGTAAAACCCCCACCTCAAAATTCAGCGGAAGCAAAGAAGTTAGGTAGGGGATGAACAAAACCCCACTGATTAAAGTTTCACTTTATAAAAATGAGCCCATAGTAAAAATAGGTATATGAACAAGGTGCATCATCTAGTGATAAGTCATACTTTGTTGGTGTACGTATTGAACTTAGTTTATAGCGCTATTTCTACTTAGATGTAACGAACAGGAATATAGGGAAGTATCGATGAGGTTGTATTTTATAAACGGAGGTTATGAAAATGAATCAGTTTCAACAAGAACTACAAGCGTTAAGCCTTAATGATTACCGGTCTGGAAATATTGTCTATTGGGACCAGCAAAACCAATATCCATATTACTATATTGAAGATGCTGCTCGTCGCTGTGGCGGTTGTGGTCGTTGTGGCGGTTGTGGTGGAGGTCGTTGTGGCGGCTTCCGTTGTGGTGGCTTCCGTTGTATTGGTTGCTTCGGTTGTTTTAGTTGCGGAGGCTGTGGCGGTTGTGGCGGCTGTGGTGGTTGCTCTAACTGTTTTGATGGTTTTACTGATACTACCGGTACTATTGTAACGTATGAATATTGATAATATCTATCTTGCTAGTTGCGGGCAGTAACATCCCCCAAAAAATTCAGCGAGAGCAAAGAGAAGTTAGGTGGCGGACTGCCCATAAAAGCCCGATTGGTGAGAGCTGATTAAAGTTTCACTTTATCAATAAAAAAACATTAGTTATATGTACGTGCCGACAAAGAATATAGCCATTTTTAATGGATATATTCAATCATTCAAGTGAAAGAGTAACAATAAGATATATAGATGTAATCAAGATGTGATGGATAAAGCAATGACTAGATTTAAAATCTAATCATTGTTTTTTTCTTATGGTTTTGTCATTAAATATCTGTCTAGTTTGGGCATTGCTTCCTTCTAGCTAATGATTTTATTACAACCGTGTAAGGTTAATGTAATGTTAATCGATAGTAAAATAAGTTGCTTAAGTGTATTTTAAATAAGATTAAAAAGTACTGTTTATCTACAAAATAATAGGGTAAATACTATGTAATTAGGAAGTGTCTGAATATGGTTGAACTAAAATCTATTTTCCATTCGTATAAACTAAAGAGAAAAATAGCTAAAGATTTATACGGAAAAAGAGATGAATTATCACTGTTATTAAATGAATTTAATAATATGAAATGTACAGTAACATCTGAAAAGAAGAAAAATAATATATTATCTCGTTTGCAACTAATTTATCAAAATATGAAATCGGATAAGCAGTACCCTCTAGCAGTTGCTTTTGATAGTAAATTATTGGAGCAATTAGAAAAAGAATCTGTACATACTATTGAGGAGGGTATAACATGTCTACATTTAATGTTAGATATGAATTATGAGAAGATAAAACAATATGGTTCGGGTACAAGTAGGTCATTCGTTCCATTATCGCAGTCTTCTATTTGTCTTGCTGATTGTATTTGTTTAACAGGATTTGTAGTAGGTTTACTAGGAACAATTTCATTTGGAGGATTACTGTTATCTATATGTTCAATTACATAACGCTTAATATTTGTAAAGAGAGCGCCGATTT
>WPCI01092284.1_pt1 | contig 69821 bp, 55 predicted proteins | sample 5399871 | NCBI WGS metagenome assembly WPCI01 (sample SAMN12869469, study PRJNA574797) | sludge metagenome | isolation source: wastewater treatment of pH7 | place: China:Beijing | collected 2019-05-20 | reverse complement strand
ATTACTTCTATATTTCTTCCATGTAGTTCTGGTAGCTTCTGTCCCGTATTTTGCAAAGTAAACATGGTTTGGAAAATCGGAGAATGGCTTGTATTTCGTTCAGGTTGGATAACCTCTACAATTTTCTCAAACGGAACATCTTGATACTCATACGCCTTCAATGCTTTTATCCGTACTTGAGATAACAACTCTTGAAATGCCGGTGCATTACTTAAATCAGCTCGATAAACCAAGGTGTTGACAAAGAAACCAATTAGCCCCTCAATTTCTCGATAATTTCGATTTGCAATTGGGCTGCCAACAATAATATCCGTTTGTCCCGTATAACGAGCAAGGAAACTTTGATACGATGCCAATAAGGTCATGAAAAGCGTTGCCCCTTCTTGACGACTTAGTTCGTTTAATTTATCCAGTAATGAGCGTGACAACAGCACATTATGAATTAATCCATGGTGGGTTTGCACTGGCGGACGCGGACGATCCATTGGCAACATTAAGACTGGTAACTCACCAGATAATTCTTCCTTCCAATATGCAAGCTGTTGATTTAGTACTTCATCTTTCAACCATTCTCTTTGCCACTGAGCAAAATCTGCATATTGAACTGGTAGTGGTTCCAGCTCTGCTTGTTTTTCACCAATCGCATTCTCATAAAATGCCATCCATTCTTGAAGTAAGATTTCCATCGACCATCCATCTGAGATAATATGATGCATATTACACAGAAGAACCCATTCTTCTTCTGAAATTCTTATGAGTTTCCCACGGAACAATGGCCCTTGTTCTAAATCAAATGGAGATTCGACTTCAGTTTGAATCCATTGCTCCAACTTTCTTTCTCGCTCCTCTAATGAAAGCTTAGTTAAATCCATTTGGAGAAGCGGACGGAAAACGTACGGTTGAATCTGCTGCACAGGATAGCCATCCTCTTCATAAAATACAGTCCGCAAAGATTCGTGACGCTCTATCAACTGATTCCATCCCAACTCCAATGCTTCAGGTAACCAATTCCCTGTAAGGCGGCATGCCATTGGCATATTATAAAGTGCACTATTAGGTGCAAATTGATCAATAAACCATAAGCGCTGTTGGGCATAAGATAGTGGAATATTATTTCCGCGTTCCATCGGCACCAATGGTGGAATTTCTCGTTTTTCGCTCCCCTTACGTAACTGATCTATTCGTTTCGATAATGCCTCGACCGTTGAATATTCGAACAGTTCACGTACTGGCAATTTGATTTGAAAGACTTCCTGTAAGCGTGAGACCACTTGTGTAGCAAGTAGAGAGTGACCACCAAGCTCAAAGAAAGAATCCTGAACACCAATTTCTTTTATTCCTAGCACTTGCCTCCACACTGAAGCGATAAGTTCTTCCAGCGGAGTTCGTGGGTATACAGTATTTTCGGCGGATTGTTCACTAAGTATAGGCAATGCCTTCAAATCAAGTTTTCCATTCGGTGTAAGTGGTAAAACTTCCATCTCAATAAAGTTTGTTGGAACCATGTAATTTGGTAAATGTGTTTGTAGATGTTCTCGCCATTCATGTACACTTCCTTCACCAACTACATAAGCTACTAATCTCTTGTCACCTTGATTATCCTCTCGTACCAATACAACTGCTTCTTTCACAGAAGAATGTGCCTGCAAAACAGCTTCTATTTCTCCCAATTCAATCCGGAAACCACGAATTTTCACTTGGTCATCTATACGGCCATGGAACTGGAGATTACCATCAGAAAGATAACTTGCTTTGTCTCCTGTATAATAGAGACGTTCTCCTGACTTGAAAGGATGTGGAATAAATTTTTCCTTTGTAAGATCCGGACGATTAGCATATCCACGTGCAAGATTCTTCCCTCCAATATAGAGATCTCCAATTACACCAATTGGTACTAGCTGAAGATGAGAATCTAACACATAAACTTCTGTATTCGCAATCGGTCGACCAATCGATGGCGTACCTGTTGTCACTCCTACAGGTACATAACAATCTGTGGTAACAACGGTATTTTCCGATGGCCCATACTGATTAATTACCGCAAAAGGAATATCGTTAGATGGATACTGCGTTAATTGATCCCCACCAGTAATGATAAAACGAAGATCCGTTTTATCTGGCCAAGATAATTTCAAGAGCCTTTCCAGAATAGGCGTAGGTGCAAAGCTAGCTGTTATTCGTGAATCAATGAGCCAGTCCCTTAGTGCTTCTGGATTAATTCTCAGTTCCTCTGTTGACAAGTAGAGTGCTGCGCCAGCAGTTAGATACGGCCAAATCTCCTGGACAGCCGAATCAAAAGCAACCCCTGCAATCTGAGTCGCACGATCCTCTGCTGAAATATGATAAACTTCCTGATGCCAAGAAACCATATTCATTAATGAGCGATATTCAACCATGACACCCTTCGGTTTTCCTGTAGAACCAGAGGTATAGACAATATAGGCTAAGTTCTCTGGATTTATTTGACGTGTAGGTGCGATTACGCTTTCCACCGTTAATTCTTCTAACCTCACCATTTCGACGTGTGCGAAATGTCCTTCTTGTCCTTCCGCCGTCACTACAAATTGAATTCCTGCATCTTCAATCATGTATTCTAACCTTGATTTTGGATACAACGGATCTAAAACGACATAAGCTCCACCAGCTTTTAAAATGCCCAGTAAACTTGCCATCAGCTCAGCTGACCTCGGAAGATAAACTCCTACCACTGACTCTGGGGCTACTCCCTTTCGTTGTAAAACATTTGCCAACTGATTTGCTTGTGTATCCAGTTCACCATAAGTCCACTGTTTTGTTTGGTCAACTACCGCAATCGCATCAGGACGCCTTGCTACTTGCTCCTCAAATCTGTCGCAAACAAGACCCTGATGAGACATTTCCATTACAGTGTCATTCCATGTTTCTAATAACAAAGTACGCTCGGGTTCTGATAGCATACTCAGGTCATGCAACGGATTTTGTGGACGATGAGAAACTTCATGTAGCCATTTCTCAAAGTGTCCTGCCATCCGTTCAATAGTAGTAGCATTGAATAAATCCTTATTATACTCAAAAGTAAAAAGTAACCCCTCTTCCGTCTCAGCTGCCATTACACTTAAATCAAACTTTGCAATTGGACTATGGCTTTCTATCATTTCAATACTTCTACTAGATAACACCGGAAACTCTTGTTTCATATTTTGCAAAATGAACATAGTCTGGAAGATTGGCGAATGACTTGTACTTCGCTCCGGTTGCACAACTTCTACAATTTTTTCAAATGGAATATCTTGATATTCATACGCCTTCAATGCCTTTTGACGAACCTGATACAGTACATCTTGAAATGTCGGTCTACCACTCAAATTAGCTCGATAAACCAGCGTGTTAACGAAGAAACCAATTAGTCCTTCAATTTCTCTATAATTCCGATTCGCAATTGGGCTTCCGACCAGAATATCTTCTTGTCCCGTATAACGAGATAGAAAACTTTGATATGCAGCTAAAAGCGTCATGAAGAGTGTAGCCCCTTCTTTTCGACTAAGTTCATTCAATTTATCATGTAGCGTGCTTGGCAGAACCAGAGTGTATATCGACCCGTGATGAGTTTGTATCGCGGGACGCGGGCGATCCATAGGAAGTTGGAGTACAGGAAGCTCCCCAGACAATTCTTCCCTCCAATATTGGAGTTGTTGATCAAGCACATCCTCCTTTAGCCATCCTTTTTGCCACTGAGCAAAGTCGGCATATTGAACCGGCAATGGTTCAAGTTCCGCTACCTTTCCATCCGTTGCTTTCTCATAAAATGCCATCCATTCTTCAAGTAGGATTCCCATTGACCATCCATCTGAAATGATATGATGTAGAGTACAAAGGAGTATCCATTCTTCCTCTCCCACGTGCAAAATAATTGCCCTGATTAATGGACCCTCTGTTAAATCAAATGGCACTTCTGTTTCTTGTTGAATTAAACGTTTAACTTCTTCTTCTTGATCTTCAGAAGAAAGCATAGTTAAATCCGTTTTCGGAATTGATTGAAAAGCATACGGTTCAATTTGCTGTACGGGTTGACCGTTCACTTCGTGAAAGACCGTCCGCAGTGATTCATGACGTTCTATTAGTTGATTCCATCCCGTTTCCAATGCTTCAAGTAGCCAATTCCCTGTAAGGCGGCATACCATTGGTATATTGTAAAGGGCACTATTAGGTGTAAATTGATCAATGAACCATAAGCGTTGTTGGGCATAAGATAGTGGGATAGCTTCTCCTCGTTTCATTGGTATCAGCGGCGGAATCTCTCGTTTTTTATCTCCTTTACGTAACTGATCTAATCGCTTTGCCAGTGACTCCACCGTTGTATATTCAAATAGTTCACGTACTGGTAATTCAATTTGAAAAATTCCCTGTAAACGTGAAACTACTTGAGTAGCTAGTAGTGAATGACCACCGATTTCAAAAAAGGAATCCTGAACATTAATATTTTTTATTCCTAACACTTGGCTCCAAACGGAAACGATAAGCTCCTCCACTGGTGTTCGTGATGAAGTAATATCTTCACTTATGAACTGTTCTTCTAATTCCAGTAAGGCTTTCCGATTCACCTTACCATTTGGAGTGAGTGGCATACCTTCAATTTTGAAAAAGTATGCCGGAACCATATAATGTGGCAGTTGCTTCTTGAGATATTCACGCCACTCCCCAGTATCGCCTTCACCCACTACATAAGCTATTAACTGCTTATCTCCTGGTCGATCTTCCTTCACCAACACGACTGCCTCTTTTACAGATGAGTGATCATGTAAAGCTGCTTCAATTTCTCCCAATTCAATTCGGAATCCTCTAATTTTAACTTGGTTATCTATTCTTCCAATATATTCTAAGTTACGATCATTCATATATCTCACCAAGTCACCCGTTCGATATAATCGTTCCCCATCCTTAAAGGGATGCGGAATAAAACGTTCAGTAGTTAAATCCGGTCGATTGAAGTAGCCACGTGCTAATCCTACTCCTCCAAGGTAAAGTTCCCCTGCCACACCAATCGGGACGACTTGTTGATATTGATCTAACACATACAACTCTGTATTATCAATCGGACGACCAATCGGAATAAGCATTGGTTCTTTTTCTAAATCACAATCGTAATAAGTCACATCCACAGTTGCTTCAGTAGGACCATACAAGTTAATTAACTTTGTTTGCTGAACATTGTAAAAGATCCCCTTAAACCGGCGAACCTGCTCAGTGTTTAACGCTTCTCCACTAGTAAAAACTTGAATTAAAGACGATACATCCCTTTTCGAATTATATAGTTCCATATAATCTAAGAAAGTAGATAACATCGACGGAACAAAGTGCATGGTGGACACGCGATATCGTTCAATATACTCTTCAATCACCGCAGGATCTTTCTCTCCTCCTGGTGGAAGTAAACAAACACGTGCTCCTACAAATGACCACCAAAATAATTCCCATACAGAAACATCAAATGAAAACGGTGTCTTTTGTAGGATTGTATCCTCCCCGGACAATGGGTATTTTTTCTGCATCCACTGTAGGCGGTTGATAACGGAATGATGTTCAATCATTACCCCCTTTGGATTTCCCGTCGAACCCGAAGTGTATATAATATAGGCTAAGTTATTTGCTGTTACTCCACTTACCGGAGCTAAATTACTCTCTTTAGAAATCATCACTTGATCCCGATCTAAACAAATTGCTTGAATATCTTTAGGTAACCAGTCCTGTAGTGCCTCTTTTGTTAACAGCACTTGAATTTGTGAATTCTCCAAAATATATCTCAGGCGGTTTTCAGGATAACTTGGGTCCAGTGGGACATAAGCCCCACCTGCCTTCAAAATCCCAAAGAGACCGATAATCATATCAGGAGAACGTTCAATACATATACCAACCAATGATTCAGGTCCGATACCTCGTTTTTGTAGAAAATGTGCCAATTGATTCGATTTTTCATTTAGTTCTTGATACGTTAGCTTTCCACCCTCATAAACTACCGCCACTGCATCAGGTGTCCGTGCAACTTGTTGCTCAAATAGCTCATGAATCATACAATCATGACCATAAACTACGTCCGTATCATTCCATTCTTCTAAGAGTTGTTTTTGCTCAGTATCCGATAACATTGACAGCTTTGTATATGATTCATCTGGATGATACGTGATTTCATTTAGCCAGTTCTCAAAATGTCCTGCCATACGTGCAATGGTACTACTATCAAATAAATCCGTGTTGTATTCAAATGAGACGAATAGACCTTCTTCCACTTCATAGGCAGTTAAGCTCAAATCAAATTTAGCAATAGACATATTACTTTCTACCATTTCAATACTTCTATCAGGCAAATCTAGTCGTTCTTGTTTTATATTCTGTAGCGTAAACATGGTCTGAAATATAGGGGAATGACTCATGCTTCGTTCAGGTTGCACAGCTTCTACCATTTTTTCAAATGGTATATCTTGATATTCGTAAGCTTTTAACGCCTTTTTCTTTGTTTGGTTCAAAATCTCCCGAAAAGTAGGGGTGCCACTCAAATCTGATCGATAAACCAATGTATTAACAAAGAAACCAATTAATCCTTCTACTCCCTTATGGTTCCGATTTGCAATCGGGCTACCAACTAGAATATCTTTTTGTCCCGTATAACGAGCGAGAAAGCTCTGGTATGCGGCCATTAAAGTCATAAATAAAGTGGATCCTTCTTGTCGACTTATATCCTTCAATTGACTGAGCAATTTATAAGGAAAAATCACGTGATGCGCAGCCCCAGAGTAAGTCTGCTTAACCGGTCGAGGTCGATCCACTGGCAGTTGTAAGATAGGAAGCTCACCAGACAATTCTTCCTGCCAATACGTAAGCTGACGATTTAGCACATCACCTTGCAACCACTCCTTTTGCCACTTCGCAAAGTCTGCATATTGAATAGATAATGAACTTAATTTAGCAGGATTTCCGCCTGTTTCTTCTTCATAGAAAGCAAGGCATTCATTCATGAATATACCAATGGACCAAGCATCAGAAATAATATGATGCATCGTACACAGTAATAACCATTCATCCTTCTCTAATTGAACAAGCTGATTACGAATTAAAGGACCATTCATTAAATCAAATGGTTCTTGCGCTTCTCTCGCAATTAAACTATCTACCTCTTTTTCTTTTACTTCTAGAGGAAGTTGAGAGTAATCCCTTACAGGTAATGCGCTAGGAAGGAATTCGACAATTTGTTGCACAGGCTGTTCTCCTATTTCTTTAAAAACAGTTCGTAATGATTCATGACGTTCAATGAGTCGATTGAATCCCTTCTCTAATGCTTCAGGTATCCAATTTCCTTTTAGATGCCATACTGTTGGAATATTATATAAAGAACTGTTTGGGTTAAATCTGTCCATAAACCACAAACGTTGTTGTGCATAAGACAACGGGAGTGCTTCTTTATTCTCCTTTTTTTGCATTTGCTTCTGAAGCCATGCTCTCTTCTCAGGAGAAAGTGAACTCAGCTTTGCAAGTAAATCACTTCTCATTTTTTTACCCCTTCCTCAATCAAATTACTCTCGAATATCCCTTGTGCTTCTTCCTCTGATAGCTCCTCTAATTGCTTAAGTAGTTCCAATAATTCTTCATCATTACTCACTTCTGCTTCTTTTTGAACATAGTCTTGAAGACTTACATTCTCCTTACTATCATTCTGCATTTCTTGATTTTTGTTATCGAGCAATTGATCAATCTGTTCTGCCAATTGCTGCACCGTATGAAACATAAATAAATCATGCAATGGTATCTCGATTCCAAAAGCCTCTTTAAGATTGGAAACAGCTTGCGTAGCAAGTAATGAATGTCCACCAATTTCAAAAAACGAATCCTGAATTCCGATGTTTTCCATACCTAAAACTTCATGCCATATCGAAACAATTGTTTTTTCCGTAGACGTACGAGGAGCAATATAACAACTCGCTATCTCCTGCTTCTCTGGTGCTGGTAAAGCCTTCCTATCAATTTTCCCATTAGGAGTGAGTGGAAATGCATTTAATCCAACAAAATAGGATGGAATCATATAATTTGGTAGTTGATCCTTGAGATAATCACGCCACTTTTGAGCATCCCCGTCTCCTACAACATAGGCGATCAAACGTGGATCGCCAGGATAATCTTCCCGCACCATTACAATAGCTTCGTTAACTAATATATGCCTTTGTAATGCCGCTTCAATTTCTCCTAGTTCAATCCGGAACCCACGAATTTTTACTTGATGATCAATTCGTCCAACATACTCCAAATTTCCATCTGGTAAATACCTTACTAGATCTCCAGTCCGGTATACTCGCTCTCCTTCTTTAAACGGATGCGATATAAAAAGATTTTGCGTTAAGTCAGGGCGGTTTAAATATCCACGTGCTAACCCTGATCCACCAATGTATAGCTCACCAACTACACCAATTGGAACCATTTTTTGTTCGGCACTTAGTACATATACTTCTGTATTGAATATTGGTTTACCAATTGGTGGTACCCTATACATGACACCCTTTTCTAATTCCATATACGTGGAATACGTAGTATCTTCGGACGGTCCATATAGGTTGTACACCTTTTCGATTGTACTTCTCTCGTATAAATCTTGAACAAGCGAATATGGCAATGGTTCTCCAGCCAAATTCATCACCTTTACCGAAGAAGGGATTGTTTTTACTCGAACCAGTTCCTTCGCTACCGATGGCACAGTATTAACCAAAGTTACACCTTTGGTAGACAACTTCTCTAGATGTAGAGCATTTTCAGTGACAATCACCTTACCACCCATCGTTAAGGGAACAAATAATTCAAAAACGGATAAATCAAAAGATAGCGAAGTTGAAGCTAACACTCCCGCTAATTCCTTTCGGGAATACGTACGATGCGCCCAATGAATCATTGTTACTGTATTCCTGTGCTCAATCATTACTCCCTTTGGATTTCCAGTGGAACCTGAAGTATAGATAATATAGGCTAAGTTATCGCCCGTCACTTCACTCATACATACCGTAGTTACTTCTTGTTCTATTTCCGCTCGATTACGATCAATACAAATCACGTCAACGAATTTAGGTATAACCATTTTTTGTTGTAACTTTTCCTGTGTCACCAGTACCTTTATTTGAGTATCCTCTAAAATGTATTGCAGTCGACTTTCCGGATACGCTGGATCAATTGGGACATATGCTCCTCCTGCCTTCATAATTCCTAAGAGGCCTACAATCATCTCAGATGAACGTGTAACACAAATCCCAACCAATGATTCGCAACCTACACCATTTTTCTGTAAATAATGTGCCAACTGATTCGAGCGTTCGTCCAACTCTCGATATGTTAGTTCTTCATCTTCGCACACTACTGCAATTGCTTCTGGTGTTTTTTTCACCTGTTCTTCAAACATTGTATGAATCGTACTTTCTTCCATATCTATAACACGCGATTTATTCCATTCCTCTAGTAGTTGCTTATATTCTACTTTCGATAACATATTCAGTTCTGATAGTACACATTTTGGATGAGAGACAATTTGATTTAACCAATGTTTAAAATGACTTGCCATACGCTCAATGGTTGTATCATTAAACAAATCAGTATTATATTCAAAGGTTAGTGATAATCCTTCTGCCGTCTCAGAAGCAAATAAACTCAAATCAAATTTGGCAACAGAAGCATGGCTTTCCATGAGTTCCATTTGTCTTTCAGATAGCTGAAGAAACTCTTGTTTCGTATTCTGTAAAGTAAACATAGTTTGGAATATTGGTGAATGACTTGTATTCCGTTCAGGTTTTACGGATTCTACCACTTTCTCAAATGGGATGTCCTGATACTCGTATGCTTTTAGCGCTTTTTTTCTTACCTGCGACAAAAGTTCTTGGAACGTCGGATTTTCACTGAAATCAGCTCGATAAACCAACGTATTTGCAAAGAATCCAATTAATCCCTCAATCTCTTTCACATTTCGATTAGCGATTGGGCTTCCAACTATAATGTCGTCCTGTCCTGTATAACGAGAAAGGAAGCTTTGATACGCTGCCATCAATGTCATAAATAAAGTGCATCCTTCTTGCAGACTTAAATCTTTGAACTTTTCCTGTAGGGAATTCGCCACTATTAAGGACTGACTTGCACCACGATGGGTTTGAACTGCAGGTCGAGGACGATCCATCGGTAATTGTAAAACCGGTAGTTCCCCAGATAATTCTTCCTTCCAATATTGAAGATGCTGATTCAAATTTTCCTCTTTTTGCCATTCCTTCTGCCACATGACAAAATCTGCATATTGGATAGATAACTCCTTCAATTCCACTGGTTTTCCGGTTAGTGCTCCTTCATAAAAAGCCATCCATTCTTCAAGTAAGATTCCCATTGACCATCCATCTGAAATAATATGATGCATCGTACAAATGAGAACCCATTCTTCCCTGTCCACTTTCAATATTCGTGTTCGAATCAGAGGATCTTGTCCAAAATGAAATGGTTCCTCCGCCTCGTTTTGAATAAGGCGTTGCATTTCTTTTTCCCTATCTTCCAAAGAAAGATCTGTTAGATTCGTTTGAGGAATATGTCTGAACACATGAGATTGAACCTGTTGAAAAGGTTCACCCTCTTGTTCTAGAATTGTCGTCCTTAATGATTCATGACGCTCCAACAATTGATTCCATCCGACCTCCAATGCTTCAATTGACCATTTACCTGTTAAGCGACACGCTGCATGAATATTGTACATAGCACTATTTGGCATTAATTGATCAATAAACCATAGACGTTTCTGCGCATAGGAAAGTGGGATAATTTCTTCTCGTTTCATAGGTACAAGAGGAGCAACCTCTCGTTTTTTATCTTCTTTTCGTAACTGATCCACTCGTTTCGCCAATGCTTCCACTGTATCGTGCTTGAAAAGTTCACGTAATGGAATTTTAATTTGGAACAGTTCTTGCAATCTAGAGACGATTTGAGTAGCAAGTAGTGAGTGCCCACCACGTTCAAAGAAGGAATCCTGAATACTAATATTTTCTATCCCTAACACTTGACCCCAAACCGAGGCAATAAGCTCTTCCGATGGCGTCCGAGGTAGCACATTTAAATCTTCAATAACTTGCTCATCAGGTGCTGGCAAGGCCTTTCGGTCAATTTTCCCATTTGGAGTAAGCGGGAAGTGTTCTAACTCTATAAAGTGCGCTGGAATCATATGAGTCGGTAATTGTTTTTGTAAATACTCTCTCCACTCTTGGGTATTTCCATCGCTTATTACATATGCAACCAATCGTTGATCACCTGGACGATCTTCTCTAACTAATACGACAGCCTCTTTAATAAACGAACATTTTTCTAAAGTCGCTTCAATTTCTCCTAATTCAATCCTAAAACCACGCATTTTGACTTGGTGGTCCATTCTACCTATAAATTCTAAATTTCCATCAGTTAGATATCTTACTGAATCTCCTGTTCGATATAGTCGTTCCCCAAATCGATATGGATGCGAAACGAATTTTTCAGCAGTAAGATTCGGACGATTTAAGTATCCACGTGCCAAACCAGCACCACCAATATATAACTCACCCTCAATTCCTATTGATTGCAAGCGTTGATTTTGGTCTAATACATATAATTGCGTGTTCTGTATTGGTTGCCCAATAGAAACAAATTCTTGATTAGGCTGAATATCAAATGCATTCACATAAATAGTGGCTTCAGTTGGCCCATAAAAGTTGGTTAATTTCACTTGTCCACTATAATCCCATTTCTGTTGAAAACGTCTAACTAACCCTGAACTTAGTTCTTCTCCACCAGAAAATACATGGCGTACGGACGAACAATTCATGTTCAATTCAATATGATTGAAGTGGTCTAAGAAAACAGATAACATCGAAGGTACAAATTGAACTATAGTAACCTGATGTTGTTTAATCACTTCAGCTATAATAGAAGGATCTTTTTCTCCACCTGGAGGTAGGAAAGATACACTTGCACCAACGTGAATGCCCCAAAACAATTCCCAAACAGAGACATCAAATGAGAATGGCGTTTTCTGCAAGACCACATCCTTTTCAGAAAGCGGATATTTATGTTGCATCCATTCTAGATAATTAATTACTGAATGATGCTCAATCATTACTCCCTTTGGATTCCCTGTAGATCCTGAAGTATACATAACATACGCTAAATTTTCTCCTGTTACACCACTTATACATGGGGTTGTTTCTTCTTTTTCAATTGCAGTGTAATCTTTATTCATACAAATCGTTTCTATATTTTCAGATACAAACAAATTTTTAGAATTCTCTTCCGTCACTAGTACTTCGATTCCAGCATCCTCTAATATATATCGAAGTCGACTCTCTGGATAAGTAGGGTCAAGTGGAACATACGCTGCTCCTGATTTTAGAATACCTAATAACGCTATCATCATTTGTAATGAACGTTCCATATATACCCCAACTAGAGACTCTGGGCCTACACCATGCTTTTGTAAATAATGAGCTAGCTGATTTGCACGCTTCTCCAACCCTTTATAGGTAATTTGTTCATTTTCGTAACTAGCCGCGATTGCTTCCGGTGTTTTTTTAACTTGCTCCTCAAACATCGTATGAATCATGCCTTCAGCCGAATAATTAACTTGAGTATGATTCCATTCCTCTAGTAACTGTATCTGTTCTTCTTCTGTTAAATGGGTAATTTCAAATAGTTTTGAGTCTAGGCTCTTCGTCATCTGAATTAATATTTGCAATAAGTGATTCTGAATCAGATTTATTGTTTCTTCATTAAAATAGCTTCGATCATACATCAACTTTAAAGTAATTTTCTTACCGGGCATTACAATGAGTGTTAAAGGATAATTTGTTTGTTCCGTGCTTTTAACATCTAGTAATCTTAAATCATCATTTCTCTCACCTTGAATTGGATAATTTTCAAACACATACAAGGTATGAAATAAGGAGCTATTTCGCGGAACCTCACTCCAGCCTTGAATATCTATCAACGAATTATACTCATACTGTCTTCGTTCCATTTCTTTCATTTGTATTTTACGAAGCCAATCTACTACTGATGTATTATCCGCTAATCGAATTCTGGTAGGTAATGTGTTAATAAATAGCCCCACCATATTCTCTGCTCCCATTAAATCAGTAGGACGTCCAGCGCTAGTTACGCCAAATACGACGTCACTGTCACCGCTATACCTACTCATCAAATAAGCCCATGCACCTTGTACTAACGTATTCAACGTTAATCGACTATTTCGTACCCACTCTTGTAAATTCTCAGTAAGTTCCTCAGATACTTGATAAGCACACTCCCCATAACCCTTCTCTTGTCCTTGATCCTTTCTTTCCATTGCTAATGGAGTAGGTGCATAGAATCCTTTTAATTCTTCTTTCCAAAATTCCTCTGCTTGACTTTGATCTTGTTTATTTATCCATTGAATATATTTTTTATAAGGAAGAGATTTAGGAAGATTCAAAAATTCTCCCTTTATCATCTTGAGATAAACTTCCATCACTTCACTAAAGACCAATGACACACTCCATCCATCTAGCAAAATATGATGATGTGTCCAGATAATTCTCGTTTCCTCTTTTGCTTCTTTAATCGCAGTGACTCTCATCAATGGTGCTTCATCCAATAAAAATCCTTTCCTACGATCTGCAGTCAAAAACTGTTGTAATTTCTTCTCCTTCTCCTCATGCGAATAGGTACTCCAATCCTCTTGATGAATAGTAAAAGGAAGACGTTCGTAAACTGCTTGTAGAGGTTTTTCTACTTCTTCCCAAACAAATACTGAGCGCAGAACCTCATGTCGTTGAATAACATATTCCCAGGCTTTTTCAAAAGTAGCAACATCCAATTGCCCCCCGAGTAAGAAACCTACTTGTACAATATAGGAAAAAGAATGTTCATCATCTTGATCGTATAAAGTATGAAACAGTATTCCTTTTTGCAAAGGTGATAAACCATATATATCAATAACGTCTCCCATTTTTACACCCTCTTTTTTGTTAATTTAAGTAATACTTTGCTTAAGCTTTCTTCCGTAAGATCCTCTGCATCAGCAAAATCTGATACCGTAAAAGCAGACTCTGTTGTTGGTTTATTTATAAGTTGACGGAGATGCCTTAACATACCATCTGCTATCACTTGAATTTTTAATTTAGAAAACTGTTCCCTACTATACATCCAAATAAAATGTAACTTTTCATCTTTCACCATTCCGATAACATCAATTAGATGAGACGGTTTGGAATCTGGAGCATGATCTAAAAATGTAAATCCTGTCTCTTGCATAAACAAAGAGTCCCTTGAAAACACCTGATCAAATTGGCCCAAATAGTTAAAGCTTATTGAAGGCTTTTGCTGATAAAACGGAAGTAATCCTTTATTCAAGTAACGTAAAATACCATAGTCAACTCCGCGATTTGGAATTCGACGTAATTGTTCTTTGACAGCCTTTAACCCTTCAATAGGTGTCTGAGTTCCTTGAAAATTGAGATGAACGGGATAAATACTCGTGAACCAGCCCACTGTCCTTGATAAATCAATACCTTCAATCATCTCTTCTCTTCCGTGTCCTTCTAGATGAATAGAAACGGTTTGCTGATTTATACAATCAACGATAGCTTGTCCTAATGCCGTTAATAGTACCTCATCAATCCTTGTCTTATGAGTGACTAGAAATTCGTATAACAATGTTTGTGTTTCTTCTATTCCTAGAGTCCTCGTCACTTGATCAATCGATTCTTCTGTTGTTTCTTGTATTGGATAGTCCATTGGAATTTTCATCGTTTCTTTTTCTACTTGTTCATTCCAATAATTTTGTACTTCTTTTGAAATACCCGAATCACTGTATGTCTGGAGTCGTTCAGACCACTCTTTAAAAGATGTACTTTTCGCAGGTAAGCGAACTTCTTGACCTTGTTTCATCTGGTTATATACCACCTGTAAATCTTCCAATAGAATCCTCCATGACACTCCATCTACTACTAAATGATGAATCACCCAGAATATTCGATCATTTCCAGTCAAGTTATCTTCAAAGTACACTACTCTCATTAACGGACCAGTAACTAAATTGAAACTAGCTTGATTAATGTTCATCTCTTCTTGTATTATTTTATTCCACTCTTTTTCATTAACTTGATTACGTTTTACAACATGGAGTACTGACAGCTCATCAGTCCCTTCATTTCTCTGCCTCCACGTTCCGTTTGGTAACTGTTCGTACCGGAAACGTAAAGCATCATGATGTTTCAGTAAATTTAATATCGCTCCCTCTAGTAATTTCACATTCAATCTTTCTTTTACTCTTAAAAGCATTGATTGATTCCAATGCTCTGTATGTGGATGTTCTTGCTCGAAGAACCAGCACTGAATTGGAGTAAGAGGCACATCACCTATCACAATTCCCTGCTCCGCTTGTACTCCCTGCGTTTCTATAGCCACTTGTGCCAGCTCAGCGATAGTTGGGCATTCAAACATTTGCTTTGGAGTAAGTTTTAACCCCACTTGACTTGCTTGAGATATGATTTGAATACTGAGAATCGAGTCGCCACCAATTTCAAAGAAATTATCATAGATTCCCACCTTTTTAACACCTAATACTCGCTTCCAAATGGTAGTCAGTATCTGTTCGTTACTATTCCGAGGGCCAACACATTCACTATTAATCTGCTTTTCCTCTGGCATAGGTAAGGCCTCACGATCAACTTTACCGTTAGCTGTAAGTGGAATAGCTTCCATCGCCACAAATCCCGAAGGAACCATATAACTTGGTAGTTTCGCTTTAAGATACTCTCTCCACGCATCTACATTTCCATCTCCTACAACATATGCTACTAATCTTTTATCGCCCGGCTGATCTTCTCTTACAATTACAACTGCCTCTGTTACAGATGCATATGTATTTAAAGTAGACTCAATTTCCCCAATCTCAATTCTGAAACCACGTATTTTAACCTGATGATCAATTCTTCCACGATAATCTAGATTCCCATCTGGCAAATACCTAGCTAAGTCTCCTGTCCGGTATAATCTTGCTTTCGGATTACTACTAAATGGATGAGATATAAAACGCTCTGCTGTTAATTCAGGTCTATTTAAATATCCACGTGCCAATCCTGCTCCACCAATATAAAGTTCACCATCAACACCTATAGGAACAGGTTGTTGATAAGCGTCTAGTATATACACTTCTAAATCGGGAATCCGCTTTCCAATATTACTTCTTGAAGCATGCTGCACATCATCTAGAGTAATTGGATAATATGTAACATGAACTGTAGTTTCTGTAATTCCATACATATTAATTAACTGTGGTTTTTTCTCCCCATACCTTTGAAACCACGGTAACAAGCCAATAGGTTCTAACGCTTCTCCGCCAAATATCACGTAACGCAGCTGCAAATTTTTATTCTTATCTTCTTGTTCACACACTCGTATTAATTGGCGGAATGCGGAAGGTGTCTGATTTAGAACTGTGACTTCTTCCTCCACCAATAATTGATAAAAATCCTTAGGTGATCGACTAATCCAGTACGGAACAACAACTAATTTTCCACCATATAATAACGCTCCCCAAATTTCCCATACTGAGAAATCAAATGCATACGAATGAAAAAGCGTCCAAGTATCTTTTTCATTAAACTGATACAAACAATCCGTCGATTTAAATAACCGTATAACATTGTGATGCTCTATCATAACACCTTTTGGATTTCCTGTTGATCCCGAAGTATAGATCACATATGCCAGATTTTGGGGACCGACACTAGAAACCGGCAAAGTCTTACTTTCTTTCCCAATCTCATCTTGATCACAATCCAGGCAAATCGACTCAACATTTTCTGGTAACCAGTTCAATTCTTTTAAACTTTCTTGCGTTACGAATAACTGAATGCTAGCATCTTCTAAAATATATTGAAGTCGCTGCTCTGGATATGTTGGATCAAGTGGAACATAAGCCCCACCAGCCTTCAAAATTCCTAAAATACCTACAATCATTTCGAGGGAACGTTCAACGCACAGTCCAACTAAAGTATCAGGTCCTACTCCCTTTTTCTGCAGATAATGAGCTAACTGGTTTACACGTTCATTAAGCTCCTTATAAGTAATTTTTTCTTTTTCATACGTAACTGCAATAGCATTTGGATAAATCATCGCTTGCCGTTCGAACATTTCATGAATAGTTACTTGAGGTGGGACATCCAGTTTAGGATTGTTGAACTCAACTAAACTTTTTCTTTTATCTTCCTCAGAAATGATTTCTATTTCAGCCACCTTCTGCTTTGGGTTTTCAAAAATTTTTTCCAGTATCACTAGCATAACGTTAAAGAATCGTTCTATCTCTTCCTTAGAAAATAGCTCCTCACGATAATCAATATGTACATGTAAAGAGTCTATATCAATTAGATTTTCAATATGAACTGCAAAATCTTGTACTTCTTCACGGTTTGGAATCCATAGTGAGTCACCACTTTCATCACGATCCCTATAATCAATCGTAGTTCCGAAAAGTCTCACATTACTGTTATTCTCTTTATTAATCTGCTTTAATAACAAATCAAATGGATATTTCTGGTGTCTTAATGATTTACTTTGTTTTCTGGACACTCTACTAATAAATGAAAGTACTTCTTCTTCTGGATCAATATCCATTCTTAAAGGAACTGTACTCACCATCATTCCAATCAATTTTCGTTCCATTTTAGTCATACGGTTGCCGTAAGCCATTCCTAAACCAATATCAAGCGATGAGGTCCACCGATACATGGACAACGAAAAAGCAGCAACAAAAAGAGTATATAAACTATTTTTGTAATCTTCAGAAAATTTTTCTATCTTTCTCTTCAAATGTTCCGTTAATATAAACGTCTCACGTGATGCTTTTGTACTAACTTGGTACGTATTATAAGGCTTCAATCCAGTCACAGATGGCAGTGTTTTAAATTCCTCTAACCAAAATTTTTGATCTTTTTGAAAGCGACTACTATTCAAGTATGTTTGTTCGTTGGTCAGAAATTGAACATATGAATTTTTAATTTCGCCTTCCTCATTCTCGTTATGCATGTCATAATAATATTTTGCAATCTGCTCAGTAAATATTTGAATTGATAAACCATCCATAATAATATGATGAACATTTCCAAAGACTGCACATTCATTATCGTTTAATTTTATTAAAGCGAAATAGTATAAATTTGAATTAAATAATGTAAACGTTTCTTTTGTTTTCTGCTCAATCCATTCCTCAAGCAAATTTGTATTCTCCACATTACTGAAATCAAAAAACTCAAATTCTTGTTCTTCATGTTTAGTAAAATATTGTTTCGGTTCCTGATGCCCATTTTCTTTTAACCTAATGCACAGACCGTCATTTTCACTGATAACGCGATTCACAACTTGGTTTAATTTTGAATAATTCATTTTTCGATGAAGTTTAAATAAAAATCTTAAATTACATATTCCTTTATCAGAATGAACGACTTCTGTATACCATATTCTTCGCTGCGGATGGCTTAATGGATAGCATTCCTCATTGGTCATAAAAATCTTCCCTTCAAAAATTATTTGCTCTTATAGGTTCGTGTTTATGTTTAGCCCATAAATATTTCTGCAGTGAAACTCCAATTACTCCAATAATAACAAGCCCAATCCCTCCATAAACATAGAGTTGAGTTACTCCAAACAAATGCACTAATGGACCACTCATAGCAGGAGAAATAATTAGAACTGCGTTTGTTAAACTGCTTTGTATACCAAATACTCTTCCTACTTGATCTTGATCGGATTCTATTTGTAAAATGACTTGATTAGATACAAGCATCAGCCCACTTCCGATACCAGCGATAAAACTAATTAAATAAGCTAAAACGAAGACCGTACCGGGCGTTATCAAACCAATCCCCCCAAAACCAATTCCCATTAAAACCATACCTCCACATACTACCCAGCCATATTGAAATTGTTTTAATTTCTGAGTTAGTAATGCACCAAGTATTCCGCCAAGACCAATAATAGAAATGATATATCCCATTTTACTTTTATCATGTGGGAATAAGCTCTTAAATAAAGTTGGGAATTGTGAGTCTACTAATTGTAATACTGCCATGGCTATTGTAACGAAAATCATGGTTGATAATATTATCCGATTAGATAACACATAACCCCACCCTTGTACCCAAGCGGTCCAAGTACTTTGTTTTTGCTTTTCAACAAATTCTTTCGATATAGTTTCTTTAAATTTTATTGTGGGTATGAGAACTAAGGTAGCTAATAAACAACTTATAGCTCTTATAATGAGGCAGAACTCTGGTTGAAACCAGCTCAACAACATGCCCCCTATAAGGGGGCCTACTATCTTGGTACCCTGCTCTACTATTCCGTTGATACTTACTGCTTTAGTAAGCAAGTCCGGGGATACAATCTGTCTTGTTAGTGTTTGCTGTGCAGGATAATAGAAAACAATAAAAATGGAACGAATCATTAATGCCACTAAGAGCCAGTGGATATCTTGTACAAATAAAAGAGCAATTGTTATTAGACCAACCATTAGATTACAGAACATCATAATTGGAATTTTTCTAAAACGATCTGCAATAACACCTGCCCATGAGCCAAAAATAATTCCAGGAAGTGCATATGCAACAGGAATCAATCCAATCATAGTAGGATCTACTTCCCATTCAAACCCAACTATAGTCATAATCGCTAACATATCAATAAAAACACCAAGCATAAGCAATGAATAGGCAGAGAAAACTTGTAAATAAACCCTATTTCCTAATAGGCCTTTTGAATCAGTAGTTTTCATAAAAGCAAGCTCCTTAGGTTACTAATATAAACGCTTTTGCGTATAAGGTACCTCTTTATTAAACCTAATTAATCATTATTGACATCTCACCTAGAATTTAACTTCGCCAAAACTCAAACCGGTCTTATTTTTCATATATTTAAAATAGTCAGACAGACGAAAGCGTACCTATTTCTTCATTTTTATATCAACTGTTACAAAATATATCTTTATCTTACACTAATAACAGCTAAACGTTGCCTTAATATAACCCTTTACAGTCGTTTACACATTCAATTCACATCCTTTTTAAAGTTGGCTTTTTTCTATCTCAAATACTATCACACAAATATTTCACCTACTATATTCATAAAGTTGAAATATTTGAATCAGAAAATTCGGATAAAAAAACCAAATCCACAAATCATAACAAACTATTATTTATTTATATTTTCATTTTATAGATAGCTTTAACCATAAGGGTATCAAGAATTAAGTTTTTTAATTTTATTAACATAATAGTTTAAAGAGACCGTAAATCCTACTAAACAAAAAAAATATACAATAAAGTATATTTTTTTCTTATCCTACATATTTTCTATGCAAATTAATCCCAATAACTAAAGTTGATAATAAAAATATAATATTACCAATCACTAATGTACTCATAACAAGAATTGAATAATATAGTATTAATACTTCTGCACCTACTACCTATTTTATTTATTGGATATTTATACTTCAAAAAATTACACATCATTCACAATTAGGATACATACCCAAAATATGTTTTGAACGTTTTATTATATTTTAAGATAATATAAAATCAGTTTTTCTATAAGAGAACTTAATTTTTATGTAGTACGAAACTGTTAGTAATACAGTATATACTAATTTAGTTATAAAAACATTTAAAGACCACCTATTTCCATAAGTGATCTTTCTTTGTAATTCTGTATTTGTGCACTACTGTAGAAATATATCGTAGAAACGCTTTGTTTGCTAAATGTTTAGTTCTTTCCATTTACTAAAAAACATAGCTTCATACACTTAATATCATATTCGTTACATTGCAAACTATTATTTTGTCTTCTGTACAGGCAAACTACTAAAAATTAATTCAGCAACTTTTACATATCCTTTTGAGTTTGGATGAATTAAATCCTTAGACCAAAGCGTATTGTCATTAACTAAATGATGATTCCAAAAATCAACATGATGAAGCTTATACTCTCTGCTCAGTGAATGTATAACTTCATTTGCCTCTAATAATTGTTCTTTTATTACTTGTTTTTTTTCAGAAGCAAAAGGAGGCCTAACTGTAAAATCTGGAAGGTTTGCTATAATAATATCAGCCCCTGCTTTACTTAATGTATCTATCATAAATTCCATATCGTTCTTATATGCATCATGATTCCAACGTCCTTTTAAAACATCGTTTGCCCCTGCAATGAGACTAACCAAATCTGGATTAAAAGTTAGCGCCTTTTCCAATTGCTGCGATTGAATTTCTTTAGTTACTAACCCACGCTTTGCAAAATTGGCATATTCTATATCATTTTCACACAGTTGAACAAAATGATCTACCCAGCTTTTTAATGCAATTCCCTCAACTTCATCCCCTATCCCCTCTGTAAAACTATCGCCAATTGCTACAAATCGCTTCCACATATGTATTCCCCCTTTATTGTTAACCATATCTATACTATACAATAGCTCACACCGTAATTGTTATTTCTAAGTGGTTTTCGATTTCAATTATATTCCACTTTACTATATTTACATTTAGAATCTAAAATTGACCGATTCCTAAGTATACTTAGGAATCGGTCATATTCATATATTTACTAAAGAAATAAAATCTATCTAGGAATTATACTTTTTTCAAAAAATTTATTGTTCTTTGTTTTGCCCAGTTGATACATTTCTTTTCGATTAAATGATATGAAACTATAGCAAAAAGTAGTGTCATTGCAATGCACAAAGTAAGAAGGAAAAAGATAGGTATCTTTGTATACAATAGTTTAAATAGTACCATCATGATTGGAAAATGACACAAATAGATACTGTATGAAATTTCTCCTAAATATACAAATACACTCTTATTTAGAAATGCTTTTACTTTTAGGTTACTCATAGCCATTATAATAAATATACTAACCCCCATTACGACACCCCAATCTTTTAATAAGAAAGTTGTATCATTACGGGAAACACCATAAATTAAAATGGAATATAAATATAGGATAACCCCTAATGCAATAAGAAATCCTTTTTTAAATTTTTTCATATTCCTATATGAGTAGATAAGTTTTTCCTGATACTTAAAAAGTAACATTCCAACCATAAACATAGATGTAAAATGCAGTATATCAGCATAACCATTATAAAATCCTTCAGCTTTCCCAATATGCAACATATTAAGAACAACACTAATTAATGAAAAGCTCAAAGCAAATAGTATCGTTTTCTTCCAATTCAGTTTATAAAAAAGAAGGAATAACAAAGGAAACACAATAGATATACGCATTTCTTGAGCCAATGACCAAATAACTGGATTATAATTTTCCGTAAAAAAGTTATTAAGAAGCACAAAGTGGTTTAGAATATCTAATTTTGTTATAGACCCTTGCCACCTATCATAGAACCAATCCCGTAATCCTACCACTTCATACGACGAAAATAAAATAAATAAAACAAAGGTAACGATTATCCAAAAATAATAAGGAATATAGATTCTTACAAATCTCTTAATTAAATATCCCCAATAATTTGTTTTTGAATGATAAAGTGCCATAGATAACACAAAACCACTTAGTACATAAAAAACGATAACAGCTTCCCCACCCGCCCATAAAAACCTAAGCGGGGAAAATTTAATAGAATTAGGCAACGATGGTAGCATTAAACAAAAATGTCCAAATACCACAGTAAGTGCCGCTAACCCTCGTATCGAATCTAATTCTTTTATTCTCTTACTCATAAAATGTTCTCCTTGTAAAATATAAATCTTGCTGTTCATAAAGGCCACTATAAGAATGTAGTGTAGAATTGTACATATTGTTTCTTTAAATTTCTAATATAAGCAGTACAAAGTTAATTTTACCTCCATTTCTTTATATACATAATTTAAAACAAAACATTTAATACAAAGAAAAGATTTTATTAAATTTTTATAAAGTGAAACATTTAGTTGTATCCTATAAAATTAGCTTTTTATTATATCAATCGCACTATCCCACATACCACTAAAAAAAGATCCTGTTTTACGCATAAAACGTGTAAACCACTTTGCTTGTTCCACATCAGATTTTGTTACAAGGTCTATTTGTAATGATTTACCTGATAAGAACCCAGGATCTGTATTATCTTTAGGCGAGATAATCATTTTACTAATTGTTACACCTTTTTTAATAGGCGCTTCTTGTTCTTTATTCAATACTTTAAATTCTTTTTTATAAATGTCTTTATTGCCCTTCGACATTGGAAGTGAAACAGCTTGCTTCGTTTGAACTACTACATCTTTGTCTTTTGCATTTGCCACTCGAACTGTTTCATATCCTTTTATTACTGAATCTTTTCCATAGAAATTCTTCACTTCAAAATTCGCAAATCCATAATCGTATAATTTCTTTGTTTCATCAAAACGTGCCGTATGAGATTTTGCTTTTATCACTACAGAAATTAGGCGCATACCATTTCTTTCTACTGTACCAGTGAAACAATCTCCCGCTTCTGGAGTCGTTCCTGTTTTCAAACCATCTACACCTTCATATTGCTTAATTAAACCTTTTAACATCCAGTTAAAGTTCGCCATATCAATTGGATATTTACCACCCTCTTGGAATGTTTTTTTAGGAATTTTTGCTGTATTTAATATTTGGGGGAAATCTTGAATAAGACGTTGCGCTAAAATTGCACAATCCCTTGCAGACATTTTATTTTTCTCGTCTAGAGTTGTCCCTTCTGGGTGATATCCTTTTAAATCTTGATTTGTTAAGCCTGTAGAGTTTACAAATTTATAATCTTTCATTCCAAACTCTTTCGACTTATCGTTCATCATTTTTACAAAATTGACTTCTTTACCAGCAATCTGTTCAACTAAAGCAATTGTTGCACCATTTGCAGAGTAAATTGCCATTGCCTCATATAACTCTTTTACCGTATAAGAGCCACCATTTTCTAATGGAACGTTTGATAATGAACGATCTTGCGAAATCTTATGTGCATATTCAGAGATTTTAACTTTTTGATCCCATTTAAGTTTTCCTTTATCCACCGCTTCATGAACTAAGTATTCGCTCATCATTTTTGTCATACTAGCAATTGCCAATGATTCATCTGCATTTTTTTCATATAAAATTTTTCCGGAATTTGCTTCTATTAAAATCGCTGATCCCGCTTCAACGTCTATAGCAGAAACTGTTTCCGCTGCTGCTCTTCCAAATGTAACGAACATGCTAAAAAATAGTGTAAGCACTGTTACTATTGCAATAAATCTCTTGCAAAACATATCTTTCACTTCTGTTACCTCCAATACCTTTGTACTCAAAAAAAACGTTATTCTAACATAATCTCAAAAAAATAGACAGTGTTCTCAAATTATATATACATATTAGACGTTAGGATCGCTTTCATATAGACCATCTCATCCGACACTTTTAGGTGCCCTGATACTTTGTACTCCCACACATATCCCTATTTTTAATCCCCTTATATTTTTCAAAATGATTCGCACTTTCATATTTTTTAGGATTACAATTAATAGACAATCTAGATGCTACATTTGTTCCATATTTACAAAAAATAAAGTGAAACTTTAATCAGTGGGAGTCTTACTGCCCGTTAATGCTTTATTAGCTATCAAGGATTTTAATTATTCAATTCAGCTATTTGCTAGACCTATATTAGAGATGAATTTTATTTAGTCTAAACTATTAGTTTTTTGTAATAAAAAAACTACACCCTATACTGGATGTAGTTTTTCTAACTGATTTATTTATTTTTCACTTCATTTTTATAAAAAGCAAATAATGGTTCGATGGATGGACTAGATAACAGCGGAATTGCCTTCTCAATCAATTTCCTATCCCAATCAAACCAACGCATTTCCATTAACATATTTATCTCTATATCAGTGAATCGTTTCTTTATTTCCTTAGCAGGATTTCCACCAACTATTGTATACGGCGGAACATCTTTACTTACGACAGATCCTGCAGCAACAATTGCCCCTTCACCAATAGTAACGCCAGGCATTATTATAGCATTCATTCCAATCCAAGCATCACTTTGAATGACTGTATCGCCCTTTGGTTCATATGATTGTTTGATTTGCTCAGCGAATGGATATACTGTAATCCATTCTGAGTGATGATTATGATTACCACCCATTAAAATGACTACCCCACTTGCAATGCAAACATAATTCCCAATAATGAGTTTATCAAGATGCCATCCCATCTGTTCAATTGGATTGAAAAGTGCTTGAGACTTAGCATCCCCCCACAAATACCTTACACAGCCATCTTCAAAATTTTGATGACTATAATAGCCTGAATAATAGGAGTACTCTCCCACTTCAATGAGTGGATTTGTTACTATATCTTTTATATACTTTGTTTCTGACCAATGATTAAATAATGGATACTTCATAACTTTATTCCTCGCTTCTAAGTATTATATATTTTGCTATTTACTTAGAAGCTTACTACGACAGCTACATTTTTTAGCTTTCTCAAACGACGAATCATTATCTTCAAGCCTTTCTTTTATACTAAAATAAGCATAACGCAATACATTACACTAGTCAAATTGTGTAATTTTGAACACATCTTAAACAGCGTAATACTGCAATAAGAACATGAAAACACTCTAACTTTGATCCAAATAATATATTGATTACATTCAGTTTATATTTTGTAAAAAAATTTTAATTGCCATGACAAAGCAAACAATAACCACTATTGGTCGTATTAATGACGTCCCTTTTGTAAGCACCATCTTCGCTCCAATATACGATCCTATAATTTGACCAAGCATCATAATCAACCCAATTGTCCAATCGATTTGGCCAAAAATAATAAAATATAACAAAGCAGCGAAATTACTTGTAAAATTCAAGATTTTAGCATTTGCAGTTGCTCTCGTAGCACTATATCCACATAAAAGAATGAATGCTAAAGCAATTAAACTACCTGTTCCTGGGCCGAAGAAACCATCATAAAATCCAAGGAATGGAGCCACTGTTAACGCAAACAACAACATACTTATTTTTCTCGGTCGATCTTCGTTTGCTATATTTGGAGATAATAGAAAATAAAGACCAATAATAATAAGTAAAAAAGGTAATATCATGATTAAATATTCTGCTCGTATCTGTAAAACAAGCCATCCACCCAAAACTGATCCCAAAAAGGTCATTAAGATGGACAAACGCATTTCTTTAAGATTAATTTCTTTCTTCTTAATAAAAAACACTGTTGCCATGAGAGTTCCGCTACTCCCTTGTAGTTTATTAGTCGCTATCGCTACAGAAGGAGACATACCTACTAATAACATTATCGGGATAGTTATCATACCACCGCCCCCAGCAATCGTATCTATCCATCCTGCTAATACAGCTACTAAAAATAGTAGTATAAGTAATTCAATAGTAAAATCCATACAAAGAATATGGGGAGGCTTGAGCTATTATAACCCAAACCTCCCCATCGTCCCTCCTCTCTTTAAACTAGTTAATTAAATCTGTAAAGTAACTTTCTTTTTGATCACGTAATCGACTGGAAACGTATTGTCTGCAAACAATTCTTCTTCCATATTTATTGTTTCCAATCGGGATTTTATATTCTTCCTCAGATAACCTTTCCCTACCATGAGTTACATTTGTTTGTTTACCATAGTATGAATTTGGTATAAGTAATAAATCTTCAGATGTAAGTGGAACCTTATAAGTAGGCGTTGTTCGTAAGAGTTCTAAAAACATGTCAAATTTCAATTTTTCTTCTTCACTTTCTCCCACATAAATTAATCTATTTTCCGCTCCATTCAAACAAGTTGCAATAATATCACCATTATCATCTAAAAATATAATTTGGTTTATTTCTCCTACAAATCCCGATATTTCACCATCAGCCATTCCTGCGATATGAGCAATAGGCATTTTACTTACCGCCAATATGTCATCTTTACTGAAGTGATTTTCTTCAAGATGCTTTTGCAGTAATTTTGGCGTTCCAATATGAGTTTGAGTTTTTAAATTTAACACTCCTTTTAATAAAAGAGCATCAACTCTAGTAAATTTTCCACAAGTAATTTCAGACACTATTCGTTCCACGGATTTATTAAGTCTATTTGATACAATTTCTAAATTCGTATTGAATGTTTTCAATCTTGCTTCAATATCTGATTGGTCTTTCATATCTGTATACACTGTGGCATCGTTATGTTGATAAAAGTTCCCGCCACCGGTGCTTGCACCGACATTTCGCAAAACTTCATCGTTGTTTAAAGGTGAAATAAGATGAAATCTATTTTTCCCTGCATGTTCGGATGGGTGAATTAAAGCATCATAATTAAAAAGTGTGGCAAAAAGCCATGTGACCCATTCTGCATAAAAATATTTTTTCATTCTATCGTGTTCGTCTTCGCCATAATTAAAACCTCTGCGATTTTCCCCAGGTAATAGTGTTTCCATAGGATCACATGGAGTATTTTTAATAAGAGTAGGTGGTACGTTTCCGCCACAATTCGCTATTTTTATTATATGTAGTAGGTTTTTCATATCTGAATTCGGATTTTTCTTTGAATAGTCAATCAAACAATTAAGCCACTCTTTTGAAAAATATGCTGCTATTTCTTGATCACAAGTATAAGGATTATGAGTTTTCAATTCATTTTCTATCAGATTCTTCATTTTATCCTTCAATACATTAGGAATGCTAATTTCTTCAATTTCTGTAATCTGCAGTATTCCTTTATTCATTATAAAACCTCCGTTGTTTTATTTTTTATACCCTATCTTCTATTAAACAAACTATCCATTTCTTTTTTGCTCCTTCGCTTTTCGTCAGAGCTATTAGAACTACCGATTTACAAATAAAAAACGTGGATTATAAGAGATTTCTTCTTAGGTACATTTCCCCGACGAACCTCTATTGAATTGGTAAATTTAATTTAAAAATCTCTTTCATTTTCTAAAGTTTTCCTAATTTTAAAATCAGAATTTTCAATACAACTATGTTAACATTAAAAATATAACACGAAACCAAAAAATGTAAATGAATAGTTTTTTTATAAAAAATAGTCAGACTATTTATGAAGTAATTCGTATTCCATTGAACGAACTACGGCCCCTCAATTTTATTGATAACAATAAAAAAACCCCCTAAATTGATAGAGGAATTTTTTTCAAGTATATTCTATTTTAAAGTTCTTACTTACCTTTTACCCCGCTATTTGCCGGGCAGTAAGACCCCTACCTTAAAATACAGCGGAAGCAAAGAAGTTAGGTGGGGGTTCGGGCTGCCCATAAAAGCAAGATTGGTGAGGGCTGATAATCAGTGGGGATGAACAAAACTCCCCCTGATTAAAGTTTCACTTTATTTTAAAAGATATTGCTGTAACTTCTTTATTAACAGTTCCATCCCGTTTGGACTTACAATAATCTTCCCATTCGCTAACGAAATATTGCTGTCTGAAATATCCCCTGTAAGTGCACAAGCTCTTGGAGATTGATATTTTCGTAAAATAATCTGGTCCTCTTCTATAAACATTTCAAGAGAATCTTTTTCTACAATTCCTAAACTCCGTCTTATTTCCATTGGAATAACAATACGCCCCATGCTATCTGCTTTACGAGTAATTCCTCTTGATTTCATAAAATGCCACCCTTTATATTTATCTAATATTACGGTATTTATTTTAGCAATAAACAACAATTAGGAATAGTTCGTATTACAGTACTTTTTTTAGAAAAAAATAACAATTAGGAATAGTTTATGTTAGAATTCTTTCTTGTTTATTCTTGATTTTTAATATATTTTTCCTTGATCATTTTTATATATTGTTTTCTTTCAGTTAGTTCAAATATAAATAATGCTTTTTTTATGTCTGTTAAACCAACTTCATTAGAGTGCTGAACTTTCAATAAAATTGCACCTTTTTCAAAAAATAATTCACCTAATAAGTATAAAGTATTCATATTTATCGCTAATTTTATACCTATTTCACTATACTTTATTGCTTCTTCATATTGATTTGCAAGGTGTAAACATTTTGTTAACGTATGAATGAGTCTTAATTTGATTTCTTTTTCTCTAGGAAATTCTATCTTATTAAAATTAATTAAACTTTGTTTTAATATATTTATACTTTTCTCATACTCTTCATTTTCTGCATGTATTATAGCAATTGAATTCATTATGCTTATTTCTTTTTCTGATAAAAAGTTACTACTACTTAAGGTTTGTTTTAGTGCTCTATTTAAAATGTCAAAGGCATTACTTGTTGCTCCATTTACATAATATATAGCAATCGCTTCATGCCATAATAGAAATTGTTTATCTTCTTTTGATTGAAAATTATTCTCATCTTTCTCTTTTTTTACTATTTCGTAAAGCTCATTATATTGTTTTTGTTTCACACAATCTCTCATTACACATTTTACATTTTCAATATATTTTATTTTTTTGTTTTTCGTTAGCGCAAATATATAATTTGGATCAATACCAAGTCTTTCAGATAATTGATACAACAATATGCTAGATGGATAAATAATACCTTTTTCTATCTTACTAATTTGACTTTGTGAACATATTCCATGACATAATTCAGATTGTGACATGTTTTTTTTCTTTCTAAGTTCTTTAATAATAATACCAAGATTGTAGAATTCCATCTTTCCTCCCTCAAATGTAACACTTTATGAGTATAAGAATATTTCCCAACTTTTAATGTAATGTAAAATTAATATAGTTACAATTACTAATTATATGGATTTATAGTTTCTTTTACAAACTTGTATTACAATACGAGAAATTATTAAAATATGGTTCACTAATAATTAATGGGAGTTTTATCCCCCCACTGATTATTAGTCCACTCCAGGCAGGCTTTTACAGGGAGTTAGACTTCTTTGCCACATCTAAATTTTGAGGTGGGAATCTTACTATCCGCAAATAGCCTGATTAAAATAAATATGATTTTTCACCTTTATTTCTTTTAATAGTTTCTTTTGATTTTTATATAAATAATTTCGAAGGAGCGTATTTTATGAAAAGAATGTTGACCGAAAGAGAGTTAGAAGTAGCTATTTATGTAGCAAAAGGATATACAGATGCAGAAATTTCCAAAAAAATATATGTTACCCCTCGAAGAATTTCAACGATAATTAATCATATTAAAGAAAAATGGCATATTAATTCTAGAGTGGAATTAGGTATTTTAGTTTATCATTATGGTTTTATAGATGCACCCTTATTTTCAAATAAAAAAATTCAGCTATGTAAAAAGGTTGTACAATAGATAGCGGAATATAACGAGTTTAAATTGCAAATAAAAATAGAAGAGCAGACAAATTTTTATTATTTGGTTTACTCCATCACTTTTTAAATTTCATACATTAATATAAAAAGGTTAGAGAATTAACTTCTCTAACCTTTTTATATACACTATTAGGTTTCAAACAGTAAAGATGCCCTAATGCTACCATTGATCCTGTTCCCTATTCAACCCTGTATAAACACAAAAAAGAATCAGACATTACCACTATTCAAAACCAGTTACAATTCTCTCTTTCATTTTCTGTAATACTTCACTGCTCAATACTTTTTGACCAGTAGGAAGTTTTAATATGGCAGCGGCACCTTTACTAAGGTATATTTCTTGATCATTATTTTGATTTACTACCAATATTCCTTGCCCTTCAAATTCGAAATAACTAATATCTTTTGTTTCATTTGTATTATTCTTTATTGCTGTATATAATCCATATAAATCTTTACTTCTATTTTCTCCGCCCGTTCGAATCGGTTCAATATCATTCGCAACAATTAGTCCTTCTGGCTGCTCACCCTTCATAATAAACCACAGCTTTTCATTTGTTGGTAATAGTAAATTCTTAAATTCAGAGCTATTTAAAATTTGCTGTGCTGGAATTGTTGCATAGATTGGTAACGAAAATGGAGATGTTGTTATTTTTTCAAAACTTAAATTTTCAGAAGAACTTCCCTTACTATATTGATAATCTTTTAATGCGATCGATTGTACTGATTCACTTTTATTTTTTGATGCATAACTAATTTTACTAGCGAAAATAATAACGGTCATTAAGCACATGCACGGTATCACAAGCTTAAGTAGTTTTCCCATTTATGAACCCCCGCTTTTAATATTATTAGTTTGCATGGATATTATAAACAGTTTCACTCCACCAAAAATTATTATTGTTATGGAACGTACTGAAATTATGATTATAATGATCACCATACCAAGGGTCCATGTACGTTATATAATCTGTTCCATTTGTCCCTTTATAAAATCCATCAAGTACTAGAAAGTGTCCGATGTTAGCTCCATTTTGCCACATAATGAGTGCAATCATCGGCTGATTACTATTAATTTGTCTTTTGAACCAATCATATGATTTTGCTCCAGAACTTATAGCTGAGCTAACACCATATCCTGATAATCCATATTGTATTTCACGTGAAGTTGCAGGATTATTATATGATCCACCCTTAACATACCTAACGTACTGATCTTGTGAAGGAGTTTCCCCAAAATAATTTAAAACTGAAACCGAAGTGCCTGCCCAACACCAATTTGATCTTTCTTGTAATATGTTAGGTACAGATAATTTACGATCTATTGATGTATTTGGAGGATTTCCATTAATATACGCTGACGTTACATATACTTTTTTTCCATCTTTAAAATAATAAAACCAACGATTATCTAAATTTCCTGTCCAGTAATCTTTAACCGCTTCACCATACTCCCATCCTTTAAAAGATACTGTTGTATTTCCGGGAATCACATCTACAATATTTGCATTCAAACTTTTTGCCTCTCTAACATTTACATTCAATGGAGCTGTTGTTCCTGTAAATTCAACTTCCTCTGCTATTATTTTCTGAACACCAATAAAACTAAATGTGAAGAACAATAAAAACATACAAACAATAAAATGCTTTCTTCCCTTCATTTCTCCACCCCTTCATCAGTACTAAAAAACATCAACAATTCATCCTTATTAATTGTTCAAGCTTAATATTACATACTAACGAAAAATGACTTCTCATAAAGTGAAACTTTGATCAGTAGTGGTTTTATTCATCCCCCACTGATTGTTAGTTAAACCAATCGGGCTGCTCTGCAAATAGCGGGATAAATTCCAATACAAAAAAGGAGCCTATAAATTTTTATAGGCTCCTTTTTATTTCGTCGTTATTACTTAGCTAATTCTTTTGTACCCTTCATTACATCAATGAAGAATCCCCAGTTATTCACTACAGAAGAGATACTGATATGTTCATCTGGAGTGTGGACGTTAAAAATGTCTGGTCCGAATGAAATTGCATCTAATTCAGGCATTTTTTGAACGAATGCGCTACACTCAATCCCCGCATGCACAGCGAAGATTTCAATTTCTTTATTGTATTTTTCTTGATGCACTTTTTCAAATAAATTACGAATTTGTGAGTTTGGATTGTATGGCCATTCTGGATACTCTGACTCTATTTCAAATGTAGCACCAACTAATTCAGCAATATATTTGATTTCTTCTGCAACATGTTGTTTTAAACTACTTACAGAACTTCGCACTTCGTTACGTAATTTAATTTCATCTTGCAACGTTTCAATAACGCCTAAATTTGTTGAGCTTTCTACAAGACCTTTAATATCCATGCTCATACTTTGAATGCCATTTGGAATTAAGAATAATGATGAAATAAGCTGCTTTTGTGTCTCTTTAGCAAATACTTTTTCAACTGTTTCATCCAATTTTGTCAGTGTAACATGAACATCTGGATCAACAGCACGCATTTCTTCTTGTAATACACGTGTCCATGATTCTAGTTTTTCTTCTACTTGTCCTACATCTTCTGTACGAATTAAAATTGTAGCTACACTTTCACGCGGAATTGCATTCGTTTTTAATCCGCCGTGAACTTCACTTATGTTAAACTCCGTATGTGCCGATAAATCACGTAATACTCGTCCTAATACTTTGTTCGCATTACCGCGTTGTTTATCAATTTCCATACCAGAATGTCCGCCTTTTAGACCACCAACATATAGACGGTATGCATCCATATTCGCTGGCGTTTCATCCCAAATTACGGGAATTGTTTCAACAGCTTTCGCACCACCTGCACTACTTACAAGTAATTTATGATCTTCTTCAGAATCAATATTTATAAATATCTTTCCTTCAAAATGATTTGGATCAATAGCAAAAGCCCCGCCCATTGTCGTTTCTTCTTCAGTAGTGATAACGACTTCAAGTGCTGGATGCGTAATTTCTTTTGAATCTAATAAAGCTAATGCATACGCAACTGCAATACCATTATCAGCACCTAAAGTTGTTTGATTTGCATATAACATATCCCCAATGATTCTTAATTCAATTGGATCTTTTTCAAAATCATGTACTGTTGCTTGATTTTTTTCGCAAACCATATCCATATGACCTTGAATAATAATAGCTGGTACATTTTCATAACCAGCTGTTGCTTCTTTTTTAATAATGACATTTAATGCTTCATCTTGAATGACTTCTAAGTTACGCTCTTTTGCAAAGCCCACTAAATAATCACTAATTTCCTTTTCATTACCTGATCCTCTAGGAATCTTTGAAATTTCTGCAAAATGATAAAATACAGGGTGCTTTGTTAATTGTTCTAAAGTAGAATACATTTTTCAAGCTCCTCTCCAAATGACAAAATAATATGTAAGTCTCATATCATTATACCATGATTCATTATTTTACCTTTCTTTTAACTTTTATTGTTCATTTTATGTAAAACACTCTTACAACATTGTAAGGGCATTGTAATCTATATCGATTTTTCTCATTTAATAATAGCCGTATACTTTTTAAAGAAACACACTAAAGGAGATAAAGAAAATGAAAAAGTTTTTAGCAATTATTACACTATGTTTATTATTTTCTAGTTTTACTATTGGCTGTGAGAGAGCGTCACTAAATAGAATTGGTAAAGATGTATATTACATGCAGATAAAAGGCGAAGGAACTATCGAAAAGGTAGATGGTAGAAACTTACGAAACTATACGCTGCCCGCATATGATGAAGATGGCGTCAAAAAACAAATTACATTTAGAAGTACAAAAAAAGAAAACAATCATAAATTAAATGCAGACGCGTTTTTACGCCTTTATGTAGATCAAGATGATAATAATAAAAATGAAATATCATCAATTGAAGTAAAGTCCTATGAAGAGATTCAGAAAGCAGATTTGCCTGAAAAAATAAGAGAAAAGTTTACTATTAAATAAAAAAAAAAAGAAAATGCTCTATGCATTTTCTTTTGTTCTTTTCACCTGTATATATTTTGAACTACTATTATTCATCAGTTTCTCTAACCGATTTATATTCTCCGTTAATGCACCTTTCACAAGAGAGAAATCTGTATTTGATTCTTCTTTTTTTTCTTTAAAAAACGAAGACTTTTGCACATTGACTTCAGCCATCTCTTCTCCCCCTTTTCAAAAAGATACAACCTTTTATTTATATTATATAGCAAATGTAGAAAGAGTGTACACTTATGATTTTCTTTTTAATTCTTCTTCTAATTCTTCTACTTGCTGCAACGTATCCCCTTTTATTAAAGAGAAATCTGTTGTATCTTCGTTACCTTCTTTAAAAAAATCATTGTCATAATCTTTTACCACTACAATCACCTCTACATGCTAGTGTAGGAATGATTGTCCAATTTTATTCAACTTTGTCGGATTTTGTTTTTAATTTATGTATAGAAGAAAAGGACAGAAAAAGATTCTGTCCTTATTTACTAAAATAACTATGATGTATTGTTAAATTATATACATTTTCAAAATCCCGATCTTGCAGGTTATTTTTCTTTCCATCAATAACAATGAAAACGTCACTTACTATTTTTGCTGGTATAATCCCGACATTTTCTACTTGCACCGCTTTCTGCTCATTCAATTGCTCGATATGTTCTAACGGAACGATAATACTAAATTGCGAGCGAATACCACGAAAGTTTGTATTTAATTCCTTCGCGGCTTCAAAAACAAAAATTTTCGCGCCAATCTTTTCCCCATATGAATCTAAAAATGCATTTAAGCTCTTTGTATATTCCTCTTCCGTATGCCATTCCAACGTACCGAATACTGCTGGATTAACATTTTGAATAATTGTCGTGTATATTTCCCCTCTCGCTTTAGATGCAATTAATGATCGTTTTATTGATTGAACTGTCTTGCCAATATCGCTAAATTTCGCACCCCATATTTCTGAAATATTAGGCGTTAAAATGAACGCAATATCAACAAAAATAACCATTGCAGTAAACATTAAAAGATTTTTCCAGAGGGTTAAATCAATTCCTTTTATCATGAAATACACGGTGACAGATATGATAAACAAACCATACCAAGTCTTTCTAATACGTTGCTTTTTCTCCTCGTACAACTCCTCATTTTTCCAATAAAAGAAAACAAGGACTACAAAGACAATCGCTAAAACAAATAAGCCAATTCGAATGTTAGAGATCATTAATCACATCACCCTCCATTCAAAAACTACTCACGATATCATTACATGCGCAAGCTGCTCTCTTTATGACAAAAGACGTGGACAAGCTTCTAAAATTAGCTACATCGCATATATATTAGAAAGTACCACGTCTTTTATCCTGTTATTTGTGGGAAATAAGACCCCTACTGATTAAAATTTCACTTTACCATGAGTCTATATTGTATATGTAGACAAGCATTCATTTCAAATTTTCGTATTAAAAAGAAATATGTTTCGGAATTTCCCCTTCAGGTACTTCTCCATCCATACTTAAATAATAATGACGAATCGGACGTAAGTTTTCGTCTAATTCATAAACAAGCGGAATGCTAGTGGGAATATTTAATGAAACTACACCATCACTTGAAAGGTTGTCTAAATATTTTACTAGCGAGCGAATTGTGTTACCGTGTGATGAAATAATTACTTTATTACCACTTTTTAATGTCGGCGCAATTTCTGAATGCCAATAAGCAAGTACTCTCTTCTCCGTATCCTCTAAACATTCAGTTAATGGAAATTCACCTTTTTTGAGTGTTTTATATCTTGGATCGGTCGCTTCATATCGAGGATCGTCTTCAGTGAGAGCCGGTGGTCTTACATCAACACTTCTTCTCCAAATATGAACTTGCTCCTCACCATATTTTTGTGCAGTTTCATCTTTATTCAGCCCTTGCAATGCACCATAATGTCTTTCATTTAGCTTCCAAGATTTATGTATTGGAACCCAAGTAAGATCCATCTCATGAAGTACAATCCATAACGTCCGAATTGCGCGTTTTAATACTGATGTATAAGCCACATCAAAAGTATATCCGTTTTTCTTTAATATTGCTCCTGCTTCTCTCGCTTCACTTAATCCATTCTCTGATAGATCAACATCTGTCCATCCAGTAAAGCGATTTTCAAGATTCCATAAGCTTTGTCCGTGACGAATAAGTACAAGTTTTATCATTATAATTCCCCTTTCGGAAATGTGAATTTTATTGTTCCATTGCGTACACGTATAAAGTATCTAGTAATGTATCTTTTTATCCATTCACTCTATAACCAAATCATAGTTGCCAAATGTATGGATAAAATTTGTTCTTTTTCAAACGATAAAAACAGAAGTTTTTTCATTATTTTTGATCGACTGGTATTTCACGTTTGGATATCCAAGCATCAAAACCTGATCGGCTATTTGCCATTTCATTCATAACTTGGTGCCAATTGTCCTCACATGATTCACCAAATTTTGAAAAAATAGCACCCATTTGTTGTCTTTGTACATCACTCAGTTTTTTCTCTAAATCTGTACCTTTTTCTGTTAAAGACAACTGTTTCACACGTCGATCATGCATAGCTTCATTACTCTCAATTAAGCCCTTTTCCACAAGTTGACGTAGCGGTCCGTGGAGAGCTTGTTTACTTATTTCTAATAGTGATAGTAACTCATTTACACTTATCCCTGGAAAACGTGCGATAAAAAATAAAATTCGATGATGTACTCGTTGAATGCCATATTCTTTTATAATTTCATCTGGCTTTTCAGTAAATGTTTTATATGCAAAATAAAATAATGCTAATGCCTCATTCATCTGTTCTTCTTTATGTTGTGTCATCTACTTTCCCCCTGTATGTAAATTATACCACAATCTAGTAATGAATATTTTAATCAACGCATTAGAACTTATTTAGTCTATTGAAACATTCATTGCATAATTAGGAGATGATTCATTTGAAAAAACAATATACTGTAAGTACATATTTATTGGATAGACTACATGAATTAGGAATTGAACATATATTTGGGGTTCCTGGTGATTATAATCTTGCCTTTTTAGATGATGTGGTAGCACATGAAAATTTAAAGTGGATTGGCAATTGTAACGAATTAAATGCTGCATATGCAGCAGATGGGTACGCTCGCATAAAAGGAATCGCTGCTCTTATTACTACTTTCGGTGTTGGAGAATTAAGCGCTATTAACGGTATTGCTGGCTCATATGCGGAAAACGTGCCAGTTATAAAAATCACGGGTACGCCACCAACAAAAGTAATGGAAAATGGAGCAATCGTCCATCATACGTTAGGCGATGGAAAGTTCGATCACTTTGCCAATATGTATCGAGAAATCACTGTGGCACAAACAAATGTAACACCTGAGCATGCTGCTGAGGAAATTGACCGTGTTTTACGCGCATGTTGGAATGAAAAACGCCCGGTTCATATTAATTTGCCGATTGATGTATATAATAAACCAATTAATAAACCTACAGAACCAATTTTATATAAACCGATTTTAAGTAATAAAGAAGCGTTGGATAAAATGCTACTACATGCTACTTCAATAATAAATAACGCCAAAAAACCTGTAATTTTAGCTGATTTTGAAGTAGATCGATTTCACGCTAAAGAAAATTTACATCAATTTGTAGAAAAAACTGGGTTTCCCATCGCGACGTTAAGTATGGGAAAAGGAATATTCCCAGAAAAACACCCTCAATTTATAGGGATTTATACTGGTGATGTAAGTTCTCCGTACTTGCGAAAAAGAATTGATGAATCTGATTGTATTATTAGTATTGGTGTGAAGTTAACTGATACTATTACAGGCGGCTTCACACAAGGTTTTACAAAAGAACAAGTTATAGAAATCCATCCCTACACTGTGAAAATTATAGATAAAAAATACGGTCCAGTTGTAATGCAGGATGTTTTACAACATTTAAGTGATTCAATTGCGCATCGTAATAAAGATACTCTTGAAATTAAGCCATTTATTTCAGCACCATCACCTTTTACTGAAGAGTTCAATCCAAAAGCACAAATGGTCACACAAAAACGTTTTTGGCAGCAAATGTACCATTTCTTACAAGAAAACGACGTCTTAATTGTAGAGCAAGGAACACCTTTCTTTGGTAGTTCTGCTATCCCTCTACCTAATAACACTGCATATGTAGGACAACCGTTATGGGGATCTATCGGATATACACTGCCCGCTCTACTTGGTACACAGCTCGCCAATTTATCACGGCGCAACATTTTAATTATTGGTGATGGTTCTTTCCAAGTAACTGCCCAAGAGTTATCAACTATACTACGTCAAAATTTAAAACCGATTATATTTTTAATCAATAACAACGGATACACCGTTGAACGTGCCATTCACGGCCAAAACCAACCTTATAATGATATACAAATGTGGGATTACAATAAACTATCAATGGTATTTGGGTCAGAAGAAAAAAGTCTAACGTTTAAAGTAGAAAATGAAGCAGAATTAGCAGAAGTCTTAACAAATATAACTTTTAATAAGAATCAACTTATCTTTATTGAAGTTATAATGAGCCAAAGCGATCAACCTGAATTGTTAGCTAAACTCGGGAAAAGATTTGGTCAGCAAAATTCTTAATATAAAAGCATAACCTAATTATACAATTGGTAGTGTAAAACTTGTTTTGAGAATAGTTTCGACACTCAAAATACATAAGGAAAAGGATGGAAAGCACCATCCTTTTCTATTTTAAGAGCATTCTTCGACTGACGCCCCGTATGACAAGCAAAAATTCTTAATCCATCTTTAACTTTATAGCTTTTGTCGCAATAAATGTTTTAATATGCTTATCTAATATCCTTGTCCCACCAAAATCATCCTCATAAAAACCTGTTATAGCAAAACCAGCTTCAATTTGGCCTTGGATTTGGTCTTCTAAAGTATGCGCATATTCTATTGTTTGATTTGAATCGATGTAATCTTGAACTTCATCCTCTGGTAAATAATCCAATGTTGATGAAGGAATTGAATGTTTAACATCAAGAATACCTTTTTGCTCTTGGTTATCATCAAAAATCCATAGTAACGGATTTGTAAATCCAGCAATAAGAATACCTTTATTCTTTAAAACCCTAGAAACTTCATTCCATACAAGATGAACATCTTTTACAAACAAATTAGAAACAGGATTTATAACAATATCAAAATATTCATCCTCAAAATCACCAAGGTCTGACATATCTCCTTGTACTGTTTTCAAAGTCAAACCATCCCGTTTTGCTACCTTTTCATCTTGTTCCAATTGCTTCTTAGATATATCAGTAACTGTTACATCTGCTCCAGCAGCAGCTAGAACAGGTGCTTGTTGTCCGCCACCTGATGCTAAGCAAAGTATCTTTAATCCATCTAATGACTTTGGAAACCACTTTCTAGGAACTGATTTTTCCGTAGTGACTGTAATCTCCCATTCACCTGATTTGCTTTTCTCAATAACCTCGCTACTTACAGGCTGCGTGTATCTAGAACCTTCTTCAACCTTCTTATCCCATGCATTACTGTTTTGTTGTGTAATATCCATTGCGATTAGTCCTCCTAACGATCTAGTTGGATTTTAAGTGTAAACTTATTAACTATTTATGCTGTCCTTTTTCTATTAACCGGCCTGATAATTCATACATAGTTGTCTATATTTATATTAACAGATAAACACTAATAATTACTAAAAATTCTAAAAAGACACAAAAAAAGCATTCTAAATCTGTTGACAGTTGGAACGCTTTTTTATGTTATTTCATTTTTCAAGCTTTTAACTAAATCCATTAAACAAATAAGCTATGCTTTTTCTTTTTTATTCAGCAAGAGTTAACTGCCAAGATACACCATACTTATCATTTAACCAGCCAAACTTTTTACTAAACGGATAAGAACCTAAAGGCATGAGAATTGCTCCATCCTGCGCTAGTTTATGAAAGACCGTTTCAATTTCTTCTTCTGTCTCACAAGTTACATAAAGAGACATAGCTGGAGTGAATGTAAAATTATGATTTACATAACTATCAATACACATAAACTCTTGGCCATTTAGCGTAAAAGTTGCATGAATTACAGTTCCCTCTTTACCAGGTCCATTTTCATCGTAGCGAGAAATACTTACAATTTCCGATTGATCAAATAGCGACGTATAAAAATTCATTGCTTCCTCAGCTTTGCCTTCAAACATTAAAAACGTAGTAATTTTTTGATTTGTGTTACTCATATGGAGACAGCCCCTTGTTATATATTTATGTAAAACATAAGTCGGCAAAAAACCGAACGTACATTCCTATAAGTGTATTGTCTATAAAAACGATGAGTTTGTCAATTATCTACTTTATTATTTCTTCTTAAAATAATGCTGTCCAAAGAAATGATTCTCCAAACATTTCTTTCGGTTGTTTCATTTGTTTCATCCTTCTAATCTCAATTACCTCAAATTCTTTAAATATCTCTCTTAACTTTTCTTCCGAGTATGCAAGACCACCTTGTAGACTCCATCCTCTATATACATCCCAATCTGTTATTTCCGATCCATTTCGCTCATCTAAATCGCCTGCCGCAAAACATGTTAATCCGAAATAACCACCCGATTTTAATGAGTTTTTAATTAAATCCACATAATTTATTCTTCTATGCGGTGGAATGTGATGCAAACAGCCCGAATCATATACAAAATCAAATTCGTTTTGAACCTCTAAATTAAAAATTGAATCACAAATAAAATGAATTTCTACCCCTTTTGCCAATGCCCTTTCTTTTGCCCAGTTAATGCCTTCTACAGATAAATCCACTGCTGTTACATCAAATCCTTCATTCGCTAGATAAATTGCATTTCTACCCGGACCACATCCAAGTTCTAATACTTTCCCTTTTAAAACTCTCTCTTTTTGTATATAAGAAACTAGATTCTCATCTGGAACATTTTCAAAAAACGGAACATCCTTTTCTCTATTCTCATAAAACTCATTCCAAAATGGTTCAGCAGGTCTTAATAATGAATCAAGCATTTTTAAAATATCTTTTTGTGTGTGTAACATTTCAGTTTTCATTAATACCCCTCCATAAATTAATAGTCAGAAAATTATTATATATCTTTTCGAACTTTCAAACAAAGAAAAAACTCCTATATTCAATAGGAGTTTTTGTCTTTAAAATCCGAGTACAGCTAACCATTTTAACAATTTCTCTTCTCGCGCTTTTAAATCATCATTCCTAAACTTGCCTAGTTGTATTTCACTAACAACTTCTCCGTCCTCCATAAAAAGAACTCTTTCTGTTTTCTCTGCTCCCTATACAACATGAGTCACTTAAGAAGGTTACTTTGCTGAAAAATAAAGCCGATTTCGTTAAGGGATATTTTTGCTAACGCCTCTTCTTTCATACATGTTATTTCATACAATCATACTTTTCTAATAAAATAACGCTTTTGTTCACTTTTTTGATACATTTACGAAACATTCATGTGTTACCTTCATTAAGTTCTTTTCTTTTTATAATGTCGTGTGAGATATACCAACAGAGGAAGCCCTAGATCCCCTAATCCTAGGGCTTTTTTATAAGAATTTTATACATTTTATTATTTCCACTAACTCTTTAAATTGTATATACATAATATAAAATTTTCATGTTGTTATATTTTTTGATGGCCTCTTATCTTTCCTTAAAAGGCTTTTTTTCAAATAACGCTTTTATTTAATTTATATTTAAAAAGTTCCTTTTCATAAAGACTTCCCTTATATGCTATACTCATTATTAAATAATTGTATAAGGAATGTTAAAAATGGATGATAGATCGTCAAGACAATGGAAATTGCGACAAAAGTTAAGAGCACTGAAAACCAAAAACAACAATGACACAAACCCTTTGTTTAGTGAATGCCTTGAATCCCTAGGAAACGAAACTCTCATTTTCTCCCAAGAAAAAAGCCAGCAGATTGCTATTATTTTAATGAATTCATTTCCTATAACTGTCTCGGGAAGAATAGATTGGGAACAGATAGATAACCAATTCATAGCTTCGAACAAAGAACAACTAATTTCCCTTATTAGAGCAAACCAACTAGATTTTGACGAACAGATTTTTATAATATGGGATAACTATGAAATCCCTGTAGTAAGTACAAATCTTGATAAAGTATTCCAATCATTAGTTGACGTTGATGCAGTCAGTTTTTATTACTGGATATTAGACAAAGAATATAGATTCGTAATTGAAATAAATGATAAAGAATTGATTAGGATTGGGTTTCGCTAATACTCTAAGCATATTTCCTCATTCTACTGATCTGCAAAATTTAAATTGTATTATTTATCAAAGACTTAAAATATACGAATGTCACGTAAACCGATTGGTGTTAATCATGTTTATGTTTATAATTACGTTGATTTGGATAACTTGCATTTATAAAATGTAAATGTTTTACAAATTCAAGTTAAACAAACATTGTTATATCAAGGTTTGTTTGACCTAACATGTTATATTCTTGATACTAAGACGGTTTTTATGAGCATTTCGTATAAGTGTGATTTAACTGATTAAGACTATTTTTAAAAACGACATATCAGCGATAATTTATGTCTATTCTGTATAAGTGTTAGCAAGATCGTTTGCAAACTTGTTAGCACTTTTTTAAAACTTAAACCAGAGGAGATTCATACAATTTAGTAACAATGTAAAATTGTATTTATCAAGGATAAACCATTTAACAAATAGTTTGCAGCACTGAATGATTTACAAAAGAATACCCATCGATACACTACGAATAAAAATAATCAGCTAATCGAGGGAATATAATTATTTTTATTTAATTCGCACTTGTACTTCTTGTTCTTGTATTACTTGAATGATTAACTCCAATACAATATTTTGTATTAACTGATGCTCATTATCATGAAGTTTACTTTGTTCTGATATGTATTCAATACATTGATATATATACCCTTCTACCAATAAGCTCCCTTTTTCAACTGTAAGTGTATTTTGCTCATTCTTTTTTACCTTTGGTATTAAAAATTCGGTTTTTGTCAAAATAATCTCCTGTTCAACCTCTTTTATTCCAATCACTTTTTCTTTAAATACAACCTTTTCTCGCAAACTAATTTCACCTTTATATCTTCCTATTTCTATTGGTAGTTTCGCTGTAATAAAATTATTTACGTCTTCCCCATTTTCACTCTCTAATATTATACTGTGAATAGGAATCCATGAAGATGCCTCTACCTTATTCTCTTCTTTATTCCCTTTATTTTTTTGGTTATATAATTCAAAATGAATTCTCTTCTCATGAAGATTTAAAGAAACTAATTTACAATAACTATCCGAATAATATTGTTGCACTGTAGTTAATAACTTACAATCTAATTCACGCCCTTCTACACCTTTTTCATTCCTAAATACAAATGCTTCTTGATTTTTAACATTTATTTTGGGAAATATTTTAAAACTAGTTACTTCTGAAAAAATAGAAAATGGAGTTTTGACCACCAGTGAGCGTATTAAAGGCCCTATTTGTGATCCAGACGCTTTACCTTCTTTCTCTAATTTTGATGCTACATATTCTCCCTTTAATTCAGGTGGTATTTCTTCTTTTCCCCCTCTTTTTTCGTGTAAATTATCTTGTATATTCAGTTTTTTATACTTGTAAATTTCATCCCATATCCCCTTACCAATCCATGGATTTTTCATCACCATCCCCCCGTCTGATGAAATTCAAAAAATTTGTTTTTTGTATGTGACCATTTCATCATTATATATGTTGTATAAAAATAAAAAAGAAATTGTCTTTTTAACAAAGACAATTTCTTTTTATTTTTATAGTGCTACTTGTACTTGTTGTACTTGTAAAACTTTTAAAGTAAGATCTAGTACAATTTTTTCACGAAGCGTATCAAATGGTTCGTTTAGGTTTGTAGGACAAGGTGAAAAGTCTAATTCAAAAAATTGAGCGCTTACTAATTCACAATATGGTTGTTCGTTATAAAAAACTGCATTTTCAAAGAAATATTTGTCTAGACGTGGTAAATCACCGTTTTTAGGATTTATAAAATGAGAAGTAGTGTCCGAAGAAGAAGCTACTAAAGCTAATGATAGAAAATCACCTTCTGTCAGATCTGCAAAACCAGAAAATGGAACATTTGCAATACGATCATATAGAACTCCATTACACTCGTCATTTGCATATTCAATATTTTTACGAATATAGCCTTGTACAAATAATTTCGCTCTTGTAACTCGTCGGTAAGGTGTACCTGGTACTGGTACGAATGCTACAGGCACTAACTTACATTGTGTTAAAAATACGTTTTTTAAGATGCGTTTAATTTCGACTGCTGGAGGCTCTAATGAAATATCAGACTCTACAACAATTTGAAGCGTTCTTTCAGCTAATACAACTGGAATCTTTACAATAGGTGCTCCTGGAGTAACAATTGGTGTTGCAGTCTCATCACTTAATGGTGTTTGGGTTTGTCCCGCTACCTGACATGGTACATTAATTGGACATTGTTCGCTCATGTTTTATGCTCCTCTTTTTATAAGATTTTAGAGTTTATGAAATTTTCAAACTCATAATACTTGTATATGTCTTTCTTCTACTAATGTTTGGGTTCTATAGTAGCCTTTTTAATCATTATCATTAAGTTAGTATAATCTAATCATTTTTATTGAAAATTCTGAAAATTAATATTTTTAGAGGAATACAAATTCTGTTTTCAACGTATCTCGCAGATTCGGTAAAATTATGAAGTCTTTATTACATGAGTTATCTTGAATTTAATTTTGGATATCACGATATGAACATGGTTACCAAATGATGATTTTTATTTTTATCAAGCTATATATTCGTAAAAAATCGCTTTACATATACTGAAGTTTTATTTGTTGTTACATAAAATCTTTTACCTATTCAATTTTGAAATATACATTCAAGACAGTATACTCCAAAATAAGAAATTATTTTAAATTAGAATATTTTCTTTGATAAATGTGTGTTGATTAATTTCATAATCAGTAGTTCTATCCACTCTCCCTTAAAAATTAGCATAGTTTTTATGAATTCTATATCTAGTAGAAAGCTCTCTATCATATAAAAGTATAATAATAGGTTAATAAACAAGCAGTTTTTTTACTAAAACATAGAATAATACTGACCCTAATTGAAGGGAGGCATAAAAGATTTCCTGGAATAATGATTGCTGAAAATTTAAAGACAAGCACCATTGTGATGACGATAAATTTAGATATATTATTTAAATAATTTGTGTTATAGTTTCAAATATTAATTAATTACAATATTTTTCAAAAAGAGTATACATAGTCATATAAATCATGTTATTTTGGATAGTTTGTTCTTTAAATTAGGAATTAAATAAAGAATTATAAAAACGCGCTAGGTACAACTAAGAAAGAAACAGGATAAAGAATAAGTCATATTACCTGTAGTAATAACACTAAGTGAATTGCACCTCTTATAAGTGACTTGTGTATCTCTTACTGCGTTTGAAGTTAATTGCCAATATTTCGTGTCGTTCTTCTACAAGACATTGCGTAAAACCGTTTGGTTACCAATTCCACCAACGTAATCTTCAACATCTTTCATTCACTTCATTAAATTGTCCTGTTGCTTGATTTTGTGCTTCTTGAACTTTTTTATTCAACTCTGTTTTTGTGGTTTCAATATCTTTGTTGACTTGCTCTAAGGTATCTTCCTTTACTTTGTCCATATCAGGAACAACCGACTCCCAATTGCCATTCTTCCATAATTTGAGGATGCCAGGCTTGCCGTTTGAAATATCTAACCATAAGGTTTTTCCATTTTCTAAACCGATTGTCGGTGGTTTTGCGCTTTCAATAATTTTTGTTTGATAATTTTTAAGGTTTTCTTGTACTTTTTCTGCTAACTTTTTTGCTGCTTCTGATTCCTTTTTCACAACATCAACTTGTTCATTTGTCTCTTTCACAAGTTCTTCCAACTTATCTAACAAGCCTTTATTTGCTTTTCCAGCTAGACTGCCCATAACTTGGGCATACATGTGATCTAACAGACTTCTCGTATCTTCTACTTCTTTAAAATCAACAAAATAATATTTATCATTTGCCGCATTTGTATCACATTCATCCGCTGCGATAAGACGTGCTTCTAAAAACAAAGGTGGCGTAAATTTTGTATCTTTGAAATGGACAATATCGCCCTTATTTACTTTTTCATGAGATAAACCAAATATCTTTTCTAATGCAATTGGAGTTACTTCATACTGTACAGTGCTATTAATACGTTTCTTTAGTTCCGCTTCCGTTAGTTGTTTTAATCTTTCGGCTGACATATTTTGATCTTCTGTTTGTGGACTATAGATGTCATATTTGTGTGAACCATCTTCTGTCCAACGTTGTAAGGCATCTGCATCAGCGACGTATAACTTCCCACCGTTAATCTTTTCAAAAGTTAGATACTCACCTGTTTCTTCGTTTACTTCAACAGTAAAATCCTGTAGCGGTTCTTTTAAACTTTTCCTAGCCACTCCGCCATGCCATGTACTACCTGCACCAAAGTTATCTATAACAAAGCGCTCACTATCTGACTTTAGAGTTCCTGTGTTTTCACCTTCGTTAGTGTTTGGACCATTTTGATTCCAACCAACCATTGTTTTCATTTCATCGTGCATAACAAGCTGTTCTTTCTCGACTGTTCGTTCTTCCACAGAAACAGGGTATCCCATACGAAAATGTTGAATTTCTTCTTCCTTTTTTCGTGAAATATCAATAAAAGTAGAGGGAGTTTCTACCTTAACTATGAACGTAGGATCAGAATATTTACTCTCATTATTCGATATATTTGTAATTAATCTACTTCCTTGTAATTTGAAATCTATTTTTCTCCTTGGGCCTAGTTTATAAGGCATTGGACAAATGAATTTTAAGGTGCCTTTTCCTAAACTCATAAAATTATCAACATTAAAATCTTCATCAATAACAGCTATATATGTTCTATCTAGTTTTGTATCAAAAGTTAGCTCGGTTGCTTGTTCAGTAATTAACCATGTCGCTATTTCTTCTTTTAACGTTTCTAAATCTGTTCCATCTGGAACGATAATTCCCACAGGGACAGAAAGTCGACGAGGATCTGTTTCCATTCCTAATAATCTTGCGCCTGGATATCCAGGCGTGTTTAAGAATTTACGTTTTAGAGGTTCCCATGTTGGCGGGCTCCATCCTCTTTCTAGTTGGATATATTCTTTTCGTTGATTGTTGAATGTAAAAGAGCTCATTTTGACACTCCGTTTTTTTATAAAATAAAAGAAACCCAAACCTAAAAGGCTGAGTTTCTCTTTTCTTCTCTTTCTTGATACTCGGTTGTATAGCCGATAAGTACCGCGTGCCACGTCTCTTCCTTCTAAATTTACGGGTACTTCAATAAATCTCCACCAAGCATTGGAATAACTCCACCGCCAGATGATCCGAAAGAATTATTAATGACTTGATTTGATACACTATTTGTCATGGCTTGTCTACTGTTTGACATACTTCCATATACACCACTCATGACGGTCTTTAATCCTCCTAATTGGCTTGCGGAAGTAGCCATCATACGGCTTATATTATCCATTAATTGATTTTATAGATTATAAAGGTATATTATGAGTTGTGTTTTCCGCCACTTCTCACAATACAAATATATCACGTTAACTCCAAAACGACCGGCACATTTCCTGCCAAAAAACGGCCATAACCCTTTCACTTTTTATTATCTGATTTACATATAATTACAATGAAAAATGCAATTATGCTCACAAAAGAAGGGATTATTTTTAATCCCTATCTTTTGTGATTGTAGTATTTATGAAATTAGAGCTATCAAAGAGATGTATATCAATAAAGGCTGATGTTAGTTTTCATCTTTATCATTTTCTGATTTCGTAGCAGTATCTTTAAAAAAATCACCTGCTAAATTAAGTAGTTTCTTTCCACCTTCACTATTCAAAAGATTCATTAAAAATACCGGATCTTGAACCTTTTGAATAAGAGCTTGCATAAATACGGATTTAGCAACACCTAATATCTCTGTCGAAGTTATTTTTATATTAAAATATGGAATATTAATTTGGAATGGCGAATAATCAGATGAATTATTTTTCTGTTTTTTTAATGTTTCATCAGTCGTTCCATTGATTGCTTCATTGGTTGTTTCATTATTCGTTTTGGAAAGTGTAACAGCTTCGGCCGCTATTATTCGACTTTTCTTCTGAGTTACTTCGGTTATTGGAATAGATGAAGTTTGATACGAAACATTTTTATTAAAATATGGGCTAGATCCCATTTTTTTCTCCTTTCATAACGAACACATTATATATTCTAAACATATATTAAACTATATTAATGAAGGATTACTTCACACTACGTGAAGCAACCCTTTATTTATTCTTGGTGATATACGAAGGTTGTTACTTAAAAACCACCATATCCGCACCAGCTTGCACCAACGATAATAAGCAAGATAAACAATACGATTAGTAATGCAAATCCTCCGCCATAACTACCACAACCACTTCCATATCCTTTTTCTGCAGCCAAGATACACTCCTCCTCTCTAGAAAAAAATGAAGTTCATAAACTAGCAAAAACAAGCAGCGCCAACGATAATAAGCAAGATAAACAATACGACTAGTAATGCAAATCCTCCGCTATAACCACAACCACTTCTATATCCTTTTTCTGCAGCCAAGATATTCCCCCCCGATCCTATAACAAAGATGCGTTTCATAATAACTAACAGAAGTTCTATTAATTTAACTCGTAATGAAAACAAGCTAACAGAAAAATAATTTTTCATTGCAGTCATGTTGTACTTGCTTATCACTACACTGACACTATATGTATTGGGCTGTAAACGGTTATGTGCTTTTATATCAACTTTTCCATTTTTGAGGAAAATGTCATTGACCATTTTTAAAATCGTTATATTTATATTAATAATTTTATAACCCACATTTAAATTTAATCATTCGTATCTTTTTCTCTACTTTGACGATTTGAAATCATTATCTTCTTAATCCATACTATTTTCACTAAGTAATTAATATATTATTTCAAGTTCTCTATGACTTACCCATATCTTATATTGTGTGTAACTGAACCCTTTGCTGAATCCCTTGGTATCATTGAATTTATAACACTTTCTTTTTTGAGTTACATAGTACAAAATTTATGAGTAACTGTAAGGAATACCACCACATTGCTACCAAGCTAAGAATATGAATTTTATCAATCCATGTTTTTCGTTTGCATATTGGCTAGTATAGAACAAAAGGTTATCAAATGCCGAGGGAACTCTCAGCAGATGATAACCCTTTGAACTAGCGTATCAATAATTTAATTAGATAACCTCACAAATATATTATTGAACCACCCCAAATACATTAATTTCAGCGGCACTTGTCCATGGATTGTTGTTTACCTCGCTTAATGCACGTAGTTTAATATAACGACCTGTCTTGTTTACAAAGCTGACCTCTTTCAAGTTAATATTGTTTGCAAAAGCACCTATGGATACCGCTGTTCCCCAGTTTACTCCATCACTACTGACGTAAAACTCATAGTCCTTAATCGTTCCATTTATTTGGCCGTCTTGCCTTGGCAAGTAGCTGAATTTGGAGAGGTTATAAGTTGCACCTAAATCAATTCGAATCTCGTGCGGCATTGGAGCTACGGGGCTCCAGTTTGTATGCCAAAATGTGTCTTTGTTTCCATCAAAGGCATACGTACCTAAATTGTACCAATTATAACTATCTATATATTTTAGTGTCCAGTTTGTTTGCGGAATTAAACTAGCTTCTTTTGTTGTGACTGCTACATTCATAGCAGAATTACTTGTACTTGTCGTTGTAATCGTTACTCCTGATTTTTCTCCCGTGTAGGTATTACTATTCGGATTAGTGTCTGGACCAAAGGTAGCAGCATGATTTTGATTCGTGTAATAGAACGGGTCTTGGTATTCACTGATTGATTGTTCTATATCAATGAAAGGATGAGGATCACTGGAATTATTATTCATGGATTCATCAATATGCCAAACTGCAATACCACCAGAATTTGTTGGTAAGCTCGCATCATACCCAACCTTTGCGCGATTCTCAACTAAAAAATACGTATTATCCTTTAAAGGAATCTTTAACACATTATAATTATTTGGGATAGCATTTAGAGTAAAGTTATTAGTGGTATTTACTACATTTGGTGTTACAAATCCTAATTTTACTTTTGACCAAGCATCCATATGACCCGGTGTAGCTCCATAATCTTCTCCTTGTAGACTATTCCAAGATCCATTACCCATTATACTTAGGCTACCCACACGATTATTATCACCATATAGATCTGGCAGGCCAAAGGAATGACCTAACTCATGAGCAGGGATACCAATTGTTGCCATATGACCATATTGTTTTTCACCCTGCGCCGTATACATGCCTGATACCGTAACACCATCGTGATTTGTATTTGGAGCATACGACTGATGTGCCCAAATATAAGGAAGTGGAGCACCAGGAGCAGCCTGTTCATTACCAGCAAGAAAACTTACAATGTAGAAGCCATCTTTAGAGTCAATGACTTGATCATTATTAGTATCAAGACTAGCAAAATCCACTTGAGAATCAGCTTTAGCCAGTGCATCTGTTATAACCGTACCCATACTTTTTCCCGATGTACTCGGATGAGCGTAATCTAATTTCACTTTAACCACTCCATCATTTTGAGTACCATATGTTTCAGGAGCTGGAGTTATCTGTACTTTTCCGTTACTTACTTCATTATAGTAATTCTTAACTGACTTTTGATTTGTAGAAAAGAATTTGTTACTCCAGTCGTTATCGTTATATGCAATATCAACATCTGTAAACCCAATTAACAAAACAAGTAATTTTTTGGTTCCTACAACTGGAGTGACAGTTCCATCAATATTTTTTGGTGATTCTTTTTGTAATTTATTCATGTGCACCTGTTTTTTCTTTGCTTGAGGGTTGTATTTTTTTATCCATTTATTCAAATTGTCCTCATTTAACGCCATTGAAGGCTTCTTATCGATTTTATATTTTGTACCCGTTGATATCAGTTCATCTGATGTAAGCTCAGCGTAATTCCAATATCCCTTCTGATCTTGTAAAAGTATGTCGCCATCCTTTGTACTTACCCAGTGGAACCATTCATCTCCATGTAACGTGCCTTCAAAAGTTTCGCCTGACGGCTGCTTCATTTTGACAACTCCCTCGTATGCTGGTGCGGCAAAAGCGTTCGTTTGAACATACAAAACACAAATCAAAGAAAAAACGAACATGAACAGGAACTTTAAAATTCTTTGCATAAACATTCCCCCTTTTTCAATTGTGTGTGAAATATTCTGTTGATAGCCAGACTAGATTCATACATGGAATAGATTGAAAGATACATTTGTATAACACTAACAGAATACCTTTAATTATAATTACAGGAAATTGAAAAAATGTTAATTTTTTATCCAGATAAATATTTTCTCAAGATTATCCAATAAAACAGGATTGATAATGGTAGTTCTTCAGAGAACTACTGATTTTCTGCCTAAAATGTGTCTTAACGTAACATGCGAATTTTTTTGATGTGGCGATCCCATCGCAATCAGGCTAAGGTTTTAAACTATCCCAAAAGAAAAAGCAATGATTAAATTTTAAACCTAGTCATTGCCTTATCCATTGCATCTTGATTTACACCTATATAACGTAACGTGAACTTCTCTGACGAGTGATTAAATATCTCCATGAGCAATGCTATGTTTTTCGTTTGCATGTACATGTGAGACCCGTATGTTTTTCTCAATGTATGTGTTCCTATTTCATCTAATCCAAACTCTGCCACTGCTCCGCTTAATATCTTATATGCCATACTACGACCAATTGGACGATTCCTACCTTGTCTACTTTGCAATAAATACTTATTATCTTCCCTTTCTTCGATAAACCATTTAAGCTCTCTTTTCAGTGCTGCAGTAATTTGTATTCGTTTCTGTTTCCCAGTTTTCATTTCTCTCATAGATATATGACCACCTTTAACATCTCCTACCTTCAATTTCAAAATGTCCGAGATTCTCAGGCCTGTATTGATTTTCATAATGAAGAGGATGTAATTGCGTAAGCTCTTTTCCTTAAAATACTCTTTAAGCTGCTGTATTTGTTCTGGATCACGTATTAGCTGAACAAAATTCATTATTCATTACCTCTAGTTTCTTCAGTCTCATAAACTTCTAATCTAAGAGCAAAAGCAAGTTTATAAAATACTCTAGCCTTAACACGTCGATAAGTACGCTCACTCATGCCGATTTCGTTATATACCATATAATCACATACATCTTCATCTTCTAGATAACGCTTAATGATGATGTCTCTTTGCTCCCTTCCTGCACGCCCATTACCCAAACGACTAAGAAACTGGTCAATACGAAATGATGTTTGCTTAATCCATTCTTCTCTTTTACTTTGTTGAATATTAGCCATCGCTACATCTTCTAATGGCTTTCCTACATCATTTGTAGATCCGTGATATCTAATTTCATAAGAAGGAGTAACTTTCATTTCTTCACGCATCATTCCAAACTGTCTATATAAACGTACATTTTCGAGAGCACCTTCTAATTTTTTCTGCGTTGCTACTCTATCGATTTTTGGTAAGAAAAATAATTGTTTAGTCATGTAAGACCACTCCTGTTTATTTTTAAATTATTTTTGTCTTAATGCTCCGTGTCTTCGTTCATAACAAGGTCTATGTATTCCCATTAAATCACCAATTTCACGAGTACTTAATTTCTCTTTTTGTTTTTTCTTATTTTTCTTCTTTCCTTGCTTGGATTGCTTTTTCCACTCGCGTAATTGTTCTTTTAGTGCCCTCATATTTCCCCATCCCTCTTTTCAAAATAAAAAGAACACCTATTCCTAAAACAGCTTTAATTGCTGCTTTAATGAATTGGTGCCCTCTAGTTTTCTAGCCGGACTATATTCTGTTTGTTTTACTTTAAAAGGATTATTTTGTTAAAAAATTCATTCTAACTTATAAACACTATCTTTTTCTTATATTTCCCATTAAAATTTAATAGAAATATTCCGATAACAAAGGAGCAACCTATGAAACATAATATAAATCTATGGTCCTTTATTTTTTCATTCGTTTGTATTGCTTGTTTTCTTTTATATCTTGAAGTATGTACACCTGAAATAAATGCATCTTTTATAAACGCCGTTTATTTTCACCCTTTATTTTTCGTACTCATTTTTTCAATAGGAACTTTTTTTGCTGGTATTAAAGGATTCTCTAAAGTAGATAATTGGATATCAATGCTTAGAAGCATAGTAACAGTTCTACTAACAATGTTATTATCAGTGTTTTTAACACTAACTTTGATTGTGGGCTATGCATTAAGTTAATCGTAGTTCTTCACGAATAAAAACCAATATTCCGTCAATACTGTAGACACATGGTTATCTTTCTCCGATTTCCTTATATAAGCAGTTAGCTTTTGCTAGCTGCTCTTTATTTGTACAAGGTACTCAATTGACTGGCGCACATATAATATCCTGAGTTCCTTTCTTTATAAAATAGTCGTTATAAAATGAGACTCGTCACGAGAGCACTTTACTAAGTGCTCTTTTTATATTCCAACTTAATACAAAATGAAAGTTTGATTAAGCTTATTTTTACTACCGCATAACATGTTTAATTCTGCTTATAATATAGTTGTAACTTAAAGTTACATATCATTTACTTGTAGGGCCTAATCTTCTTTTGTACAACAAGCAGTTAGCTAATTAAGCTGGCTGCTTTGTTGTGCAAAATGAAGTTTTTATACGATTTTAAACACATTTAAAAATAAATTCATATGATATTATTCCTCTCTTTTACAAAATGGATTTTGGTCAGAAGAGCACTTTTACAAAGTGCTCTTTTCCCATGGAATTAAAGCTCTACAAAATAGAGTTTTTGTTCAAATTAACGATCATACAATTGGACGGATTTACTAGTATTTTTACCAAAAAATTCATGATATGGTTAATTAGTCGAGTACGTCATTACTTGGCACTTCCCCTTAGAAGCCCCGCGGACAATCGGGGTTTCTTTTATCAATATATATTTGTCAAAATAGTTAGTTTAGTGTTAAAATATCATAGATTCTCCTTAGGGAGTTTTCATGTAATTAAACAAGAGTTTACAAGTTCTCGAATCTTCGCCCCTTGGAGCGCCCTTCAAGGGGCTGAACTAATTAAAATAACGATTTTGTTCACTTTTTTGATACATATATGAAACATTCACATGTTATCTTCAATATGTTCTATTCTTTTTGAAAAACCATGTGAGAATACCAAAACAAGAAGCCCTAAATCTAGGGCTTCTTGTTTTCAAATAAGGATTTTGTTAAAAACTACACATTTATTAAGAACATGCATAAAATATAATGTGGTATTCTTTTTCAATATTATTTTTTATCCGAGAGCGCCTTGAATGGCGCTCTTTAATTTCCAAATAACATTTTTAGATAATTACGAGAGCGGATTTTATTATGTTGTACAAGCACTACTTCACTTTATTAAATAGACTATATAGATATTTAAAAGAAGGGAGCTTTAAATTCATATGGCTGATTACTTTTATAAAGATGGTAAAAAATATTATAAAAACCAATCACATTCCAACAATCAAAAAAATAACTGTTTTATTGAAACTCATACGATAGCTGGTTCTGCAGAAAATGAAAATGGAAATATACCTGTGTCAGTTTTCCTTGAAACCACCGCTCCACAAACTGTATTTGAGGATTTTACAAACAATCATAACAAAACATTAATTCAGTTATTCGTTGTCGGTATGAGTGCACCCGTTCAAGTAACTATTCTAACAAGAAGATCTAGCGTACCAATTACTACTACATTACAACCTGTTCAAACAAAAATATTTCAAGTTGAAGATTTTCAAGGTCTTACTCTTACAAAGCAGGAAGGTTCTACTAGTGTAGTTAGTTTATTTGTTCAAAAAACATTTTGTATATGCTGTAACGATAATAACGATTCATGTGATGAATATTACCAAGAATGTAATTGATAGATTAAATCACCAGAAAAACCCTTTATATAAAGGGTTCTTTTCCTTTTACTCCCCTCATTTTCCCGTTTTTTATTAAAATAACGATTTTATTATGTTTCCTAACTTACAGTAATGTCCTTAAAAAACATTCATATATATTTATCAGATGCACTTTTAAATCCCAGAGTATCAAATACTTTTAAGAGTTGACTGACCAATAATATTCGAATTATCTTTAAAAACTTATTAAAAATAACTTAGATACAAAAAAGCTACGTTTTATATAGGATAAAAAATTATCTTACGTAAAGGAGCTTGATTATTTGTGAATTATCAAAATGATAACAACTCTAACATTCACAAACCTTGTTCTTGTCCATCTCCCACGGCTAACAGTTTAAATGTTGTTCAAACTACCCCATCAATAGTTTCTGTAAACTCTGCGATTCCACTAGATACTGTGGTAAATTCTAATGGCACGGCAATCTCATTCACACCACCAACAACTGTTTTACTTGAAGGTGGAAGAACCTATTTGGCAATCTATGAAGTGCAAGTTATCATTCAACCAGGAGGTAATTCGGCAGGTATCACTATGTATCTGAATAATAATCCAATCATTGGATCAGGTACTTCTCTAGGATATACAGCCGGATTCACTTCTGTATCAGCCCCCGCAATTTTCACTACACCTCCAGGTATAACAAGTACTCTTACTGTTAATGTAGGACCATATTCTAATACATTAAATACGTTGGGCTTAACTCTTGCTGTTGTAGCATTGACATAATAAAATGTAAAACTCTCTACAATGATTTTCTTTGTCCTTTAACTGTTTTTTGGGTTAGCCTCTAGGAACTCAACATAACTACATATAGAAAAAGAACATTATTTGGTTCGATAGTAATAGGTGACTCGACTAGCACAATTGCTGAGTCACCTATTTATCTATAACAAAATAAAGCTTTTATTTAATTTATTACTTGTTCTTTTTTATGCATTATTCTATTACAATTCATTTTCATGTTATAATTACCAACAGTACATATTTTAATAGGCACAACAAATCTCATAAATATAGGAGGACCTTAATGATCCTAACTCAAGAAAAGAACATAAAATTAATTATGCATTTTCTTACATTATTATCTTTTTTTATTCTTATTTTCTTTAGTGTCACAATTTTTTATATACCTTTGGTTTTCTATTTTGTATGTAAATCACAAAACATTCGGAAAAATATCCTTGAAGCTGTTTTTTACCAACTATTCATTTGGATAATTACAGTAATTTGGAATCTTTTCATAATAAGAATCTTAATGCTATTTTGGTCTAATTTAGACTTGGCTTCAAATAACACTTTAATTATTTTCGGGGTAGCTCCTTTATATCTAATACTGTTTCTCTTGTTAATTTTTGGACCTATAAAAGGAATTTTATATGTGCTACAAGAAAAAAACTTTCATTATCCTATTATTTCTAAATGGATTAACAAATAAAAATACGTGTAGAAGAATTCAGATTTTCACTGAATTCTTTTTTTATGGATCTTTCAAAATCTTTTACAACTTCCTTCATTCCTTCTTTTTAATAAACTTCAACTTTTATTACAATAACGCTTTTTTTAAATACAATCGTTTTTCTATAAACTTTGTAACCTTCATTTCCTTTCCTATGATTACAATTTCCTCCTAGCAACCAAGTATTGGCTATATCCCCCATATGAACACCTCAATTTTATTGGCATATACTTTGAAGGAAAAAACATTTCAATTAAACATATACCTACAAATTCAGTTGCTAATAATTTACCAAAAATTACTTAACATTTAATTTTTTAAAGGAGGTATTTATGAGATATAATCGAAAATCAAATTCGTGTGATAAATTTCAGCAACCCTGCTTTGTTTCTATATCCCCTTGTGATCAAAGTAATTGCTGTACACCTGTTTTTTTCTCGAATGCTCAACAACAAGAATTATTGCAAATAATAAATCAATTAAATCAAGCCATCCTTTCTTTTTTCACAGCACCAAATCCAACAACTATACAAATACTCCAATCAGCATTACAGGCATTAAATGATTTATTAATAGCAGTACAACCAAATACAACAAATAGAAATTTAGTTATAAGAACTATAAATCAATTAATTAATTCTTTACCTACCGCATCTCTCACTCAAATCTCAGCATTATTCCAATTTCTATTCCAAAGCTTGTCTTCACTTATAAGTTGTTCAAATATATCGGACCCCTTATTACAGCAAACATTCAACTTAATTTTACAAGGAATCTTAAATAGTTCGCTATTAAGTAACATCGGAACACCGGGGCCGACTGGAGCCACTGGACCTAGAGGATTTCCTGGACCTAGAGGCGCTCAGGGTTCTCAAGGTGTGCAAGGAATTCAGGGGCCGGAAGGACCAGAAGGACCGGAAGGACCTCAAGGTGTACAAGGGATTCAAGGACCACCAGGACCACCTGGGCCTACTGGTTCAGGGACCGGAATGGGAATTCCTGGACCACCGGGACCTACTGGGCCTCAGGGTATCCAAGGGATTCAAGGACCGGAAGGACCGGAAGGGCCCACTGGACCTCAGGGTGTACAAGGAATTCAAGGGCCGGAAGGACCACCAGGAGCCACTGGACTTCAGGGTGTGCCAGGAATTCAAGGGCCGGAAGGACCACCAGGAGCCACTGGACCTCAAGGTGTGCAAGGAATCCAAGGGCCGGAAGGACCACCGGGACCTACCGGAGATTGTGATTGTCCACCGGGACCTACTGGACCGACCGGACCTACTGGGCCAACCGGACCTGCATGTAATTTCCTAGTATATGCTACAAATGCAGGACTCATAGATGACCCTACAAATGATACAGTATCTGTAATTAACACCGGAACAAATATAGTAGTTGATACAATTACTGTAGGTAATGCACCACTTGAAGTAACGGTTTCACCAAATGGAGCTCGTGCCTATGTTACTAATATTTTTTCTGATACCGTTTCCGTTATTGATACTGCTTCGAATACTGTTATCGCTACCATTCCCGTTGGAACTGATCCAATCGGTGTAGCTGTTTCTCCAGATAACACAACTGTTTATGTTGGAAATCATGGTAATAATACTGTTTCTGTTATTAATGCAGCTACCAATGCAGTTATCGCTACCATTCCTGTCGGCCTCGCTCCACAAGGAATCACTGTTTCACCAAATGGGACCTTTGCATATGTTGCAAACGAATTAAGCAACACAATTTCTGTTATTAATACTGCTACCAATGCAGTTATCGCTACCATTCCTGTCGGTATTCGTCCTAGAATAATCGTCTTCACACTAGATGGTACTCGTGCTTATGTCACAAATCAAAACAGCAATACTGTTTCTGTTATTAACACCGCTACCAATGCAGTTATTAATACAATTAACGTAGGTATCGAACCTGTTGGTATAGATATTACACCGGGTGGAAATCTTATTTACGTTGTAAATAAAGTTAGTAATAATGTATCTGTAATAAATGTGGCGACAAATACTGTAATTGATACAATTTCTGTTGGTTTATCTCCTGATCAAGTAACCATCATACCTGATGGCACTCGAGCATATGTTACAAATCAAGCTAGTAATACTGTTTCCGTTATTGATATTGCTACGAATACTATTATCACTACTATCCCAGTAGGTGTCGCTCCAACCGGAATAGCTACTGGAACTATTTGTGAATAAAATAAAGAAATGAAAGCCACAGATAGTTTTTATTAACATTGATAGTATGTGATATTCTTTCTTTAACTACGTTCAAACAACCAGGATAAACCTCTATATTCTGTTAATATTCTTTTCTGTTTTGTCTTACAGAACCTGCCGAGCCGCTAGCTGTTGTTAGCTGCTCTCTTTCTATAAAATCCAAATCAAATACCAATCAATTTACTGAAATTGATTTTTTTGGAATTACATGATAATATTTACCTATAAAATTATTACCCTTATACAAAGAGCTATGAGCCTTTCCACTCATGGCTCTTTTTTTATTACGATTTTCACTTCACATCTACACGATCAACTTTACCGTTTATCCAAACCGCGACTTGCTCACCAAATCCACTCATTGGTGGATTGACTACTGTTACATTTCCGCCCTTCACTATTAAAAGTTTGTTGCTACCAACATCAATTTCTACTTTTTTCAAATGTCCATCTCCCTTTTACTACCGCATGTACTCGACAACATCAGTTTTAAAGCCACTTCCCAAATAAACCCTTACTGGAATTATTTCTTTTTTATCCCTCACTGCCTTACACAATTCTTCAGCTGTATTCCAATTGGAAAACTTGTCTACAACTCTTTGAAATCTCCGTGTATTCATTAACTCTTAGGATTTATTCTCATGTTTTACCGAGCATGCAGGAAGAAGGAGTAAAAAATTTTGGTGAAAATATCTTTGGATAGCTAACGTTTGCAGAATGTTTGCATTTTATATCAAAAAGCCAAACAAATCTTGTATTAACAAGGTTTATTCACTTTAACATATGTTATCATGTATAATACATATGTTAAGTAAATTCAGAATAACGAGGCAAATATTATGGACTTTGTTTATATTAATCAAAACGTATTAAATAATCTTCTATACATTCTATGTAGTATATTTGTTTTTTATTTCATATATGATAGCCGGCACTATTTAAAGAAATATAAAATACTACTGATTACCCTTTGTTCTAGTATTCCGCTTATTTTATGTATGCGATACCCTATCTATATGGATGAAAGTTGTATTCATGATTTAAGACAAATTCCGGTCATAATAGCTACGCTTTATGGTGGATTCCCTGTCGGTATCATATTGTTTACAATTTTATTAATTACAAGATTTATATTTTATGGATTTAATATGCTAACAGTCGTTGTTTACGGAATAATGTTCATCGTTACAGCACTCGCATCTTCAAAATTTAATACATATAATAGAAAGCTTAAAGTAGCTTTTTCCATGTTTTTAACCTTTTTCCTAGCAATATTTACAACTTTAATTGTATTAACTTTATCAGATTTTGAAGTGAATAATTTGTATATTATTTATTTCATGGTATTACCGACTACTTTAATGTTATTTATTGTTTATATAAATGAAGTTATAAAAGATGCTGTATTAATGCGCTCAAAATTAATTAAAATGGAAAAAATGGAGATTGTTAGCCAACTCGCTGCAAGTATATCGCACGAAGTAAGGAATCCCTTAACGGTTGTAAAAGGATTTACACAGCTTTTAAAAACACAAAATTTAACTCCTGAATCAAGAGACGAATATATTAAACATATACTTGAAGAGTTAAATCGTGCCCAAGAAATTATCGATGATTACTTAACGTTTGCCAAACCTGCTCCAGAAAAATTAGATCAAATTTCAGTAAAACAAGAGTTAAATCGAGTTATTAATATGATATTGCCATTGTGTAATATGAATACGATACATATTACACAGGATTTTTCTGAGGCAACCATTGTTGGTAATAAACAGCACTTTCAACAATGTTTTTTAAACTTAATAAAAAACAGTATTGAAGCAATGTCTAATGGTGGTACCTTAAATATTTCCTCATCTATCAATAATAGTAAAGTTGAAATACGAATTGAAGATAGCGGAGTTGGAATGTCACAGGAGCAAATACATCGATTCGGTGAACCGTATTTTAGTACAAAAACAAAAGGAACTGGTTTAGGTACGATGGTTGCTGTTAAGATTATTGAGACGATGCATGGAAGTTTAAAAATCCGAAGTATCGTTAGTAAAGGAACGACTTTAACGATTACGTTCCCGAAATATAGTGAGAATACGCATTTAAACAAATAAAAAAGGAGCATAGTTGCTCCTTTTTTATTTGTTTCGATACATAAGTATCTTCAATGTTTTTTTAGTTTACATTTGTGAAGACTAATTAAAAATTAGTATCCTCCGCCCCAGCAGCTGCATCCTACAATTATTAATAGAATGAATAACACAACTAGTAAAGCGAAACCTCCACCAAAACCACAAGAACCACCGTAACTCATATTTTCTCCTCCTTTTGGTTTGAAAACTAATAGGTAGTTGATCATTTTAACTGGTTCGTATTATACATTATGTATATATCCCTTTTTTGAGCATGTCTACATAAAAATAAGTAAAAGCACTCGTTTAAAGAGTGCTTTAAAATGGATACCAAAAGTTTTGAAATACGTTTAATTTTAAATATACCGCAACAATAAATATGAAAATACCGGCAAATAAAGCGATAAAATCTTCACGTTTCGCCTTACTTGTATAAAACCATGTACGTTTATCCTTCTTTCCAAATCCTCTTAAATCCATTGCATTTGAAACCGTATCTATTCTTTCTAGAGAATGAATGATTAGTGGCCAGAAAATTAAAACACGGTTCTTCATACGAACCCATAAACTTGCTTCTCCTTTTTCAAAAGCCACTCTTCTCGCTTCTTGCGCGTGTTTAATAATTTTATACTCAGACTGGATGTCAGGAATATAACGTAGTGCAATATTTATTGCATATGTAATCTTATAATGAATACCAAGTTTACTTAAGCTACTTACAAATTCGCTTGGATCTGTCGTGTAAATAAAAAGAAGTGTAAATGGTAATAACGTAAAATACTTTAATGAAAGTGTAGCTGCATAAAATAATGTTTCATATGTAATCGTTGCATATCCAACATGTAAAAACGCGGTATATGATTCAGTTAATTCAGATCCATGAGTTGGTGTAATAAATAAAATCATGACAGAGTTTAATAAACTAAATGTAAATATGACACTAAAAACAATTAAAATTTTACGAAATGGAATTTTAGCAATGCTGAGTCCGATATACCCAATAATAAATAATATTAGCAACACCCGAAAATCAAAAAACAAAAAAGTAAGCGTCATACAAAAAATAAATAAAAACAATTTCACTACCCCATCCATACGATGAAAATATGTACTATGCACCTTCCTCCCTCCTATTACTGTCTAAATAAAGCTCCATAAATTTTTCTGGACATGCAATCCCACTAAATTTAATAAGCTTGGTTAAAGAACTCTCTCTTAAGTTGGCTCTTTGTAACGTTTCTTGATCGCCTAATACATCAAACACTGTATTATCCGCAATAATTTTCCCTTCATGTAGAACTACTGCACGGTCTGTATATTCTAGCGCGAGATTCATATCGTGAGTGATAACAACAAATGAAATTCCCTTTTTAGCTAGGTTTTTAATAAACGACATAAATTGTTTATAATGATAATAATCTTGTCCCGCTGTCGGTTCATCTAATATGATAAGCTTAGGATTTGTTGTTAATACAGATGCGATTGTTAGTCTCTTTTTTTGCCCATAGCTTAGTGCTTGAATTGGCCAATTACGAAATGGATATAAGCCACAAATTTTTAAAATCCCTTCTACTTTATTCTTAATTTCTTCCTTAGAAAAATTATGTAATGTTAATGTAAATGAAACTTCTTCAAAAACAGTAGACTGTGTAATCATATGATTTGGATTTTGCATCACGTAAGATATGATTTCCCCACGTTTACGAATAGACCAAGAACTAATATCTTCACCTTTTAACACAATTTTCCCATTTTTCATTTTGTTTATACCTATAAGACTATGAGCTAATGTTGATTTCCCTGCTCCATTATGTCCTAACAGTGCCACAATTTCTCCTTCATATATTAAAAGGTTTACATTTTCTAATACTGTTTGTTTATTAGGGTATGAAAATGATAAATTCTCCACTTTAAGTAATTCCTTGTTTTTAGCATTCCTTTCTAATATGACTTGTTTCTCCATCCACTCTTTTATAACGTTGCTTACCTTTTCTTTTTGAAGGTTTTCCATTGGATATATTACGTCATTATTACGATCAAAATGTAATCTCTTTAATGCTTCGATGTAAATAGGCTCTCTTAAGCCAATACGTGGTAATATATTTGACGCTAAGATTTCTTTTGGTGTTCCCATCGCAATGACTTTACCTTCATCAATTAATATAACTTTGTCTAAATCCAGTTTTAAAATTTCTTCTATCCTATGTTCGATAATAACAATCGTTTTATTATACTGCTCATGTATATCTTTCATAAGTTCTATCGTATGTATGGCGCTTAGTGGATCTAAGTTCGCTAATGGTTCATCGAACAATAATATATCCGCATTTGTTGTTAATAAACCAGCAAGAGAAACTGTTTGCTTTTGACCTCCTGATAATTCATGTGGACTTTGTTTATGAAACGTATGCATCTTCACCTTTCTTAATGAGTCCGAAACAATCTTTTTCATGTTATCTTGCTTTACACATTCATTTTCTAAATAAAAAGCTACATCTTCTTCTACTGTCAGACCAATAAATTGAGCATCTTGATCTTGTAAAATTGTTCCTACCTGTTTACTTTGTTCAAAAATACTTCCTTCCCTTGGGTCTTTACCGGCAATTAAAACGTTACCTGTGCTATTCCCTTCGTAAGAAAATGGGATTAGCCCATTTATACAATGAGCTAATGTCGACTTTCCTGAACCACTTCGTCCAGCAATTAGCACTTTTTCCCCAGGGTATATATGAAAGGTAATATCACTTAAAGTAGGCTGCGCAGCATGCCCATATTGAAAGGTGAATTGTTCAAACGAAATAATTGGTTGCATGTTAACATCCCTACTTTTCAATTTTTAAATGTGTATGTTTCTTATTGGATTTCGCCAAACCAATTGTAAGTGGCAATCCAAGTACTAAGAAAACGATGACATCGGAAATTGTTGCTCCTAATACTTGTATAACAATTTTGTCAAATGGTTCTCCCATCACAATAATATCGAATGCCCCAGCAAATATAATAGCAATGACAATACCAACTAGCCCAGTAATTGCTAAATAAGAAATATCCCCCTTGTTAAACGACCCGTTTTTCACACTAAAACCAACTCTTTTTTGAATAAGCCCCATTGAAAAACCAATAATTCCTGAACTAATAACCCGCAACTTATACTACCTTACAATATGTCCACCTGAGCAAACCTAGTAAAACATTGAGTTTCTCTAAGGTATTGAATTGGACACTTCCGTGAATGAAACATGGTTAAAATTAAGTAATGTACTTTATTTTTGTTACAAAATCTTCCTGTTTGAGTTGGACAGTTCTTTATAAAATTGATAGTTCCACATCACAATCAAGCTAAGAAAAGAAAATGACCCAAAACGAAAAAATCGAGCTAAATTCTCACATTTAACTGTTAAATAATAAAATTGTCGCTTTGTGGATATTTCAAAATACTAGCTTGATGATGATCAGCTCTAACCAGATCACCATTAATATAAGAGAAACTTGTATCCCAAAATAAAAAGTAAATTTTGTATGTTAAGCACCCCTTCTATATCCTTTTAAATGCCAGAAAAAAAGACAAGCAATATTTCACCTGCCTTTCTCTCACTTGAACCATCTTAATTTTAATAATATGTATTGGACTCTTATCTCTAATATCATTGTATAAAACTGATCGTCTCTGTTAGAGCGTTTCACAGTCCATGCTGCGATTAACAAGAAAATAATTCAAAACAAGAGAACATACTCTACTCTATAGATTGACTACGAATTCGCCGATTTATGGTAAACCAAGTGACTGTAAACAATATCATTAATAATATTATAATGATATATAATCCAGTTTGAGGTATCATGGTACCAATCATTATACCCATTAATCCTCCCATAGCTCCTGCAACAATGCCATTTAATATGAGGATCATATCTTGAAATGGAAAACTGATAATACCACTAATAAAAACACCCATCAGAAGTCCTAAAACATAGACCGTACTTAGGTTGTGGCTCATAATAGATCCAAAAACTATACAAACTGTCATTGTAGAAATCATCCCTAAGGTCATGGGAAGTGAATGAACGATTATACTAGATTGTTCATTGAATTTGTACAGACGATTTCGTTGCTTCCAAAGTGTATAAATAATATGACAAATGAGAAGCACACAAATAAATAAGATAGCAACAGCAAAGGGCCACGATATACCCATAGTGTTTATATGGTTCATTTCATGTCTCAATTACATTTCCCCCTCTCTCTTGGTATTTTGGGCAATATCTTGTGTTACTTAGGGGTCCTGTCTCTCCTATTAAATATATCTGTAAAACATTTGTGAGAATTGCTTTACAATTGCAATCGTTATTGTGTCCGCCATTTGTAAAGCTTCTACTTCAATTTTATCAAATACAGTAATACTAGATTTAAAATCACCTTGGAGCATAAGTACTGCCTCCAATTTAGTGAGTGCTAGATGTTCGAAAAACATTTTTTGAAATTCTTCTCTTGAAATAAAAGGATTTATTCTATTTAGAAATTGGGAAACTTCTGCTCCATTTACATACCATTTTCTCTCAGCAGCCGTTGCAGCCTCTTGATTACCAGCTTTTGCAGCTTTAACAAGCTCCGCAGCAATTACTAGGTGATCCCTTATTAAGTTGTTGTACATTGTTGCTATTTCACTTCCATAATAAGGTTTTAATAAATCCCCCATATCTACAGCATTGCGAAGTAGACGAGCGGTAACAACGTCTATATCTGGTAAACCAAAAGCTATGCTGATGATCGTCATCCTAGTCCAATAGACATGTTGTTCCCAAACTGAGCGCATAGAATTACTTAAATTAACTTTCTGTTGGGTATAAACAAGATTTCCTCCTCCATGACATTGATGATTATGATCACACCTACAACTTTCTCCACACCGACAATAGGGATTTAAACAAGCTGGATTGGAACAATTACGTTGATAATTAGGATAACCATTGAAATATCCTTGTTCATTTTGCCACATCTTTCAGCCCCCCTAAAAACTTTAATTCCCATAAAAAATACGCTCCCTTATAGGTATTTTGTAGTGTATTTATATTTACAATTTAGTAGTTTTGAGAGCTCATTATTTTTAACAAAAATTTCACTTTATTAGATAGTAGGGTATTTTCAGTATGTATAAAAATAGTTTACAAAATGCTCTTTTGAGCATTTAAGTAATAGATTTGTTTTCTTACTATTAATATTTTTAACCATAAAATTAACTCCTATGTTTAAAAGTATTAAATTTTGACAATAAATACTTATAGGTTTTATTTTAGGAGGTAAATTAAATGTCAATAATTTGTGCTAATGTGAAAATTTCAGGAACTAGACCACTCTTGTTTAATCGCTTTACCGAAGAGGCTATTCCCATAACCAAACAAGAAAAGTGGGGAGTTCCAGGAAATAATCCACAAGAATGGAAAAAAACTTTTCAAGCAACACCACAAGGACAACTTTATTTGGATCCCATTTATATTTTCTCTTGTTTACGCGCAGGAGGAAAATTTATATCCAAAGGAAGAGGAACTTTAGAACCAGACGTATCTTCAACTCTCCAAGTATTAAATAATAAAATATTAATTAACAGGTTTCTTCCACCTATTAGCGAAATAACAAGGGATGATAAAAGAGATGTGTATATTGATGTACGCCCTGTTTCAAGAAGAGGAGTTAAAAATATACGTTATCGTCTGGCTATTTCATCCGGTTGGAAAACAGAGTTCAGTATAATATGGGAGGGAACCTTAATTAGCCGAGAACAAATGAAAGCTATTTGCCAAGATGCTGGTGCGTATGCTGGTTTAGGAGACGCAAGAAAAGTTGGATTTGGTCGATTCCATGTCACTGACTTTAACATCATTCAGGAAAAAGCACATGCCTAAAAAAAGAACACCTTATGAAACTTGGAGGAAAAACATAAGACCAATTATATGGAAGAGAGATAATAAACAATGTATACGTTGCAAAAAGACAGTTTTATTAAGCGAATGTCATATAGACCATATAATTAGTGGGCTGCATGGGGACAATAGACTTCAAAATTTACGTACACTTTGCAGACGTTGTCACGTTCTACGTTCAGATCGCCTTCATCGCGGTATGATTGCAAAAGCTTTAAAAGATGGAGTTATAACAGCAGATTGGCGTCAATATGTTTGGGAAGAAGAATCACTATTGAAAAGATAAACAGAATACTTTTATATTCCCTAATGAAATAGTAATAATTTAGGAATTTAAATATAGTTTAATTAACATAGTTTATTTTATTATGCCAAACTAGATATATGGTACGATTTGATACGGATATAAATTAAATTAATTTATTCTAATAAAAATTCAAATAAAACCACTAAAAATTTTATATTACAAGAATATTCAATGAAAATTATGATTTTGTCGAAACAGTTAAAGCTGTTCAATAGGAGATGACCTCCCTATTGCTGAAGAGATAGGTCGTTTTAATTAGGTTAGGCTTGGTATGGTACATCCCGGCTGCGTTCGGTTCGGTGGCGTTTGGTATAGTACGGCTTGATACGGTAATTTAATAATTTTATAAGCCATTTTTAGTAAAATTCACTATTGAATACAATTAGATTCTCTTATTAACTAAAAATAATAGACCATAGTACCATTTATTATTAGTTTTATTTCTCATATAGACTAATCTATTAAATATACAAAAATACTTATAAGTTATATTTTTCGTTTTTTAAGCACTATAGTGTTCTTACATTCATTTGTACACTTCTCTAATCTGATAGAGAGGTGATACACTTGTCTGATTTCTTAAAATTGGTTGGAGAAAACATCCGCTTTTTACGAAAAAAAAGAGGATTGACACAAGAAGAATTGGCTGAACAAATCAATCTGCAACAAGCTTACATTGGTGGTGTTGAACGTGGAGAAAGGAATATTTCCATGCTTACTCTGCAAAAAATTGCTGTTGGCCTAGAGGTTTCACCTGATGAAGTGTTAAATTTTAGTAATGTTAATTTAATCGATAATCCTCAAAGAGAGGAATCTCTTAGTATTATTACTTCTCTACTGCATCAAAAAAATGTTAATGAATTGCAATTTATCCTAAAGTTTCTTTATAATTTCTCTGAATTCGTTGAAAGTAACAGCAATAAGTAGTGATTGCAACATATTTTCGGATACATATTCTAAATATTTACTTACAATACTACCATTATAAAAAAACGTTATCTTGGTTAATCTATCATGTTTAAAGAGATAACGTTTTTTATTTTTCAACTTAAGATATTCTTATCTAATAAAATAATTTCCTTCTAGTAAATCTTATAGAAATAGGATTTGTTAAATAGTTAAAAAACCTTATTGTTTTATTTTCGATTTCAAGAAAAAGATCTCAACCTCCGATATCTTTTCAACTTTAAGGAACCAAAGGAATTAATCGTTTTATTCGAAATGTTTAACATAATCTAATAACGTTTGGTATTGCTTATCAAGGGCATACTCATCTGTTCCAATTGGAGCTTTAAAAAAAAGGGAAAGATGTTCCATTATTCCTACCTTCCCTTCTCTAAGTGCATGCTCCATAAAACGGGACAGATCAATTATTAGAGGGGCAGCTAAAATCGAATCAATACCTAACCAATTAATTTTCATTGTCATTCGTTCTCCTAACCAGCCTTCAAAGTCAATGGTATCCCAGGCTTCTTTCCTATCTCCTCGGACAGGAAAGTAATCAATTCTTACTTTATGATCAAAATGACTGTACCCTAATATTTGTTCTAGCCCAATGGATTTCGAATCAATTTTTGTTGAAGAATGTGTTGGGTGTTCCAAAACTGCACCATCTTGATTCCCTAAGATGTTCGTACTATACCACCCGACAATATTCAATCCACGTTGTTTGAACATTTTTCCTAAAACGTGTTTATATAAAGTCTGACCTGTTCTTCCATCTTTTCCTGCCGTCGGAACAGCCTGCAGTTCTGCTAATTCCTGTAATGCTGGTATCTCAGTCGTCACACTCGGCGTAAAATTTACATAGGCACATTTTGATTTCATTGCCGCATATGCATACAGCATACCTGGTCGAATATCAGGTGAATTTTCCCTTAACCCAGTCTCAAATGCTTTTAATGACTGATATAAATAATGACTTTTTGTCTTTTCTTCTGTTGAAGCCGTATTTACCACAACAATTCTTTCAAGATTATATTTTTTTCTAAATTCTTTAATGTCTGCCTGAATTTGATTCACTGCGCTCATTAAGTTCTCAGGCTCTCCTGTCAGACTATAGACCCCTTTAACAAAATCATTTACATTAGCCAGTGGTGCTTGCCAAATAGGAACATCATTGAGTTGCATTTCAAATTTCTTCAAAATAGATTCCTGAATGATACCATATTTTTTTACTACTTCTATCAATGAATCCTTTTGTATATCCCATCCACCAAAAGCAATCTGATCGAGTGGAGTTAGCTGTA
>WPCI01187959.1_pt1 | contig 70541 bp, 74 predicted proteins | sample 5399871 | NCBI WGS metagenome assembly WPCI01 (sample SAMN12869469, study PRJNA574797) | sludge metagenome | isolation source: wastewater treatment of pH7 | place: China:Beijing | collected 2019-05-20 | reverse complement strand
AAACCGCGGCGGCGTCGCCAAGTTGCACGGCCAATGCGTGCCGCTGCACGCCCCGCCGCACTTCGGCGGCGCGCCGGTGGTCGGCGTGGACTACATCCCAGAAGTAGGCATGCGCCAGATCATGCCCTACGGGTGCGCCTGGCGCGACATGAGCGACGTGGAAGTCGCCGAGGCCGATGCGCTGCTGCGTGGTATCGTGCAACCCACCTGATCTGGGGAAGAATCCGTGGAAGAATCCACTGATCTCAGGTGGCGTCCAGGTGGTATCGCACCAGTGAAGGTGAAGCATGGTGGCATTCAGGTGGCCCTGCCAAGTGGGTTCGAGTCCCATCAGCCACCCCACTCCACTCTCTTTGAACATTCCCGCCCCAAGTTCGCGCACCACGCACCACCCCGGCGCAGATGGCCCGCCACGAGTCTGCGCTAACCCCATGAATTATCGAAAAACCCCTCTTGGCACAGCCATTGCTATTTACCTGTTGAGCGCTTCTTTCATGCAGTTGTGCTCAAGCAGTCTCCTCCGAAATTTCATCGGCCCTTCGGGGCCGTTTTTTTAAGGCCAGAAGGGGGTTTGAATTAATGCGTGAGATTTATAAAGAATGAGCAAAAAAAAGAGCCCCTCACAGAAAGCGCTCAAGGTCATGCTGCTCAAGGATGCCACGCATCGTCTTGAGTGGGTGACGCAGTCCCTGCAGGACGCCGACTGCGAGGTTGTGCCTTTTTCCGGTTCCCTGCTGGAAATGGAAAACGCCATCCTCCGCGAGGCGCCAGACGTCATCATGATCGATACCGAATCGCCCAGCCGCGACACGCTGGAGCACGTCTGTTTATATAGCCAGGTTTGTCCTCGTCCGGTGGTCATGTTTACTGATGACGATGACACTGAAAAACTTCGACAGGCATTGCGGGCGGGCGTAGCCGCCTATGTGGTGGCGGGGCTTTCCACCGAACGTGTGCGCCCCATTCTGGAGGCGGCCATCACGCGCCATGAAATCCAGACCGAAATGGCCCAGGAACTCTCCCGGGCAAAAGCCTCGCTGGCGGATCAAAAACTTATCGATCAGGCCAAACGCCATCTCATCCGGCAGGGACTCAGCGAGGAAAAAGCCTATCAAGCGATGCGCAAACTGGCGATGGACTCGGGGACACCGCTGGCCGATGCCGCCCGCAAGGTCATGCGGCTTAAACACCTTCCGGATATAGACAGCGCATGACCTGGATGCAGCCCGCCATCCGCGAACGCCGGGCCATGCTGGCGGCAAGGCTGGGTTCGCATCTGGCGCGCATCGCCCAGTCACTCGAGAAACATATCGACGATCCGGACAAGCTGGATGCCATCCTGCTGGAAGCGCTGCCAAGCCTTGCCCCCGCCAGTCTGGTCTATGTGATCGACCGCGATGGACAACAGCGTTCATCCAACGTTTCACCCACGGGACGCGACATCAGCAAGCGTTGGCAGGATCTGTCTGGCCGCCCTTATCTGGTGGCAGCATCCGCCGCCCGGATGCTGCTGTCTCCGGTTTATGTCTCGCGCGTCTCGGAACTGCCCTGCATCACCGCCATCCATTGCATCCAGCACGGGCCGCATACCCTGGCGTATCTGGCTGCAGATTTCATTCTGGGCGATCTGCCCCTGGCTGGCGAAGCCGCCGTTCAGCCTCGCACATGGCTTCAGATCAAGGGCGATCCCGCCATCCGGCAGGGTTTGTTCAGCCAATGTCGGGTCGAATCGGCCATGGATCGCAGCATGGATGACGTCATCGCGATCATCGATGAACTCATGCGCGACCGCGGCATCTTCCACGCCAAGCTGCATTTCTCCAGCAGCCGCGCCACCCTGTGGCTGGCCAGTGATCCCATGCGTTACCGGGTGCACGTGCTGGATGAAATTCTTTCGCCTGAAGTATGTCTCGCCTATCCCACCGCGCCCTACACCCCCGAGGCGTGTGTCGCACCCGACCGCATTCGTCCGGTACTGCTCAAGCTGAAGGAGCTGCGCGACGTGGATGAAAACATTTATCTGCGCGCCGGCTCGCTCAATGTGGTGAACGGGCTGGTCGGGCTCAACTTCTCATGCGACGGCTCGCATTACCTGCCGGTGGAAGAATTCCTCACGCACGACGCAAGATTCTGGTTTTAGCCTTTCCAAATAGCCATCATTTCCTACAATTGACTGAAAACAGGGACAGGAAGGTGGCAGAAAAATGGTACTGCTGGGCGCACTTGTCATTTTCATGGCTGCCATCGCATTCTGGTGGTATCACGCAGCCAGGGAAAAAAGGCGTAAAGCAGCGCAACTGGCAGAACGCTACCAGCGCAATCCCTACCACTGCGTGGAGATACACGGCGGACGCGACGCATGCGAAGCAGCCCGAAAACTCGGAAAAACCCGCTTTCTGTCACGCGAAGCCCCTGTGCTGCCCCTTCAAGGCTGCAACGCCCCCCATTGCACTTGCAGCTATGCGCATTTTGATGACCGCCGTGAACATGACCGCCGCAATCCTTATGGAGAATGGGCAAGCATTCCACCGGCCCTAACCGGCGAACGCCGCTCCAGAACAGAGCGGCGAAAATCGTCCGAGAACATGTTCAGACCGTCGATAGCACGTTGATATATAGGCTGCCAACCGGCGTGCAACACGCGCTATCAAAATTCTCGTTCGTCCAGTTGCGTATAATCCGAAAGCTATAATTCGAGTGAAGCTCAATAAAAAAAGATGACAATTATGTTTCTACGAAGGTCTGAACAAAAAAAATCTCCGGCATCCAGGTGGCAAGTGTATTCAGGCATCATTTGGGTGGTGGCGTTGACAGGTTGTGCCTCAACCCCTTCCAGCGAACGCGATCAGGGCGATCCCCATGAAGGATTCAACCGTTCGATGTATGCGTTCAATGAAGATCTCGACCGTGCGGTATTGAAGCCCGTTGCGACGGCTTATACCGATGTGCTGCCCCAACCCATCCGCACGGGGGTCAGCAATTTCTACGACAACCTCACCTATCTGGACACCACGCTCAACAGCTTCCTGCAGGGCAAGGTCGTGCAGGGGACATCCGACTTGGGCCGATTCATTGTCAACACCACATTAGGCATCGCCGGCATTTTTGACGTGGCCAGCTACATGGGGCTGGAACAGCACGATGAGGATTTCGGCCAGACACTGGCGGTCTGGGGCGTCAGGGAAGACCAATACCTCATGTATCCCGTATTGGGACCGAACTCGGTGCGCGACACGGGCGGCTTGTTGGTCACCATGCTGACCAACCCGGTGTTTTACGCGGCAGCGCCGGTGGCCGTGCCGTTGGGCATATTGCAGGGCGTGGATCAGCGCGCAAGGAAGGAAGGCTTTGTGCGCTTCCGTGACGAAGCCGCGCTCGACCCGTACCTGTTCACGCGCGATTCCTACTTGCAGCACCGTGAATTTGAAATCCTTGATGGCAGTGTGCCGCGCCGGTCCATTTATGACGAGCTAATTGAGCCGACACCCGGGCCAGGCAACCCGGCGCAGTAAGAGCCAATTCCTGCTGAAATAGGCTCTAAAGCACGAGCAAGGTGCATTTAGCGATCAGGTCGCACTGTTAGCGCCCAGCAGCACAAGCAGTTCCCCCTCTTCCCAAACACAAGATCGCGCCAAAACCCGCTCCCCATGCGGGTTTTTGCTTTCTGGCACAGGCGTTGCTATTGATTGGTTGCAGGCTGCAATGGCGTAGCCTCGGTTTTCCTTAACTTGTTTTTTGTTGGACAACGGCGTCTTGACCCTGCAGGGTCGGACGCTTTTTTTATTTGGAGCTCGATGAAATGGCAGACCATGATGAACACAAAGTCCTTGTACCCGAAAATCCACGCAGGGATTTTCTTAAAAAGGCAGCCGGCGTTTCCGCCGCGGCCGCGCTCATGAACCTGGTGCCGGCGGGCGTGCGCAGCGCGGCCTGGGCGGCCGGCTCGGATGCGCCCGAACTGAAGGACGTCAAGATCGGCTTCATTCCGCTCACCGATTGCGCCTCGGTTGTCATCGCGGCGGTCAAGGAATTCGACAAGAAATACGGCATCACCATCACGCCATCGAAAGAAGCTTCCTGGGCCGCTGTGCGGGATAAACTGGTCAACGGCGAACTGCATGCCGCGCATGTGCTGTACGGCCTGATTTATGGCGTGCAGCTGGGCATCGGCGGCCCCAAGAAAGACATGGCGGTGCTTGCGACGCTCAACAACAACGGCCAGGCCATCACGCTATCCAATCAGTTGAAAGCCAAAGGCGTGACCGACGGCGCATCGCTGGCCAAGCTGGTCGCCGCCGAGCCCAAGGAATACACCTTCGCCCAGACCTTCCCCACCGGCACCCATGCCATGTGGCTGTATTACTGGCTGGCGGCCAACGGCATCAACCCCTTCACCCAGGCCAAGGTCATCACCGTGCCGCCGCCGCAGATGGTCGCCAACATGCGCGTGGACAATATGGACGGCTTCTGCGTGGGCGAGCCGTGGAACGCACGCGCGATCCGCGACAACATCGGCTTTACCGCCGTCACCTCGCAGGACATCTGGCAAGACCATCCGGAGAAAGTGCTGGGCACCACCGCTGAATTTGTTGCGCAGTATCCCAACACGGCTCGCGCCATGGTCGCCGCCATCCTCGATGCCTCCAAGTACATCGACACCATGAGCAACCGTTCGGAAGTGGCGAAAATCATTGCCGACAAGTCCTACGTCAACACCGACTTCGACTCCATCGAGGACCGCATGCTGGGCCAGTACAACAACGGTATCGGCAAGAAGTGGCAGGACGCGAACTACATGAAGTTCTACAACGACGGCAAGGTCGGCTTCCCTTACCTGTCCGACGGCATGTGGTTCCTCACCCAGCACAAGCGCTGGGGTCTGTTGAAGGAGCATCCGGACTATCTGGCCGTGGCCAAGAAGGTCAACCGCATCGACGTGTACAAGGATGCGGCTGCCATGACCAAGACCCCGCTGCCCAAGTCCGACATGCGCACGTCCAAGCTGATTGATGGCGTGGTGTGGGACGGCAAGAATCCAGCCAAGTATGCGGATAGCTTCAAGATAAAGGTGTAAGCAGACCTGGATGGGCCGGATGATTTCGGCCCATCCAATATCACTCAGCAGCAAAGGACATAACCATGAGCGCAACCGTCACTCCACTACGAGTCAACGAAATGCCCGAAACGCATGAATCCCCCGTCGTGGAAGTCAAACCCGCTGTTCAAGCATCAACAGCCGCACCCGAAAACGCCCCCGCGCAAAACCGCATTCGCGAATTTATTGGCGCCGTCTTTCGCGCCATCCTGCCCCCGGCGCTGGGCCTGTTCCTGTTCATCGGCCTGTGGGCGCTGATCGCGCAGGACGGCCGCATCCCCGGCCCCGCCTCCACCTGGGCTTCCGCCGTCGAGCTGTTTGCCGACCCGTTCTACAACAACGGCCCCAATGACATGGGCATTGGCTGGAACATCCTCAACTCGCTGCAACGCGTCGGCATCGGCTTCGGCATGGCCGCGCTGATTGGAATACCACTCGGCTTCATCATCGGCCGCTTCAAGTTCTTCGCCGACATGATCGCGCCCATCATCAGCCTGCTGCGCCCCGTGTCGCCGCTGGCCTGGCTGCCTATCGGCCTGCTGGTTTTCAAGGCCGCCGACCCGGCTTCCATCTGGGTAATTTTCATCTCCAGCATCTGGCCGATGATCCTGAGCACCGCCGCCGGCGTGCGCCAGGTGCCGCAGGATTACCTCAACGTGGCGCGCGTGCTGGCGCTACCCGAAATCAAGGTCGTCACCAAGATACTGTTTCCCGCCGTACTGCCGCACATCCTGACGGGTGTGCGCCTGGCAATCGGCGTGGCCTGGCTGGTCATCGTCGCGGCGGAAATGCTCACCGGCGGCATCGGCATTGGCTTCTGGGTATGGGACGAATGGAACAACCTCAACGTCGAACACATCATCATCGCCATCTTCGTCGTCGGCATCGTCGGGCTGATTCTGGAACAGGCGCTGGTTTTCCTGGCAAGACGTTTCAGTTACGGCGAAACACATTAAGGAGCATGACATGGAAAAATACGTCGAACTCGATCGCATCAACGTGATCTTCCCCACCAACAAGGGACCCTTCCAGGCGCTGAAGGACATCTCGCTCAGCATCTCGCAGGGCGAATTCATCACCCTCATCGGCCACTCCGGCTGCGGCAAGTCCACGCTGCTGAACGTGGTGGCGGGCCTCAACATGCCCAGCACCGGCGCGGCCCTGTGCGCCGGGCGCGAAATCCCCGGCCCCGGCCCCGACCGTGGCGTGGTGTTCCAGAACCACTCGCTGCTGCCCTGGCTTACCTGCTTCGAAAACGTCTACCTCGCCGTCGAGCGCGTGTACGGCACCAAGGAAGGCAAGCCCAAGCTCAAGAAGCGCACCGAGGACGCCATCGCCCTCGTCGGGCTTTCCCACGCCGCGCACAAGCGCCCGCAGGAAATTTCCGGCGGCATGAAACAGCGCGTCGGCATCGCCCGCGCGCTGGCGATGAATCCCAAAGTGCTGCTGATGGACGAGCCCTTCGGCGCGCTGGACGCGCTGACCCGCGCCCACCTGCAGGACGAGCTGATGAAGATCGTCGCCGAAACCAAGAGCACCGTGGTCATGGTCACGCACGATGTCGATGAAGCCGTGCTGCTGTCCGACCGCATCGTCATGATGACCAACGGCCCGTCGGCCACCATCGGCGAAATCCTCACCGTCGACCTGCCGCGTCCGCGCAACCGCCTGCAACTCGCCGAAAACCCGCACTACCATCACCTGCGCGGCCAGGTGCTGGAGTTCCTGTATCAGCGTCAGATGCGACCGGCTGCCGCTTAATCATTTGGCGCAACATGCAAGCACATGGTGCATCCATGCGCTTGCATTGTGCATATCATTGCGTGCTTTTTGTGCGCTGCCCACTTATTGCCCATTACAGATCAACAAGTTAGCGATCTGGCACAGTCCCTGCTCATTCCTCCGCCCAAGAAACCTTTTTTTGTTCAATCACGCCCTTTTACAGGGCCGTCCGGAGGGAAAGCATGAACCCAGGATTTTGGAAATCGGGCCACACGCCCACGTTGTTGTCGGCCTTCTTGTATTTCGACATCGCCTTCATGATCTGGGTGATCCTGGGGCCATTAGGCGTGCAGATCGCGGCCAGCCTCGCGCTCACCCCCGCGCAGAAAGGCCTGATGGTCGCCACGCCGGTGCTCGCGGGCGGGGTGCTGCGCGTGGTGATGGGCGTGCTGGTGGACCATTTAAAACCCAAGAAGGCCGGCTGGATCGGCCAGATCATCGTGATCAGTGCCATGCTCTGGGCCTGGCTGCACGGCATCAGCGATTTCCGCGAAGCCCTGATGCTGGGCGTGCTGCTCGGCTTCGCCGGCGCGGCTTTCGCGGTGGCGCTGCCGCTGGCTTCGCGCTGGTATCCGCCGCAGCATCAGGGCACGGCCCTGGGCATCGCCGGCGCCGGCAACTCCGGCACCGTGCTGGCCGCGCTGTTCGCGCCCGGCCTGGCCGTGGCCTACGGCTGGACCAACGTTTTCGGCCTGGCGCTGATTCCACTCGGCCTCGCTTTCCTGGTGTATTCCTTCTTCGCCAAGGACGCGCCGGACTGCCCGCCGCCCAAATCGCTGCACCAGTATCTCAATGTGCTGAAGGACAAGGATGCCTGGTGGTTCATGTTCTTCTATTTCTGCACCTTCGGCGGCTTCGTCGGCCTGGCCTCCAGCCTGACCATCTACTTCAATGATCAGTATGGCATGACGCCGGTACACGCCGGCTACTTCACCGCCGCCTGCGTGTTCGCGGGCTCGCTGGTGCGCCCCATCGGTGGCGCGCTGGCCGACCGCATCGGCGGCATCCGGACATTGCTCACCATGTATATGCTGGCCGGCCTATTCCTCATTCTTGTCAGTTTTGGCTCGGACAGCGCCTGGGGTGCTTTGGCGCTATTCATCCTTGCCATGGGCAGTCTTGGCGTGGGCAACGGCGCGGTGTTCCAGCTCGTGCCGCAACGCTTTCGCAAGGAAATCGGCGTGATGACCGGACTCGTCGGCATGGCGGGCGGCATCGGCGGTTTCTATCTCGCCGCCAGCCTGGGTTACATCAAGGGTGCGACCGGCAGCTACCAGCTGGGCTTGCTGATTTTCGCCGGCCTGTGCTTCGTCGCCCTGGCGGGCCTTACTTCGGTGAAGACACGCTGGCGCACGACCTGGGGCGCGGCGCATGTGGCGGGCGCGAAGGTTTAAGCAGGATTCAGGGATCGGGATTCAGGGATCAGGGTATGTGCTTCGTGCATAATAAAAAGCGCGGCCTTCGGCCGCACCACCCCTGACCCCTATGTCCCTGCAAATCACCTTCGGCCACGCCACAGAAACCGGCAAACGCGAACGCAATGAAGACCGCGCCGCGTTCGCGCAGCCGGACACGGCCGACGCGCACCGCAAGGGGCTGATCGCCGCGCTCGCGGATGGCGTGGGCGGCGGCGAGAACGGCGGCGAGGCGGCACAGACCGTGGTGCGCGGGCTGATCCAGGATTACTACGCCACGCCCGACACATGGGAACCCGGCCATGCCGTGCAGCGCATTCTGGTCGCGTTGAACCGCTGGCTTTACGGACAAAGCGTGTCGCGCCACCTGCCGGGCGGCTACGCTTCCACGCTGACCGCCCTGGTGTTCCGCGGCCAGCGCTACTGCCTGGCGCACGCGGGCGATTCCCGCGCTTACCTCTTGCGCGGCGGCGAGTTGTTGCAACTCACCACGGATCATGTCTGGTCGCAACCGGGCATGGAACACGTGCTGCGGCGCGGCATGGGGCTGGACGAACACATCGTACCGGACGTTTCGGGCGGCAAACTTCAGGACGGCGATCTGTTCATCCTGATGTCGGACGGCGTGTGGGAGCCGCTGGGTCAATCGGAACTGCACCGCATCGTCTCGCTCTACCGCGATCCGGAAATCCTCGTGCGCGAACTGGTGCAAGCCGCGCTGCGCGCGGGCGGACAGGACAACGCCACCGCGCTTGCCGCCCGCATCGACAAGGTGCCCGAGGAAAACCTGACCGATGAGCTGGCCGAATCGCAAGCGCTGCCGCTGCCGGAAAGACTCAAACCCGGCCAGCGTCTGGATGAATTTGAAATAGAGGAAATCCTGCACGATTCGCGCGAGACCCTGCTCTACCTCGGCCGGCAGATCGCCACCGGGCGGCGCTATGTGCTGAAAACACTCAAGCCCGTCATGGAAGGCGACGGCCGCGCCAAGGCCAGGCTGCTGTCCGAGGAATGGCTGGGCAAGCGCCTGCAATCGCCCTATTTTCCGCAGATCATCCCCCTGACCGCGCGCAATTATCTTTATTACGCGCAGGAATGGCACGAAGGCCGCACGCTTGCCCTGGCACTGGAAACCGGGGAGCATTTCTCCATCACGGAAACGGTCACGCTGGGCATTCGCCTGATGAAGGGCCTGTCCGCGCTGCACCGCCTGGACATCCTGCACCGCGACATCAAGCCGGACAACCTGCATCTGTCCACCGACAGCAAGCTGCGCATTCTCGACCTGGGCGTGGCCGCCTGCCCCGTGCTGGATATCGCCGCGCCCGAGGAAATCCCCGGCACGCCCAGTTACATGGCGCCGGAACTGTTGTCGGGCGGCGAGTCCAACTGGCGCACCGATTTATACGCGGCGGGCGTCACGCTCTACCACTTGCTCACGCGCAAATATCCCTACGGTGAAATCGAACCTTTCCAGCATCCCAAATTCGGAGAGCCCGCTCCTCCCGGCCGCTACCGCACCGACATTCCCGCATGGCTGGAGAACGTGCTGCTCAAGGCGGTAGCGCGAGACCCGGCGCAGCGTTTTGAAACCGCCGAGGAATTCCGTCTCGCGCTGGAACGCGGCGACGCCTCCGGCGTCAACGCGCCGCGCCGCAGTCCGCTTGCGGAACGCAATCCCGTTGCGCTCTGGCAGGGCATTGCGCTGGCCTCGCTGCTGGTCAATTTGCTGCTGGTGTTTCTGCTGCTGGCGAGTTGAATAGCCTCTGATTTATTCGTCATGCTCGCGCAAGCGGGCATCCAGTACATCGATTCAGCTGGGTTCCCGCTTCTGCGGGAACGACAAAACAGAACACATCAAAGGTTCCTTAAGTAAGAGCCTCTGAAGCCAAACAGCCTTTCTCTTCATCAATTTGGACTCTGCCCACGGGGCGGTTATCCTACGGCCAGTTTCAAGGAACTGACCAATGATCAACTTTCCCCGTATCTTTATTCGTTATCCGCTGTCCGGATTTGCATGCATTGCCCTGGCGCTCACGCCAGCGCTGGCCGCCTCGGCCCTGACCACACCTGCTCAATCAGACCTGATCGCGCGCGGTCAGCGGCTATTCTTTCAGGAAACCTTCAATGGCAACGGCCGCACCTGCGGCACCTGCCATCCGGCAGAGAACAACTTCACCCTCGATCCGGCTTTCATCTCGCGACTGCCCAGCCGGCATCCGCTGTTCGTCGCCGAGTTCGTGCCGGCATTGAAGAAAGGCTTCGAAAACCCCCGGCTGATGCGCGAATTCGGCCTCATCACGGAAAACCTGGACGGCTTCGACGATCTGGAAAACCGCTTCGTCATGCGCGCCGTGCCCCACACCCTGGGCCTGCGCACCTCGGTTGCCAGCAAGGACGGGCCGCGCACCGGCTGGTCCGGCGACGGCGCTCCCGGCGATGGCAGCCTGCGCGCCTTTTCCACCGGCGCGGTCATCCAGCATTTCACCAAGACACTCAACCGCGTGCCCGGCGTCGATTTCCGCCTGCCCACGGACGATGAACTCGATGCGCTCGAAGCCTTCATGCTCAGCCTGGGCAGGCAGGAAGACCTGCGCCTGCCCCTTCAGTTGAAGGGGGTTGTTGCGAAACGCGGGCAGGACATCTTTCTCGACGATCGTCTGGGCAAATGCAATCTCTGCCACCAGAACGCCGGCGCCAACGCCGTCATCAACGGCGTCAATCTCGGCAATGCCAGTTTCGATACCGGCGTGGAGGCATTGACAGACATCCCCGCCCGCCTGAGCGGCGAAAAGATGCCGGTCGACGACGGCTTCGGCACGCCCGGCAACGGCCTCTTCAATTCAACTCCATTGGTCGAGGCCGCCGACACCGCGCCCTACTTCCACAACAACGCGGCCCTCACGCTGGAAAACGCAATTGCCTTCTACAACACCGCCGCGTTCAACAACTCCCCCGCCGGCCGCATGCTGGCCAGCCTGGATCCCAAGGGCATAGGCATCAGCCTGGATACCAGTCAGGTGCAGGCCGTCGGCGGTTTCCTGCGCGTGATCAATGCCCTGGAAAACATCCGCCAGAGCAAGGCACTCATCGGCCAGACGCGCACCACGACAAACCTGTTCGGCACGCCTAATGGATTCGCCCCAGCGGAAAAAGAACTCGACGACGCCATCCATGTCCTAAGTGAAGCCAACCTTCATCCGCAAGCAGTGTCGCACCTGCGCTCGGCGCGGCTGTGGACACAGTGGGCCGGCTTCCTGTTCTTTTTTGCGGAACCTCTTGCCAATCTGGCGCTGAACGAACTGGAAAAGGCCCGCGCGGATTTGATTGACATCCCATCGACGCAGCACGCGGCTGCCGGGAGCGCATCATGAACACACGCAAACTGATTCTGCCTTCACTGATACTAGCCTTTTCCTTTGTGCAATCTGCCCATGCGCAAAAGGCCTCCGAGCAATTCATCCCGCTTGGCCAGTCGCCCGGCCTGTCCGGCGAAGCCACGCTGCTCGGCACCATTCAGGCCGTGGACCCGAACACCGGCAACATCACCATCAATCTGGACAAGGGCGGCAGCAGGATCATTTGCGTGCTGCCCAAAACCCGACTTTGGCAGGATCGCAGCCCGGAACACCAATCAAGCCACAAGTGCGAACTTCAGGATTTAAAACCCGGCCAGCGAGTCGAGGCCATGCCGCAGACCGGCGACCCGGGGCATGCGGAATGGCTGAAGGTGCAAAAGAAGTAAGACTGGCGCCCTTCCAGGGTGTTTTGCAAGTTTCTGCTTTCGGCCAGAGCGGACTGTCCGATCGTCGTTCCTCCCTGCGATCTCCCATCGTCTCCGAAGCTTGCCCGCACATGGCCGGGTCAGTATGATGAAATTATCATGATTGTGATTGATCCATCGCAGGTAAGCTGGCAGGCATGAATTCAAGGAGAATGGAATGGCCATCACCGAACAGACATTGATCGAGAAGATCAGGCAGTTGCCGCAGCAGCGGCTGGCTGAGGTCGAGGACTTCATCGATTTCCTGCGCACACGCGAAGAGCGCACATCGGCTGGCGCCCGGCTTGGTGAGTCGCTGGCCAAGCTGGATGCCTTGAACCTGCCACCGCTCACGGACGACGAAATCGCAGCAGAGATTCAGGCCGCGCGTGAAGAGCGCGCCGCGCGGCGCGCCTAACCGTGCGCGTCGTGCTCGATACCAATACGCTGGTCTCGGCACTGCTTTCCCCAAACGGTCCGCCCCGGCTTCTGCTTGACGATGCCAGGGCTCAGGTCTTCGAATTGTTTACCAGCCCGGTGTTGATGGCGGAATTGCTCGATGTCATGTCGCGCGAAAAGTTCGCCCGGCGGCTGGCGGCGGCGGGATTGACGCCGCTTGGCATCGTAAGCGAGATCCGGCGTCTCGCCTCCATGGCAACGCCTGTTGATGTGCCACGTGTCGTTGCCGGGGATGCAGACGATGATCATGTGCTCGCCTGCGCCGTCGCGGCGCGTGCCGATCTCATCGTTTCTGGAGACCGGCATTTGCTCGGCCTTGGCGGCCATTATCAGGGCATCGCCATCGTGACCCCGGCACAGGCCGTGCAGCAAATCAGCAGATAGACAAGGGGCCGCAGCAGGCGGCATCAGGTCGGGTTCAATGCCCGATCTGTCCGAAGTGCCCGCTGTTGTAGTCGTTGATCGCCTGCACGATTTCCTCGCGGGTGTTCATCACGAAGGGGCCGTGGCCGGCGATGGGCTCGTTGAGCGGTTCGCCATTCAATAACAGCAGGGTCGTGTCCTCGGCGACATCGAATTCCAGCCGGCTACCCGCACGTTCCATCACCGCCAGCTCGGCGGCGCTTGCCGTTTGGCCATCGATTTGAATGGCGCCGTGCAGCACGAAAAGCGCCGTCGTGTGTCCGGCTGGCAGGTCGAGCGCCACGCGATGCCCGGCCTTCAGGCGCATGTCCCAGACGTTCATCGGCGTAAAGGTGCGGGCCGGGCCGCTCGCATCGCCGTACCTTCCGGCAATGATGCGTACCGTGCCTGCCTGGTCAGGCAGGGCGACTTCCGGAATCTGCCCGGCGGTAATGCCCTGGTAACCCGGGGCCGACATCTTGTCTTTCGCCGGCAGGTTGACCCACAGCTGGATCATCTCGAAAGCGCCGCCTTTCCTTGCAAACTCCGGGCTGTGGTATTCCTCGTGGATCACGCCCGAGGCGGCCGTCATCCACTGCACGTCACCCGGGCCGATGGTGCCGCCGCCGCCCGACGAATCGCGGTGCGACACGCCGCCTGCGTAAACGATGGTCACCGTCTCGAAGCCGCGATGCGGATGCTGGCCGACGCCGAGCTTGCGCGTGGTCGGCGGAAAATCGGCCGGGCCGGCGTAATCCATCAACAGGAAGGGCGACATTTCCTCTGCAATGTCGTTGTAGGAAAAAATGCCCTGCACCGGAAAGCCGTCGCCGACCCAATGGCTGCCGCTGTTGCGCTTGATGAATGCAAGTTTTTTCATGACCGCTCTCCTTGGCTTGATGATACGTACTGTAGAGGGCAGAAAACTCCCCGGCTAGTTGGCTCACTTCAGCGACCCTAAAGACTATTGCAGGAATCCGTTTAATCCGTCTTATCGTCGAGAAGACGCACCAAACACCAAGTCTCATCGAATTGCCAAGGCGGATTACGCGACGCCTGATTGGGCTTGAAAATAGTATCCGTTCGGATACAATGAGTTCATGAACACCTTTTACCGCACAGGCGAATTCGATGCCTGGCTGGCCGGCCTGAAGGACAACCTGGGCAAGGCTCGCATCATTAATCGAATCCGCGCGGCGGAACTGGGCAATTTCGGAGACTGCGAACCCGTCGGTGACGGGGTTTCCGAAATGCGCGTTCATGCCGGCCCCGGCTACCGCGTCTACTTTACCCGGCGTGGCACGGTTGTGTATTGGCTGCTGCTGGGTGGGGACAAGTCCACGCAAAAGCGCGACATCCAGCGCGCCAGGCAAATACTGAAAACTCTCGACAAGGAGCTGAAATGACCACCTTGGCAAAATTCGACGCCGCCGACTACCTCGATAACGAGGAAGTCATCGCGGAATACCTTACCGCCGCGCTGGATGACCCCAACCCTGAGGTTTTTCTGGCTGCCGTCGCGGATGTGGCAAAAGCCCGCGGCATGGCCCAGCTTGCAAAAGACACCGGGCTGGGCAGGGAGAGTCTTTACAAAGCCTTGGCGCCTGGAGCAAAACCTCGTTACGACACCATTTTGAAATTACTGCATGGGCTGGGCGTGAAACTGCATGCGGAACCAATGAATAGCTGACTCACAACCTCATCGGCTTCGAGTCTCTAACAAGTGAAAGCGTGGTCTGTCCCCAGTTGTTCCGTGTAACAAAAGCACATGGCCGGATTCAAAAAACGAAGTGGCTTCAATGGTGGCTAATAAGAAGTTTGCGCCTTGCAATAGCGGCAACGGCAAAGAGTGCAACCGCAAACATCCAGGCGGTTGACGGCTCTGGCACCGCCGGCAGCGAGATCAGGTCCCCGCCCACCGTCGGCCCGAAAGCAACTGGAGTCGGCATGTCGAACGCGGCCATGGAAAACCATGCGGTAACGGGATTGGTAAGAGATGCTGTCAGTGTCGGACCAATTGTAATGGCATCACTTTCACCAGCTAAAAGAACCCCATCATCAAACCTGAGGCCAGTCGCATCAATACCCGCAGACAAAGCCCACTCAAGTTGACCTACCAAGTCACTAGGTGCACTTAGATTGATTGAATTACTGTAGGTTGGGCTGGTATAAATCCACCCGATGGAGAAAATCTCCGACCCGCCGATCACACCCGAAGGGATGTACGTCTCGGTCGGGTCGTACGTCACCAACGTGCCATCTGTCATAACCACCACCGCCTGGGCTGACGATGCTATTCCCAGCATCAACACGACCAGCCAATTTCTGACATTCCGCAGAATATTCATTTAACCCCTAATTCAAAAAAAGCCCGGCAGGGCACAACACTGATAGCAGCCCGGGTTCATTGAAATTTCAAGCCTGAAAACGGCTTGCAAGTAATCTGATCCCCTGGCCTCTCTGTTTATTGCGCTTGTTATTCTGGCCGATCTCAAAAAAGCACTTTTCGGGCCAGGGTTTCTTCGTTCAAGCAATTCAAATGCTTGCGCAAGACTGCTGCCATGGGTTGTGTAAAAGCGTAAAAAATTCCGACACACCATGATTGTCGTGTCTACAAGCGTATTGTGATTGCACAAAAAAAGGAGTCTCCGATATGCCCGGGCCGGTTTATCGTTCAGGCCAATATTCAGACATGGTTTCTCCCGCCCAAACCCAGTGCACCACGCCCCGCCGCAGTGCACCATTCTGGTCACTCTTCCCCATTCCCCTTGATTTGGCGGGCCTCCGCCCTCTGGCACAGGCATTGCTAATTACCAGTTAGGTCAATAGAGCCTGGCAATCATGGACAACGGCGTCCTTCCCTTTGGGGAGGTGCGCCGTTTTTTTCGCCGAGAGGAAACAAAGATGGCACGCATGAAACTGGTACTGGTGGGCAACGGCATGGCGGGCATGCGCACGCTGGAGGAATTGCTGAAGGCCGCGCCGGACATGTACGAGATTACGGTGTTTGGCGACGAGCCGCACCCCAATTACAACCGCATCATGCTCTCGCCGGTGCTGGCGGGCGAGCAGACGGTTGAGCAGATCGTGCTGAACCCGCGCGAGTGGTATGCGGAAAACGGCATCACGCTGCACACGGGCAAGAAGGTGGTGAAGATCGACCGCAAGAATCGGTTTGTTGAGGCGGACGACGGCACGCGCTCGGAATACGACCGGCTGCTGCTGGCCACCGGCTCCAAACCCTTTGTCCTGCCCATCCCCGGCGCGGACCTGCCGGGCGTGGTGGGATTCCGGGACATTGCGGACGTGGACAGGATGATCGAGGCCTCCGGCCGATATAAAAATGCCGTCGTCATCGGCGGCGGCCTGCTGGGCCTGGAAGCGGCGAACGGTCTCAAGCTGCGCGGGATGGATGTATCCGTGGTGCATATCGGCTCCTGGCTGCTGGAGCGGCAGATGGACAGGCCGGCTGCCACCCTGCTGCAGAAAAGTCTGGAAGAAAAGGGCTTGAAATTCCTGCTGGAAAAGCAGACGGCGGAACTGGTCCAGGGTGAGTCTGGGAGAGTCTGCGCGGTGAAGTTCAAGGACGGCGAAACCGTCTCCGCCGATCTCGTCGTCATGGCCGTGGGCATCCGTCCCAATACCGAACTGGCGGAATCCGCCGGCCTGCACTGCCATCGCGGCATTGTGGTCAACGACACCATGCAGACCTTCGACCCGCGCATCTATGCCGTGGGCGAGTGCGTCAGCCATCGCGGCATCGCCTACGGTCTGGTGGCGCCGCTGTTCGAGCAGGCCAGGGTGTGCGCCAACCATCTGGCGGAACACGGCGTGGCCCGCTACCAGGGTTCCATGACTTCCACCAAACTGAAGGTAACGGGCATCGACCTCTTTTCCGCCGGCAACTTCATGGGCGGCGAAGGCACCGAGGAGATCGTGTTGCAAGACCCGGGCCGGGGGGCTTATAAAAAACTCGTGCTCAAGGACAACAGACTGGCAGGCGCCTGCCTGTATGGCGACACGCTGGATGGCTCGTGGTACTTCGAGTTGATGCGCGATGGCACCGATGTCTCGAACATCCGCGACAAGCTGCTGTTCGGGCGCAGCCACCTGGGTGACTCTGGCCACGGCGACGAGAAGACCCGCGTGATGTCGTTGCCGGACACCACCGAAATCTGCGGCTGCAACGGCGTGTGCAAGGGCACCATCGTGCAGGCCATCGTCGCGAAAAAGCTCTTCACGCTGGACGAAGTGCGCTCGCATACCAAGGCCTCCTCTTCCTGCGGTTCCTGCACCGGGCTGGTGGAAACCATTCTTGCCGCCACCGCCGGCGGCGACTATTCCACCGCGCCCTCGAAGAAGCCCATGTGCGGCTGCACCGATCACACGCACGACGAGGTGCGCGCCGCCATCCAGGCAAACGGCCTCAAGTCGATGCCGGAAGCCATGCGCTTCCTGGAGTGGAAGACACCGGACGGCTGCAACAAGTGCCGCCCCGCGCTCAACTACTACCTGCTGTGCGCCTGGCCCACGGAATACGTGGACGACGCGCAGTCGCGCTACATCAACGAGCGCGCCCACGGCAACATCCAGAAGGATGGATCGTTCTCCGTGGTGCCGCGCATGTTCGGCGGCCTGTGCACGCCCGCCGAGCTGCGCGCCATCGCCGACGTGGCCGACAAGTTCAAGGTGCCGGAGATGAAAGTCACCGGCGGCCAGCGCATCGACCTCTTCGGCGTGAAGAAGGAAGACCTGCCCGCGATGTGGAAGGAATTGTCCGACGCCGGTTTCGTTTCCGGCCACGCCTACGGCAAGGCGATGCGCACGGTGAAGACCTGCGTTGGCGCGCAATGGTGCCGCTTCGGCACGCAGGATTCGACCGGCCTGGGCGTGAAGCTGGAAGAACTTACCTGGGGTTCGTGGATGCCGCACAAGTTCAAGCTGGCTGTGTCGGGCTGCCCGAGGAACTGCGCCGAGGCCACCATCAAGGACTTTGGCGTGGTGTGTGTGGATTCCGGCTACGAGTTGCACGTGGGTGGCAACGGCGGCATCAAGGTGCGCGTTACCGACCTGCTGTGCAAAGTGGAAACGGAAGAACAGGTGCTGAAATACTGCGCGGCCTTCACCCAGTTGTACCGTGAAGAGGCGCACTACCTGGAACGCACCGCGCCGTGGGTCGAGCGTGTGGGCCTCGCCCATATCAAATCGAAAGTGGTGGAAGACGAGGCCAACCGAAAAATACTGGCCGAGCGCTTCCTGGTCTCGCAAAAGCCCGCGCAGATCGACCCGTGGAAGGAACGCACCGAAGGCGAGCTGACCCGCGAATTCACGCCCATGGCTGTGTTGGCATGACGGCAAGGGCAAGGACAAGGACATGAAAATGAACGAACACTGGATTGAAATCGGCCCCCTGTCGGACATTCCACGCCAGGGCGCCCGCGTGGTGAAGACGGACGCCGGCAACATTGCCGTCTTCCGCACCGTGGACGACGAAGTCTTCGCCCTGCGCGACAAGTGCCCGCACAAAGGCGGGCCGCTGTCGCAGGGCATCGTCTCCGGCAAGCGGGTGGCCTGCCCGCTGCACGACTGGAAGATCAATCTAGATAGCGGTGTTGCGGTGGCCCCGGACGAAGGCTGCGCCGCACGTTACCCGGTGAAGGTGAAGGACGGCCAGGTAAGTCTGTCGCTGCTGCCCGATACGGGCTGTCCCAATCATTAAGGATCATCATGCTGTTCGGTCGCAACAAGAAAAACCCGATCAGGATCGCCGACAAGGGCGTGGTGGAATGGAAGTACGCCGCCTGCGGATACTGCTCCACCGGCTGCTCCATCGAGGTCGGACTGAATGCCGATGGAAAACCCGTGGCCTCGCGCGGCGTTGCGGACGCCGATGTGAATCGGGGCAAACTGTGTTTGAAAGGCATTTACGAGCACGAGCTGTTCACTTCCGCCGGGCGCGGCACAAAGCCCCTAATGCGCGATCACTGGCATCAACCCTGGCAACCAGCCAGCTGGGACACGGCGCTGGACAAACTGCACGACGAAATCCGCCGCGTCCAGGAAAAGCACGGCCCGGATTCCTTCGCCATCATCTCAACCGGACAGATGTTGACCGAGGAGTTCTATACGCTGGGCAAACTGACGCGGGGATTAATCGGCACCAACAACTACGATGGCAACACCACGCTGTGCATGGCCAGCGCGGTGTCCGGTTACAAGCGCTCGTTCGGCTCCGATGGCCCGCCAGGATGCTACGAGGATTTCGAGCACACCGATTGCCTGATCGCCTGGGGTTCCAACCTGCCAGAGCAGCATCCGATCATTTACTGGCGGATGAAGGAAGCGCAGGAGCAGCGCGGCTTCCCGTTGATCGTCGTCGACCCGCGCGTGACCATGCTGGCGCAGAACGCGCACATGCATCTTGCGATCACGCCCGGCACCGACGTGGTGCTGATGAACGCGATGATGCACGTCATCTTCAAGGAAAACCTGCACGACCAGCGCTACATCGACGCCAACACCAACGGTATCGAGGCGCTGCGCGAAGAAGTGGAAAAATACGATCCCGTCACCGCCTCGAAAATCTGCGGCATCGACGAAGACACCATCCGCGTGGTAGCGCGCACCTTCGCCAAGGCCGGCGCCGCCATGCAGATATGGACCATGGGCATCAACCAGAGCACGCATGGCTCGGATGGCGTGGTCGGCATCAACAACCTGGCACTGATTACCGGCAACGTTGGCAAGCCCGGCGGTACCTCGCTGTCGATCACGGGACAATGCAATGCCATGGGCACGCGCGAGTGGTCGTCGTGCTCGGGCCTGCCCAACTACCGCTATCTGGAATATCCGGAACATCGCGAGGAGATCGCGAAATTCTGGAACGTCGATCCGGAGTTCTTTCCCAAGCAGCGCGGCATGTTCCAGACCGACATATACCAGGCCATGGAGGCCGGGCAGATCAAGGGACTGTGGCTCATCGCCACCAACCCCATGTCTTCGCTGCCCAACACCGCGCGCATCCGGAAAGCGATGGAGCAGCTCGAATTCTGCTGCGTGCAGGACTGCTACGAGGACACCGAGAGCGCACAGTACGCGCACGTCTACCTGCCCGCCGGCACCTGGGCGGAGAAGGACGGCGTGATGACCAACACCGAGAGGCGCATCAACCGCGTAAAACCCATCGCCCAGCCGCCCGGCGAGGCAAAACCTGACCTGTGGATTTTCAACCGCGTGGCTGAGCGCTTCAACAAGGACGGCCGCGTGAATTTCCCCGAGCAGGCCGCCGACATCTTTCTGGAGATGGGGCAAATTTCCAAGGGCCGCCTTCTGGACATTTCCGGCATGGACCACGAACTGCTGGAACAGAATCGCGGCGTGCAATGGCCCTACACCATCGAACAGAAGGAACGTGGCGAAGCCCCGCCCAAAGGCGGCAAGCGGCTCTATACCAAAGATGCCACCTTCAGCTATCCGGACGGCAAGGCGAAGCTCATTCCCCTGCCCTTCATCGACAACAACGAAGTGCCGGACGAAATGTTTCCCGTCTGGCTCAACACCGGGCGTCTGATCGAGCATTGGCACGGCAGAACGAAAACAGGAAAAATCGGCAACAACAACAAGTACAGCCCGATTCCCTTCATCGAGATCAATCTCGATCTGGCAGCGGAACTGGACATCCGGCGCGGCGAGTACGTGCGCATGGTATCGAGACGCGGCGATGCGGTGGCCATGGCGCAGCCAACACAGCGCGTGCCGAAGAACATGGTCTTCCTGCCCTTCCATTTCCACGACTGCGCCAACCGCTTGACCCTTGGTTTGCTCGACCCGCATTCGCGCCAGCCGGCCTACAAGCAGTCGGCCATCCGCATCGAAAAAATTGCCGACCAGATGGCGGCGGCAAAGCTGTCGATGGAAATGCGCAAATTCTGACGAGAACAACAACATGTTTCCCATCCGTCCCAACGAACCCGACTACGCGCTGCTGAAAGATCCCGCCAGCCAGACGCACAACCGCTACGGCAAATCCATCGAGACCGTGCCGCAGGGCCACGAACTGCGCGGCCAGAGCCTGAAAATCAACGGCTGCAACGAACTGGGCATGAATCCCAATCGCTACAAGCAGCACGGCTTCTTCTTCAATGCCGACAACTGCATCGCCTGCCACGCCTGCGAAGCGGCGTGCAGCGAGAAGAATGACAATCCCGCGCACATTGCCTTCCGCTCGGTCGGTTTCGTCGAGGGCGGCACCTACCCCAACACTCAGCGCCTCAACATTTCGATGGCCTGCAACCACTGCGACAACCCGGTGTGCCTGAAGGGCTGCCCCACCCGCGCCTACACCAAGTTCGCGGAATACGGCGCGGTGCTGCAGGACCCGGACATCTGCTTCGGCTGCGGCTACTGCACCTGGGTCTGTCCCTACAACGCGCCACAGCTCGACCCGGTCAAGGGCCAGGTCAGCAAGTGCAACATGTGCGTGGACCGGCTTGAAGTCGGCCTGAAGCCCGCCTGTGTCTCTGCCTGCCTCGGCAAGGCGCTCGACTTCGGCGTGATCGAGAACATTCCCGAAGGCCGCGTTCAATCAAAAACGGAAATCCCCGGTTTTCCGCGCACCGACATCACCCAACCCAACATCCGCTTCCAGCAGACACGCGTGCCGCAGCGCGACATGATGCGGATGGACGGCATGCCGCTGAAGTATCACCGCGACGACGCGACCGGCGCGTTCAAACCGGAAGTCGATGCCAGGCACGGCTTCAAGCGCGAATGGAATCTCGGCAAGCTGCTGGGGTCGCACGAGAACGCCCACGTTGCCTTCACGCTTTCCGCGCAGGCTGTGATGGGCGCATTTCTGCTGATCGTGCTAGGCGCCGTGTCCGGCTATGCGCCCATGGCCGACCTGACTTCCGGGCATGCTTCGCTGCCCGCGCTTGGCATCATGCTGGCGCTGATGAGCTTCGGCCTGTTCAAGCTCAACATGCACCTGGGCAAGCCGCATCGCTTCTATCGCGGCTTCAACAACCTCAGGCACTCGCCCGTCAGCCGCGAAATCGCCGGCGTATCACTGTTCTTTGCCGGGCTGGCCGGCTTCAGTGCAAGCACCCTGGTCAACACCTTTGGCTGGCTGGCGCTGCCAGACTGGCTGCCGGCCCTGTTCGCCACTCTGGGCCTGCTGGGCGCTGGCTTCGGCGGCTATTACATGTACAGGCTCTACCGCATCCCCGCCCGCCCGTTCTGGAATCACTGGCATACCGGCGCCGCCTTTGCCGGAACGGCGCTCAGCCTGGGATCGCTGCTGCTGGCGCTGGTGGCATTGGGAACAGACGTGATGACGCCGGATCTGAGCAGGCTGCTGGCCGGTGTCACTCTGCTTGGCCTGTTCCTCGAAGGCATCGGGCTTGTCGCCCACGCGCGCGACTTGCAAGGCAACGGCGATGAGGGCGCGGTTTCGTTCTATGAACAGACCACCACCCATGGAAACGCCTATGGCTTGCGCAACACACTCCTTTGTCTGAGCATCATCCTGGCTCTCAACATCACCTTGCTTGGCTCGGCAAATCCCGTTGCCTTCGGCTTGCTCGCGACCATGGCACTTGCCTCAGCCATCCTCGGCCGCGCCCTGTTCTACGTGATGGTCATCCCCACCACCATGCCCGGCGCGTTTTTCTGGAAGAACAAGGGTTTCGTCGAGCACGCGCGTGAGTCCGGACTGGCGCACATGCCGCAACTGGGCGTGGTTTACGAGCAGCACCACGCATTCAGGGTGGACGAACTGATGAAGACCCTGACCTCATTCTCCATCAGGAAGAAGACGGATACAGCCCGCCAGTCTGTTCCCAATCCGTCAGCGCGCAGCAAGCAAGGCGGTTATCCAGGCTGACGCAGAAAAAAGCTGACGACCGACATGCCACACCAGCAAGCTGCGGTATGGCATGATCCACGCATGACAACATCCCGCACGCCCTCCGGCACCACGCCTCGGTTTCTTTCCGCAGGGGTAGTTGTTGTTCGCAGGACAAGTGATGGCTGGCGCCTGCTGATTCTGCGCGCATATGGGAAATGGGATTTCCCGAAGGGCATGGTGGAGCCCGACGAAATGCCGCTGGCCGCAGCAATCCGCGAAACCGAAGAAGAAGCCTCGATCACCGATCTCGATTTCCGCTGGGGCGAAACATTCTGCGAGACCGCGCCCTACAACCAGGGCAGCAAGGTCGCACGCTATTACCTAGCGGAAACCAGACAGGAATACATTACCCTGCCCATCTCGCCCGAGTTGGGACACCCGGAGCATGACGAATGGCGCTGGGTGAGTTTCGAAGAAGCGCAGAAATTGCTGCCGCCCAGGTTGCAACCGGTTCTGGCGTGGATCAAAAAGGAACTGGGTTAGACACGTTGACCCGTTCGATTCACTGCTGCCCGTAGTGCTTGAACTTTTCCAGCACTTCGTCCATTTCCGCATCGCTCAGCAGTACCGGCTCGCCCATCAGGCTCGCCCGCCAGTATTGCGCGCAGAGTTCTTCCACTTCCACGGCAAGGGGTAACGCCGCATCGAGGCTGGCGCCGACAGCAACCAGGCCATGATTGCTCATCAGACAGGCGCGGCGATTCTGCAGTGCAGCCAGCACAGAATCCGATAGCGCCTGGGTGCCAAAGGTGGCGTAGTCCGCGCAGCGGATGTCTTTTCCGCCAGCGGCGGCGACCATGTAATGGAAGGCAGGAATACCACGCCGCAGGCAGGACAGGCTGACGGCGTAGGGCGAATGCGCATGCACGATGGCATTGGCTTCCGGCCGCACGCGATAGATGTCGCGATGGATGCGCCATTCGCTGGAAGGCTTGAGATTGCCGGTCGCCTGCCCTTCCATATCGACGAACACCATCTGATCGGGCTCCAGTGTGTCGTTGGGCAAACCACTGGGCGTGATGAGAAAGCCTTCTCCGAACCTGACGCTGACATTGCCGGAAGAACCCTTGTTGAGTCCCTGGCTGACGGTTTGCCTGGCTGTTTCAACCAGCGCGGCCCGGATGTCGGATTCGTTCACGTCGCCCTCCTCATGCAAGCCGGCGCGAGCCTGTGCCGGCTTGCGGATAAAGTTGAGACAGGCCTTCGCGCGTGGCCGGGCACACCCCGCGTTCGGTGATGATGCCGGTAACGAGCCGCGCAGGCGTGACATCGAATGCAGGATTGGCAGCGCCGCTTTGCGAAGGTGTCAGCCGCACGCTCGTCACGCTGCCGTCTTCCGCCTGCCCCTGGATATGCGTAACCTCGGCAGCGGCGCGCTCTTCAATGGGTATGCCGGAACCGTTATTCAAACGCCAGTCGATGGTGGGGCCGGGCACCGCTGCGTAGAAAGGCACGCCATTGTCACTGGCGGCCAGCGCCTTGAGATAGGTGCCGATCTTGTTGGCGATGTCGCCATTGGCCGCCGCGCGATCCGCGCCGACGATGACAAGATCGACCTGGCCATGCTGCATGAGATGGCCGGCCGCGTTGTCGGCGATGACCGTGTGCGGCACGCCGTGCTGCGCAAGCTCCCACGCGGTGAGCGCCGCGCCCTGGTTGCGCGGCCGCGTCTCGCTGACCCAGACATGCACCGGAATGCCGGCATCGAAGGTCGTATACACCGGCGACAGCGCCGTGCCCCAGTCCACCGTGGCGAGCCAGCCGGCATTGCAGTGGGTCATGACGTTGACCGTGCGGCCTGTCTTCTCGTATTGCTGCTTGATGAGTCCGGCGCCATGGCGGCCGATGGACTGGTTGAGCAGGACATCTTCGTCGCAGATTGCCGCCGCTTCAGCCCAGGCCGCTTCACAACGCTGCGCGGATGGAAGTTCCATGAGGCGGCTTTGCATGCGCTCCAGCGCCCAGCGCAGATTGACCGCCGTGGGCCGCGTGGCCATTAACCGTTCACAGGCTAGATCCAGCCGACCTTCGGAAGAACCTTCCGACAGCGCCAGCGCGACGCCGTAAGCCGCCGTGGTGCCGATCAGCGGCGCGCCGCGCACGCGCATGATCGAAATGGCTTCGGCCGTGTCTTCCAGACTGTGGAGGGTGCGGAATTCCAGCCGGTGCGGCAGCAGGGTCTGGTCGATGATCTCGACACCGTTGTTGCCGGGCAGCGGGCGGATGGTTCGGGTGGGCGTGCCGTTGATGTTCATGAAAATCTCTGTGTTGCTGTCAGGGTCATTTTATCGCCATGGCGGCCACCCGACCCGCAGTCTTAAGCCGGGCAGCTTTCATCATTATCCGGCTGACTGCCGAAGGATCGTCTACGCTGACGGCAAACAGTGAATCGCAATCCACCGCTACTTGCAACATCATGATTAAATTCGGCTATTCTGCGGCATGGAACTTGCAGTTTTACCCAAAAAAACCGGATTGCGGACCCAATAAGCCAGCACCATAAATGGATAAACTGACCTACCTGCTTCTACGCCAGATAGAGCGAGGCGCCACCTCGCCCAGCTTCAGCCAGCTGGAGCAGCAATTTCCCCGCATTGCCATGCGCCTGGTCGAACTCTGGCACAACCAGACCTGTGGCGATTATCTGCGCTCCCTGTTGATGGATGACCGGGGCGACCGGCAGGGCTTTCCACCCGATGTCATGAATGACCTGATCCTGCTTGACAGCATCCACTGGTCCAATTCGGACAGACACGATCCATTCGGCGTTAACAGCAGTTTCGAGTTCAGCTTTTCCGGCGCACCCGGCTCGGGCGTTCGCTCCGGAGAATCTTCCAAACCAGCAAGCTGGACAAGGCGGGACACGTCCAAAGACCAGTCATAAACGCGGCCCTGGACGGCTTGAGAAGAACTTCGTCAACACCACTTTAAGGCGGGATGCCGAACAAGCCAGATTCAGCCGCGAGGTGAAAACCATGCTGGCTTGATATGAATGTCCAGACAATGCTGGTCTATATATGAACCTTCCACGAACAAACGAGGAGGCAATCATGGACACCCAAAATCACGGCGCTACTGTCCACAATTACAACTTTACCAACTACGTGGCCACCGACCCGCTGCCACGCGACCAGACGCAAAGTTTGAGGTTGCACGAGCCAACCCAGATGTTGAGCTGCATAGACCCGATCACGGGACGCGAGATAGAAGACCTTTCTGGCCACCCCTACATTGTCGATGGCAACATGACCATGTATTTCGAATCCGAGGAAACGCGCCAGGCATATCTGGACATGCCCGTCGACCATCCCTTTCATCTCGTCGACAACCCCACCGACGAAGGCTACGACGAGGGCTAACCCGCGCGGTCATCCACCGCGCATTTCCTTTTCAGCCAGCATGCGCAGGCCCTCCAGCGCGTGGTTGAGCGTGTCGTGATGGCTTTCGCGCGGGAACACGACATAGGCTGGCAGCTTGAATTCCAGGCTGCCGGGCACGCGTTGCAGCCTGCCGCTGTTAATATGCTCGCGCACCAGCCGCTCGGGGAAATACCCTGAGCCACCAAAGGCAATCGCCTGCTGCATGGCGAGCCAGCCGATGTTGGCGGTCATGGCGGGCGGCGGGATGTGGGCATAGTGTTCGCTGAACTGGGCGTGGAACTCCGGGCCCCAGTCGATGTGAATGTAGTCTTCACCGTTCCAGGCATATTCGCGCGGCGAGGCCACCAGCAGCAGGGTCTCGTCGAACAGCTTTTCGATCACCAGTCCCGGGCGCGTCACCGGCGTGTACATCGCGCCGATGTCCACGGTGCCCTCGATCAGCCCCTGCATGATGTCCTCCTCGAAGCCGATTTCCAGGCGCAGCGACACATCCGGCGCGGCCTTGCGCATCCAGTTGACCCAGCCCGGCAGGAACAATCCTTCCCACAATGCGATGCGCGCGGACACGGTAAGCACGTCGTAATAATCCTGCGGCAGGCCGACATCATGTCGCGCCTGTTCCAGGGTGCGCACCAGATTCTTGGCATGACTCAGGAAACGCCTGCCGGAGGCAGTGAGCTCGGCGCCGTTTCGACCGCGCTGGAACAGCCTTGCGCCCAATTGATTTTCCAGTGTCTGGATTCTTGCGCTGACGGTGGACTGGGTGACATGCAGCCGGCTGGCGGCGGCGACAAAATTGCCTGTTGCCGCCACGGCAAGGAATGTTCGGGCAAATTCGATATCCACGTTAGCTCCAGTCTCCGACCTTTAATATCGATTTAATCGATATTAAATAGCAATTAATTTCGCTTTTCAAATACCAAAGTCAAACATAGACTCCAATCAGGCTGAACGAAAGGAGATCGACATGAACGCACCCACCCCTGCAAGCAATCTGATGCCCGAGCGAGACGGCGAAGGCTATCTGATCGAACCCGGCGACTGGAACGAGGACATCGCCAAGGCGCTGGCCGAAGAGGAAAACATCCAGATGACCGACCTCCACTGGGACGTCATCCGTTTCATGCGCGAGTACCACGAAGAGCACCAGGTCGCGGCCGATGCCCGCTTCGTCATCAAGCACCTGGAAGCAAGCATGGGCAAGGACGCGCGCAAGAAACTGTTCGAACTGTTTCCCTACGGCCACGTCAAGCAGACCTGCAAGATTGCCGGCATGAAACGTCCGCGTGCATGGAGCACGGGCTGAAGCGCTGCCTATTCAAGCATTCCCTGTCCCGCGGCTAAGCTATAAGGCCATGCCTTCGAGCCCCGCCCCAAGCATGGCCAGCGCCTGAAGCAACTTGTTCCGCCAGTTTTCAATCATGATTTCATGCTCCATCACATTACACCTTTCGCTTAAAGGTACTTGATACGGCGGCGCAAGTCTTCGATGTCTGTTGCAACGTTACCTAGCGTGGCGCCGTCATCAGTAGTACCGGCAACGACCGCCTTGCCCGAAACCGGAATGATGCTGTCTATCTGGAAACGCCCGCTGGTACCGCGCAAAAAGCATTCTTCATCAAAAAACAGGCGGTCTCCCGAAGCGCCGACAGCATCCGACTCCAGCGTCTCAAAGCCAATCAATCTTGCAATATCATCGCGCCCATCAATGTCGACAGCCTCAATGGACTGGTTTACCGGGTTGATCAAAAGCGCCTTCACTTGTAACTCCTTTCTCGAATGAATGACCCAGGGCACCTTGACTTGAATCAGGCCGACCCCTGATCCGGGGTCGGCGTGCATCACAGTCAAACCAGATCGAAGCGATCCAGGTTCATCACCTTGTTCCACGCAGCGGCGAAGTCATGCACGAACTTCGCCTGCCCGTCGTTCTGGCCGTACACCTCGGAAATGGCGCGCAGCTGCGAGTTGGAGCCGAACACCAAATCCACCCGCGTGGCGGTCCACTTCGCCTTGCCGGTCTTGCGGTCGCGCACTTCGAACACGCTCTTGTCAGCGTCCACCGCCTTCCACTCGTTGTTCATATCCAAAAGATTGACGAAGAAGTCGTTGGTCAACGCGCCCGGCCGGTCGGTGAATACGCCGTGCTTGCTGCCGCCGAAGTTGGCCCCCAGCGCGCGCATGCCGCCGACGAGCACCGTCATCTCGGGCGCGGTGAGCGTGAGCAACTGCGCCTTGTCGACCAGGAAGTGTTCGGCGGCGATCTCGGGGAACTTGCCGCTGCGATAGTTGCGGAAGCCGTCGGCCATCGGTTCAAGCGGCGCGAAGGAAGCGGCATCGGTCTGCTCGGCGCTGGCGTCCATGCGGCCGGGCGTGAAGAGCACGCTCACGTTCTGCCCGGCCTTCTTCGCGGCGTCTTCGACCGCCGCGCAGCCGGCCAGCACGATGAGATCGGCGAGCGAAATCTTCTTGCCGCCGCCGGCCACGCCGTTGAACTCGGCCTGGATGGCTTCGAGCTTGCCAAGCACCTTGGACAGCTGCGCCGGCTGGTTGACTTCCCAGTCCTTCATCGGCGCGAGACGGATGCGCGCGCCGTTGGCGCCGCCGCGCTTGTCGGAACCCCTGAAACTCGCGGCCGAGGACCACGCGGTGTAGACGAGCTCGGAGGCGGACAGGCCCGAGGCCATGACCTTGGCCTTCAACGCGGCCACGTCCTTGTCGTCGACCAGCGGATGGTTCGCCGCCGGAATCGGGTCTTGCCAGATCAGTTCTTCCTTCGGCACTTCGGGGCCGTGGTAGCGGGCCTTAGGTCCCATGTCGCGGTGGGTGAGCTTGAACCAGGCGCGCGCGAAGGCGTCGGCGAATTCTTCCGGGTTCTTGTGGAAGTGGCGCGCGATCTTCTCGTACTCGGGGTCGTAACGCATCGCCATGTCGGCGTCGGTCATGATGATCGGCACCTTCTTCGACGCGTCGTGCGCGGCCGGCGCCATGTTGGCGTCGGTGTGCTTCACCGGCGTCCACTGCGAAGCGCCCGCCGGGCTGCGCGTCGGGATCCAGTCATTGCCGAACAGCACGTCGAGGTAGCTCATGTCCCATTGGGTCGGCGTGGGCGTCCACGAACCTTCGAGGCCGCTGCCGATCTGGTCGCCGCCTTTACCACTTGCATGCTTGCTGATCCAGCCGAAGCCCTGGTTCTCGATGTCGGCCGCTTCGGGTGCGGGGCCGACCAGCGCCGCGTCGCCGGCGCCGTGGCACTTGCCGAAGGTGTGGCCACCAGCGGTGAGCGCCACGGTTTCGTAGTCGTTCATCGCCATGCGCGCGAAGGTCTCGCGCACCAGCCGCCCGGACTGGAGCGGGTCGGACTTGCCGCCGGGGCCTTCGGGGTTGACGTAGATCAGGCCCATCTGCACCGCCGCCAGCGGGTTGTCGAAATCGGCTCTGGTGCCGTGGCGCGTGTCGCCCAGCCAGTCTTTCTCGCTGCCCCAGTACACCGACTCGTCGGGCTCGTACACGTCGGCGCGGCCGCCGCCGAAGCCGAAGGTCTTGAAGCCCATCGATTCCAATGCGCAGTTGCCCGCCAACACAATCAAATCAGCCCAGGAAATCTGGTTGCCGTATTTCTGCTTGACCGGCCACAACAGGCGGCGTGCCTTGTCGAGGTTGACGTTGTCGGGCCAGGAATTGGTCGGCGCGAAGCGCTGCTGGCCCAGACCGGCGCCGCCGCGGCCGTCACCAACTCGATAGGTACCCGCCGCGTGCCAGGCCATGCGGATGAACAGCGGACCATAATGGCCGTAGTCGGCCGGCCACCAGTCCTGCGAGATTGTCATCAACGCATACAGATCTTTCTTGACCGAAGCGAAGTCGAGCTTCTTGAATTCCTCGACATAATCGAAAGAAGCCTCCATCGGACTGGTCTCAGGTGCGTACTGGCTCAAGACCTTGAGATTCAGCTGATTGGGCCACCAGTCGTGGTTGGTGGGGGTACCGCCGGTGGCGGTGACGTGGAAGGGACATTTGCTTTCTGACATGGCACTGCTCCTCTTGAATAAATGGATTCCCGTTTGCTTTCGGGGTATTCCCATTCAAGCGCATGATTTAGACTTGATCTAATACTCATTTTTAAAGTGCTCGATAGCTTTTAACTAATGACCCTCACCGAACTCAAATACGTCCTGGCCGTTGCGCGTGAAAAACATTTCGGCCGCGCGGCGGAAGCTTGTTATGTATCGCAGCCGACCCTGTCTGTCGCCATCAAGAAGCTGGAGGAAGAACTGGGCGTCACCCTGTTTGAGCGCGGTGGCGGCGGCGAATTGAGCATCACTCCGGCAGGAGAGCGCGTGGCCGAACAGGCCGCGCACATTTTCGAACTTGTGGACGGCATCAAGGACCTGGCGGCCAAGGCCAAGGATGATCTGCAAGGTCCGCTAAAGCTCGGCGCCATCTATACCATCGCCCCTTACCTTTTGCCGGAACTGATCCCTCAATTGCATGAACGCGCGCCACTGATGCCGCTGCTGCTGGAGGAAAACTACACGCGCGTGCTGACCGAGAAGCTGAAGAAGGGCGAACTCGACGCCATGATCATTGCCACCCCGGTGGAAGACCCTGCCATTCTTGCCCTGCCCCTGTATGAAGAACCCTTCGTGGTGGCCGTACCTGCCGGACACGAGTGGAAGAAGAAAAAAACCGTCGCCAGCGCCGAGCTGGAAAAGGAAAATTTATTGTTGCTTGGCAGCGGACATTGTTTCCGCGACCAGGTGCTGAAAGTCTGTCCTGCGCTCAACCGCTCAGCCGCAGGTGGCTTGCAGAAAACACTGGAGAGCTCATCACTGGAAACCATCCGCCACATGGTCGCTTCCGGCATGGGCACCACCGTTCTGCCATGCACTGCCACGCGCCTGCATTCGACTACGGACAGCCTGCTGGCATATCGCCCCTTCACCAAACCCGCGCCCAGCCGCATTGTCAGCCTGGCCTGGCGCAAGAGCTTTCCCCGTCCGCGCGCCATCGAGGCGGTGCGGCAGGCCATCCTGTCCGCAAATCTCAGCTGCGTCGAAAAAATCCGGCCAGGAAAACGCTGATTATGGACATCGCCGCACTCACCCAGGCCGCGCTCACACTCTTCGCCATCGTCGATCCAGTCGGCGTAATTCCGATTTTTCTTCTGGCCACGCAATCGTTTTCCAGCGCTCAGCGCAACCGCGCCGCCTGGGTCGCCGCGCTGACCGTCTGGCTGGTGCTGGTTATCTTCAGCTTTACCGGCGAACATATCCTGAATTTTTTCAGAATCCGCATTGAAGCGTTTTCTGTTGCCGGCGGCCTGCTGCTGCTCTTGCTGGCGCTATCGATGTTGCAGGCGCATGTGAGCCCGCTGAAGCAAACGCCTGACGAGGCCATGGAAGCCGAGGAGAAGGATGCCGTTGGGGTCGTGCCGCTTGGCATTCCGCTGCTGGCAGGCCCCGGAGCATTGACTCATGTCATCGTGGCCGCGGGTGCGGCACAGGGTGACGTGGTGCACCAGGCAGCCTTGCTGATACCGGTTACGCTGGTTGCCTTGTCGGTGTGGATATCATTTCGCGCCGCGTACCGGATTTCACAACGCCTCGGCAAAACCGGCATCCATGTCGTCACCCGATTGATGGGCCTGATCATCGCGGCCCTTTCCATCGAAATGCTCGCTCGCGGCCTGGCCGGACTGTTTCCCGGCCTGGCCGCATGAAGCATGCATTAGCCAATAGCTATCATTAATATTGTGACAATCAATTAGACCTATCGTTTGCCCGCCCGTAAAGTTGCATCCGTGGACAGCGCATCGCTGCCAGAAAATTCAACCCGGACAACTTTATTAAGGAGCAAACAAATGGCCATCAACATCGAATCACCCACCATCAAGAACCTCGAATCGGCGTTCGCCGGCGAATGCATGGCTCACGCCAAGTACCGCTACTTCGCAAAAATCTGCCGCGCGGCAGGCGACGAGGAAACGGCGAAAGTCTTCGAGACAACCGCCGACCAGGAAATCCTGCATGCATTCGGCCACGCCGAACTGCTCTTCGCGCAGGAAACCATGACGCCGGAAAAGTGCCTGCAATACGCCATCGAGGGTGAAACCTACGAGTACACCGAGATGTACCCCAAGTTCCGCCACGAGGCGATGGCAGAAGGCCACGACGCCGCAGTGAAGGAAATCGACGAGCAGATTGTCGAGTCGAAAGAACATGCGGCCGTGTTCAATGCAGCGTTCCAGAGCGTACTGGACAAGGCAGCCAAGCGCTTTGCCGCGCTGGCCAAGGTGGAAGAGAAACACGCCAACCACTACCAGGCGCAGAAGGACAAAGTCTCGGCCAAGGAAAAGATCGCGGCCTGATTATTTAAAACACCCTCACTCCAACCCTCTCCCGCCAAGGGAGAGGGAAACGAAACAGAATTGAAAGGAAACATCATGAAAGTCATGCAATGCATCGTATGCGGTTACATCTACGACGAAGCCAAAGGCGATCCGGAACACGGCATCGCCCCCGGCACCCGCTGGGAAGACGTGCCCGAGGGCTGGGAATGTCCGGACTGCGGCGTGGCCAAGGCAGATTTCGAAATGGTTGAAGTCGAAGCCGCTTGAACAACAGCATCACCACGAAGGAAACAATCGACACCAAGGTCGAAGACTTTCCTTCGTGTACTGAGTGATTTAAGGAATCCAATGAACCCCATCGTCATCATCGGCTCAGGTCTCGCTGGCTACACCGTGCTGCGGGAATTCAGAAAACGTGACCCGATCACGCCGGTCACCCTCATCTCTTCGGATGATGGACACTTCTATTCCAAGCCCAACCTGTCGAATGCGCTGGCGGCCGGAAAAAGCCCGGAACAGCTGGTGAGCACGCCTGCGGAAAAAATGGCCGCCGACCTGAATGCGCAAATCCTCACCCATACCCGCGTAGCCGCTCTGGATGGGGCGAACAGGAAAGTGCGCTGGGAAGGTGGAGAAACCGGCTACAGCAAACTGGTGCTGGCGCTGGGTGCCGATCCGATTCCGCATGGCCTGACCGGTCCGGGAACGGAGCGGATTCACGCCGTAAATGATTTGCAGGACTACACGCGTTTCCGTGATGCGCTCCAGCCCGGCAGCCGGGTTGCCATTCTGGGCGGCGGGTTGATCGGCTCGGAGTTCGCCAATGATCTTGCCGCGGCGGGTTATCGCGTTGAAGTGGTGCACCTCGGTCCCTGGCCGCTGGAGCGGTTGATACCTGAAGTAGTGGGCCGCTCGCTTGCCGATGCATTGGGGAAAAAAGGCGTGTGCTGGCATTTCGGACGCACGGCAAAAAGCATCGCTCAATTGGACAACACGGTGAAAATCACCCTGGATGATGGCAGCGAAATCGAAGCAGACATCGTGCTCTCGGCAATCGGTCTCCGCTCGCGCACCCAGCTGGCGTCAAGCGCCGGTATCCGGGTCAATCGCGGCATTGTCGTCGACAGCACTTTGCAAACCACGGCGCCAGATGTTTATGCATTGGGCGATTGTGCTGAAGTCAACGGCCAGGTGCTGCCCTTTGTGCTTCCGCTGATGCAACAGGCGCGCGCACTGGCCGCCACCCTGGCAGGCGAAAAAACCGAAGTGCGCTACCCCGTCATGCCGGTGGTGGTCAAAACCCCCGCGCTGCCACTGGCAATCTTGCCGCCGCCCTCAAACAGCGGCGGCTGGCAGGTCGATTGCGCAGAAGATGGCATATGCGCCCTGCACCTGGATGAAGGCCGGCTGCTTCGGGGATTTGCCCTCACCGGCAAACAGGCGTCGCAACGCAGCCAGTATGCGGCGAAGGTGGGAAAGGCAGCGGATTAGTTTGCTGGCGACCGAAGTGGAAGTAGGCTGGCCAATAGCAAAAGGCCGCTTAGTGACCGGTAGCTGAACTTGGTCCCTGATTGGGAGTGAAATAAACTCCACAGGTAACTACAGTCGCTTGATTAAGCTTTTGATCCACGACATGCAAAACTCGATGGTTTGATCGATCTGCTGCGGAGTAAAGTTTGGCATGTCTTTGGAGCCAGGGCCGTGCCCTAGGTCGTTCCGCACGTCACTATAGAAGCGCTGCATCGACTGCCGCTCCCAACCTTCGATGAAGGCGCCGTTCGCCTTGCTTTCGAGGTGGTTCAGAAAGTCAGACACGCCCTTCTCATTGCCAGTGGCCCACTTCTTGACATCGCAGATGATCTTGATCGTACTTTCTAGTGCTTTGGCGGCGTAAAAGGATGGGTCACGGCCTGCCGTGTCTCTACGATCGATCGCCTCGGCCATGTCAATGCTGACGTTCTTCCATTGAGCGTCCCCCACCAGCAGCCAGAACGGTTGCTCGACTTGCTGTTGAAGCTGCTCATCTTGCGTGATTTGGATGAAGCCGCTGTGATAGTGCAGCGGTATACCCGCTTGCTTCAAGCGCTCGTTCAACTCGTGCACATTCGCTGCGAACGTCTTGTTTATGCCGTCATTGATGGCTCGCACACCGTCGGATCGCTTGCCCGGAAGTGTCATCGGCCTACGGGGCATCATGTCTTGCATTTCAGCCTGAGCCAGCAGTCGTGGAAACTCCTCGTTCGCTAGGGCAACTTGCTCCTCTCGCGTGCGGAAGGCCAGTTCGACGAAGCTCAGTCGTCGCTTGATGAACATGTCGGGGTCCATGTTTTCCGTGAACTGGGCGTTTAGCCACTGCTCGACCACGAAGTTCATGTCGTTCCAACCCGTGTTCGTGTGAGGCTTGCCCATCCACTCGGTCTGGTAGGAGTAGTACTTCGGGGACAGCTCCTTGACCCCTATCTCCATAGACAGGCGATCGTGAATGCTAGTCCAGACCGCCTTGACGCTCTCGTCGACCTTCTTGTCGTACCCGTAGTACTTCCAAATCTGCTCGTTGACGATCCTGTACGCCTGAACAAAGAGTGCAGATTCTTTCTGGCCGACGGTTGTGAACATCGGTCTATTAGCGTATCTGCGAAAGAAGACATCGGTGAGCATGGATACATTGTCTCACTCAACCTGCACAATTGGCAGCTTCTGGCCGATTCAGGACCTTCCAAAATTCAGCGCACTGGACAACAAGCGGCGATATTTTGAAACCAGTTCGCCCTGCCCGCCCAACAGGTTAAACACGTCCAGCAGGGTCTTGCGGCCGATGTCGTCCTGAAAGCCGCGGTCGCGGCGGACATTTACCAGCAGCTGATTCATGCCTTCTACATGGCGGCCCGGGACGGCCATGCGCAAGAAACGCTATTCGCGTTTTGGCTACGCCGCCTTTTCCATTTTCAGGCTGGCTTCCTCGATTGGCCCCAGTGGATCGGCGCCAAGGGTGCCGATGAACTGTTTCCAGGAATCGGGCTGTTCCAGTTTGGCTAACTGGGTCTGGGCGTAAGCGATGCGGGCATCCACATTGAGCCGTGCGGCCTCTTCGTTGTTGTGCGGGTTTTGCCGGAAGCGCGTGAGTTCGTCAAGGTTGCGGCGCCACAGGGCGAGATCACGTTCGCGCTTGGTTTGCAGGCGCTGGCGGTACCAGTCCGAAGCAAGCATCGCTTCGCGCGTGAACAGGGCGCGGATTTGCGGAGCGTGCACATCCAGGCCCTGATAGTGGCCGTTGGCCATGACGGAAAGCAGGGCTTTCAGCGGCGGGCAGGCTTCCTCGATGCTGCCATCCTCGAAGTAGCGGCGGGCCACGCGTTCCTGCGCCTCGACGATGTTGTGCACACCGTCGGCAAAGTTGGTCGGGTCCTGGGTTTCGGGCTTGAGGATGGCTTCGGTGAAGACGGCGCGGGGGTTGTCGAAGATTTTGCCCATGAAGTGGGCGACGAAACGCTCGGTGATGCGGTAGCCCAGCCGGCTGGCCAGCACACGCTTGCCTTCGTAATCAAAATCCTCCAGCGCTTCCAGGTAGCCCTGCTCGATGAGCCAGGATGCCTTGCGCTGCGCGGGATACAGACGCGCCCAGATTTCCGGCACCAGCAGGCTGATGTCGTGCTCGACCTTGACATGCGAGCCGACGTGGCCGGCGGCGGTGGAAAAACCGTCGTGGCCGGTGAGGATCATGGACACCAGGGCATTGTTGAGGTCGGCGGTGGGATGCAGGGCATTGAACGGCCCCTTGGTGAGCGCGCCTTCGGAGCCCGCGCCGGTTGTGGACGGCGACTTGCCGGTAAGCGAGCAGACGTAATCCATGAACAGTTCCGGCAGGTCCTGATAATGGATGGGGTTGTACACGGCCAGGGAACGGATGCCGGTTTCGGGCGGGTTGTTGCGTCGTCCGGACAGCACGGCATCGACGTTGACCGCCACCGGCATGTCGTTGGCCAGTTTGCGGTGCATGCGCATGCCCATTTCAGCGGCGTACTTGCGGATGGGGTTGGCAATGTCCGGGCGCAGTTGCAGGTAGCGCGGATTCCTGGATGGTTTGCCATCGACCATCCTGGGTCGCGCAGACGAGACCACCGTCTGGCCAGCCTGCGCGGCGGCGGACAGCAGCTCACGCATGGGATCGGTGTAGGCATGCAGGCGCATGACGTTGCCGGTTTCTTCATTCAGCGAGTCGCCGGAGAGCGGCTCGAAGTTGGCCATGAAGTTGCCGGGGCGGGCCATGTCCTCCTCGGTCTGCTTGTCGTAGCCGGGTGTGATGGCGTCATCCGGGCGCTGGAACAGGCGGGTTTCGCAGTTGTAGGTGAGCTTGACGCTGCCAGCCGGGTCGAGCTCTGACTTGCAGCCAACCAGCTGGCTGACAGGCGCGACAACGGAAGCGGTGATGTCATCTTCCATCTGCACCTTCTCGGCCGGGATGAAATCCTGGCGCAGCTTGAAGGTGCGCCAGTGGCTTTCGGTATCGAAGCCCACGCGCAAATAGCTGGCGACGATGCGGCGGCCGAACATTTTCAGTTCGTGGCCGGGCGCGCCATCCACCACATCGACGCTAAGTTGCTGATCCCACTGGCTCCCCCACTCGGGGCGGTGGAAACGCTTGATGAGAAAGACCAGCGCAAGGATGCGCGGCGGGATGCTGTCCAGCCAGGCATTGTATTCATCGGTATGGCTGGATGAAGGCGTGAGCAGTTTGATGACGGAGCCCAAACTGCGCTCGGTGGACAGCGGCTTGCGCGCGGGGTCGCGGTCTTCGTTTTCAAAGCCCGGACGAAAGCGGTGGGTGTAGTCATGATCGAAAATCCTGCGCGCCCATTCCAGGTCGCGCTGAAGATTGTCGATGAACAGCGGGCCGTAGATGACGGCGTCTTCCAGCGATTTGGATATCTCGGACTTGCCGCCGCCGGACACCGTGCAGGGCTTGTGGCAGAAGGTGCCTTCCGGCTCGATGCCGATCAGCCTCCAGGACGGCGCGCCGGGATGCTTGCGCATTTCCACCTTGTAGCCGTTGGGTTGCATGTAGATCTTGCCGGGCATGAGGCGAATCTGGCTGGTCTTGCCGTCACGCTCCCAGGTAATGCTTTGCGCGTTGAGGTCGAAGCGCACATCCTGCGGCACGTAGAGGATGTCGGGATACTGGATGTCGACGGCATGGCCCTCGGGCATCTGCTTCATGCAGTCCCCATGCAGCGCAAGCATGTCCTGGAAGGAAAAACCGGGCTCGCGCGTGCGGCTGTCCACCCCGTATTCCTCGCCGTGGTTGCGGCACTGGAACACCAGCGCGCCGCCGGCGTGCTCTTCCTCGGCCAGCCCGTAGAGATTGGCGGCAAAGCTGATCTGGGTCTTGACCTCTTTCTTGCAGTAGCCGAAGTAGTTGTCGGCCAGGATGGTGACCATGACCCCGCTGGCATCGCGTGCCGTCAGCTTGAAGGCCTGGCCGTTGTTGTACAGCTCGGCTTCGTCCTTCCAGCACATGCCATCGCGGCGCTGGCGTTCGCTGGCATCATCCCAGTGCGGCAGGCCGACTTCGCGCTTGGTCAAACCGACCAGATGCGGGGCCAGCACCACGCAGCCGGTGTGGCCGCTCCAGTGTTCCACATCCAGCGCGGCGTCGTGCTCGGGCAAGGTGGGATTGCCGCCGTTGCCGAAAATGCTTTCGACGAAATCGAGGTTGCTGACCAGGTTGCCCGGCGCGAAGAAACGGATTTCCATGGTTTTTTCCGGCGCAACGCCGGGAATGGCTGGACACACCACCGGCCGCAGCAAGAGCGACACGAACATGCGCGAGGGTTCCGGCTGGTTGACGGTGTAAGGCAGGGTCGACAGCTCGGCGGGAGGATTGAAGGCCTTGCTCAGCATGCGCGCGAAAGTCTCGCGCGGCACCGCCTTCTTGTCGCCGGGAATGGGCAGTCCGCCTTCGGTCACATGGAACAAACCCTGGGTGGTGCGGCGGTCGCTGGCCGGGTTGTGCAGCACGCCCTGGCGCACGCGGTAGCTGGATACGATTCCGGAACGGAACACATCGGCATCCGCCGGCAATGACAGCTCACGCGCCAGGCCCTGATGATCGAGGATGAAGGTCTGACCCGGCAGGTGCGGCATGGATTGCACGCCGGCCAGATAGCGTTCAAGGAAATCCTGGATGCGCCGGTCAGGCGGGCACAGATAGCCTGACAGCAGCCAGTTCTTGGCACGGTAGGCCATCAGCAGGTCATGCGCGGTATCCATGAACTCGTCGCTGGGCAGGCCGCGCACGGGCGTTTGCCCGGAAGATGCAAGTTTGAGATTGATATAGAGACGCAGGTTTTCCTGCGCGCGCGCTGTCTCGGAAGCCGGGGCCGCGCCCGGAATATCGGTATGGTGCATGATCAGGTTCCCGAAAGCGCATGCGCTGTCACGCACGCGTTGACTCAAGCCGCCGCCAGACTGCCCTGGACGGATTTTGAAAACCTGTAATGATAAACCGTTGAGGCGGTCAGCTTGGGGCGGTTGACTTAGAAATGGTTTATCAAAGGCTAAAACTTACTTATTGTGGGGCTTGACCCACGCCTAATTCAGCGCACTGGCCAGCAACCGCCTGTATCTGGACACCAGTTCGCCTTGCCCGCCCAGCAGGTTGAATACGTCGAGCAGGGTCTTGCGGCCGATGTCGTCCTGGAAGCTGCGGTCACGCTGGACGATTTCCAGCAACTGGTCCATGCCTTCCTCGTAACGGCCGGATGCAATCATCAGGTTGGACAGCTTCAAGCGAGCATCCAGATTGTTGGCATCCGTTTCGATGGCGGCAATGAGGGTACCTTCGTTTTCACCGCCGGCATTCATTTCCGCCAGTTTGATCTGGGCCAGCAGTTGCACGGTGCGTGCATCCTTGCTCACCTCTTCATTGCGGATGCTGGAAAGCAGGCGGCGCGCTTCTTCCAGTTCGTTTTTCACGAACATGATCTCGGCGGCATCCACGCGCACCCATTCATTGTTCGGGTCAAGCTGCGAGGCTTCGCCCAGCAGCTTCAGCGCACCCGCGTCATCGCCCGCGCCCCGCAGTTTCTGCGCCTGTTGACGCAATTCCTCTGCCGGGCTGGGGACGATGCGATCCAGCCATTCGCGCACGGCACTTTCCGGCAGCGCGCCGGAGAATTCATCGACGATCTTGCCCTTGACCACTGCCTTGACGGCGGGAATGCCGCGCACGCCAAACTGCGCCGAAAGCTCCTGGTTCTCGTCGGCGTTGACCTTGGCGAGAACGAACTTGCCGCCGTATTCCGCGGCCAGCTTTTCCAGGATGGGCTTGAGCGACTTGCATGGGCCGCACCATGGTGCCCAGAAATCAACCACAACCGGTTGCTTGAAAGAGGCCTCGGTGACTTCCTGCTGGAAATCGGTCAGGCCGACATCTTTATCGAATGCGGACATATTCCTACTCTTGCTGATGGTTCGTGATTTGATATATCCGGCCAGGGAGCGGGGATTTCAATGGCTGGTACGTTCCTGAACCAGCACCCACGGCGCCACCACCACGCTCCACAAATCCGGGTCGCGCGCCAGCCAGTCACGTGCCTGGTCATCGGTTGGCTTTTCCAGTTGACCGGCATGCATCCACTGGCTGACCGCCGCGCCATTGTCCTGCGCCATGGCTACGGCAACGTCGACCAAATCAAGTTCGCCTGCCACTCGGACAACAACGCCGCGCGCATGATGGCGCTGCAATTCCGCCCAGGCGACTTTGGCGGTTTCGCCATTGAGTTTGGAGCGAAGCACCTCCAGCGGTTCGAACATTCTAGATACGCTTCGCCAGTTCCTCGGCCATGCCGGTATAGCTGGCCGGTGTCATCTGCTTTAGCCGAGATTTTTCGCCACTGGGAATTGCCAGATTGTCGATAAAGGCATGCAGCGTCTCGCGGGTGATGCCGCCCTTGCCGCGCGTGAGTTCCTTGAGCTGCTCGTAGGGGTTGGGCACGCCATACCGGCGCATCACGGTCTGGATCGGCTCGGCCAGCACTTCCCAGTTGGCATCGAGATCGGCGGCAAGCGCTGCTGGATTGGCTTCCAGCTTGTTCAGACCGCGCAGGCAGGATTCGTAGCCCAAGAGGGTATACCCCAGGCCCACACCCATGTTGCGCAAGACGGTCGAATCGGTGAGGTCGCGCTGCCAGCGCGAAATGGGAAGCTTTTGCGCCATATGAGTGAGCACGGCATTGGCGATGCCGAAGTTGCCCTCGGCGTTTTCAAAGTCGATGGGGTTGACCTTGTGTGGCATGGTGGAAGAACCGACTTCGCCCGCCTTCACTTTCTGCTTGAAATAGCCCAGTGAAATATAGCCCCATACGTCGCGGCACAGGTCGATGAGCATGGTGTTGGCGCGCACGTGGGCGTCGAACAGTTCAGCCATGTAATCGTGCGGCTCGATCTGGATGGTATAGGGGTTGAAATTCAGGCCCAGGCTTTCGACAAATTTTTTGCCAAAGGCTTCCCAATCTACATCAGGGTATGCAGAAAGGTGTGCGTTGTAATTGCCCACCGCTCCATTGACCTTGCCAAGGTATTCACGGTCGGCGAGTTGCACACGCACACGTTGCAGCCGATAAACCACATTGGCCATTTCCTTGCCCAGCGTGGTGGGGCTGGCTGGCTGGCCGTGCGTGCGCGAGAGCATGGGCAGCGACGCCAGGTCGTGTGCCATGGCTTGCAGCCTGTCGATGATGCGGGTGAGGCCGGGCGCGAGAATTTCTTCCTGCGCGCCCTTCAGCATCATTCCATGCGAGGTGTTGTTGATGTCCTCCGAGGTGCAGGCAAAATGCCAGAACTCGCTGACCTTGTGGATTTCGGCGTTGTCCTTGCAGCGTTCCTTGAGGAAATACTCAACGGCTTTGACATCGTGGTTGGTGGTCGCTTCGATTTCCTTTACCCGCGCGGCATCGGCTTCGGAAAAATTTGCCACGATGGCATCGAGAAAAACCACAGCCGCATTCGAGAATGCCGGCACTTCGGCGATGGCCGTGTTGGAGGCAAGCGCCTTCAGCCATTCCACCTCCACCAGCACGCGGTGTTTGATCAGGCCGAATTCGCTGAAGTACGGCCGCAGCGATGCAATCTTGCCGCCATAGCGGCCATCGAGCGGAGAAAGTGCGGTAAGTGCGGAGAGTTCCATGCGGTTTTTGGACGGTGTTCTTGAAGGCCGCTATTTTACAGGAGAGGCCTAAACCTGCCGCCGGTCGCGGAAAGCCTGCGCAATCGTGCCCAGATCCACATATTCCAGCTCGCCGCCCAGCGGCACGCCACGCGCCAGGCGCGAGACTTTCAGCCCTTTCTCGCGCAGGCGCTCGCCCAGCATGTGCGCCGTGGCCTCGCCCTCTGGCGTGAAATTGGTGGCCAGCACCACTTCCTCCACCACGCCGTCCAGCGCGCGGTTCAGCAGCTTGTCCATGCTGATTTCACGCGGCCCGATGCCATCCAGCGGTGACAGCCTGCCCATCAGCACGAAGTACAGGCCGTTATAACTTTGTGTGGATTCCAGCATGTTGAGATCCGCCGGCATTTCCACCACGGCCAGCAAACGCTTTTCGCGTCGCGGGTTGGCGCAGGTAGGGCAAATTTCGGATTCGGAAAAGTTGTTGCACAGCCTGCAATGTCGCAAGTGCTCAAGCGCGTGATGAAGCGTAGCAGCCAGGCGCTCCGCCCCCGCACGATCACGCTGCAACAGGTGGTAAGCCATGCGCGCCGCCGACTTCGGGCCTACTCCGGGCAAGGCACGCAGGGCTTCGATCAGCGCGGCCAGCGCACCGGGAGATTTGCTATCCATGAAAGAATTCTAACTCTGTTACAACATGGCCCGGCATGAAATCAGAATCGCGCTGAGATACTGACCGCCCCAAAATGATCGCCTGACTCCTGGCCATCAAACTCCCGGGTTCGATAAACATGGGTGTAGGCAACCTGCATTTTGCTGAAGGTCAGCACCAGCCCAAACTGGGCATCGCCCACCCATATCTTTCTGTCCACACTATGGCTGTCCTTGAAGGTATTGCCGTCGAGGAAGATGTTATGGGCAACCGCCCGGCCATCCACGCCCGCATAAACATACCAGCCCATTCCATCCTGCGGCATGAAAAAACCAGCCCCCGGCAGGCTGGGACGAATGCGGGGCGGGCCGTAGTCACGAGCAAGCCCTTTGCCTGCACGGACCGTTGCCCCCACATTAAGGTAGGCGGCCACATTGCCGATGCTGCCGCCCAGATGGGGCGTGATATCAAAACCCAGACCTGATTCCGGATGCCGCCAAAGATGACGCCACTTTCTTTCGTGCGTTAATGACAGCGTGGGTTCGTCTTCCAGCTGGTTGGCCCATCCCTGTGCTTCAGGCGAACCAATCAGTTGATGGAAGTTGTTTTGAACCTCCTCTCCCAAAGCCGAGGGGCCGACCAGACCCAGATCCAGTTCCCATGTATCCAGGATGTTGCCGGATTCACTGTCGCTTTCAGCCACCACCGCAATCCCGGCATAGAGATAGCCCGCATAGGGACGTTCGTTCAGAACTACCGCAGTTGTCTGGATATCGTTGGGTGTATAAATGTTGTGCCCCATCGCAAAGCCCGCCCTTAGCCTTGCATCAAGCCCCACAAACGGCATGGCGGATGCAAACTTGCGGATGAAATCCGGAACGTCGTCTTGACGTGACAGGTAGGACAATCTCAGCCCATTGGTGTAATGCTGATCGGTGCCGGTAAATACGTCGTTTTCGATTAGCAGCGTGTACGATCCCGTGGGCTCGGCTGCCCATGCAAGGTTTGATGCCATCATCAGCAAGGCACCAGAAAGATAACCCCCCATTGCCAATCTGGAGCCATGTCCCGACGATTTGCCTGTAATGTGTGCCTTTCTCATGCCTGTCATTATTGCCCATGCCATGCAACTTATGGCTGCCAACACCCTCGAAGTTGAGCCTCTGATTGATTTAACCCGCCGGACAGAAAAGTACTCCATGACACACAAACTTGCTTCGCTCCTGTTCGCAGTATTGCTTTTGCCTGTGCTGGCACAGGCTGCCGAGCTTTCTATTTCATCCAGGCAGGAAATCGACTTGCTCCTTGAAAAGCTTGGCAACTCTTCCTGCGAGTTTTACCGGAACGGAACCTGGCATGGCGCGGGTAAAGCACAGGCGCATCTGCAAAAGAAACTTGCCTATCTGATTGATAAACATCAGGTAGGTTCAGCCGAGGAATTTATTGAGATTGGCGCAAGCAAAAGCAGCGTCAGCGGAAAACCCTATCTGGTCAGATGCAACAAACAGCCGAAAATTCCCAGCGCTGTCTGGTTGCAAAAAGAACTGGATTCAATTCGCATGAATGCAGCCGCCCGAACAGTCCGAAAGAATTAAATTTCCTTTTTTGTTTCAGTCAAAGTGGCTTGTCAGAACTATTTCAATTCCGCATGACTCTCATGGCTATGGGGTTTTTCCAAGGTAATGGAAAAGAGTCAGGGAAAATGAATTACACATTTCATGAATTTTGGGGAGGCAAAATGCCATACCTTCGTCGGTTTCTGGTGATTCCTTTTTTGTTTCTGCTGGCCTTGTCAGGCGTTTCGGCCATGGCGGATGATGAGGATGATTTGTGGGCGCCCACTCCGCCCCGTCTCAGTTATATGGATGGCGAAGTTTCCTATTGGCGGCAAGGCTCGGACGACTGGGTATCCGCGAGGCCCAATCTTGCCCTGGCGGAAGGCGATGCCTTGTACACGGGAAAGCGGTCCAACCTGGAATTGCAGTTCGATAGCCGCAGTTTTGTGCGCGCTGACGAGAACAGCCAGTTGACGCTGACGAACCAGGAATCGAATTACACTCAGTTCAAGGTGACCAGCGGGCTGGTTTCCTTTGATATCCGCAGCATGTCAGTTGGCGATACGGTGGAAGTGAGTACGCCCGATGCGGTATTTATCATCGAGCACCCCGGCTACTACCGGGTGGAAGTGAATTCGACCACGCATTTCATCACCCGCCGTGGCGGCAGGGCCACGGTAACAACGGCTGATGGCCGCAGCATGAGCATTTACCCTTCTGAAGATATCGTGGTCAAGCCTGGCAATCCGGTTCAGGTTGCCACTTATGCCGCGCCGGATGCTGACGCATGGGATCGCTGGAACGATGCGCGTACGGATCGCATGAGCGATTCAGTAAGCGCCCGTTATTTGCCACCCGGCATTTATGGCGCCGAGGAACTCGACCATTATGGTCATTGGCGCATGGTCCCGGAATACGGTTCGGTATGGATTCCCTATAACGTCGGGCCTGACTGGGTTCCTTACAGCACCGGCTCATGGGTTTGGGATCCCTATTACGAATGGACCTGGATTGATGATGCACCCTGGGGATGGGCGCCCTTCCATTACGGCCGCTGGGTCTTCATCGATGGCTTCTGGGCCTGGGCGCCTGGTCCGGTGATAAGACGGCCAATATATTCCCCCGCGCTGGTGGCTTTCATGATCCGCGATGGTGATATTTCTGCACGGATCAGCATAGGCCTGCCGGGTCTATGGTGGGTTGCCTTGAGCTGGGGGGAACCTGTACTACCCTGGTGGGGACATCACAAGCACCGTGGTCATCCCCGCTGGACTGGCTGGGGTGGACCGCGCATTATCAATAACGTGGTGATCAACCGCACAACCATTATCAACGTGGGCGATATCCATTACCGCAACGCCCGCCTGCCCCGCGCGATTCTTACCGTGCCAGCAGACAAGTTTGGCCGTGAGCGTTTCCGCGCGACAGTTGAGACACGTTTCCGTGATGAAAACTTCAGGACCGTGCGAGGCGACCTGCCCATCAAGCCTTCCCGCCCCAACCTGATTGGCGGTGCACCCAAGGGAGTTCAGCCGCCAAGGGATCTGGTCTCGCGGCCAGTAGTGTCCACCCGTCCACCACGCGAAAGAACGTTGCCGTGGGTGGATCAGCAGCCCCAGGTCAGAACCCAGGCTGGCCCCGAACCACGACTGGTGAAACCTCCCTCACGGCGTGATGAAGATGTACGCAACATGCCACGGCCCGCCTACGCCCCCCAGCCAGGCCCTGAAAGGACGCCGCCTCCGTTGCCACCGCGTTTTGGTGATGCAGGGACGGCAATTCCACCTCCGCCACCCGCAACGGTGCGCAGCCAAAGCACGACTCGCGAGCAAAACACCGAACGCAAGGAAGTGCGTACAACGACACGCCCGGTTCAAGCTCCGGTTGCCACTCCACCGTCCCCAAGCCGTCAGGCGCCGTCCTCACGCCAGGAAAGCGTGCGAACCGAACGTACGCAATCCGGGCCGGCCTCAGTACACCGCGACGTTGGCCAGGACAGGAGATCGCAGTCTCTTCCTGGACAACCTGCCAATCAAACCTACAAGGGCCGCGATCAGGAAAGCCGGCGGGGGGACGATCGCTGGAAGCATTAATGCACGGTTGGGTGAATGCCCAGGCTGGCATTCACCCAGTTTGAAAAATTAAAATTGATTCGCCAAAACGATGCCAGCAATTCGGCTTGCCTATGCTTTCTCTGGTACGGTGCTTTCTCAGGAACGTCTAAACAGCACATCCCACACTCCGTGGCCCAGTTTTAGACCACGCTGTTCGAACTTGGTGACGGGCCGCCATTCCGGACAGGGTGAAAAGCCGTCTGACGTATTCTTCAGCAGCGGTTCGGCTGACAGGACTTCCAGCATTTGCATGGCGTAGCCTTCCCAATCGGTGGCGCTATGCAGGTAGCCGCCGGGTGCAAGTTTTCGCGCAAGCAGCCTGGTCAATTCGGGTTGAATCAGGCGGCGTTTGTGGTGGCGTTTTTTCGGCCAGGGGTCGGGAAAATAGATGTGGATGCCCGACAAGGAATCATCGCCAATCATGTGTGTGAGCACTTCGACCGCGTCGTGCTGAATGATGCGGACATTCGACAAACCGCGAAGTTGAATTTCCTTGAGCAGACTGCCCACGCCGGGCGTATGCACTTCCACGCCGAGATAATTGTTTTGAGGATGCGCGGCGGCAATTTCCGCCGTGGTGCGCCCCATGCCGAAACCGATTTCAAGGATGACCGGCGCCTTGCGTGCAAACGCTTTTTCAAAGTCCAGGATGGCCGGTTCGTAGCTTATGCCCCAATGCTGCATGCTTTCTTCATAGGCGCGCTTTTGCGCGTCGGACATGCGGCCCTGGCGCAGGACATAACTTCTGATGCGCCTTTGCGGCGCTGCGTCCATACTGCCTTCCAAGTTCAGGAACCAATCATTCCGCTGGTCGGGCTGCTGGGGCTGGCGGTGTAAACCTTTTTCGGCATGCGCCCGGCAAGAAACGCTTCACGTCCCGCTTCAACCGCCTTCTTCATGGCGGACGCCATCAACACAGGATTTTGCGCGCCCGCGATGGCGGTATTCATCAACACGGCATCGCAACCGAGTTCCATGGCAATGGCGGCATCCGAGGCCGTGCCCACACCCGCGTCCACCACCACCGGCACCTTGATGCGGTCGATGATGATTTGCAGGTTCCATGGATTGAGGATGCCCATGCCGGAACCAATCAGCGAAGCCAGCGGCATGACGGCAACACAGCCGATGTCTTCCAGTTGTTTCGCAATGATGGGATCGTCCGAGGTATAGACCATGACCTGAAAACCATCCTTCACCAGCACTTCGGCTGCGTGGATTGTTTCCACCACATTGGGGTACAGGCTTTGTGGATCGCCCAGCACCTCCAGCTTGACCAGGTTGTGGCCATCCAGCAGTTCGCGTGCGAGGCGCAGCGTGCGAATGGCCTCGTCAGCGGTATAGCAACCGGCGGTGTTGGGCAGGTAGGTGTATTTTGACGGAGGCAGCGCATCCAGCAATGAAGGCTGGCTGGCATCCTGGCCGATGTTGGTACGACGGATCGCCACGGTAACGATCTCCGCGCCGCTTGTTTCCACCGCCCTGCGGGTTTCGTCAAAGTCTTTGTACTTGCCAGTGCCCACCAGCAAACGGGATGAATAGGCCTTGCCTGCGATAATCAGTTGATCCATAGATACCTTTTAAAACCTAGCCGCCGCCGACCGCGACGACGATTTCGAGCCTGTCACCACTTTCAAGTTGCACGTCGGCATGCTGGCTGCGCGGCACGATTTCGCCATTGCGTTCGACCGCCACGCGTTTGCCGGCCAGGTCCAGCGCCACCACCAGACCGGACACCGTAAGCGGTGAGGGGAAAACACGGCTTTCGCCGTTTATGACCAGGGAAAATGCTTCCATATGCCGGGAAACTTGCAGTAAGATGCGGGCCAAACCTGCCCTTGAACAGCTGGCAATTTTACCACGCGGGCGTCGTATAACGGCATTACCTCAGCTTCCCAAGCTGATGAAGAGGGTTCGACTCCCTTCGCCCGCTCCATTCCTGCCGAATGTGACACCGCTCGTCGGGAAGTGACATTTTTCGGCAGTCCGCCTCTCAACTTTTCCCCAAGCAAAACCGTAAGCAAAGTTAACTGGTTGTGGGTAGCTTTGCCCAGTACCGGTTTGCATCTGACAAGGGCAAACCCGTCGCGAGGCGGGGACGCAAAATCTCCGGTCTGAGTCGCTGTCCATGGATTCAGATAGCGGGATCGCCGGATGAAGAATGGGGATACATTTCCCCATCTCCATTGCTTGCTCCTTGAATTCTCAGATCACACCGGCCGCTATCCGAGCCTTTTGAGAGAGTATGTCTTGGAGCACGATATGACCGAGCAAAAAGTTGTCAACCTCAACGAGTACGGCAAGCGCCGCACGCCGATTACCGCTGAAAATCAAGCCATATTGATTGAATGCCGCGACATGCTCGCCAGTGGCGTGGCGCGGGTGCTCTCACGACAGGCGGAAGCCATGGAGCACAGCCTGATTTCACTGGCTGACCGCTCGCCATTGATGGAAACCCGCAATCTCTATTTCGGCGCGCAGGGCATACTCAACCAGACAGGAACCGAACTCTTCCAGGCTTGCAAGCAAGCTTTCCTGAAGGCTTTCGACAAGCAGACTCAATCGCCAGATTCCAGCCGCTCAAGCCTCGCTACCGATGAACTTTCCCTGGTCGGCGACACGGATTTCGAGGCAACGCTTGCCGTGAACAAATCCGGCTCGCGTTTGCGCTTTCATTGCGCCGAAGAACTCGTAGGGCTGGATGTGCGCATGGGCGTGCTGACAGGCAGGCCGCAAATGGCTTCCGACGACAATCCGATGGGGCCGCGGATCGTATGCGAATCGATTCTGGATGGTCTTGAATCGCTTGGCATCGACGTGAAAGTGCAACTGGTGCTGCTTAATCAATTTGACCTGATGCTCTACCCGGAGCTCCCCGGCCTTTATCAGGAAGTGAACAAGCTGCTGGTCAACAAGGGCATCCTGCCTGACTTCAGGGTGGGCATGAGAACCCGGCCCGATGGAAACCGCGCTGCCCGGGGCAGAAACGATGAACAGGCTGACATCATGAATCTGTTTGAACAACTGGTGCAATCACCGACTGGCCATGTTACGGGTGCCCCGGGCATGCCGTTGGCGGGGGGCAGCGGCGGAACCGGCAGCGCCTACCATGCAGGGGGCGCTGGCGTGCCCGCCATGCTGGGGATGACCATGATGGAAGCCCTGCATCGCCTGCAAGGCGGCGCGCTGTCTTTGCCGGGTGGCGTCACCATCGACCTGCGTCCGGTTCAACCCAGCGGCGGATTCTCGAATGTGGTTCGTGAATTGCAGCAAAGCCCGGTCATGCTGTCGGCCAGCCAGCTCGAAACTGTCATGATCGATGCAGTGGCGATGCTGTTCGACTACCTGTTCGAGGATCGCGCAATCCCCGATCACATCAAATCCCTGATCGCACAGCTTCAGGTTCCGGTTCTCAAGGCTGCGATCATTGACCGGAGTTTCTTCAACAACCGCGACCATCCGGCACGCCAGGTACTGGATCTGATTGGTTCGCTGGTTGTGAAAACAGACAACGAAGAAGCCGGTTCCGATCCCTTGCTTGCCGAAGTCGAGTCGGTCATCCAGCGCATCATTTCCGAATATGACCAGGATGCCTCCATTTTCGAGCAGGCCGTTTACACGCTGCTGGCATTACAGGCGCGCCGTGAACAGGAACTTGATTCCGGCATGGCCGAGCAGATTGCCGACATCCAGCGCGCAGAGCGCACCGAGTCGGCAGAAAACGTTGCGCTGGAGCACATCCGCCGCGCACTGGTTGACCAGCCCTCACCTCCCGCCATCGTGACCTTCCTGCGTGATGTCTGGACACACTTGCTCAAGCGCGAATACATAGAAGGCGGCGAGAGCGCGCCTCACCTCTCCGCCCACATTGAAACCATGCGTGAACTGCTCTGGAGCGTTCAACCCAAACCCGACATGGATAGCCGCCTGATGCTGGTGCGCATTCTTCCGGGGCTGCTCAAACGCTTGCGTGAAGGCGTCCAGGCTTCACCGATGAGCCTTGAATCCGCCGAAAAGTTCTTTTCCGAGCTGGTTGCGCTCCACGCCAATGCCGTGCGCGCCAATCCGCAAAGCGTTCCGCTTCCGGAGACCGAAACACTGCTGGACGACATTCCTGCTCCCGAAACCGAATCTGCTGCCTCCTCCACAACGGCAGGCACGGCAGAACCCGAAATGACCCAACCGGAAGTCGAAGACGAATTCGCCGAACGAGCCCGCTCCCTGCAAAAGGGCGACTGGGTCGAGTTCCATTATGAAGACGGCACGTTCCGCTGGGCAAGACTGGGCTGGATCAGCGGCCTGAAAGGCCAGTACCTGTTTTCCGACGCCGATGGCCTGAACATGTTCTCCACCACGCCGCAAAGGCTTGCTGAGAAATTGCGCAGCGGACAGGCCGTTCTGGTCGAACGCCGTTCTCCGACCGATAGCGCATTTGGCAAACTATTCGCCTTTTTCAAACAACGCTTGTCGCCTGCCTGATAGTTTGCTGTCTGGGGTCCCTTCTGGCCGGCTAGCGCAAGCAGCCGGCCTTTTTGTTAGCATGTCCGGATGGGGATAACGGAAAAACTGATCAAATGGCAAAAGCAGCACGGGCGGCATGATCTGCCCTGGCAGGGCACGCGCGATCCCTATTCCATCTGGGTATCGGAAATCATGCTGCAGCAAACCCAGGTTGCAACAGTAATCCCTTATTTCCAGCGTTTCATGGCGCGGTTCCCGGATATCGCTGCCCTGGCCCGCGCCAGCGAGGATGAGGTTCTTGCTCACTGGGCGGGCCTTGGCTATTACGCACGTGGCCGCAATCTGCACCGTGCTGCCCGGCAGATCGTCGAGCAGCATGCGGGAGCATTTCCACATGACACGGATGAAATCTGCGCATTGCCTGGCATCGGCCGGTCGACGGCCGCCGCCATCGCGGCTTTCGCATACGGGACGCGCGGCGCAATCCTCGATGGCAATGTGAAGCGTGTGCTTGCCCGGGCATTTGCAGTTGCAGGCTGGCCGGGTGACAAAAAAGTGGAAACACGTTTATGGCAACTCGCTTCAAGCCTGCTGCCGGAAAACTCAATCGAGGTTTACACCCAGGCGCTGATGGACCTGGGCGCCACGGTTTGCACCCGGACCCGCCCCCAGTGCGGGACATGCCCGATCAACACCTCATGCGCTGCTTTCAGGGAAGGGCAAACCGATAAATTTCCGGCACCGCGCCCTCGCAAGGCGCTGCCTGAAAAACAGGCTCAGTTGCTTGTTATCCGGCATGGCACTGACGTCTTGCTGGAGAAGCGCCCTTCGCCTGGCATCTGGGGCGGTTTATGGAGCCTGCCGCAAATTGACATGGATACAGAGCCCGGCGGCACCTGCCAGAGCCTGACGGGAACGAGCCCTGCACGAATTCATCCGCTGCCCGCTTTCACCCATTCCTTTACCCACTTCCGCCTGCATATCCTGCCGCAGGAAGTCATGCTGGATCATCGGCCCATGCTAGCCGAAGAACCCGGGAGAATATGGTTACCCGTGGACGATGCCATCCATGCCGCCATCCCGAAACCGGTATCACGCATCCTGAAAAACCTCGCGCAAGTCTGATTTCGACATCCCATGCTGATCGATACCCATTGCCATCTTGACGCCGCCGAATATGACGCCGATCGCGATGCGGTCGCACGGCGCGCGCTCGAGGCAGGCGTTGGGCACATCATCGTTCCATCCGTTGCGGCCTTCAACTTCCGGGCAACGGCAGATTGCCGCCGCTATCCCGGCGTTGAAATCGCCCTCGGCATGCATCCCATGTATGTGCATGTCCACAAGGAGGAACATCTTGCGCAACTGGAGGAGGCGATTCGTATCCACCAGCCGGTTGCCATTGGCGAGATCGGCCTCGACCGCTTTCAGTCATGCATTGACCGGCCCGGCGTGCTTGAGCACGATCTGACCATGCAGGAATTTTATTTCTCTGAACAGATCAAACTCGCCCGCAATTACAATTTGCCCGTGCTGCTTCACATCCGCCGCGCGAACGATCAGATACTGAAATTCCTCAGGCGCATCAAGGTACCAGGCGGCATCGCCCACGCATTCAACGGCTCGATGCAGCAAGCCCGGGAATTCATCAAGCTGGGATTCAAACTGGGTTTTGGCGGCGCCTTTACCTACACCCGTGCCACAAACTTGCGCAATCTGGCCATGGAGCTGCCGCTGGATTCCATCGTGCTGGAGACAGACGGCCCCGACATACCGCCCGAGTGGATAACGCGTCAGCGCAACGAACCCGCCCAGATAGCGCCCATCGCCAACGCATTGGCGACTCTCCGGAATACCAGCCCCGAGGATGTCGCGCAAAAAACAACCGCGAACGCCCGTGAGGTGCTCCGGCTTAAAGACTGACAATACTCAAATCCAGCGGCGTACACGGGTCTTGTATTGACGATAGGCGTCGCCAAACTTTCCTTCCAGATGCGCCTCTTCATGACGAATCACGCCGAAACGCAGCAAAGCCCAGATCAGCGGCGCAAACACCAGCGGCCACCAGCTTTTCAGCAGCAATGACACGCCCGCGAGAATGAACCAGTCGCCAAGATAAATCGGGTTGCGGCTAAAGCGGAACGGCCCGCTGGTACAGAGTTCACTGGCAGCTTTGTATGGATTGACCGTGGTGTGATGCCGCCAGAACGTGATCAGTGTTGCAATGAACAAGGAAAAGCCCGTGCCCACCAGCAGCCAGCCCAGCGATCTGCTTATCTCACCCCAATCCAGGCTTATTGGCAGGACATTGCGGTCCAGCCACCAGCCACCCAGCAGTGCCGCTGCGTAGGGTGCCGGCGGCAATATCAAGGTACGCGGCCGGATGGCTTCTGCTTTGCTGTCGATCATGATCTCGATTTTTCCGGGTGACGCTTCAAACAAACAAGAATCACGGTCTATTTTTCCAGGATCAATTGACTGATGCGTTTGATGATTTCCGGATGGTCGAACTCGCGTCCGCCTATGGCCTGGTATGCCATGCGCCCTTTCTTGTCGATGATATAGGTGGTTGGCAACCCCCTGACAGGCCAGAAAGCCATCGCGCCGCTATCAATATCCAGCAGGATGGGAAACGCGGGCTGCAAATCAAGTGTGGAAACAAACTGCTCGATCGTTTCCGCGATTTCTCCCTCATTGACCGCCAGAATCACGACCGGCTTCCCCGACATTTTTTCTCTCAACCTCTCCATGGAAGGGAATTCGCGCCTGCAAGGCGGACACCAGGTCGCCCAGAAGTTCACCACGACAACCTTCCCTTTCAGACTGGCCAGCGACATCAATTGACCATCGATGTCTTTGAGCGCAAGACCGGGTGCCGTCAATCTCGGTTTATACGGAATCAGGGAAATCTGAAGCGGCGGATCGGCGGCCCGGGAAGCGCCAGTCAACCCCAGGAAAAGAACGCCCGCCAGCCAGCCCAATGCGAATTTATTTGTGGCATTCAACATTCCGTAGTGTTCCCTCATGAAGTTTGCCACCCTGCCACCAGCGGTAGCTCACATCAAACCTGGTTCCAGGTGGAATCTCGTAAGTTGTCATGCCCTGGTTCCAGTCCCCGGGCGAGAATGTCTGCTCGACAGGAAACTGTGACCATTCAAATGCGGTCTTGACCTGTTTGCTGAAATTTCTGGGCTGCCAGCGGGCAAGCCAGTCATGTTTGGTCAACATGAGTTGCGGCGTATCTTCCATGGGGACATACCGCCATTCCGCCAGACAGTACTTGATGGGTTTTTTGCTGTCATTGCGCAGCACCGACATGAAAACACAGGTGCCGGCAAATTCATTGGCGGACTTTTCATCCATGCCCCTGGCAAGCATGAAGGCCTGGGCCTGCTCCCGGCTGATCTGGGTCAGACGGAAATGAATGCCCTTGTTTTCGGTCTCCCAGGTAGCCAGGCCCGTTTCGTCTGAAATGCTGTGAAGGGTTTCACCTTTCACCGCCGTGGCGGAACAGTTGCCGTAAAACGCGAGGCTTGCCGCGCACCCGCTCAACACGATCAAGGCAAGACGATACGCTTTCACACCCGGGAAGCCTGAATGGCGTGCAGAAATTCGTTCCGGAACTGGTCGCTGCTTTCAAAGCAGCCGCTGAATGCCTGGGTCACGACGCGTTCATCGCCGCGCCTGTCCTCGCCCAGCAGCAGGCACAACTGCTCGGCCTCGATGACGCAGGCGGCGCCCGCCGCCTTGCCGTGTGTCATCATGGCTTCGGCGATGTCGCGCGTCATCCACTCCTGATAGGTGAAGCGATGGCCGATGGCGTCGACCAGGCGTGCAATGCGTCCAAATCCGTGCAGACGTCCGCCCGGAACATAGGCGACATGCGCCACGCCGCGAAACGGCACCAGATGATGCGGGCACACGCCGTGTATGGCAATGCCGCGAACAACCACCATATCCCGGCGATCATCCGCGAACCCATCGCCCAGCGCCTCGGCCGGATCCATGACATAGCCGCCCAGCAGGCGCTTCTGCCAGAGTTCCCGAACCCGCTGCGCTGTGCGCCCGGTATGCACCGTATCCGACGGCACACCGCAGGCTGCGAGCAGGTCCTTTACCGCGCGTTCAAAGGCATCCGGGTTGAAGTTGCCAGTCTGCGCAATCCCGTATCCGGCCGGCCTGGCGCCGCCGTGATGCTCGCACTGATCGTGTTCGCAGGAATCCGACATTATTTGGCCGCCATTATTTGAATAACGACTTGAGGAAATCGAGCGTGTGCGCCCAGGAACTGTGATCGGCATGGGCGTCATACTTTAGCGGCAGACTGAATTTCGCGGCATAAACATCCGCCTCCGGATTGGTAAAGGTGTGCTTCACGCCGGGATATGAAACCAGTTGCCAGTCAGCCTTGGCATTGGTCATTTCGGCCCTGAACGCTTCCACCTGCTCCGCCGGCACGATGGGATCGGCCTCGCCCGTGAACACCCTCACCTTGCTCTTGATGCCGCCGGGCCTGACCGAAACATCGGTTGCCAACACTCCGTGATAGCTCACCACACCCTTCAGCGGCTCGCCGTTTCTGGCCATGTTGAGCACTATGCCGCCGCCAAAGCAGTAGCCCAGTGCGGCAATCTCATTTTTTTTAACCAGCGGCTGGCGGTTAAGAAATTTTTCAGCCGCTGCAAAGCGGGCGCGCGCCACCGGCGGATTCTTGTTGATTGACCCGGCCAGCGCGCCGGCATCCTTGGGGTTGTCGGCTGTCTTGCCGTCGCCATACATGTCCACGGCCAAAGCGACATAGCCTGCTTTGGCCAGCATGGTGGCGCGCTTTTTCGCATAATCATTCAGCCCCCACCATTCATGCACCACCAGCACACCCGGACGCTTGCCCTTGATGGCATCGTCATGCGCCAGCCAGCCTTTCATCTTCACGCCGTCCGCTTCATATTCCACAAGCTTGCCAACCACGGCTGCATGCGCGGCCAAAGGCAACAGCAACAGAAAAGACAACAACCATTTCATGGGTTTCTCCAGTAACCGCAATAACGGAAAGATAGCACTAGCGCGCCAAAATTGCGCTTATAAAAACAGGGTTAGCAGCTCATTGAGGAAACGCCGTCCAAGCATGGTAGGCCTGAGATAATCCGCCCCGCGCTCCAGCAGCTTCCTGTCCTCCGCCTTTTCAAGCGAGGGTGCGCATGCATTGAGCGGCAAACCAGTGCGTTGCATGAACAATTCCGGCCTGACACCCTCGGTAAGCCGCAAGGCATTCATCATGAACTCGAATGGCAGTTCCCTGCTCGCAAGCTCGCGCGTTTCCGCAATATGCTCAGCCTTCCCAACCGCCTGCATGTATTGCGCGGGATGCTTGATGCGCATTTCACGGACAATGCGGTCGTGAAACGAAAGCTTGCCATGCGCGCCGGCGCCTATGCCAAGGTAATCGCCGAACATCCAGTAATTGAGATTATGCCGGCAACGGTGGCGCGGCTTGGCAAAGGCGGAAGTTTCGTAGTTGTCGTAACCGGCATCGGCCAGGCGGGCTTCAAGCCAGTCCTGCATGCATGAAGACGCCTCGTCATCCGGCAGATTGGCAGGTGGCGCATATCCAAACGGTGTGTTGGGCTCCAGCGTCAGGTGATAGCACGACAGATGCGGCGGCTGGAATGACAAGGCCGTTTCAATATCCGTTTCGAGTTGCGCCTGGCTTTGTCCCGGCAGTGCATACATCAGATCCAGATTAAAGGTTTCGAAAGTGGTGGCTGCCAGTTCCGCCGAATTTCTCGCTTCGTGCCCACCATGGATGCGGCCGATCCGCTGCAGTAGTTCATCCTGAAAACTCTGGATGCCCAGCGACACGCGAGTCACGCCCGCTTCGCGGTAACCCTTGAAACGTCCGGCCTCGACCGTACCCGGATTCGCCTCCAGCGTGATTTCTGCAAGCGGCTCAAGCATGGAAAGTGTGCGCACCGTGGTCAGAATGCGATCGATGCCTTCCGGAGAAAACAGGCTGGGTGTGCCGCCGCCGAAAAAAACGGTTTGAATTCTGCGGCCCCATATTTGCGGCAGTGTCAGTTCAAGATCGCGAGCCAGGGCATCAATGTATGCCGGCTCGGGAATGACATCCAAGGCGTGCGAATTGAAATCGCAGTATGGACACTTGCGCACGCACCAGGGCAGGTGAATGTAGAGCGACAGCGGCGGCGGAATGCTTGGCGCTGGATGACGATGAAACTGTATAGCCTGCATGATTGGCCGTATCAGGCTAATCGCCTGAAAGAATCAGATGCTTTTCAATTTCTCGACCAGCATCATCAGTGCCTTGCCGCGATGGCTGATGGCGTTCTTGTGATCTGGATCAAGTTCGGCACCGGTCTTGCCAAACTCGGGCAGATAAAAATACGGGTCGTAGCCGAAGCCGTTTTCGCCGCGCGGCGTGGCTATGATTTCGCCATGCCAACTTCCTTCGGCGATCAGCGGCTGCGGATCATCCGGATGCCTCACCAGCACGATGACACAGTAGTAATGTGCCTTGCGATTGGATTCGTTGCCAAGCGCCTCGATGAGTTTTTCGTTGTTGCGCTGGTCGGATTTCGGCTCGCCGGCGTAACGCGCGGAATAAACGCCTGGCGCGCCGTTAAGCGCATCGACGCAGATGCCGGAATCGTCCGCCAGCGCGGGCAGCCCAGTATGCAAGGCGGCATGCCGCGCCTTGGCCAGGCAGTTTTCGATGAAGGTGACATGCGGTTCCGGACATTCCGGCACGCCAAAATCAGATTGCGGGACAACCTGAAAATCCAGCGGTTCGAGTATGCGGCGGATTTCCCTGAGCTTGCCCGGGTTACCGGAAGCTATCACGATCTTTTGCATTATTCCCCCAGTACGGCTTTTTGCGCCTCGATCAGTTGCCGGATGCCGTCCGCCGCCAGGTCCAGCAATTCATTGAGTTCCTTGCGCGAAAAAGTCTCGCCCTCCGCCGTGCCCTGCACCTCGATCAATCCGCCCTTGCCAGTCATTACAACGTTCATGTCGGTATCGCAATCCGAATCCTCGGCGTAATCCAGATCAAGCACCGGAACACCCTGATAGATGCCGACAGAGATTGCCGCCACATGGTCGCGAAGCGGGGATTCAGCCAGCTTGCCCTGTTTGATCAGCCAGTTCACCGCATCCGCCAATGCAACATAGGCTCCGGTGATGCTGGCGGTGCGCGTGCCGCCATCGGCCTGGATGACATCGCAGTCAATGTGAATGGTCCGCTCGCCGAGCTTGGCCAGGTCCACCACCGCTCGCAGCGAACGTCCGATCAGGCGCTGGATTTCCTGTGTACGGCCGGACTGTTTGCCCCGCGCGGCTTCGCGGTCGGTGCGCGTGCCGGTCGAGCGCGGCAACATCCCGTATTCAGCCGTTACCCAGCCTTCGCCACTGCCTTTCTTGTGGGGCGGAACTTTTTCCAGCACGCTGGCGGTACAGATGACTTTGGTGTCACCACACTCGATCAGAACCGAGCCTTCGGCATGCTTGGTATAACTCTGGGTGATGCGCAAAGCGCGCATGGCGTGGGCGGCGCGGCCGCTCGGTCGATGGGACACGACAGACTCCAGTCCAAAAGACTGGAATTTTACGCTTCCTTGGAAAGTTTTTTGATCGCGTTCTGGATTTCGGCGATGGCGCGCTCGATTTCCTCGTCCGATATGGCGGGCGCGCTGGTGACTTCCGGCTTGTTGATCTGGGTGGTAAAGCCGTGTTCCGGCAGAGACAGGGTCGATACGGATTCTCCGCTCGGCAGCTTCGCATCCCCCCAGGTCATGGCGACCAGCGAGAGATTGTCGCCATTCTCGCCGCCGCGAAACTCCGCATGGTCCATCAGGTGGCGCACGCCATCTTCCAGATTGTAGGTATAGAGAATGGCCGCGATCTCCTGGGTGTTGACCGACCCCCAGACTCCATCGGTACACAGGAGCAGGCTGTCCGATTGATGAATGGGCATGGGCGGCGCGCATTCCACCTCGGGCGCGATATAGCCGCCCAGGCAGTTGCTGACCTTGTTTCGGTCCGGGTGATGCGCGACTTCTTCTTCGGTGATCAGGCCGTCCTTCACCATGCGCGCCACCGCCGTATGATCCTCGGTGCGGCCGATCAGTTTTCCTTCGCTGAAAAAATACAGCCTTGAATCCCCTACGTGCGCCCAGTATGCGGTGTTGTCCTGGAGCACGGCCGCCACGCAAGTGGTGTGGGGAATCTCCAGCAGATCATGTTCAACCGCGTAATCGTTGATGGCATAGTGGGCGCGGGTCAGCACCTCGCTCAGGAATTGCAGCGGGTCGGGCAATCTCGGCTTGGCCTGCTGCTGGAAATTCTCGGTCAGCGTCTGCACGCAAATCTGCGCGGCAATTTCGCCATGCATGTGGCCACCCATGCCGTCAGCCACCACCATCAACAGCGCATCGCGGCTATAGGAATACGCCACCCTGTCCTGGTTGTTCTTGCGTCCTCCCTGCCGGGAAGCCTGATAAATGGTGAACTTCATGGCGCGATAGTTTATCGGAAAGCCATCAAAAGATTTCCTTGTTCAGGGATCGTTTGAGTGATTTGAGTATGGAAGGACGGCGCTGATGCATGGTGTTTTTATCCATCAGCACTTTCTGGAGCGCGAAAACACTTTGTGGACGCTCCATGTAATTCAGCTGCAGGCACTGGTCCACTGTTTCCAGCAACTGGTCGGAATATTCCCCGCGCCATGTTTCCCGCGCGGAAACCAGCTTGTCGTTGAGCAAACGGGCGTCAGCCGCCTGCGGCGGATAACCGGCCAGGCACGCGTATATGCTGGCGCCGATACTGTACACATCGGTCCACGGCCCCAGCCGTTCGCGATTGTGATACTGCTCGGGCGCGGCAAACCCCGGGGTATACATCGGCTGAAGCCGGATTTCATCCTGATTCAGCGTCTGCCGGGCAGCGCCAAAATCGATCAAGACGGGGGAACCATCCAGCCGGATGTAGATATTGGAGGGCTTGATATCGAGATGCAGCAGCTTGTGCGTGTGCACCTCCCTGAGTCCGGTCATCAACTGGGCAAATACCCGGCGGATGAAGCTTTCGCGGATATTGCCTCGATTCGCCTGAATATGCTGTTGCAGAGTCTTGCCTCGCTCGTAGCGCATGACCATGTAGACCGTATCGTTTGCGCGGAAGAAGTTGACCACGCGAATGACATTGGCATGATTGATCTTGGCGAGCGCCCGGCCTTCCTCGAAAAAGCATTTCATGCCATGACGGAAAATATTGCGGTTGTCGTCGGAGTTGGCTTCCACCACAACCGAGCCTTCCGTGCGCAGCACCAGCGCACCGGGGAGATATTCCTTGATCGCGACGGCATTATTGGCCTCGTCCCGGGCCAGGTACACCATGCTGAACCCGCCACCGCCGATTTTCCGCACGATGGTGTATTCGTTCAGCTGGTACCCGTTAGGCAGTGACTGATTGGGTTGCGTCGCCATAAATCAATAGGAATAAAGCTGTTATCATTTTATACGCGCGGCTCTGGCCGCATCCGTTACGTTATGTTCCCGCCACCTGAAACCATACCCAACATGATCTTCAGCATGACCGGCTTCGCGAGCCATGGCGCCAATATTGGCAAGGCTCATCTTGTCATCGATCTGCGGTCTGTCAACCAGCGGTATCTGGAAATCAGCTTCCGGCTTCCGGAGGAACTGCGATCCATGGAGCCCGCCGTCCGGGAGGCAATCGCCGGGCGGCTCTCCCGCGGCAAGGTGGAATGCCGGATGACCTATACCCCCCTGCCAGAGGCCTACCTCGATATCGGCCTGAATGGCACGGTTCTTGAGTCCCTGTCAAAGTGGCAAAAGGAAATTCAGGCGCGCTTTCCCGCCGCTGCCGCCCTCGGCGTGGCGGATATCCTGAACTGGAAAGGCGTGCTTGCCACCGACGATCCGGCGGACAAGGATAGCCCCGCCGCCATCCTTTCGGCGGTGGGTACCGCGCTGGACGATCTGGCCGCCAGCCGCCGCCGCGAGGGGGAAAGACTCAAGGCGCATATTCTGGAACGGTTGTCCGGAGTGGAAGCCAGCGTGGCCGAGGCCAGGAACATCCTCCCGAATGTGCTGTCGTCCTGGCAGGACAAACTGGCAACACGCCTGAAGGAAGCCCTGGGTGACGCAGCCAATGACCGCCTGTCCCAGGAATTTGCACTGTTTGCCCAGAAAAGCGATGTCGAGGAAGAACTGTCACGGCTTTCCACGCATATCGCCGAAGTCCGCCGTACCCTGGACAAGGGCGGCGCCGCGGGCAAGCGGCTGGATTTCCTGATGCAGGAAATGCATCGGGAGGCTAATACATTGGGCTCGAAATCCGTTTCGGCGGAAACCACCCGCATCTCGGTCGAACTGAAGGTGCTGATCGAACAAATGCGCGAGCAAGTGCAGAATATCGAGTAACGCGGAAACATCATGAACAAAGGTTTGCTATTTATTGTCGCCGCGCCTTCAGGCGCCGGAAAAACCAGCATGGTCAAGGCCCTGCTGAAAAACGATCCTTCCATCCGGCTGTCGGTTTCCTACACGACACGTCCGCCTCGTCCGGGCGAAGTCGATGGCAAGGATTACCACTTTGTCAGCAAGGACACGTTCCTTGAAATGGCCAGCAGGGGAGAATTTCTGGAAAGCGCCGAAGTGTACGGCAACCACTATGGCACTTCTCAACCCTGGATTGCCGGTGAAATTGCCGCCGGCCGTGACCTGCTGCTCGAAATAGACTGGCAGGGCGCTGCCCAGGTAAAGCTGCACTTCCCGGATGCGGTTTCGGTTTTCATATTGCCGCCTTCACTTACAGCCCTGCGCAACCGCCTGAACAACCGCGGACAGGACAATCAGGAAGTTATTGAAAAACGCATGGCGGCCGCCTGTGATGACATCAGCCACGCAGGCGAGTTCGACTATATAATCGTCAATGACGATTTTGATCACGCGCTGCTGGATCTGACCGCCGTGGTCAAAGCTTCCCGTCTTGTCACTTCGCGCCAGACTATTAAGTTGGCATCATTGTTTGAAGCGTTTGGCAAGGGTTGAATCAGTTTCTTTGGAGTGAAAACGTGGCACGAATTACCGTTGATGACTGCATGGCAAGAATTGGCAACCGCTTTGAGTTGACCCTGGCGGCCACTTACCGGGCGCGGCAACTTGCCCAGGGCTCTCAACCCATGGTAGACAGCCGCGACAAACCGACTGTCACCGCGCTGCGCGAAGTCGCGGCAGGCAAGGTGGGGCTTGAGATCCTCAACCGAGGCAAGGCCTAACCCTTCGCCCTCGCCGCATGCGTCAGCCGCGATGAACATCACGGCTGACTTTTCCGCACTCGCGCCACACCTGGAGTATCTGCCGGCCGCGGATATTGAACTCGTCCGCGACGCCTTCTATGTCAGCCGGGATGCCCATGCCGGCCAGTTCCGCAAAAGCGGCGATCCCTATATTTCCCACCCCATCGCCGTCGCGGGGATTCTGGCGGACTGGCATCTGGATGCCCAGGCGCTGGCCGCCGCGCTTCTGCACGATGTGGTGGAAGACACCTCCGCCACCACCGAGGATATTCAGGTTCAATTCGGCAAAGCTGTCGCCCACCTTGTCGAGGGCGTTTCCAAGCTGGACAAGCTTTCATTCGCCAGCGAACAGCACGCGCAGGCGGAAAATTTCCGCAAAATGCTGCTGGCGATGGCGCAGGATGTCCGGGTCATTTTGATCAAGCTGGCTGATCGCCTGCATAACATGCGCACGCTGGGCGAACTCAAGAGCGAAAAGCGCAAACGCATTGCCGCCGAAACGCTGGACATCTACGCACCCATCGCCAACCGGCTCGGACTGCATACGGTCTACCAGGAGCTGGAAGACCAGGGATTCCAGTTCCTCCATCCCAACCGCTACAAGGTGCTGATGAAAGCGGTACAGGCTGGCCGGGGAAACCGCCGGGAACTGGTTGGCAAGGTAAAGGTGGCCATCCAGGAGAAACTTGTTCACTCCGGCGTTGAAGCCGTGGTGGCTGGACGCGAGAAACACCTGTACAGCGTTTACCGGAAAATGCAGGAAAAGAATCTGGCGTTTTCCGAAGTGTTCGACATCTACGGCTTCCGCGTCGTGGTCAAGGATATCCCTTCCTGCTATCTGGCGCTGGGCGCCTTGCACGGGCTGTACAAGCCCATTCCGGGGAAGTTCAAGGATTACATCGCCATTCCCAAGGCCAATGGTTACCAGTCGCTGCATTCCATCCTGTTCGGCCCGCAGGGCACGCCAATCGAGGTGCAAATCCGCACCCAGGAGATGCACCGGTTTGCCGAAACGGGCGTTGCTTCGCACTGGCTGTACAAGAGTTCCGATACCCCTTTGTCCGATGTGCAATCACGCACACACCGCTGGCTGCAGTCGCTGCTCGATATCCAGGCCGACAACAAGGACTCGCCCGAATTTCTCGAACATATCAAGATCGACCTGTTTCCGGACGAGGTTTATGTATTCACGCCGCGCGGCAACATCCTGTCCCTGCCGCGCGGCGCCACCGCCGTGGATTTCGCCTATTCGGTGCACACCGACATCGGCCACCACTGCGTTGCCGTCAAGATCAATCACGAACTCATGCCACTGCGAACCCAGTTGCGCAATGGCGATCATGTGGAAATCATCACGGCGGCCAGTGCGGCGCCCAATTCCGCCTGGCTCAATTTTGCCGTCACCGGCAAGGCACGCTCGCAAATCCGTCAGTTTCTGCGCACCACCAAAATTGAAGATTCCATCCGGCTGGGGCGTGATTTGCTGGGAAATGCCATCAAGGCACTCAATCCCGAAGCCCCCGCGCCAACCTCATTGATGCTGCAAAAACTGGCGCGGGAAGCCAGCAGCAAGGGCGTTGACGAGCTTTACGCGGATATCGGTCTTGGCCGAAAACCTGCCATGGTGGTTGCCCATCAATTGCTGCACCTCATGGGGGACGAGACTGGCCATGCGCCGCATCCGCAAACCATCACCATACGCGGCACCGAAGGCGTCCTGGTTGAGCTGGCCGCCTGCTGCCATCCCATTCCCGGCGATCCGATTCTGGGTTTCATCCACAAGGATCGCGGCCTCATCATCCATACCCATGATTGCCCGAGCATACGCAATTTCCGCTCCGATCCGGAGAAATGGCTGGATGTGGAGTGGGAAACCGAAGCCGGCCGCCTGTTCGACGTGTCCATCAAACTGGTTGTCGCCAACCAGCGCGGCGTGCTCGCGCACGTGGCTGCCGCCATTTCCGAGCAGGGCTCCAATATCGGCAATGTCGCCATGGAAGAAGAGGATGGCAGTCCCTACACCATGCTGTATTTCACGCTTCAGGTGGAAGACCGCATGCATCTCGCGCGCATCATGCGCGCCTTGCGTCAGCTTGCCGAGGTGGTCCGCATTTTCCGCATGAAAGGCAAGAAAGACGGACGCGCCGCCTCACAATAATCCCCAAACCAATTTCCGCATCCGTAAAACAACATGAAAACCATCATCGCCACCTCTAACGCACCGGCCGCCATCGGCACCTACTCGCAGGCTGTCAAAGTCGATACCACCGTTTACCTGTCCGGCCAGATTGGACTCGATCCCTCAACCATGCTGCTTGTCGAGGGCATCGAGGCGCAGATTCATCAAGTATTCAAAAACCTGTCCGCGGTTTGCCAGGCCTCGGGGGGCTCGCTGGCCGACATCGTCAAGCTGAATATATTCCTTACTGATCTGGTTCATTTCCCCAAGGTCAATGAAATCATGGGACAGTATTTCCAGCAGCCTTATCCTGCCCGTGCCGCTGTCGGCGTGGCCGCCCTGCCGCGCGGCGCGCTGGTGGAAGCCGACGCCGTGATGGTGGCAGGCTGAACGGACATTTCTGCCCGACCATTTCTGCTCAGTGGGCTTTTCCTTTCCCGTTTCCGATTCGGTCAAAAGCAAACTCGACAAACTGGGACTGCATCGCGATGAAGACCTGGCGCTGCATCTGCCCCTTCGCTGGGAAGACGAAACCCGCCTGACCCTTATCCGCGATCTGGTTCCCGGACACGCTGCCGTCATTCAAGCAACGGTCGAGAGCGCCGAAATTCTCTACCGCCCCAAGCGGCAACTGGTCGCCACCGTCTCCGATGACAGCGGCCAGCTCATCATACGTCTGCTGAACTTTTACCCCAGTCAGGCCCAAGCCTTGCAGCCGGGACGGTTGATGCGCTTTTCGGGCGAAACGCGCGGCGGATTTTTCGGGCTGGAAATGGTGCACCCGCGCTTTCAAGCCGTTACCCCGGATACGCCATTGCCTTCGCGGCTGACGCCGGTATACCCCACGACAGCCGGGCTCGGCCAAATCACGCTGCGCAAGCTGATCGGCAAGGCTCTGGCCAAGGTGGACATGTCTGAAACGCTGCCGCCTTCCGTCTATTCAGACATGAATCTTCCCGGCTTCGCTGAAGCAATCCATCTGTTGCATCAGCCCGAGTCGGATATCCGGCTGACGCAACTGGAATCGCATGGTCATCCGGCTTTCAGGCGGCTGGCGTTTGATGAGTTGCTCGCGCAGCAATTTTCATTGCGCCTCGCTCGCGAGGCGCGCGCGGGGAAGCATGCAACGCCGCTGAAACCAGGCGGCCATCTGGAACAGGCCTTGCGCAATGCCCTGCCTTTCAGGCTGACGCGCGCGCAGGAGACGTCATGGACTGAAATCAGCCGGGATTTATCTTCGGTACAACCCATGCGCCGCTTGCTGCAAGGCGACGTTGGCAGCGGCAAAACGGTTGTTGCAGCCCTGGCCTGCCTGCAGGCCATCGAAAACGGCATGCAGGCCGCGCTGATGGCGCCAACCGAAATCCTGGCCGAACAACATTTCCAGAAACTGCGCGGATGGCTGGAACCCTTGGGAATCGAAGTCGCCTGGCTGGCTTCCGCATTATCGGCCGCACAGAAGAAAGCAGCCATTTCAAGAATCGAATCGGGACAGTCAAGGCTGACGGTTGGCACCCATGCCCTGTTTCAGAAAGGCGTCAGCTTCCAGAAGCTTGGGCTGGCCATTGTCGATGAGCAGCATCGATTTGGTGTCAAACAGCGTCTGGCGTTGAGCAAGAAGGGATTGGAGCCGCATCAGTTGATGATGTCCGCGACACCCATTCCACGTACCCTGGCGATGAGCTATTACGCGGATCTGGATGTCTCGGTCATTGACGAACTTCCGCCGGGGAGAACACCGGTCACCACCAGGCTGGTCGCCGGTTCTCGGCGGGATGAAATCCTGCAAAGAGTGCGCGGCGTTTGCCAGTCCGGCGGCCAGGCATACTGGGTCTGCCCGCTGATAGAGGAATCCGAGAAGCTCCAGTTGCAGACTGCCCTGGATACCTATCACACACTGCAAGCGCAATTGCCGGATATCCGGATCGGCCTTGTCCACGGCCGCATGAAATCGGCCGAGAAAAACGCCATCATGTCGGCGTTCCAGTCCAATACCGTGCAACTGCTTGTCTCGACCACTGTCATCGAGGTGGGCGTGGACGTGCCCAATGCTTCGCTCATGATCATTGAACATGCCGAGCGGTTCGGCCTGTCTCAGCTGCATCAGCTTCGCGGCCGAATCGGGCGCGGCAGCCGGGAATCCGTCTGCATTCTGCTGTATCAGAACCCGCTTTCGGAAGATGCCCGCAGCCGTCTGAAAATCATCTATGAAACCACGGACGGTTTCGAAATTGCCCGCCAGGATTTGCTGCTGCGTGGCCCTGGCGAACTGCTCGGCGCGCGCCAGAGCGGCGTACCGATGTTGAGATTCGCCAACCCTGAACAGGATATTGATTTGCTGGAATTGGCGCAGAAGCAGGCGCCACAAATACTCAGGCACCATCCCGATGCGGTTAAAGCCCATCTGACACGATGGTTTGGCACACAAACCGCGCTGGCTGCAAGCTAGCAGCTCGCCACTTTGGCATAATGCTGTTTTCTCCGCCGGTTCGATCGCATTGCGTTTTTTACTCGAAACCACCCCAACTGATTGGCTGCATCACCCTTTTCTACTGCCAAGGTCATTGCGCAACTGGCTCACGGATCAGGGCTCACTGACGCGCAGACTCAAGCAGCGCTGTGGGAGATTTTCGGTGCAACCTACCCGGATAGGTCTTTTCAGGGCAGGCCAGGATGAAAATTCCTTGCTGAGGATCACCAGTAACCGGCTGGCTTATGTCCGCGAGGTAATACTCCACTGTGATAATCGTCCGGTTGTTTTCGCCCACAGCGTGGTCTCCCTGAAATCCCTGCGCGGGCCCTGGGCAGCCGTGACCCGGCTTGGCACCCGCCCACTGGGTGAGGCGCTGTTCAGCAACCCACGAGTGATTCGTGGACGACTACAGTACAGGCGCATCCCCCCCCGCCACCCTTTGGCAAGACAGGCCGCACTGGCTGGCGTATCCGATGGCCGCAAGCCGCTGTGGGCCAGGCGCTCGCTTTTCACATTGCAATGTCAACCAATCATGGTCACGGAGATTTTTCTGCCCGCTATCGCGCTAATCAAAAATGGCTAGCCAGACTCACCCGTATCTTCGCCTGCTTAGACTGGACAAGCCCATTGGCATCCTGCTGTTGCTGTGGCCAACGATGTGGGGGCTGTGGTTTGCCGCTGAAGGCCTTCCCCCTCTGGCCATCCTGCTGGTATTTACCGCCGGGGTTGTGTTGATGCGCTCGGCTGGCTGTGCCATCAACGATTTTGCAGACCGGGGATTCGATGCGCATGTCGAGCGTACCCAGTCCCGGCCGCTCGCGACGGGGGAAGTTAGCCCGCGTGAGGCCTTACTGCTGGCAGGCGGGCTTTCAATACTGGCATTCCTCATGATCCTGCCGCTGAACAAACTGGTGATTGCGCTTTCTCTCCCCGCATTGCTTCTGGCGGCAAGCTACCCGTTCACAAAAAGATTTCTTGCCATTCCGCAAGCTTATCTTGGCATTGCATTCGGATTCGGCATTCCCATGGCTTACGCCGCGGTAAGAAACGAGGTTCCGCTGGAAGCATGGCTGCTGCTTGCCGCCAATCTGTTCTGGTCGGTTGCCTACGATACGGAGTATGCGATGGTCGATCGTCCGGACGACCTCAAGATCGGCATCAAAACGTCTGCCATTACCTTTGGCAAGCTGGATATCGCTGCCGTGGCTTTCTGTTACATCGCTTCGCTGCTGCTGCTTGCCTATACCGGCTTGCGCGTGACGCTCGGACCGGTTTTTTATGCGGGATTGATTGTGGCGGCGGGCATCGCGGCATACCATCTGTGGCTGATCAGGAACCGTGAACAGGCCGCCTGCTTCAAGGCATTTCTACATAACACATGGTTTGGTTTCGCCATTTTTGCCGGACTGGCGCTGGATTACCTTCTGAAGAGTTGATCCCCATCACTTCTTGCAGGCCACCCGGGTAAGTGTGGTTGCGGGAAACGTCTGACGAATAATGTCCAGGTCCTTCAAGGTGGCAACGTCTTCACTCTTGATAAGGTAATAATAAGTTGTTCCATCCTTGGGTTTTGTTTCCAGGCGCAAACCGGAAACACCCGTTGATTCGATTTCGCGCAGACGGCGGCGTGCCGCCTCCTCGTTTTCGTACAAGCCAAGGGAAATCCCGTTTTTCCAGTTGCCGTCCTTGATGATGAAGGCTTCCTGAACATTCAGCGCCGTAAACTCTCTCAGTTTGGCATTGCCTGCCGCCAGGCTTGGCAAGGGCGGGAAGATTACCCAGTACATCCTGTTGACCGGCAACTCTTCAACCGACAGGACTCGCTGCGATGCAAGTGTCTTGACGGCCTCGCGTCCATTTTCGAGATCGGTTTCCAGCAAACCGCGCCACTCCACGCAAATCTGTTCGCTTGATGCTTCATTTTCCTTGCCGGAGGGCCTGTTGCGATGCCCGCCGGCAATGTGCGCGCTTTGCAGGATGATCTTGTCCGCATTGAGCGGAATGTATTGATCAAGCTGCAGGGAACCGCTGTCCCTTACCCAAATGAAATAACCGCCAATCGCCAGATTGACCAGAAGCAACACACCTGCAACCCACTTCACGATTGAATTTCCTCTTCCGCCATTATCAACAGGCCATCCAGAACCAGCCCGGCTTCAACTTGGCACGCTATCTTTAATTGCCCGGCAAGCCAGGCAGCGTCGCCGCCTGCAATCAGGCAGACTGGCTTGGCCCGCGTCCGCGACTCAAGCCGATGGAAGGCCGATTCTATTGGGGATACAAGCGCGTTGGCAATTCCCGTGGCCGTCGCATCCGCGGTATTCAGCGGGTATTCCTTCACCTGCCCCGTCTCCGCCGCCAAGGCGTGGGTGCCCGCTACCAGACACTCCTGCATCAGCCGCCTGCCAGGCAAAATCTGCCCGCCCATGAATCTTCCCTGGGCATCCAGCATATCGATGGTCATCGCCGTTCCGGCAGAGACAACCAGGCACGGCCGCCGTTCTTTGTGCCATGCGCCTATCAATGCGGCCCATCTGTCCGTGCCAAGCTGTGCGGGTTGCTCATAATTGCTGGTCACCCCACACGACATCACGCTCGACTTGATCCATGTGATCTCAAGTCCGCGGTTGCGCCAGTATTCTGTCAGGCCGACGATTTGGTTTTCGCCCGCCACATTGCTGCCGATTATTTTGTCGGGTGCGAGCAGGCGATCCCAATCATGCTGTAGTCTCTCTGAAAAATGGTGCTCAATCGCACCGCTTTCGATCCATGCCGATGCATCGGCCAGCCCCCATTTTATGCGGGTGTTGCCTACATCCAGCGCAAGAATCCGCTTTCCCATTATCTTGACATGCCTCGCATGCTGACTTCGCCAGCGGCAAATTTCTGCTTTTCACCATTCGCGCCGCGCAGCAGCAAGTTGCCGTTTTCATCCAGGCCACAGGCAATGCCGGTATGAGTCGTTCCGTCCGGCATCCGCACAATCACTTCCTTGCCTTCATGCGCATGCAAATCCGACCACTCCTCCATCAAGGAAGCGAGACCGTTCTGCTCAAATACTGCCATGAGTTGTGACAATTCCTTCAGTATTGCCAGCATCAACTCCGCGCGCGTTGTCTTTATTCCAAGCTCCGCCAGGTCAACAACGGCTTGATCAATATCCTGCCGCTGCTGATCAGACAGGCGCTCGTTCAAGCCAATGCCAATGACGGCAAATGACGGGCCTGACATCTCTCCCTGCACTTCGACCAGAATTCCAGCGAGCTTGCGATATCCCGCCAGCAAATCATTTGGCCACTTGAGCTGGACGGACATCTTGCCCAATTCGCGCATTGCGCGCGCCAAAGCCAGCCCTACCACAATGCTTAATCCCGATAATTGACTGATGCCACGATCAAAGCGCCACAAGACCGAGAATGCCAAGCCCCCTCCCAGGGTGGATTCCCAGCTTCTTCCCCTGCGACCCCTGCCGCCATATTGAAAGTCGGCATAGGCAACCGTTCGATGCGGCGCGCCTGACCATGCTTCCCTTAACAGCCACGAATTTGTTGATTCGGCGCACTCCTGGCACATCAGGCCGTAATCGAGTTCATGCTGTTTAATACCGGACAGGAAGACGTCTGCATCAAGCCAGGACACCGGCGTGGCTAGGCGATAGCCCTTGCCTCTGACCGCGTGAATCCGCATCCCGTATTTCTCCGCTTCGTTCAGCAGATTGAAAATGGTGGCGCGCGAAACCGAAAAGCGGGCTGCCATGTCCTGACCAGAATGAAAATTGCCATTGGACATGAGCTTGAGAAGCGGAATCAGATTCACTGGAATCCGGCGTTTGGACATGCGGGAAATACTAGCATGCGTTCCATGATTCTTTCCGATGCAGGCCTTGCAAAGGGCCTTCTGGATAGCATTGCAGTCTCTCTATCCCCCTGCAATAAAAAAACCCCCGCTGGGGCAGCGGGGGTTTGGGTATAGGAGTCTGACGATGACCTACTTTCGCAAGCGGGATGCTCACTATCATTGGCGCGAAGGCGTTTCACGGTCCTGTTCGGG
>WPCI01163276.1_pt1 | contig 71903 bp, 61 predicted proteins | sample 5399871 | NCBI WGS metagenome assembly WPCI01 (sample SAMN12869469, study PRJNA574797) | sludge metagenome | isolation source: wastewater treatment of pH7 | place: China:Beijing | collected 2019-05-20 | reverse complement strand
CCCCACCCTGTTTCCCCCCCCCCCCCTCACCCCGTCTACAGGATGGGGGGGCCATGGTTTCAGGTGAAACTTGGCCCCACCAATCCTCTAACTCTCTTAACTACAAGGAGAATGCCGATATGCCAGCAGCTCGGGCGTCTTCCATGTTCATCATGGCGACATCAAACCCCATGCTCCACAACTTGCTGGACCGCCGACGCACATACCATCTACCCAATGCATCCCACACCTACTACACCTGTACCCACCTAGCAATCATCAAATGCCGTACTCGCACACAAGCTGTCTACTTCCAGGATGTTTCACGTGAAACATGCGCCCGATAATCCGTTTCATCAACAAGAGGGACATCCAACCGTTTTCACCCAACCGTGTCCAATACCTACACCTTTACAGGTACACCTACTACAGAAGTAGACAAACTCCGATTCTCTCAAACCCGCCAGGATTCTCGATGTGGCGCGGTGATGTTTCACGTGAAACATCACCGTAAAAGACGTACGGTGTCGCGTCAGGATGCGCAGGATTTTGAGGGCGTACTCGCAATCCACCGACACGAGGTACACAACGGCGCCGACCACCTTCCGGCTCGCAATGGGGGACCAAGGGGCCGTGTCTCCTCACCCGGTCAGATAATCGCCGAGGTCGCGTTTCGGCTGAAACACATCCCCCTAAAGGGAACGGCATATTCACGCCAAACCAGTGCCACTACCTCCCAAATGCAAGATACATCTCGACAATGAAGACTTCGTGAGGACAAACATAGAAACCGGACGCCCCTCGGGGAACAATCCGCCGCGCGATCACAATGTTTCACGTGAAACATTGTGATGAAGGGAGTCTCCTCATGAATCGCAGGACGCCATTAGGTCGCGGGTGATCGAAGCTCTCTCGCCATCAATACAAGCCAACACACCCTTGTGCTACAGCAGGAGGTTTCCTACGTTGTTGCGTATTGCACGCCCTCAACTGCACCGAGGTTACTCCAGTAGGAGCACACTCGGTGACTATCCATGATGACCGAAAACATATTCTTCTTTCTCGATTGACTCTTCTCGTTCACAACCCTGTCATGTTTCACGTGAAACATGACAGGGTTGTGAGGATCGAATTTGATGGCCACCTACGTCCACAAAATGGCATCCGCAGCTTCTCTGAAAGGGGAGTAACTCAACTCGCTCGGATATCAATCCCACCAAGTCCACCGCTTCCACCCCAAGACATCCCGGAGATAGTTCAAGATATTGGAAAGCTCGAGGAGATCAAGGGCGTGTATACGAACAAAAGTTCGTATACCCTTCGCTGGGCATTTTTTTAGCACGGTTCGTCGATCTCCGATTGACCATCTTTCCTCAAGTTCTCAACTCGAGGAAATCATTCTCTCCACACCGACACCACTTTCCCTTTCTCACCTCTCCATCTTAGGAAAATCCAGTTCGCGTGATTCCGTGATCGCACAAACCTGAATGAACTCCCCGCCATCAGGCAATATGTTTACTGAATATTTACTTTCATTGCGCCTTGAGATGGTGTCACGTGAATTGACACGGTGATAACACGCCTGTTCAACGGCACCATTTCCTTCACTGGTGAGACGCCGTTTTCGCCTCACATGAACAGGCTGCTCAGCGGGCCTTCTTCTTGACCACCAAAACGCGGGTTTCCTCGTCGCATCCGAAGGGTGTTACAACGTGCACGTCGGCATACTCTGCCCTGTACTTGCGCAGCTGGGTGACAGCTGCGTCGATCTCGTCGTCCACTTTGACGCCCTTGAGGGCCACCATGGAGCCTCCGGGCCGCAACAGTGGCATGGTCCAAGGAAGAAGCTTTTTGAGTGCTGCTACTGCCCGGGATGTGACGATGTCAGCGGAATAGTGGCCAGCGAACTCCTCCGCGCGGCCCAATTTCACCGTCACATTGGTGAGTTCCAGTTCCGCAATGGCATCAACGAGCCATTCGCAGCGCCGCTCCATCGAATCAATGAGGGTGACCTTCGTATCGGGTCTGCAGATCGCTACAACAAGACCGGGAAAGCCCGCGCCAGCACCCACGTCACCGACACTTGCACCTTGCGGAACATAATCCAGAACAGCCGTGGAGTTGAGGATGTGTCGTGACCAGATACGTTCCAACTCACGCGGACCGACCAGCCCACGCTTCTCGCCCTCCCGAACAATCATGTCCGCAAAGTGGCTCAGTCCGGGCCATGCCTTGCCGAAGTGCTCCGCGCCGCCCTCGGGTGGACTTTCTACCGATGTCATTGTTCTCCTTGGATTTGTGGCCCGTTGATCCTAACAAGAGAGCCTCTGGGTTTGATCCATCTCACCGCAGTGGTGGCACAGCAACCACATTGGTGCCACATACAGCCAACCAAATATCCTGCACCCAGATCAAAAGACATTCTGCCCAAAGCCGTGCCCAAGATGGAAGCGCCCACAACGGGAACGGCAACAATCCACCGTCACATGGAGATGGTGCATCCCCGCGGACGATCAGTCCCGCGAGAATGCACCATCAGATGCACTGACATCAGCCACGACGCCCTTTGGTCACGGCCGGGATGCCCTGCTACTCAGCGGACTCGGCACTTTCAGCGGACTCAGCACTCTCGCTCGATTCGGCACTCTCCACGGAGCCTGCCGACTCCGCAAACTCCTCATCGGTCGACTCAGCACTTTCAGAAGTCACCGCAGCAGGCACGTCGACATCGTCGTCGGCGGGCTTGATGATGACGTGACGGTGCGGACCAACGCCTTCCGAGTCAGACACCAATCCGGCGTCCGCCACAATATCGTGCACAACCTTGCGTTCAAATGGATTCATTGGATCCAAGGCGAGCTCATCGCCGGTCCCAAGCACGTCAGCAACGGCCTCCCGGGCAATCTCGGCGATCTCCTCCCGATGGTTCTTGCGGAAGCCCACAATGTCCAGCATGAGCCGGCTACGCTCACCCGTCTGGCTCTGTACGGCCAGGCGGGTGAGCTCCTGCAGGGCATCCAGAACCTCACCATCACGGCCTATGAGGCGCTTGAGGCGGCGATCCGCTTCACCCTCGGAAACGATCGCCAAGGAGGCCCGGTCGGCTTCGACAGAGATCTCAATGTCTCCATCCAGGTCGGCGATATCAAGCAACTCTTCGAGGTAATCTGCGGCGATGTCGCCCTCTTCGTCAAGCCGCTTGATCAGCGCATTCTTGTCGGTGGTCTCACTCATGGAAACTCCTAGTACTAGTCAGGATGCCTTCTCCACGTCCGAAAGCAGGCCCGGGAGCCGGAAACGGAACGCTTTCTGCGAAATCCTACGAAACGATTGAAAGATGATATTGAACAAATCAGGCAGGAAAATGGATCAGCTCTGGTTCATTATGACCAGCAGGTCCAGCAGAACTAGAAGTCGCGCTTCTTCTTGTTCTGCTGAGCCTTCTTCTGTTTCTGCTGTTGCTTCGCACGGGAGCGTGCACGTTCGGCTTGGCGCCGCTCGTAACGTTTGCGGGCTCTCTCGGCATCGGTGAGTCCATCCTTGCCGCGAACTTCTCCCGGATCGTCGACGCCGTCGTCGTTCCCCTCGATTTCGGCTTCGGGAACGACTTCTTCCGGAACCATAACCGGATCGGTGGACTTGGCCCCCGTCTTCTTCGCGCGCTCCTTGCCCATGGGCTGCTGGCGCTGGCCGGAGCTACGGGCGGTGTCCTCCGCCTCCATCTCGAGGATCTCTTCCTCGCTCAGTCCCTTGCGTTCACGCTTCTTGCGCAGGCGTGCCTCACGATCGCGGTAGGCCTGCGATCCGGGGGTCGGATTGTTGCGAATGAACCAGCTCTGCTGACCCATGTTCCAGATATTTCCCGCGCCCCAGTAGATCAACACACCGATCTGGAAGGCAACGCCGGAGAAGAGGTAGATGAACGGCATGCCGTAAAGCATGTACTTCTGAGTCTTGAAGGCCGGGTTGTCAGGATCCATGGCGGAATCGGGCATGTTCTTCATGGTGAGCTGCTTCTGCGTGAAGAACATTGAGGCCACCATGAAGATCACCAGCACGGCGGCTACGATGCGCACCGCGACGGCGTGCCCGGGATCGCCCGGATCCGAGAAGGACGCAGAAAGTGGGGCGCCGAAGAACTTGGAAGTCTGGAACTGTTCGGCGATGTCCTGTGTGATGGGGCCCAGGGAATCGCGACCACCCCAGTTGCCAGCTGCGATCTGCGGGAAGGCATACAGCACGCGGAACAGGGAGAACAAGATGGGCATCTGCACCAGGAGAGGCAAACACGAAGCGAACGGTGAGGTTCCATGCTTGCGGTACAGGGCCTGCATTTCTTCCTGCTGGCGCTTTTGCGAAACCTGATCGCGTTTGCCCTTGTACTTCTTCTGAATTTTTTGGATCTCAGGCTGAAGTATCTGTGTCTGACGGGTTGCGCTGATCTGCTTGTTGTACAACGGCAGAATCAGAATTCGCACCACAATCGTCAGACCGATAATGGACAGCACCCATGCGGTGCCCGCACCTTCGGCCATGCCGAGCATCGTCAGGCCCTGGTGAATACCGTACATGACCCACGAAACGAGCCACATAATCGGTAGGAGTATTGTATCCATGCCGGATCTTTTCTCTTTCAGTTGCCGCGGGCCGGGCGCCCGCACGTCTTTGTTTCGTTCAACTCTGCCGCCCCGGCCTCGTTGGCCTGACAGAGAGATCTACGTTTCTTGATCTGCTTCATCTGCATCCCGACCACTGTCCTCAATCCGGTAGAGCGCGAGGAGCTCGTCATGGTCGAGAGGTTTCGTTGGCCACGACCCCTTTGCAGGAACCCTGTCCACGCCGCCTTTGCTCCATGGGTTGCAGCGCAAGACCCGCCACACACTCAGAAGTGTACCTTTCAAAGACCCATGAATTCGTAGGGCTTCCATCGCATATTGGGAGCAGGTTGGGCTGTAGCGACACCGTCGGGGGAGCCCGGCGGAAATATTGCGTTGATACCAGGCGACGCCCGCAATGAGTCCGGTGGTTACGGGGTTCTTCATTGATCTTCCGTACCCACGGATCCACCTTTTTCGTTCGACGACGGCGCAGCCTCGTTCAACGCTTGGCGGTCGTGTTCTTGAGCTTCCCGCCGGGCCAACTTCCGCAGCGCCGTGGAGATCGCCGTGTCCAGATCAGCGGCCAGCTCGGCCGATGATGACCCCTTCGCCGGAGGAAAAGCGCGCACTGCAACGAGTTGTCCATCCCCGAAACGATCAAGCCGTTCGCGGATCAGATGGCGTAGCTGACGGTAGACACGATGTCTGACCACGGAATTTCCGACGCTTTTGGGCACGACGAAGCCGACCTTCACCCGGTGAAGGTCGGCTTGTTGGTCCTTGGATGTCTCGATGGAGACGAGAACTCGGTTCGCTCCGCCACGCATTCCTTTGAAGGCAGTGGCAAAGTCCGCCGATCGCCTCATACGGTGGTCGGCAGGAAGCAAGGTTCAGGCGGAGATCTTCTCGCGGCCCTTGCGGCGACGGTTGGCCAAAATGGCGCGGCCGGCGCGAGTGCTCATGCGCTTGCGGAAGCCGTGCACCTTGGCGCGACGGCGATTATTCGGCTGGAAAGTCCGCTTGACCACGGTTGTACTCCCACGTTAGATCGGTGAGCGAGCAAGACTCGCATTTGGCTGAGCGTGCGCTGAAATGCACACGTGACTACGTGACTTTACGCGAAATTCTGCGGGCCGGTCAATGACGTTGGGCCTCCTGGTGATACGTCTCTCATCGACAGAAACTTGGACAAGAGCACCGTTCCACGTAGGTCACTCGTTATCCACATACCTCGCGCGGTGACGGAACCATCCGGATAATCCCGTCACTGCGCGGTATTGCCACAAAATCCATACAACTAATGACATGCATGTAATTTCCACAGCTGTGGACAGTCGTGTGGATAACTATTGTGCATAACTGATTTTTCTCACCTAAGATGGCTTAGTCATAGAAGGGTCATCGAGAGTATCCGGTCCACCCAACTCGGATATCTCACCAAGGAGAACACATGAGCGACGGCAATCCGGCCAAGGACACATGGTCTGCGGCAATAGAACTGTTGCGCGAAGAAGGTGCTCTCTCCGACTCCCAAACGGCCTTTGTACGCATGGCCCAACCGCTGGCGGCCGTTGACGAGATCTTCATGATCGCCGTCGGTTCAGATTTCGTGAAGAACTGGATCGAAGAACACGTGGCAGAGGCGATGATCGAACAGGTCTCGGCCATTCTTGGGCGCACCGTACGCCTCATGATCTCCGTGGACTCCAGCATCAATGAGATGCCCAAGATCCAGCCCATCGACACGGATTCTCCTTCACAAGGCTTCTCCCATCAACCATACACACAGGGCTCCTCGCGTTCGAATCAGTCGGCGGTTCCCTCAAATTTCGAAACCGCCCCTCAGGGGCATTCGGATTATTCTTCCTCCGAAGCCCCGTCGCGCTATGAGAGTCAGTTCGATTCCCATCTTTCCCCGGACTCCCATTTCGGCCAGAGACCGACATCTCCACGACACCAAGAATCGCGTCAGCACTCGGTCAATGACGACCACACGGATGTTCGCGGTTATCCGGAGCGTTCAACTTTTCAGGACACCCAGAACTATCCCCGGTCCGCTCCCCAGGGATTCAGGGGATCCTATCGCAGCGCAGATACCTCGGCCATGACCGCCGAGGCGCGCCTCAATCCTCGCTACACTTTCGACAACTTCGTCATTGGTGACTCCAACCGCTTCGCGACGGCGACGTCGCTCGCCGTGGCCGAATCACCGGGAACCACCTACAATCCGTTGTTCCTCTACTCGGATTCGGGAATGGGCAAGACCCACCTGATGCACGCAATCGGCAACTATGCGCTGAGCTTGTATTCACACAGCAAGATCCGCTACGTCAGCTCCGAGGAGTTCCTGAACGCGTTCATCAATTCCCTCGGCAACGGCAAGATGAACGAATTCAAGGATCAGTTCCGTTCCGTGGACATCCTGCTCATTGATGACATCCAGTTCATCGGAGGCAAGGAGGACACCATGGTGGAGTTCTTCCACACGTTCAACGCCCTGACGAATGCGAACAAACAGATTGTCATCACCTCGGACGTGGCACCGAACCTCCTCAATGGTTTTGAGGAGCGCATGCTTTCTCGCTTCAACTCCGGAGTGACCGCGAGCATTGATCGCCCCAACCTTGAAACCCGAATCGCAATCCTGGAGAAGAAGGCGAGCGCGGACGGTATTCAGGTACCGCGTGAAGTACACGAGTACATTGCCACGAACATGACCACGAACATTCGCGAGATGGAGGGTGCATTGCGCCGCGTCACTGCCTTCGCAGACCTGTCCAAACAGCCAGTTGACCTGACACTCTCCGAGATCGTCCTGAAGGATCTCATCTCCAACCCGGATGCCGTCGAAATCACGGCGAGCCTCATCATGGGCCAGACCGCCAGCTACTTCCAGGTTTCCATCGATGACCTCAAGTCCGCCAACCGTTCACGCAGTCTGGCCACCGCGCGCCAGGTGGCCATGTACCTGTGCCGTGAAATGACATCCCTCTCACTGCCCAAGATCGGCGACATCTTCGGTGGCCGCGACCATACGACCGTCATGCACGCCTATCGCAAGATCGACAAGCAGATGGCGGAGAAGCAAACGACCTACAATCAGGTCTCGGAACTCACCAGCAGGATCAAGCAAGCCGCGACCCATCCCGGTAATTGACACGATCCGAGAAGTAAAGAAAGGGTCAGGTAGAGATGCGTCCTCTACCTGACCCTTTCTTTACTTATCCAGTCATCCACAGGTCCTGTGCAGATCCTGTGGGGGGAAGGCCGCAAACTGCGGATACATCGTCTCGAGTAGTGGACAGCCATCGGGGTGAAATGTTTCATCCACAACCACCCCCAGTCATCCACAGATCGGGCCAGAGGTTCTCCACACTACAATGAGGTGAGTTTCCTGCACCGTTGAGCCGATTCGAACAACCGTCCACAGATTCCACAACCCCTATTACTACTGCTAAACATATAAGAACCGGGATGCAACGTTCTGTCGCCGACTGCTCGGGGCTTCGGAATTTTCCTCCAGTTCCCCAGGGAGGGGTACGAGCGTTTTCGTGTCCCTATTTTCCTCGTGTTTCCCGTGGTCGGTGGTACTGGTCGCCATTCCTTCTTTCTTCCTCCAGCTGCTCGAGTCATGTCCGTGACGGTACTCATTGCTCTGAGGCTTCGGATCACACCGGTCAGGGATTCTGAGTTGCTTCGGGCTTCGGAGGTGACCGGGATGAACCCTTCTTCTGATCCTCATGTCGATGAGATCGATGAGAGGGAGGGACTTCTCAAAAAGGCGAGGGCATCTTTGTCCTCGACATCGAGGAACCCGAGACATCTGCGCGCGACGCGAAAGAGAGTCGCGCGCAGATGAAATTACAAGAAATTGCTCGTGCGGCCTTCGCCCTCCCGATGACGATGAAGAATCGTACAGATTTGGGAACACGGATTACAGACGAAGAATTACAACTTTGTGAGGGGCGTTGTCAGGGCCATTTCCATTGAATATGCTTGCTTTTTCTCGCGTAGAGTTGGGGCAGTTACGTTTGCGAGAAAGAAGGAAACCTGTGAAGCTTCGGATTGAGCATGATGTCTTTGCCGACGCCGTGTCTTGGGTTGCACGAACAATTCCAACGCGGCCATCTCTACCGGTCCTGGCCGGAATTCGTATTGAGGCAGCCGCGGATGGAACGGTTTCGCTGGGATCATACGATCCTGACATCTCCTCTCACGCTCTTGTCGAAGCACACGTCGACGATCCGGGTGTCATTCTTGTTCACGGACGGCTACTCTCCGACTTTGCGCGGGCCCTTCCGAACAAGCCGATCGACCTCGAGGTGCGCGGCACCAAGTTGGAGATCGTCTGCGGCTCGTCACACATCTCCATGCAGTCCATGCCACTCGAGGACTACCCCGAACTGCCCACGCTTCCTTCGGTCAGTGGAACAGTGGACGGTGCGCTCTGGCAGGAAGCCGTGGCACAGGTGGTGACTGCCGCCTCGAATGACGACACCCTTCCACTGCTGGTCTCTGTCTGCATCGAAATCAAGGGAACACAGGTTTCCCTCATGGCCACTGATCGTTACCGCCTCGCCGTGCGCGACCTGACCTGGGAACCCGCCGAGGAGGATTACTCCGCTCGCATCCTCGTACGCGCCGCGCGCCTGTCCGACATCGCCAAGTCCTTGGGATCGGTTGGCAAGGTCGAGGTGTCGATCGACACCTCGGGCCGAGCAGGAATGGTCAGTTTCGCGGCCGCCGGCCGCCGTTCCGTCGCGCGTTTGATCGACGGCGAATATCCGCCCGTACGCAACCTGTTCCCGTCCGATACCAACGGATATGCGGTTGTCCGGAGGCAGGAACTGTTGGATGCGATCAAGCGAGCCCGCCTCGTCGTCGAAAAGAACTCGGCAGTGAGGTTGTCCTTCTCCGAAGGGCAGGTCGTGCTCGAGGCGGGGCAGGGGGACAACGCGCAGACGAGTGAGGCGCTCGAGGCGACGTTGGTGGGTGAGGACATCGCCATGGCCTTCAACCCATCCTTTCTGCAGGAAGGCATGGGTGCGGTCAACGAGGGCTTCGTACGGCTTTCCTTCGTACACCCAACGAAGCCTGCGGTGCTCACGGCACAGGCAGAGGTTGACGGAGAGGATCGCGAGGACTTCCGCCTCCTGCTCATGCCGATCCGCGTCTACGGAGGATAATCACGCGAACAGTGGGAACACGGAGAGGAGAGGCGTAGGTGTATCTCACGGACCTGGCTCTCTCTGACTTCCGGTCCTATCATCAGGCGATCGTCAAGCTGGACCGCGGAGTCGTTACTTTCGTCGGCGAAAATGGTCAGGGCAAGACGAATATTGTTGAGGCCATCGGGTATCTGGCCACGCTTTCGTCGCACAGGGTTTCGAATGATCACGCCCTGGTGCGCCAGGGAGCGCAGGCGGGTGTGGTGCGGGCACGCGTCATGCACGGCGAACATCCCAGCACCGTGGAGGTGGAGATCTTCGCTGGGCGGGCCAACCGAGCCCGGCTGAACCGCGGGCAAGTGCGGCCTGCCGAATTGCTGGGACACGTGCGCACGGTGGTCTTTGCTCCGGAGGATCTGGAGTTGGTGCGTGGAGAACCGGGGGTTCGCCGCCAGTATCTGGATGACATCATGGTGCAGCTGCGCCCCCGCTTGGCGGGAGTGAAGTCGGAGTACGAGAAGGTGTTGCGCCAGCGCGCCGCGTTGCTGAAGGCCTGTGGCAAACAGCGCAGGCGTGGGCAGAACGTTGATTCCGGTTCTCTGGATGTGTGGGACATGCAGCTGGCACATCTTGGCGCCCAGATCACGGCGGCGCGCGCCCAGATCGTGGCGGGACTGCGACCCCATGTGGCCGAGTACTATCGCGTGGTCTCCGGCGGGCGTGGCGAGGCGCGCATCGACTACCTCGACAACGCCAACAGGGGCATCTTCGAACTGCCCTCGCCGCTCCAGTTGTTGGACGAATCCGAGGGACCGGCTGCCTCGAACACGGTCTCGGCTCACGAGGCGGAGTTGAACGATGTCGAACTCAACGAAGTACGCCTCCTGAGCGCGCTGGCCGAGAAACGAGATCAGGAGATTGCCCGCGGTGTGAACCTCGTGGGGCCACACCGTGATGAACTGGTGTTGTCACTCGGAACGCTTCCTGCCAAGGGATACGCCTCCCACGGGGAATCGTGGAGTTACGCGTTGGCGCTGCGGTTGGGGGCCTGGCAACTTCTGCGTGAGGATGACTCGGGGGAGTGGGCCGAGGACGGCGAACCCATCCTGATTCTCGACGATGTCTTCGCCGAACTCGATTCGCGGCGGCGCGAACGGTTGGCGGAAATTGTGACGGACGCACAACAGGTGTTCGTGACGGCTGCTGTGGGAGATGATCTGCCGGAAACCCTGCGGGGGGCACGTTTCGTGGTCCACGGCGGCGGCGTCGAACGTGAGGATTCCAGCGGCGAAACAGAGGATCATGACGTGTCGCGCGGTGAGGATGATGGCTGACTCGCGTTCCGGAAAGAAAGTGGCCGCGGCAAGGCAGGATGCGGCCACCCGCAACGGAGACATTTTGGCTTTGACGGCGCTGGACCGGGTGCGGGAATCTGCCTTCAACCGGGGACAGACCCGCACGCGGCGCCCGAGCGCAGCCCAGGCCGCGCGATCCCTGGCCGATGGTGTGGACGATGAGCCACTCGGTGACGAAGTGGTCTCACCCGGCCCCGGGTGGGGTGACGTGGGGTCCGGCCCGCGCCCCTCGCGCCGCGATCCGAAACCCATTGGCATGTTGCTCTCCCGGGCCATTCGAGACAAGGGATGGGTCCAGCGCCTGGAGATTGCGTCGGTGGCTTCTCGATGGGAGAAAATCGTGGGGCCGAATGTGGCACGCCATTGCACGGTCGAAGAGTTCACCGAGGAAGGCATCTTGACTCTGCGGGCTTCTTCCTCCTCGTGGGAGACGCAGATCAACGCCTTGTTGGCGGCGTTGGATGCGCGTATCGCCGAGGAAATCGGGGAGGGCGTGGTCAAGAAGATCATCGTCAAGGGCCCGGACAGACCCTCATGGAAGCACGGCCGATACTCGGTTCCGGGACGGGGGCCGCGTGATACGTATGGGTAGTACGGCGTCGTCGTGAATGCCGCAGTGGTGGACCTCTCACTTTTTCGTCCCGAAAGCGACAGGCAGAGGGATGGCCAGGTCGGAAACAGGCGCATTGTGCGCTAGAATGGGACGTGCCCCATTTTGTGTGGGGACCTACCAGAGCGAGCTTGCGTGAGCCAGAAGGCCATTTTCGCATCTTGTGATTCACCGTTAAGGAGTAGCCGAGCGTGGCTGACGACGTTTCAAACGTATCTGAGCAAACTCAACCGGATTCTCCGGGACCTCACGTGAGTGCGGTTTCCAAGTCACAATCATACGACGCATCGAATATTACCGTCCTTGAAGGCCTCGAGGCCGTTCGCAAGCGTCCCGGTATGTACATCGGGTCAACGGGCGAACGCGGATTGCACCATTTGGTGTACGAGGTCGTGGACAATGCCGTCGATGAGGCACTGGCCGGATACTGTGATCACATTGAAGTGACGATTTTGTCCGACGGCGGCATTCGGGTCGTTGACAACGGCCGTGGTATTCCCGTGGACGATCATCCCACGGAGCATCGTCCCGCTGTCGAAGTCGTCATGACGATTTTGCACGCTGGTGGAAAGTTCGGCCAGGGCGGATATGCCGTCTCCGGCGGCCTGCACGGCGTGGGTGTCTCGGTCGTGAATGCTCTGTCCAGCCGCATGGAGACCGAGGTCAAGCGTGACGGCTACGTCTGGCGCATTGCATACGAGAACGGCGTCCCCGTGGCACCTCTCGAGCGAGGTGAGCGCACGGAGGAGACCGGAACCACCCAGACCTTCTGGGCCAATCAGGAGATCTTCGAAACCACGGACTATGATTTCGAGACGCTGCGCAAACGTTTCCACCAGATGGCCTTCCTCAACAAGGATCTGCGCATCACCCTGATCGACGAGCGCCCCTCGGCCATCGCCGAGGGTGACGAGGTGGCGGGTGACGAGGAGGGATCGGAGAATGCCGCCGACTCCTTCCGCATGGTCTCCTACTGCTACTCGGGCGGTCTGCTGGATTACGTCAAACACATCAATGGCACCAAGAAGGCCGAGGTCATTCACCCCGACGTCATCTACTTCGAGGCCGAGGACCGCGAAAAGATGATCGAGTGCGAGGTGGCGATGCAGTGGACCAGCGCCTACTCGGAGACCGTCAATACCTTCGCCAACACCATCAACACCACCGAGGGTGGAACCCACGAAGAGGGTTTCCGCGCCGCACTGACGTCGGTGATCAACCGTTACGCTCGTGATCGTGGCCTGCTCAAGGAACGCGATTCCAACCTGACCGGCGACGACATCCGCGAGGGCCTGACTGCCATCATCTCGGTCAAACTCGGCAACCCTCAGTTCGAGGGACAGACCAAGACCAAACTGGGTAACACCGAGGCCCGCACTTTCGTGCAGCAGCAGCTCAATGCCAATCTCACCGATTGGCTGGATGCCCACCCGAATGAGGCCCGGGACATCATTCGCAAGGCGGCGCAGGCCGCCATGGCGCGACAGGCGGCTCGCAAGGCCCGCGAAGCCACGCGTCGCAAGAGCGTACTCGAATCCGCCTCCATGCCGGGCAAGCTGAAGGACTGCACCTCACGCAACCCCGAAGAGTGCGAGATCTTCATCGTGGAGGGTGACTCCGCTGGTGGCTCCGCAGTCAACGGACGCGACCCGGAACATCAGGCGATCATGCCCATCCGCGGCAAGATCCTGAACGTGGAGAAGGCCCGACTCGACCGTGCGCTGGGTTCGGACACCATCCAGGGTCTCATCACGGCCTTCGGTACCGGTATCGGCGATGAATTTGATTTGGCGAAGCTGCGTTATCACAAGATTGTGTTCATGGCCGACGCCGACGTCGACGGCTCGCACATCGCGACCCTGCTGCTGACTCTCGTGTACCGCTACATGCGCCCTCTGGTGGAGAACGGTCACATCTATCTGGCGATGCCGCCGCTCTACCGCATCAAATGGACGAATGCTCCCCACGATTACGTGTTCTCCGACCGTGAGCGAGATGAAAAGCTCACCGCAGGCAGGGAGAAGGGATACCGGCTTCCCAAGGACGAATCGCAGCGCGTGCAGCGCTACAAGGGTCTTGGCGAGATGAATGCCGAGGAACTGTGGGACACCACCATGGATCCCGTGCACCGCACCCTCAAGCAGGTGTCCATCGGAGAAGCCGCAGCGACCGACGAAACATTCTCCATCCTCATGGGTGAAGACGTGGAATCCCGCCGCAGCTTCATCCAGCGCAATGCGCACGACGTCCGTTTCCTTGATATCTGAGGTTGAGAATCCGTGAGTGAAGATCAGAACAATCAGACCAGTGGCTACAACCACGGCCACATCCAGGATGTGGATCTCCAGCGCGAGATGGAGAAATCCTATCTGGACTACGCCATGTCCGTCATCGTCGGCCGCGCTCTGCCCGACGTTCGCGACGGCCTCAAGCCCGTGCACCGCCGCGTCCTGTACGCCATGTACGACGGCGGGTACCGCCCGGACAACTCGTTCTCCAAGTCGGCGAAGATCGTCGGCGACGTCATGGGCCATTACCACCCACACGGTGACAGCGCCATCTACGACACCTTGGTGCGTTTGGTGCAACCGTGGTCGCTGCGCTATCCACTGGTGGCCGGACAGGGAAACTTCGGCACCCCCGGCGATCTGGGTGCTGCGGCTCCACGCTACACCGAGGCCAAGATGGCCCAGCTGGCCATGGAAATGGTTCGGGACATCAAAGAGGACACCGTCGACTTCGAGTTGAACTACGACGGTTCGCTGCACGAACCCACCGTCTTGACTGCCCGCTTCCCGAATTTGCTCGTCAATGGTTCGGAGGGTATCGCGGTGGGCATGGCCACCCGCATTCCCCCGCACAACCTGCGCGAGGTCAACGAGGGTGTCCAGTGGTACCTGCAGCATCATGAGGCCACCAAGGAGGAACTCCTGGGCGAGCTCATGCGCCGCGTCAAGGGACCGGATTTCCCCACGGGTGCCACCATTCTCGGAACTCGTGGCATCGAGGACATGTACCGCACCGGACATGGCTCCATCACCCAGCGTGCGGTGGTGGAGGTCGATGAGATCCACGGTCGCCAGTGCCTCGTCATCACCGACCTGCCCTACCAGGTCAATCCAGACCGCCTTCTCGACAAGATGGTCGAGGGCATCAAGGAGGGGCGCCTGCCCGGAATCGCGGACATCCGTGACGAAACATCCGGGCGTGCGGGACAACGCATCGTCGTCGTTCTCAAGCGCGACGCCGTGGCCAAGGTGGTGCTCAACAACCTCTACAAGCACACCCAGCTCCAGAACAACTTCCCGGCCAACATGCTGGCGCTGGTGGACGGCGTACCGCGCACATTGTCCCTGGACGGCTTCGTACGTCACTGGGTCACCCATCAGATGGAAGTCATTCGCCGACGCACTGAATACCGTTTGCGAGAGGCTCTCAAGCGCCTGCACATCCTCGAGGGCTACCTCAAGGCGCTCGACATGCTGGATGAGGTCATTGCTCTCATTCGCCGTTCGCCCACCGTGGAGGAGGCTCGCACGGGCCTCATGGCGATGCTGGAGATCGATGAGGTTCAGGCCAATGCCATTCTTGAGATGCAGTTGCGCCGTTTGGCTGCCCTCGAGCGCCAGAAGATCGTTGATGAGTACAACGAGAAGATGAAGCTGGTGATCGACTACAAGGACATCATCGCCCGCCCGGAGCGCCAGCGTGAGATCATTTCGCAGGAGCTGCAGAGCATCGTTGACCGCTACGGCGACGATCGCCGCACCACCATCCTGCCGTTCGATGGCGAGATGAGCGTCGAGGATCTCATCCCCGAGGAGGACGTGGTTGTCACCATCACCCGCGGCGGCTTTGTCAAGCGAACCAAGGTCTCCGAGTACCGTGCCCAGCACCGCGGTGGTCGCGGAATCAAGGGTGCGCAGTTGCGCGGTGACGACGTCGTCGAACACTTCGATGTTGCCTCCACGCACGACTGGCACTTGTTCTTCACGAATCTGGGCCGCGTGTACCGCATCAAGGGCTACGAGCTGCCCGAGGGTGGCCGCGATGCCAAGGGACAGCACGTGGCGAATTTGCTGGCGTTCCTGCCGGGGGAGACGATCGCATCGACGATCACCCTCAAGGACTATCAGCAGGCCGACTACCTGGTGCTCGCCACCGCGGGTGGTCTGGTGAAGAAGACGCGACTGACCGAATACGACTCGGCGCGCACAGGTGGCGTCATCGCCATTCGGCTGCGCGAGCTGGCCGATGGTGAGACCGACCAGGTTGTTGCCGCGTGCCTGGTCAACGAGGGTGACGATCTGCTTCTGGTTTCCCGCAAGGGACAGTCGCTACGCTTCACCGCCACGGACGAGGCCTTGCGCCCCATGGGCCGCTCGGCTTCCGGTGTGACCGGCATGAAGTTCCGCGATGGCGATTCGCTGCTCACCATGGACGTGGTGCGAGAGGATGCCCAAGTGTTCGTGGTGACGGAGGGTGGCTTCGCCAAACGAACGGATGTCAGTGAGTACCGAGTGCAGGGGCGTTCAGGACTTGGAATCAAGGCCGCCAAGATCACGGAAGCCCGCGGTGAGCTGGTCGGGGCCCTCATCACCGAGCCCGGTGAAGAGGTCCTGGTCATCATGGAATCCGGCAAGGTCATGCGCAGTTCGGTGGACGAAGTGAGTGTCACCGGGCGCAACACTCAGGGCGTGACCTTTACCCGCCCCGAGGACGGTGACAGGATCATCGCCATCGCCCGCAACGTCGAATCAGAGTTGGACGAGGAACTCACCGGCGAGGAGGCCGAAGAAGCGGGGACGGAAGGCGATGGAGCGTCGGAAGTGGATGCCGGCGTCGTCGCGGTCGAAAACGGAGCCATGACCACGGAAGATGTCGTAAGCTCCGAAGCACAAGCTATTGAGGTCTCATCCGAGAATGAGGAGAATCATACTGAGACACCGGACACCCCGGAGTCCTAATCGGTAACCTCAATTGGGGGAGCCGGCGGAAACGTTTGGCGCCACACTGGTGCCGGTATAAGGGGGCAACAATGACTGACAAGAAGCACAAAGATGCACCTGTTGATCCAGAACCGCGCGAATATGAGGGTCCCACTGGTCTCCCGGAAGCGGCCGGCGGCTCGAAAGTTGAGCATGAGGGCCCCAGTGGCCTACCGGAAGTGGCCGGCGGTTCCCACAAGGGACAGCCCGGAGCCAGTGGCCTACCCAAGGTAGCGGGCGGACATCCGGAGACGACCGAAGAAGAAGATGACGAGTAGTACCTGACCCGGGTACTGCACCACAGGCAGACAACAGCTCACGTTCTTCAGGCTTGACAGAGTCCCGGGGAACGTGAGCGGTCTGAGTCCGACGAGGCTCAGGTGGCCAATTACGGAGAATTATGAGTGAGCAAGAGCCCAAGAAGGGCGAAAACCCGCAAGCAGATCAGCAGGAGCAGGCACAGCAGCCCGCACCAACTCCGCAGCAGGTTCCGGCGAGCAAGCAGGCCGTGGGAATTCGCCAGATCCGGATGACGATCTCGAAGGTTGACCCTCTTTCGGTGCTCAAGCTGGGATTCCTCATCTCCGTGGTTCTTGGGTTCATGATCGTGGTGGCCATGGCCGTCATCTGGTTCGTGCTGGATGGCATCCACGTGTTCTCGCAGATGGAGGGGCTGCTTGAAACGCTGAACTCCGCCCAGCTGTTGGAGTTCATGCAGTATCTCGAGTTTGGCCGTTGGATGAGTTTCGCGGTGATCATTGCGATTCTGGACATCGTCCTGTTGACTGCACTGAGCGCCATCGGGGCCTTCGTTTACAACATCATTTCCTCCCTTGTGGGCGGTCTGCGCATGACCGTGACCGACGAGTAGGTTCGTGGCGAAACTGGCGGTATTTCGCGGGTGACGATCACCGCTACGGGTGGGTGAACGTGATCCCCGTCGCGTTAGGGCATTCCGTTTGGACAATGGTTCGGCGGTTGTTGTAATCTAATTCGGCACCCGAAAGGGAGATACCGCAAGGTAAGGGCCTATAGCTCAGTTGGTTAGAGCGCAGACCTGATAAGTCTGAGGTCGATGGTTCGAGTCCATCTAGGCCCACTGGTAACTTTGGAGGGAATCATGAAAAAGTTCCTGCTCACCACTGCTGTTCTCGCGGCAGGTTATGCTGCATGGCTTGAGATTCAGAGAAATCGTCAAGACCGCGCGGTCTGGACCGAAGTTACTGACCCAGTCGCCTGAGGGCGTACACAGGGGGCCATGGCGCAATTGGTAGCGCACCTGCTTTGCAAGCAGGGGGTTGGGGGTTCGAGTCCCCCTGGCTCCACCAAAAGTGCCTTACGGGAACACGCGACATCGGAAGATGTGGAGTGTTCCCGTTTCGCTTCCTTACCTTCGTCGCCGCTGTCGTGTGCTTCGCGAAAGATGGTGGCGAACGGCTCTGCGAGCGTGGGGCGGAGTTGTTCGTCGTCGGTGACGTCCAGGCGCGTGTAGAACGCATGGTTCGCCAACCGCCGGTCGGTGTCGTCTGGATAGGCGGGTAACAGTTTTTCGCTCTCAACTTCCAGATTGACAGCCGACAACAGATTCTAGTTGATCGGGCGCAGCGGTCCCGGTACATCGTCGGTCGGAGCAAAAGCTGGCCGGTGCCGAGCTCGTCCGGCAGCTTCGGCGACGGCGGCTCCGGCATCGTATCACCAGCCGTCTGCGATACGTCCCAGACATAGGCCGGTCGGGTACCCGACCGGCCTCGAACGCCGCCTTATGCCGCACCCGGATCAGCAAAGTGTTATTGAACGAGCGCGATCGGAACCGTGCCGCGAAGGCGAGCGCAGGCGCCCAAGTCCTCACCGGACACTTGCGTCGCCACGGCGCCGGCCAACTTTTCGTGCAGCTCATCGAGCTTCACATCACGCTCCGCCCGCGCTTTCTCCCCATCGCCATCACTGGACCTCCGTCCGCCAGGGTCGCTCTGGGGTGAGAGCGATCATGCGACTGCGAGGTGCGCCGGGAACACCACAGAAGTCAAGCCCTCGGGCTCACTACCGCACAGCGTGTTCGCGTCCATCAGGACCGTGTCTTCGATGCTGACCGGTTGCAGTACGAACTCGCTGAACAGGATCGTGCTGCTGTTGCGGACGATGATGACCTTCGCGTAGTGGTACGCGACCGGTCCCACCGGGTCATGAAATGTCTGAGTCCTAGCCAGGATCGGCGCGAACAGGCCGGGCGCGATCCGGCACCCGGCCGATGCTTCCCGGATGGGACTCGTGCGTCTCTGCGTCCTTCATGGGGTGTACCCGGTCCCAGTTGGACATGACCTTGTTCTCGAACGGAAGGAGTGGCCGTCCTCGGGGACGGTCGGTCTGCACCCGCCGTGTCCAAGCCGCGGCGACCTGCTTGGACACGATATGGCGGCCTTCTCCATCTCCATACGTCCGCAGACGATCATCTTCCGCTCCGTGCTACACCGTCGTCAATCGTCGGAGTTGGGTGATGCCGACGGGTGGCGTGTGCTGGTAGGGTGTGACAGCCACACGGTTAGCCTGTGCCTTGACTTGCTTGAGCGGCGCTTGTTCTGCGTTGATCCGTTCGGTCAGCAGAGGGCTTACGGTGCTGGTGGGGGTCAGTGCGCGGTTAACGATCCAGCCCCAGGTGGCGATGTCGGCCCGCGCTAGGTCGGCGCAAAGATCGGAGGCTTCGAGGACGGGCGTGGTCTCGGGAAGGGTGACGACGATGACTGTGGTGTTGTCGGGGTCCTGCAACCGCGCTAGAGGTGTAAGCCCGACCTGTCCGGGAAGGTTGCGTACGACTTCACGGTGGTAGGAGCCGGTGGCGTCCATTAGGAGAAGCGTGTGCCCGGTAGGGGCGGTGTCCATCACCACGAACCGGTGGGCGGATTGTTCAACAACCGCGGCGAAGGCCTGAAACACGGCGACCTCTTCAGTACAGGGTGAGCGCAGGTCCTCGGCGAGGTTGGCTTGGCCCTCGGCGTCCAGACTGGCGCCCTTGGTCTCCATGACATGCTTGCGGTAGTCGGCTGCCGCCCGCTCGGGGTCGATGCTAGAAACCTCAAAGGCGGCGGAATCGCTCACAGTCCATGCGAGGTGTGCGGCGGGATCGGTTGTCGTCAGTAGTACATCTTTGCCTCGGTCGGACAGTCCGACAGCGATCGCGGCAGCCATCGTCGTCTTCCCGACGCCACCCTTGCCGACGACCATGACTAGACCGTGGTCCCTGCGAGCCAACTGTCCGATCGTGGCGGCGAGGGTGCCTAGGGCTTCGTCGGCAGTGACGCGTAGCGCGGCTGACGGGTGGGCGTGATCTGGTACCTCGGAGAGTAGCGTGGTGAGGGCGTCGAGGCCCATCACGTCGCGGGAGCGCAGCAGAAGCCGGTCGATCGTCAGCCCGGTGAGGTTGGCGGGCATTGCGGAGATGGCGGTGGTCTCATGGACGCGGATTGCGTCGGCCAGGTCATCGGAAATGGGCTCGCTAGGGAGGATGCCGTTGATGACCAGGTGGGTGGCGTGGACGCCTGCTTCTGCGAGTTCGTCGGCGGTGTGGGACGCCTCGGCCAATGAGGAGGTTTGTGGGCGGGTGACAAGGCCCAGTCTCGTCACGGACGGATCGGCCAGGGCGGCGAGCGCATCGGCGTAGGTCGTGCGGGTCTTGTCGAGACCAGCCATCGGACCGAGGCAGGACGCATCACCGAGCCCGTCTTCGAGGAAGGAGGTCCATTCGCCAGGGAGCTTGAGCAGCCGGACGGTGTGGCCCGTCGGGGCGGTGTCGAAGACGATGTGGTCGTAGGTGCGTGCGGTGTCGTTACCGGCCAGGAAGCCGGTGAACTCATTGAACGAGGCGATCTCGGTGGTGCAGGAGCCTGAGAGCTGCTCAGTAACGTCGGCGAGATCCTTGACTGAGAGAAAATCCCGGATCGGGGCGAGGGCGCGTTGACGGTACTCTTCAGCGGCGGCCTCGGGGTCGATTTCCAGCGCGTCAAGCCCGTCAACGCCGGTGATCGGGGTGATCGCGTACCCGACCCGCTGGCCGAAGACTTGGCCGACGTTCGAGGCCGGGTCGGTGGAGACCAGCAGGACCCGGTTGCTCCGACGTGCAAGTTCGACCGCAGCGGCACAGGCGATGCTCGTCTTCCCGACGCCACCCTTCCCGGTCAGGAACAGGAACCTTGGCGGGTTGTGTAGCAGCTTAATCATCTTCGATCCGCCCTATGCTTGAGAACCGGACTGGATGGTCACAGGCCGGGTCGAACTGCAGCATCCCGACGACGCCGGGGCCTCATCGCCACAGCACCCCGACGCTGCGGGAGCGGCCGTGTTGTCACCACAGCATCCCGTCACCGAGTCTTTAGCGGGCGCCTTGATGCCAGCGATCTGGGCCAGCTCGGCTCGGGATGGGTAGCGTCCGGTGGCGACCGTCACGTCATCGGCCACGATCAGTGGCAGCCCGGACGTGCCGACCTTCTGCACGAAGGCCCGTGCGACGGCGCTGTCGGCGAAAGCGGCGGGGTCCTGGGCCAAGTTCGCCCGGTGCACCGACACTCCTTGCCGTGTCAGCCAGTCGAGGTCGGCGGTGAAGTCGACTAAGGCCTGATCGGGGTCGGGGCCGCACACCCCGGTGTTGCAGCACAGCGGGCCTTCGAAAATCTGGATCATGAGGAAGCCTCTCTCGGATTGATGTTCGTCGATATGAAGCTTAGGTCTCATATCGACGACTGTCAATCCGAGGTGGTATGCTGGAACGTATGGTTCAGCACCGCCCGATCATCGACTGCGCTCCACAGGGGGCGTCGGCGCTTGCCGACGAGGAGGCCGAGCAGGTCGCGGCCACCTTCAAGGCGCTCTCTGATCCGGTCAGGGTCAAGCTGTTGCATCACATCTCGGCAAACTGCTGCTCCAGCGTGTGTGCCTGCCACATGCCCGACAGTCTTGGCATCAGCCAGCCAACCCTCTCCTATCACCTGTCCCGACTGGTCAAGGCCCGGCTCGTCAGCCGGGAAATGCGCCACAAGTGGGCGCACTACCACGCCACGCCACAGGGTCTGGCGACCGTGCGAGCATTTCTCGCCGGACTGCCCGACTCAGACAACTGCCCTGCAGGCCCATCGATCACATGCTGACCGACCTGCCCCTGAAGTCGCGACACTGTGGGAGCGACGGCCCACCCGTCGCGGCTGAGCCCCGCCCTTCACTGGCGGAGCGCCCCGAGTTGTGTCTTGCTTCGATCTCCTTCAATATAGATATATATCGATACAAAATGTTGAGCTGGTGATCGTCGGGTCACGACCAGCGCCAGATGTGTACCTGCACGTGCGCTGGCTTTTGACCATTATCGAGGGTGAGAACGCCGAGCCGAGCGGTTTCCGAAGCCACTCACGAACGACGCGGTGCGCGCCGCCGATGTCGTCATCACAATGGGCTGCGGCGACGTGTGCCCGATCATCCCCGGCGTCCGCCACGAAGACTGGGCTGTCGGAGACCCCGCCCTCGCCTCCACCGAAGGCGTCGAAGCAATCCGCGACGACACCGCCGCCCGCGTCCGCACCCTGCTCGATTCCCTCACTACCCACGAACGAAAGAGAGACCCGACCATGACCGACACCAAGCCATCCGTGCTGTTCGTTTGCATCCACAACGCAGGCCGCTCCCAAATGGCAGCTGGCTACCTCCGCAACCTCGCCGGCGACCACATCGAGGTCCGCTCTGCAGGCTCTATGCCGGCGGACCAGATCAACCCCATCGCTGTCGAAGCCATGCGTGAAGAGGGTATCGATATCACCGCCGAGCAACCCAAGGTGCTCACTCCCGAGGCTGTTCAGTCCTCCGATGTTGTCATCACTATGGGTTGCGGCGACTCCTGCCCGTTCTACCCTGGCAAGCGCTACGAGGATTGGAAGCTCGATGACCCGGCGGGCCAGGGCATCGAGTTCGTGCGCCCCGTTCGTGACGACATCAAAGCCCGAGTTCTTGAACTGATCGCCTCCCTCAACGGCTAGAGCCCGCCTTCCCACTGGTGGGAGGCAGTGTCTCCAGTCGCACGCCGATCTGAGTAGGTCCGTCTGCTCCGCATCTCGCTTCGATCTCGCAGACAGTCAGCACCTCGCGGATGGTCAACTCATGCATGATTGTCGTCGCCACTCTCTGGCCAATACCTTAACGAACGTCTGCGTTTCTTTGCCTCAGCAAGTCTGCGCGGCGTGGGTCGTGATACTGAGGAAGTTGCCAGCCATCTCACTGCACACCCACATTTCGATCACGCACTAACGACCGGAGTGCCAGACTCGCCTGAAGTGGAGGAACGCCGTTGCCGAGCGCGGAGATCTGTTGATTTGCTGTCGGCCACAGTCCGGGTCGGTGATCCACCAGCCGCTCCGGCAAACCGTGGCGCCGTCATCGATCGCTGAGGAAGGCGATGAGAGCGTCTGATGCTTGATAGTGGGCCGGCGGGTGGTCTCCGATCGGGGTAAGCCGATCAAGGCTGCCGCGCTTGAGCGCCAGGTCCGCATGCAGGTAGGTGTGGGTGGTCTGGATGGCCAGGTGCAGCAGCAGCCGGTCGCGGCGACCGATCCAGGTCGTGGTGTCGGGAGCTGCGATCAGCGCGTAGCCCTCGGTGTGGGTGAGGAAGGACACGATGGTCGTCTTGGTGCGTTTGGCGGGGACCGCCAGCACCTGGCTGATCGTTGCGATCGCTCCGGGTGCCCGGTAGCTGGCGTAGGTGAAGAACGACCGTAATGCGGCGCGTCTGGCGTTGCGTGTCGAGGCGGAGTTGCCACGTTCGTCTTCCAGGTGTTGGAGGAACCCGCCGATCAGGTCGGCGTCCAGGTCCGCCAGCGTCAACGCCGCCGGGGCGGTGGGCGTAGGTGAGCAGGAGCCGGAAGGTGTCGGCGTAGGCGGCCTTGGTGTGGGTGCTGGCGTTCATCTGCCCGTCGAGCTTGTCGGTGAAGAACCGCTGTAACAGTGGAGCGAGGTCACTCATCGTCGCCCCCGATCATCGGGAGGCGTGCGCCGAGCGCTGCGGCCAGTTCGGGGTGTTCGACAGATACCAGTAGGTCGAGACCGGGCTGACGTGCCCGAGCCAGGCCGAGAGCATTGGCATCATCTGCTCGCGTCGCCGCCAGTGCGGATGTGCCCGATTAGGGTGTTGGTGGCGAACGAGTGTCGGAAGTCATGCAACCGAGCCGCCGGTTCAGAGGTGCTGCCGGTCATGCCCGCGAGGGCGCGTATCTCTCGGAACGTCGCCCGGCTGTCGATGGGGCGATCCTGGTGCCGCGGCGGGTGACGAACAGCGCTTCGGTGGTCCGTTTCGGGAACCGCTTGTCCCGCAACGTCCGGTAGCTCGCGATCGCGCTCATGGTGATGGCGTGGACGGGGACCAGACGGGACTTGCCGAACTTCGATTCAGTCACCCGAACCCATTCGCCCTCGCCGGTGTCGTCGGTGTCGTTGAGGTCGCGGGCCTCGCTGATCCGCAGCCCGGTCACCGCCAGCAGTCCGAGCAGGGTCTGCCATCCCGCGGCGCGAACCTGCGGGGTCAACCGGCCTGCGGCGTGCAACAGGACGTCGATCTGCGCGGTGGTGTAGATGTGCGGACGAGGCCGATGATTCACGTAGGGCTTGCCGTCCAGGACGGGGACCTCGGTGGCGGGATCGAACCAGGCGAAACCAGGCGACGTGCTGGGCGAACTGGCGGACCGTGTTCAACCGGATCAGCACCGTGCCGCGGGAGAACCTGGCCGCCCAGGCGGCGGCGAGATCGTGACGGATCGTGGTCTGGCCGGTCTCGTCCATGAAGTCCACGAACTCGCCCAGCACTTGCCCCGGCTCCGTGAGATTGAACCCCAGCGCCCGCCTGGTCCTCAAGTAGCTGTCCAACAGATCACGCAGCGCACTCAGCGTCCCACCTGCACTCAGCCGCGGCCGGCCACTCAGGGACGAGCTGGGTGATCTTGGGCTGGTCGACCTTGGCGTAAATCGCGGTGATGCGTAGCTGTGCGTGCCGCAGCAGCCCCTGGACCTCTTGAAGCGTGGTGCCCGAGGCGAGCATCCCGGTGGCGAAGGTGTGCCGCAGTCAGTGCGGACCAAACTCGGTGATCCCCGCCCGGGAACAGACCATCCGCACGATCTTGCTGATGCCATTCGAGGACACCGGGTGCACCGGCTCGAACATCGTCAAGAACACCTCGTCATAGCCTGCTCTGCCGCCACGGACGTGCACCACGTAGTCCTCCAGAGCCCAACCGACCGCCTCGAGCGGCGGCAGCTCGTCGGCCCGGTCGCCTTTGTCGCGGATGCGCAGTGTGCCGGCGCGCCAGCCGATGTCGCTCAGCCGCAGCGCGGCGATCTCCCCGGCCCGCAACCCCAGACCACCGGCCAACAGCAGCAGGATCGCCCGGTCCCGCAGCCCCTTGGGTGCCTGTAAGTCCAGACTGTCCAACAGTGTCTGGATGGTGCCCTCGGGCACCGGGTCCGGGATAGTGGACAGCCGCCATCCGGCAGCGTGGGGCACCACCCCGGCCAAGGCTTGACCGATTCTTCCGGTGCGGTGGCAGAACCGCAGGAACGATCGCAGAATCACCAACTGCTTGCGCAACGTCGAGGGCTTCAGCCCCTGCCGTGCAGCGTGGTCCACCCACTCCAGAATCGTCCCCGGTGTCAGGCTTCGAAGGGACTCCTCGACCGGGGCCGGCAGCCATCCGATGAACCCGATGATCTGATCGACATAGACCCGGGCCGTGGTCTCCCTGACCGACCGCTCGCGCAGCAGCCAGTCCTCGAACTCCTCCAACACGTCCTGCGCATCCGAGCGCTCACGCGTGCGGTACTTCGACATCATGATCCTCCTTGATCTGTGCCAGGCGATCGGTCTGACCGCCCAGTCAGATCAAGCCAACCCCGTCACGGGGATCGGTGGTTATGTTAACCGGCGATCCAGGCCCGCGAGACCGACACCGCGGCCGCGGTCGTCATGGAGTGTCCGAGTCCGGTCGTAGAATGAGGGCATGGCTTTGCTGCTGCTATCCCTCGGTGTCGGTGCCGTGCCCGACTTCATCACCACCCACGTCAACCGACCGGCCAACGAGATTCGCGTCGGCTACCTCAACGATGCCGCCGGCCCCTTTGCCGGTGAGGAGTTCGTCGCTGCGGAACGCCAGCAGCTCGCAGAGCTGGGATACCCGCTGATCGACATCACCGCCGGCGACTTCGACGATGCGGACGCCTTCGCTGCGGCCCTCGACGACGTCGATGTGCTCTACGTTGCAGGCGGCAACACCTTCGCACTCCTGGCCGCTTTGCGCCGTCACGGCAGGGACACAGTCCTCATCGACAAAGTAAGAGCCGGTCTGCCCTATATCGGCTCCAGTGCCGGGTCGATCGTCACAGGCCCGAGCATCGAACCCGTCTCACTGATGGACGACCCCAACGCCGCCGCAGACCTCGCCAGCCGCGCCGGGCTCGGCCTGATCAACACCGTCGTGATTCCCCACGCCGATGGCCAGCTACCGCCGTACCCGCCCGCTCTCATCGCCCAGATCAAGCAGACCTACGAGGCCGACTACCCGCTCACCTTCATCAACGACGACCAGGCCCTCCTCATCGAGAACGCACACCCGAGTCTGACTGTCTCGCCCTGACTGTCGCTCCGACCACTCAGTCGACATAACGCCGGAGTCAACATAACTGCGCCGATTGCCCGCAGAGGTTGAGTTGAGTTGCATTGTCTCCCAGACCCCACGGGTTGAGTTTTAGGTCGCGAAGGGTGCAGGGGGTGTATGTTCGGGGGTGCGCTGGGCATCGTCGTCTCCTTCCGAGGTTGGGCGGATCGCGGGGATGGAACCAGGCCTCGGATATTTTCGATGATGACCCACTCAGGTTGCGGAGCATCGATGGCGGTGGCCACATGCGCCGACAGACCGGAGTATGTGCCGGACGCGAGGCCAGCTCGTTTCCGACCGTGGATACGTCCTGGCAGAGGAATCCACCGATCAGAATGTTCACCGGCTCGACCTGTGACCAGCTGACGGCCGTGATGTCGCCCAGGTTCGGGGCGTCGGTCCAATGGTGGGAGAAGACCCTGGCGATGGTTTCGATGCGCATGATGACCGCCGGCGATGATTACAAGTACCTGCTCCGCTCGGTCGCGGCCGGCGACGGTGATCGGTCACTCTCAACCCGTTGACGCGCTACTACGCAGAGGCGGGCAACCCTCCCGGATTCTGGACCGACCAAGGCCTCGCCACCCTCGGGCACGGCGAGCTGTTCACCAGCGCTGAGGTATCGAAGGTCCAGCTCGAGCTACTGATCGGGTCCGGGCGTGATCCGATCACTGGCCACCCGCTCGGGAAGGAATACCCGAAGTTCGCGTCAGTGGCCGAGTGGATCGAACGCCGCATCAAGAACCTCGTTGCTGATCAGAGGCCAAGGCACGGGCGGTGGCCGCGCCGATACCGGAGGATGCGCCGGTGATGACCGCGACGCGGCCAGAGGTCTGGGATTCACTCATGTGTGGGGACCTTACTCTTGCTGTGATGTTGTGGAAGAGCGGCGTCGGAAGGCACTACTCGGGTGACGGCCGGAAACCAGTTCCACTCACCAGTACAGCACCAAGACTCCGTGCGAGGGAGTAACCAGCAATGGGTGTACTGGCAGTTCCACCCAGATCGTGTCCACAGCGTGGCGCAACCCACGAGACCTATGAGGCCGAATGCGATCTCATTCGTGCCGCTGGCTTGCCACCGCGGCGAGTACTTGGTTGATGTTTGGCGCACCGCTGGCGCGGAAGGTCTGGGTACCGCCGGCGTTGCGGATGATCACTGTTGGCGTGACGGTGATTTCTTCCTGCTCCGCAGCGTCCGGATCATCGGCGACGTTGATCTCCGTGATGACGATCCCCGGAACAAGCCGCGCGACAGTGTCAAGGATCTTTCTCGTCCCGCGGCACGCTCCGCAAAATGAGGAGCTGAACAGATCAATGCGTACGGTTGCGGCGCCGTCGTCGACCCCACCGACGCCGTCGCCGAACTCGTGGTGCGGACGCGGCGCATCTGGTGCTGGAACAACTTTTGCAATGCTCACGATTTCAGAGTAGTACGCAGTGGCCACTCAATTTCATCAGCTGGGTCACAGTTCAACTGGGCCACGGTGGTGCGCGCCGCGCCATCCCTCCGTGGAGTTGTCCGGCATGGCCGAGTCAGCCACGGCAAGAGCTACGGTGATACGTGTTGACGTTTCCGGAAGGCCTTGAGGTGCTCTCGTATCTTTTTGAGCGCCCAGTCGTAATGGCTTGACGTTGCGGAGACGCAGTAGGAGCCGAGGCTCGTGCTGCCGGTCCATGTGAAGTACTTCTTCTCGAAGAGTTCCTCGTTGGTGAAGACCGCGATCAGCTGCATGACGGCATCATGGCTGGTTTGAAGCAGGTTCTTTGATTCCTGGAGGGAAGTGCCTTGATGCTTTTGCCGGATCTCGACGTTCATTTGGCCGTAGTTCTTCCAGTTGTACGGCGCAGGCAGGAAGGGGGTGGCTTGCCCGTCCTGGTTGGCAGAAACCCAGAGAAGTAGGAGGCGATGCCATTCGTGCACGTGGATGAGTACGTCGCGCAGATTTGCGTCTCGATCCCAGTGCGCCTCCTTCCGGGGGAAATCGGGGCCGAAATCGAATGGTGCGCTTTGCTCCACCTCGCTCATCGAATCGATTGCGGCCAGAAGCTTGCCGTACTGCTTGTTCGCGGCCTCGAGTAACTCTGCTTTGGATGTTGGGCGGACCATACCTGTCATTGTCACACACGCATGAAAGACCAGCCGCGAGCAGTCGGTACAAGGCGACCCGACGCCGTCAACGTGGTGTCGCCGTTCCCGTCCAAATGACGAAGCTGAACGTTGATACGTCGCAAATCCTCAACGAGAACCCCGCACTGCCGATGAACTGAAATAGAAGGTGCTCCGTCGCGGAGAAAGACCCCAGCCGGCATAGGGAGTGTCCCGGGCGAGGCGGGTCTTGCGGGGCGCCAGATGGGGGTGGACCATGCGTCGCACCGGTGTTGTTCCCACGGGTGTGGAGAGATACTTCGATATCGGCGAGCTCATCGTGAGCAAGACCAATCCGAAGGGCGTTATCACCTACGCGAATGATGTCTTTCTGCGAGTCTCCGGCTACACGGAGTCCGAAGTGGTTGGTCAACCACATAACATCATTCGGCACCCGGGCATGCCTCGCGCCATCTTCAAACTGATGTGGGACACGATTCAATCTGGCCAGGAGATCTTCGCGTACATCAACAATCTCGCTGCGGACGGTGCAAACTATTGGGTGTTCGCCCACGTGACACCGTCCTACGACAAGAATGGACGGCTCGTCGGATACCACTCCAACCGCCGTGTGCCCGAACGTGGGGCGGTGGAGGAGTTCTCCTCCCTCTATGCCGCGTTGTGTGCGGTTGAGGCGCGCCACCACAAGCCCGCGGATGCCATCGCGGCTGGTACAGAGGAGTTCGCGCGCAAGTTGGCTGCGCTCGGACAGACCTACGACCAGTTCATCTGGAGCCTGACCAAGGAGCAGTCCGCAGTATGAGTCCACGCAAACAGCCCCGCGATCCCTCCAGTCGTATTTTTCGGCGGCCTGGACACACCGTACCTGTTGCTGAAGAAAGTGGTGCGGCATCCACTCCCGAGGTGCTGGCAGCCATCACGGAAGTGGCTGCCTGTGCCGCGCAAGGCAACTTTGAGGCCCGAGTGCCGCCCCTTGGCGATGACCCGGACGTCGTCGCGCTGCGTGACACCGTGAACCGAATGTTGGACGTCATGGACGCTTTTGTCCGTGAGTCGGTTGCCTCACTGGCTTCCGCGAGCGAAAAACGATTCCACCGGCGCTTTTTGGAGCGAGGCCTGACGGGTACATTCGCCAAGAGTGCCCGTCAGATCAATGAGGTACGTGATGCCATGCGGCGAGACGCGGAGGAGATTGCCTCCACCCGTGAGTTGGCCGCCGGTATGGAGTCGGCAGTGCTCTCGGTTTCGGAACAGGTTGCAACGGCAGCAACTGAGATCGGGGCCTCGGCGGCAAGTCTGGCCGATTTTGCGGGCAACGCAGTCACGGAATCAGACAAGGCTGCCCGATCGGTGACCGCGTTGGGCGAGGCCTCGGACCAGATTGGTCAAGCCGTCCGACTTGTCACCCAAATCGCGGACCAGACGAAGCTGCTCGCCCTCAACGCCACCATTGAGGCTGCTCGAGCGGGAGAAGCCGGGCTCGGATTCCGTGTGGTGGCGAGTGAGGTGAAGTCGCTGGCGGAACAGTCAGCGCGATCCGCAGGGGTCATCGCCGAACAGGTTTCGACGGTTCAGCAGGCGTCCACGGAGGCCGTCCGCGTGCTCGAGGGCATTGGGACCAGCATCCGTGAGATGGATGAGATGACGGAGGGCATTGCCATTGCCATCCATGGCTCAAGTGAAGCGGGCCAGCACGACTTGACGGGGCTTTCGCAGCTTGCCGACGCACTGCGGATCCAAGTGACGGAGTTCGTGGAAACGGTGCGTGGCCTGGGCGAAGGGTAAGGCGTGGCCTGGGCGAAGGCAAGAGATATCGCTTCGGATGGGGTGGAGCGCGTGGCCTCGGATGGGGTAAATCGGGGCAAATGCGGTGGACGAAGTGGTACTTTGAAAGTGAATGAAACACATTCTCCGGGGTCAGTGAAAATCTGAACCGGCGGTGACAGTCCGCGACCCGGCTCCCTCGGGGCCGGTTGACCTGGTGGAATTCCGGGACCGACGGTAAAAGTCCGGATGGGAGGAGATGTGACGTCACATGGGATGGCGGCGAATCGCCCCGTTGTCTTTGTGACGTCCGTGCCGCACCCTCACCCCGGCATGTTCAACCGGGAGGAAACGCTCGTCATGTTCACTGGAATCGTTGAAGAAGTTGGCACGCTGGTTGCCGTTGTTCCGCAGTCCGGAGGAGAGACGGTACTGCGAATTAGTGGCCCTCTTGTCTCCTCGGATGCCGGGCTCGGCGACTCGATTGCAGTTGACGGGGTCTGCTTGACTGTTGTCGACCTGCCGGGCGGAGGAGAGTTCGCGGTCGAGGCCGTCCCAGAAACCCTCGGTCTGACCACCTTGGGTTACGCCACGCCGGGGAGACGAGTCAATCTTGAGCGTGCGCTGCGTTCTGATGTTCGACTGGGTGGGCACATTGTCCAGGGACACGTCGATGGGGTGGGTACGGTGAAATCGCGTGAGGATGGTGGACGATGGGAAGACCTGGTGATTGAGGTTCCGGGTGAGCTGGCACCATTGATTGCACGCAAGGGGTCGATCACGGTATCGGGAGTTTCTCTCACTGTTACGTCGGTCAGCGCGGATTCCTTTGGGATCTCGTTGATTCCCGCGACGCTCTCTGCCACGAATCTGGGTGCCCTTGGCGAGGGAGATCTGGTCAATCTCGAGGTTGACGTGCTCGCTCGTTACGTGGCGCGGCTTGTTGAGTTCCACGCGGAGCACGCGGGTAGCTAGGTTTGGCGGTGGTGGGGAATTGAGTAACTGAGTGTCTGGATGATTGATTCCCCGGGGGGGGGGTAGGCCTTCGCTCCGCAAGTGGGTGTGGAGCGTTGAGCCGTGCCTTAATTGGCACCGCTCAACGCTGTGCACCCACGAAGAAAACGAGAAGGCCCACCCCCTCCGTTCTGCCCAGAATCAGAAGAACTCTGAATCAATCATCTGGCCAGGCGAGGGCCGAGTGGAGTCACCAGGTTCCTGGGTGGGTAACTGAGTGTTTGGCCGGGCGAACAACCGGGTGCTTGGTGGCCAGGCGAACAACCGGGTGCTTGGTGGCCAGGTGAACAACCGGGTGCTTGGTGGAGTGAGTGACCAAGTGACCGACCCGGCCGGGCATTTGACGCCGCCGCAGTATCCGGCGGCCGGACACACTCGGAAAGGGAATGTCCCGCAAAAGTGTACGTATGCTTGACGCCATCACGATATGGCGCAGGGATGGGCATATGTGTACATTTATGCGGGTATTGTGCAGAGGCTTGTGCGCCTCGGCAGGAAATGGGGAGTGGGAGTAACGATGGCAACGTGGTTTGTTACGGGATGTTCGACAGGTTTTGGGCGTGCCTTGGCGGAGGCTGTCCTTGCCGATGGCCACCGCGCTGTCATTACGGCTCGCAATCCCGCGCAGCTTGCTGACCTCGTAGAACATTACCCAGAGCAGGCTGTTGTATTGCCACTGGATGTAACGAACCAACAACAGATCGACGAAGCAACGCGTAGCACACTCGAGGAGTTTGGCCACGTGGATGTGCTGGTCAACAACGCGGGTTACGGCTATCGGGCCGCGGTCGAGGAGGCTTCCCCTGCGGAGATAGACCGCCTGTTTGCTACCAACTTTCACGCCCCCGTGAATATCATGAAGGCGTTCCTGCCCTCAATGCGTGAACGAGGAGCCGGCATGATCGTCAACATTTCCTCGATGGGTGCGCGCACTCACTACCCGGCCTCCGGCTACTACGCGGCCACGAAGTCGGCGCTTGAGGCCGTGACGGGATCGCTGGCCAAGGAAGTTGCTCCGTTGGGGATCAGGACAATGGTCGTGGAGCCCGGCAGCTTCCGCACGGACTTCTCCAGTCGCTCCATCGCCGAAGGAGAGGTCCGAATCTCCGACTACGACGAAACTGCGGGTAAGCGCCGCGGCACGAAGAGTGGAACCCAACCCGGTGATCCCGCGAAGGCGGCGCGTGCGATCATCACCGCACTGGAGGCCGAGAATCCTCCTCGCCTACTGGTCTTGGGTCCGGATGCACACCAGAAGGTCACCGCAGCGCTCGAGGCGGATCTTGCAGAGGTCTCTCAGTGGCGCGAGCTCAGCTGCAGCACGGATTTCTAATCCGGGAAGGCATGCATATAGTTCCACATGGTCGAATGTGGGCTGGGAACATGGCCTCTTGGCGATGAGCCTGCGATGGAGCAACGACGGACCGAGAATCTCGCGAGATCTACAGTTGGCGTGCGAGATCTACAGTTGCGAGCGCGACTTCGAGCGCTATCTATAGACTTCGACGGCTTATTGCCTACTTCTGCTTGATCTCGAGACGGGTTTCCGCCCCATGCTCCAGAGTCCGACTCACCGTGCACAGCCGTTCGATCGCTCGCTCGAGGCGGCCGACCAGCTTTTCCATGCGTTCCGGATCAAGGCTCGACATGTCGGGGGAGAAAATCGTGCGAATTTCGTCGTAACGGTTCTCCTCGTCATTCTTCACCGCCTCGACCGTCAGGGATGCGTCGAAGTCCTCACCCAAGTGATGAACGAGGTTCGCCTCGGCCGAGATCGCCGAACAGCTGGCCGCCGCGAGCTGTAGCAGCTCACCCGGGGTGAAGGCGTGCCGTGTGCCGGGCTTGCCGATACGAACCCGGGCGCCACGGTCATTGCTTGCGATGTAGATACCGGGCTCCGAACGCTCGGCATGGAGATCGGGACTGCTACTCGTTGGCGCAGTAGCACCGGGGCGATTGGATGTATCGGAGTTCCCGGCCCGGGCTTTGTTTGAGCTGACTGAATCTGAGCCTGTCATCATTTCTCCTGGTTGTGGGGTCGATTATTGAAACTTCTGAGGCTATGCCGGTCCTGTGCAGCGTCCGTCAGGTGCAGTGCCAGTCACACGTGGTGCCAGCCGTGTGCAGTACTGGCCAAGTGCAGTGCCAGTCACCGGGTCACGAGTTGCACTGCCTGCTCACGGAGTTCGTGCAGGCCTGCGGACCCACCGACCTTCACGGACCCACCGACCTTCGCGGGATGGTTGATCTCCGTCCATATTGTGTCGAGAGACAAGCCAAGAACATCGGCGATCAAAGCAATGGTTGGAAAGGCGGGAGTGGCAATGCGACCGGACTCGATCTTTCGGAGCGTTTCCGGGGATACACCCGCATCAAGTGCAACTTCGAGTATCGAGCGTTCTCCTCTGGCGCGGCGCAAGAGCGCGCCGAGGCGCCGTCCACGTTCGATCTCTTCGGGGGTGAGCGGTAACCTGACCATGCCTCCAAGTGTAGTACCGGTATAGTTTGACCGGTATGATATTACCGCTATAGTTATTCGGTGCGAGAAAATCGAGTTGAGAAAGGCGCGGCATGATCGAAATTCTGAATCCCGTCAGGGTTGCCCGAGCGCGAGAGACGGGCAGAATTGTCGCCCATATTCTGCAGACATTGAGGGAACGAGCCACGGTTGGCACAAACCTGCTGGACATCGACAGGTGGACCAAAAACATGATTGTGCAAGCAGGCGCGCAGTCATGTTACGTCGACTACGCGCCGTCCTTCGGGCGTGGACCCTTCGGCCATTACATCTGCACCGCCGTCAACGACGCCGTTCTCCACGGTCTGCCACACAACTACACCCTCGCGGACGGCGACCTGTTGACCCTTGATCTTGCCATCGTCAAAGATGGGCTCGCCGCGGACGCCGCGATCAGCTTCATTGTTGGCGATTTCGGTAGGGGCGAGCTCGCCGCAGACGATTTCATCGCGGGAGAATCTCAGCTCGCGGAAAGTCTTGCTTTGATCGGCGCAACCGAGCGCGCCTTGGCGGCAGGAATCGCAGCCGCAGGTCCCGGTGCCCGCGTTGGCGACATCTCGCACGCCATCGGCAGGGTTCTCACCGAGGCGGGGTACCCGATCAACACCCAGTTCGGAGGCCACGGCATTGGATCGACGATGCATCAGGATCCACACATCTCGAACACAGGACAGCCCGGACGTGGATACGTGCTGCGCCCGGGCCTGCTGCTCGCCATTGAACCGTGGGTGATGGCGGACACTGCCACCCTCGTCACCGATCCTGATGGGTGGACGCTACGCAGCGCGACCGGTTGCCGCACCGCCCACAGTGAGCACACGATCGCCATTACCGACGACGGTGCCGAGATCCTCACCCTACAGAATTGATGGGACAGGCCAGCGGCACACGCCAACGACACGGACGAGCCCTACAAGCCGACGGCACCCCGTTGACGGCACCCGTTTGACAGCACTCCGAAGAACGTCCCCTCTCAGCTCCAGATGCCTCCCGGGGCGAAGACCTCCTCGACCAACTCGTCGAACCAACCGATCTCCCGTGCAACATCCAACACCGTGTAGCGGGAGCGGTAGTACATGGCACGTGGGAACGTCAGTCGCACGGCATCGGGAGTCAAACCGATGTCCTCGGGCCGCTGTGGCGCCCCGGCTTCGCCCAGCATTCGTTGCAGTTTCTTGGCGGGAAGAAGCTGGGCCTCGAGCCGTTCCCGCACCGACGCCCAGTTCTCCACCAACGGCGTGAGCCTCGCGCGAATGCCCTCGGCGTCCACATACTTCTCGCGAGTTTCGTTGATTCCCTTGTCGATGAGCGGCCCGGTCATCTTCTTGCGGATGTCGGCCTCGACCTGCTCCCACGAGGGCCACTTCGCGACGACGGCGTCGAGGTCCAGCTCACCGAGGTCGCGCTGCAGAAACTTCTCGTAGAAGGCCGTCATCGCCAGAGTTCCGATGGAAACCTTGAAACCGTGGCTCAGCGGTGGATCCAGTTCCGCACCGAGGTGGTCGAGCTCCCACAGATGACTGAAGTAGTGGTCCGCTCCGGAGGCTGGGCGCGTGCTGTTCGCAACCTGCATGGCCAGGCCGGACATCACCAATCCTGTGCACAGGCCCTCGTAAGCCTCCGGAATTCCGGCGGCAAGCTCCTTCGGGCGTGAGAGTGCTTCCTTGACTCCTCCCTGCACGAGCTCCCAGGCCAGTGGATGGATGGGATCCACACCCGTGGCATCCGCCAGAATCCAGTCCGCACCGGCTGGAATCTTGGCTGAGAGGTCGCCGTAACCAGAAGCGGCCATGGCGGCGGGTGCGGCGGCCGCGACGTCCAGATCGAAGATCACCACGCGGGGTGCCGGGCACGGCATGGTGATCTTCAGGCCATCGCGCGTCATGGGAGCACCGAAACCGGTGTATCCGTCCATCGAGGCAGCGGTGGCCACCACGGCGTACGGCTGGTCGAGTTCCCCGGAGGCCAGCTTGACCAGGTCGTTGAGGGTCCCGGAGCCGATTGCCACGCCACGAGCACCGGTTTCTCGCAACCGCTCCCTGATCTCGAGGGCGTGGTCATACGAGGCATAGAGCGTGGGCTGGCCCGGATAGATCATGGGTGCGACCATCTCCGCACCTGCTTCGCGCAACGAGCGCTCCACGGTCTCTCCCGCGGCTGCCCACGTCCGTTCGTCGGCAACGAGCAGATACGGTCCGCCCCCGAGATTTTCGACGACGACGGCGCCGGTCCCGTCGATGACGCCCCGCCCGACTTCGATGGCCTTGGTGGATTCAGCCTGTTCAAGGGCTGTGGCAACAATGTTCTCACTCATTCGCGTGGGTCCTTCGTTCTATTCGTGGTCCTGCTGGGCAAGATGGTCTGCGACTGCATGTTGGATGTCCCGCATGGCCGGATGGATCTTGATGTACTGGTCCACCCAGAACTTGTATTCCTCGTGCTGTTCCCTGTTCGGGGCGATGGTCTCCTTGTCGTGCACCATGGCGGCCGCAGCTTCGTGCAGATCCTTGTACCTCCCTGACGTCACAGCGCCCATCATCGCCGAGCCAAGCGCCGGAGCATCCTGCACTTCGGTGATGTTCACTCCCATGCCGGTGATGTCCGCATGCATCTGTATCCATGCGGGACTGCGAGTGGCGCCGCCGCTGAGTGTGATGGACTCCGGGCTGTATCCCAGAGCGCGCATGGTGCGCAGGTTGTTCTCCAAACCGAAGCAGGTGGCCTCCTGAATAGCGTGGTAGACGTGCTCGCGGCCATGATGCAGGCTCAGGCCGGTGATGGTTCCGCGCGCCTTGGCGTCCGTGTAGGGGCTTCTGTTGCCCTGGAAGTACTCAGTGACGATGATGCCGTCGGATCCGGGGTGGATGTCCCTCGAGATTCGGTTGAGGACATCGAATGCCGAAGGACCGCCAGCCTTTTCCTTCTCGACGAGGTCGATGGCGTGGGTGGCGAGGAACCAGCGCAACACGGAACCGGCGGAGACCTGCGAGGCCTCGAGGGTGTACTGCCCCGGCAGAATCGTGTCCGTGTGCGAGCCGAACATTCCCGGGCCGAAGATCGGCTTGTCGCTCTGGGCCAGCAGGCAGTTGCTCGAGCCGGTGATGAGGGCCATCTGGCCCGGGTTGAGGACGCCCATGCCGATCATACCGGCCTCGGCATCGACGCCTCCCTGTGCCACGGGAGTACCGGGGATCAGCCCGAGTTCCGCCGCGGCGCCGTCGCTCAACGTGCCCAGTGTTTCTCCAAAACCCTGAACGGTTGTGGGCATCTTGCTCATGAGGTCCTCGCCGCCGATTTTGGCGAAGAAATCCTCCGGGAAGCCTCCGTGGTCATTGTTGTGGTACATCTTGAGCGAGGCCGACGACGTATTGATGGCCACCTCGCCGGTGAGCTTGCGGCCGATCCAGTCCGGCGCATCGAGCAGGAGATCCGCCTGAGCCCAGACATCAGGCTCGTTCTCCTTGAGCCAGATGGCCTTGAAGGGGAACCATTCGGCCGAGGCCCCGTCCTTGCCACCTCCGTTGTAGAGTCGGGCCCAGTGGTCGATTCCCCGCGCACGGTCTGCTTGCACTCCGGATCGGACATCGGACCAGAAGATGGCCCGGCGCAATGGGTTGTTGTTGGCGTCCACGGGTACGACCGTGGCTGACGTGGCGTCGTAGCCGATGCCCCTGATCTGTTCGGGCTTCACGTTTGCGACGACGAGTACTCCGCGTACCGACGCGACGAGCGCCGTCCACCAGTCCTCGGCGCTCTGTTCCACCCATCCCGGGCGTGGATAGTGGGAAACGACGGGAGAATCCTTGAAAGCGACGGCCCGTCCTTCATCGGTGAAAAGACCGGCTCGGCAGCCGCCGGTCCCCAGATCTATTCCGAGAAATACATCGTTCACGGGATTGCCTCCTTGCAATCGACGGTTTCTCACATCCTATGCAGTTTGTTCGGTGTGCGCAGGCGTTTGGTGTACGCATTCAAACGCTGATGAAGGGATGGTGTCACGGATTCGACTATCGCTCGAAACGCTTCGGAAATATCGGAGTGTGAGTATGGCAATTGGTGACAAACCACAGATTTCCGCACGGAGGTCATTTCAAGTTACAGATTTGGCACGGTGAGGACGTATGCAAAACTCTGCTGTAGATGAATCGGCCACCCAGCTGGGCCAGAACTCGGCGGCCGTCCACCAACGATCCGGCTCGGGCGAGCCGCTCGTCATACTCGACGGCGTCAACAAGTGGTTCGGTGACCTGCACGTCTTGAAGGACATCAACCTCACCATCAACCACGGCGAAGTCGTGGTCATCGTGGGTCCCTCGGGCTCGGGAAAATCGACACTGTGCAGGACAATCAATCGGCTCGAGCCCATTCAAGAGGGCAACATCATTCTCGCAGGCAAGGAACTCCCGGTTGAGGGCAGGGCTCTGGCCAGACTTCGCGCCCAAGTGGGTATGGTCTTTCAGTCATTCAACCTCTTTGCCCACAAATCAATCCTCGACAACATCACCACCGGTCCCATCAAGGTGAAGAAAGTTGCGAAGAAGGAAGCGGAAGCCCAGGCGATGGAGCTGCTCAAACGCGTTGGCGTCGAGTCGCAGGCATCGAAGCGTCCCGCTCAGCTTTCCGGTGGTCAGCAGCAGCGTGTGGCCATAGCCCGTGCCTTGGCCATGAAACCCGAGCTCATCCTCTTCGATGAGCCCACCTCGGCTCTCGATCCGGAGATGGTCAACGAGGTCCTCGATGTCATGACGGAGCTGGCACACGAGGGAATGACCATGGTGGTGGTGACCCACGAGATGGGCTTCGCACGGCGAGCCGCTGACAGGGTCATCTTCATGGATGCGGGCCAGATCATCGAGGAAGCCGCTCCGGACGAATTCTTCTCCAATCCGAAGTCCGAGAGGGCCAAGGATTTCCTTTCCAAGATTCTCACCCACTGAGAGGCCATTTGGCCGCTGCCCAACCCCGGGCGAACGGGGAAGCCGGGCCACCAACCCGCATCACAGCACCAGCCGATCCAGCTGGACACATGAAGGGAATGACATGCGCCAGAAGAAACTTCTTGCTCTTACCATGATGGCGGTTGCCGCGCTCACCGTGAGCGCCTGTTCGGGAGGGGATGACTCCTCCGGAGGCAACGGTGGCGATGACGAACTCGTCGTCGGTATCAAGTACGATCAGCCCGGCCTTGGTCTGCAAAAAGGTAACGAGTTCTCCGGTTTCGACGTCGACGTGGCCTATTACGTTGCCGACAAGCTCGGATATTCGCAGGACCAGGTCAAATTCATCCAGTCGGTTTCGGCTCAGCGAGAGACCATGCTGAGCAATGGCCAGGCGGACATGATCGTTGCGACCTACACGATCTCGGATGCTCGCAAGGAGAAGGTTTCCTTCGCGGGCCCCTACCTTGTGGCTGGCCAAGGACTATTGGTGTCCGCAGAGGATGATTCCATCACCGGGCCGGACACGTTGGACGGCAAGAGGCTGTGCTCGGTCTCCGGATCCACTCCTGCCCAGCGCATCAAGGACGAATACTCCACGGGTGTTCAGCTCTATGAGGCCGCCACGTACTCCGAGTGCATCGAGCTCCTGAACAACGGCACCATTGACGCCGTGACCACGGATGACATCATCCTTGCCGGTTTTGCCAACCTCGGCGACTACGAAGGAAAGTTCAAGCTGGTCGGCGATGCCTTCTCGGAAGAACCCTACGGGATCGGTTTCCCCAAGGGGTCCGAACTGTGCGAGCAAGCCAATGAGGCCGTCACGGAAATGATCGACGACGGATCGTGGGAGCAGTTCCTCAAGGACAACTTGGGTGATGCATACACTCCCAGTTCCGCCACCAATCCACCGGAGGTGGGTGGCTCCTGCTCCTGATTCGCTCCCGTGCAGAGCGCACGCCGTCACTTGGTCCGGTCCGAAGACAACTGCCCGATGGCAGGAGAGAAATGATGACGGGCCGGACCTGTGCACGAGCCTTGTGGCGAGGAGCAATGGCAGTGATCGGCCATGTGCTGATCGAGACAAGAATCGAAACAAGAAAGGAGCAGTATCGTGGGTGACTTCTTTTCCAGCTTCGGAACATTGGTCAGTGACTTCGGAGTGCTCTCCGCATTCTGGGTGACGATCAGGCTGGCATTCTTCTCCGGCATCTTTTCACTGCTCTTCGGGGTTGTGCTCGCCGTCATGTGCGTAGCGCCCGTCCCCTTCTTCCGGATGTTCGGTAGTTCCTACATCAGCCTGATCCGCAACACTCCACTGACGCTCATCATGGTGTTCTGCTCGCTCGTGCTCTGGTCCTCACTGGGGGTGCAATTCTCGGACGACATCGCCAACAACTCGTTCTGGCTCGCCGTGCTGGCTCTGTCCGCCTACACCGCATGTTTCGTGGCCGAAGGTGTTCGCTCCGGGTTCAACACAGTTCCACGCGGACAGGCGGAAGCAGCTCGTGCCATCGGGTTGACCTTCAGTCAGACCCTGGGTTCCATCATTCTTCCCCAGGCGTTGCGTGGTTCGATCGCGCCGATGGGCAACGCAATCATCGCCATGACCAAGAACACGACCGTGGCAACTGCCGCGGGCGTGGTCCAGATGTCCACCACCATGAACGAGATGCTGGAGAACCGACCTGACCTCATTGTGCCGATCTTCCTGACAGTGGCATTCTTTTTTGTTGTTCTGGTTCTTCCCATGGGCATGCTGACCACCCACTTCTCTCGAAAGATGGCGGTGCAGCGATGAACCGAACCATCTCCGACTTCTTCGACGAACCCGGGCCAGCGGGCCGTCGCCGGACCCGAACAATCACCGTGATTGGTGTGGGCGTCTTCCTGGCCATTGTGGTGTGGATGGTCATCCTGTTGGTGGGCAAGGGTCAGTTCGATGGCAACAAGTGGATGCCATTTCTGGAGACCTCCACCTGGACCGCGTACTACATTCCCGGAATTGTCGGCACTCTCCAGGCGGCTGCGGTGGCAATTGTGTTCGCCAATGTTCTGGGAATCATTCTGGGCATCTCGCGGCTCGCGCATGCCAAACTGATTCGCTCGGCTGCGGGTGTGATCGTCGAGTTCTTCCGGGCTGTTCCGGTGCTCATCCTGATGCTCTTCTTCTATTTCTTGTTTGCCACCGTACTGTCCGATCCTTCACGGGCGCCCTTCTGGGGAGTGGTGTGCGGCCTGACGATTTACAACGCCTCGGTCATCGCCGAACTCGTGGCCTCCGGTGTGAAGAATCTGCCGGACGGCCAGCGTGAGGCTGGACTCGCGCTGGGTATGACCAGCGGGAAGACGCTCACCACGATCCTGCTTCCACAGGCGCTCATCGCAATGATGCCATCCATGGTCGCTCAGTTGGTCATCATCCTCAAGGACACGGCGCTGGGCTACACGATCACCTATTTCGAGCTGCTCAATCAGGCGAAGACGTTTGGTTCGGCCTACCAGAATTATCTTCCGGCACTGTTCGTTGCCGCCTTGATCTTCATCGTGATCAACATGGTCCTGGGCTGGCTGGCGAACGTTCTTTCTCGCAAACTCGAGTCCGCGACCGGATTGACCATTGCTGAGGAGACTGCGGGGCCAGAGGAAGATCTGGTACCAACTGACACCAATGCGGCCATTACACATCCGACTGCGGTGAGGAATGTCGTCGATTGAGCGAAAGGCACCGATTGAGAGAGAGAGCCTGACTGATCGTCGATTGAGCGAAAGGCACAACGTGGCTGGAGTTGAAATCGGGTGGGTTGCGCAGGGTCGAAACCCGGCGCGGCCTGCTGGTCTCGGGTTTCGACCCACTGCGCTCACTCAATCGCCGGCCCACTGCGTTCACTCAATCGGGAAACAGACGTCCGTCACCCAGCTGCTGGGATCCGGATTCTGCGCGGGGCTGACGCGATAGATGTTGAACATCGGGCCAGTTTGGAGTTGATGTTCTGTGATGTAGGTGCCGATGGCTCCCGTGACATCGGGCATCTGCGAATAGTCGCCGTGCAGGGTTGCCATCACCACCTGTCGCTCCGGTTCATTGCGGCAAGCCAGCGGAGCGACCGGACGGAACGCTTCGGTGACCTGAATCCACACCTCGACGTCGACGTCGTTCTCTCGGTAATCGGGATCGTGGAATGAGGCTCCCGAGATTCCGCCGGCGGGAAACGAGACTTTTGACTGCTCGAGGAGGGGCATCATCTCCTGCCACAGCACTCCCTCGTCGCCATACGTGGGGATGATTCGGCGCAGACTCGCCAACGTCATCTCGGGGAGGGTGACCATTGTTACATCTGTCATTTCGGGGCGTCCTTTCAATGCGGCACTCACGTGGCCCAAGGCGGCAAGCTGTCCATGAAGCTCGTCCCTGCGGCGGGAGAGTTCCCGGCGCTGATTCTCGACGGCGGCTTCGACCTTGGCAGGATCAGTGACCGAGCTCAGTACGGCGGTGATTGCCTCGATGGAGAATCCCGCGTCGCGCAACTGCACTACCAATCTGGCATGGTCGAGCTGTTCCGACCGGTAGTATCGATGCCCGTTGAACGGGTCGACGTACGCAGGCTTCAGCACCCCCTGTTCTTGATAGTGACGCAGCATTCGCACACTGATTCGCGAGAGAGTCGAGAACAATCCAATGCGCAGCAGTTCCTGTTGCTCGTGATCCATGCTCATAGTCAACAACCTGACGCAGTGGTAGATGCAAGACGCGATTGCAGAACGATTCCGGCTCTTGGAGGTTCGGGAGAGCCGTGCGTGCAGGTGTCGACCTCTTCAACCTGCAAGATGCTTTGTACGCTCGACCGACGGCCCGCTCAGGCCAAGGAATAGCGCAGCTGTGCCAGGAACTGGCCGTTCCAGATCTCGGCGTCGATTTCCCCGTCACGAACTGCGTAGACATTCCCGTTGGTGCGGAGCACTCCAACCGCGATCTGGGAAAGAAGGTCGTCGCCGTCCTCGTGCAAGGAGATCTCACCGGTCGCTTCGTCGAAGCTGCCGCGGATTTCCGTACCGAGGTTGTAGTAGAGGGCTTGGACTGCCCCGGCGGTTGTCGCCTTGGCGATATCGGCAAGGTCCGTCACCGCCAGGCCCGCGGAGAATCCATCGCCGACGGTACCGATGTGCTTGCTCAGGAGGGAGGCGGTCACGGCGCCGATGCGTTCGCGGATGGCGCCGTCTATCTGGTCCGCCTTCAGTTCGTCGGCTGCTCCCGGGACCACGACCTGATGCCATGGCAGCTCCTGCTCCTGAATCATGGAGATCAGGGGCTCGTTTCCGAAGAGGAAAAGGGGCTGGCGAGCATTGGGATCGAGGCGGTTGAGCTCACTGCGCACGGCATCGGCCACCACCTTCGCGTACTGCTCAAGCAGTACCTTCTGACCTTCGTCGCCAACGAGCTTGCGCTTGTGCTGGCGGCCGCTGATGCTGTCTCGATTGGTTGCCTGCGCGGCGTCGTCGGCATAGTCTCCAACCAACGGAAGCTCGCTGGCGCGACTGGTCTCGGTGGCATGCCAGAGGTTCCAGCTGGAGCTCGAGATCGTCAGTGCATACGCGTGTTGCGGAGTGGTGACAGCCCGGACCAGCTGGCTGATGTCGAAATGCGTGCCCAGCGTGGTGCGTGACTCGAGGCTGTTGGGCAGGATGTACTCTTCTGCGACGGCGGGGGATAGGAAGATGACGAGAGAATTCTTCAGATTCCCCCAGAGATCATGGTTCTCGGCAATGTCCGTCCAGTGATCTCGCAACTGCTTTTGGACACTTTCCGGGTGCCCGGCTTCCTTGAGGGAGCGGATGGCGGAGTCAACGGCGCTCTTGGCGGTTGTGATTGCCAAGCTGCGACCCTCGGTGGTTGGGGAGGTGGAGATGTAAATACTCAATGCCGGGGCGTGAGGATCACCCAAACGGATGAGGTCGTTCATAGTGGGAAGTTCGTAGTTGATCACTATTTTCACCTACTCAATAGTTTTAGCGACACAGTGATTGGAGTCACTACCCCTACTGTATCGAAAATCAAATATTTGTCCGGCTGCACGGCGCTCTTTTTGACGACGGCGAACTTCTCCGCAAGCGCAACGCAGTCTCTCTTGGCTCGTTCCAACCTACTTGAGTGGAAGAAATCTGGTGGACTGACGGGAAATACTTGGTGTGTCCGCCCCGTACACCGCTTGGCACACGGCGTACGGACCGCGAGGCTTCAGCCTCTGGCGAAGGCTCTGCGTGGGCGCGCGGGTGAGGTGGAAAATGGAAAGGTGTGCCGCTGGTTCATCGCTGGCGGTTGTCGTTGGAATGGAGAAATAATGACTCGCCTGATGATCGTGCTTGGTAGCGTCCGCGAAGGCCGCGTTGGTCTACCCATTGCCCAGTGGGTGCGCAAGGCCGCTGAAACCGATGGTCGTTTCGATATCGACTTCGTTGACCTTGCCGAGCTGAACTTGCCGCTGATGGATGAGCCGAACCATCCGCGACTGAGGAAATACACCAAGCAGCACACGATTGAGTGGAGTAAGCGCGTGGAGGCGGCGGATGGCTTCATTTTCGCTTTCCCCGAGTACAACTACAGCTACGCCCCGGCCATCAAGAATGCGCTCGACTATCTGAACGCCGAGTGGAACCGGAAGCCCGTGGGCTTCGTCAACTGGGGCGGCAACTCGGGTGGCACCCGGGCGCAGGTCGCATTGCGTCCCGTCGTGGGAGCGCTCGGCCTGGTCATGACCAGGGGGAGCGTCGAGATCAATTTCCCCCAGCGGCAGTTGTCCGACGATGCCACATTCGAGCCCAATGAGCAGCAGCGCGATGTCCTTGGGCTGCAACTTGACGAGATCGTTGGCCTGAGTGAGGTGCTGAAGCCGCTGCGCTGATTGTCTTACAACCTGCCCTCCAACCATTTCTCCAAGAACTCGGCGGCGGCATCGTCACGGTGATGTCCGATGACGTGGTCCACGACTTCGAGGAGGCGTGGCGATGCATTCTCCATTCCGATGGACAGGCCAACGTTGGAAAGCCATTGAATGTCAGGCTCGCCGTCGCCAAAGCCCACAGTGTTCTCGGGAGAGATGCCAAGCCGTCCCAGAACGAGTTCAAGGGCTTGCCATTTATTGAAGTCGGGACTGCTGGCCTCCATGAAGTTTGAGAGAGAGCGCCCGAGTTGGGGGAAACGTTTGAGCTCAGGAAGATCCTGATCCAGTTTCTCAGCTTCACAGGCAACCATCACTTTGATGACTTGATCCCATTTCTCAGGGAGCGGCCCCACTCGAAACGCTTGACAATTGATGGCTTCGAGTTGATCCGTGTATCCGCTGCGGCGATCGGTCCAGAACCAATCCCTCTCCCATACGAATGGTTGCATGTCCAGCTCATAGGCGAGTTCCACCATGCCCCTCACGTCGTCATCGTCGAGGGTGTGTACTGAGATGTATTCTCCGGTGACGGGATCGGAGACAACAGAACCATTGCAAGAAACGACGGGTGTTGCGATCCCTGCGGCGTGGGCGGTGACCATCGCAGACTTTTCGGAGCGACCGGTCACCAGTATGACGGGGATTCCCGTATCCTCCAAGCGCTTCAAGACGGCGATGCCGCGGGGGCTCACATCCATTGCTGACGCCATCGTTCCGTCGATATCGACAGCCACGGCGCGGATTTCGTGTCCCAAGAGTTGCACGTGATCTTCCTATCGTCGTTGATGGGACCATTCTACCTGCGGAAATAGGGTATTCATCCGGTTATCGTCCTATTTTCGTTGCCGCCCTTCGGCCCTGACGCCTGTGGTACGACGGGTCTGCAGCTCGCCATTGACAGGTTTGCCAACCTCTGCAATAGTACATGATCAGAGTACTCCAAAAAAGGAGTATTGATCTGAACGGAGAATTTTGTGACTGTCGACGGGGAAATGATCAAGAGTCTGGAAGCTGCTGTTGGCGAAGGCGGCGTGAGTGTCGAAACTGCGGATCTCGAGGCGACAAGCCACGATACCTGGCCGTTGTCCACAAAGCAGGCGCGCATTGGCCAGCACCCGAACCGAGGGGATGTTCTGGTTCGGCCCACCTCAATGGATGTGGTCCCGGATGTGCTTCGTATTGCGACGGACTACCGGGCTCCGGTGACGGTTCGTGCGCTGGGTTCCTCGGTCACCGGACAGCCCCTACCCACTCGCGGCGGGATAGTCCTTGACGTGTCCCGGGTTCCGGCGCGCTACAGTGTCAATGAAACCAATCTGACGGTCACCGCCACTGCCAGCTACAATGGTGGCGCACTCGAAGATGAGCTGCAGAACCTGGGGTACACCACGGGTCATTCCCCCCAGTCGTTGTATCGCTCCTCCGTGGGCGGATGGCTCGCCACCCTGGCGACCGGACAGTTCTCCTCGATGTACGGTGGGATCGAAGACTTGGCCGTGGGCTACACGGTCATTCTGGCCACCGGCGAAACCGTGGAATTGAAAGCCTCTCCTCGTGCTGCCATGGGCCCTGACCTGCGAAAGGTCTTCATCGGTTCCGAGGGGACTCTGGGCGTCATCACCGAAGTGACGCTGAAGATCTTCCCTCTTCCCGAGGCTCAGATTCTGGAGACGTTCACCGTACCCACCGTGAGTGACGGCCTGGCGATCATGCGGGACATCACGGCCGCAGGCATTCGCCCCTTCCTCCTGCGCTTCTATGACACTGATGAGGCGCGACATGCGATGCAGGACCCGGAAGTGTCGGCGCCAGTGATGTTCCTGGGAAGTCGCGGCCCGAGCAAGATTGCTGAGGCAGAGTTCGCATACATCTCGGAGATCGCTGAATCCAGAGGCGCTCGGGCGATTGGCCCTGCGGGCGCCGAAGGTTGGATGGGTCGCCGCTTTGACTTCTCCGGAGTTGAGAATCAGCTTGCCGTGGATGGGGGATTTGCCGAGACGATCGAGGTTGCCCACAACTGGGACCGGATCGAAGCGCTCTATGCGGATCTGAAGAAGGCTCTTGCACCGCTCAACGATGAAGTGCTCGCACACTTCTCCCACGTGTATCCGCAGGGAACGTCGATGTACGTCATCCTCTTCGGTCATGCGGAGGACGACGCCGCGGCGGTCGAACGATTGAAGAAGATTTGGTCCACCGCGATGGACATCTGCCTTGAACACGGCGCGGAACTCTCTCACCACCACGGTGGTGGACTGGCTCGCTCTCCCTATTCTCGCAGGTCGCTTGGTTCCGCCCATCTTGTTTTGGAGAAGCTCAAGCAGGCACTGGATCCGGCGGGAATACTCAATCCCGGAAAACTTGGACTCTGACCAGCGGGCCACCACGGTTCAGCCCCACTCGATGACGAACGTGGAGTTGAGCGTGAAGGCGACCATGAAGAAGGCAAAGATGCTTAGAGCAAATCCACAGACGGTAAGCAATACTCTTTTCGATCTGATCGTCATTGGCGGAGGCGTCACAGGAAGCGCGACCGCCCGTGACGCGGCACTGCGTGGCCTCAGCGTTCTCCTGTTGGAGAAGGATGACTTCGCTTCCGGCACCTCGAGCCGTTCCTCGAAGTTGATCCACAGAGGGCTCCGCTACCTTGAGACGTACCAGTTCAAGTTGGTTGCGGAGTCACTGCGCGAGCGGGAGCGAGCAATCAAACTGGCACCGCATCTCACGGAGGTCCGGCCTTTCCTCTATCTCCTCTACAACGGCTATCCAGAGCCCAAGTGGCTCCTCAATCTGGGGCTGACGTTCTATGATGTCGCCTCCGGTGAGTGGCTGAAGCGGCGCCACAAGATGCTCAATCCCAAGAAGGTTCTTGAGCTCGAACCGCACCTGAATGCACAGGGTCTCAAGGGTGCCGGAATGTACTACGACGTCTTCACTGACGATGCCCGCTTCACGCTCGACAACGCCAAGGGCGCGGCGGAAGCAGGAGCCGTTCTGATGAACCACGCGGAAGTGACTGGCCTGATCCTGGAGAACGGCAAGGCGCGAGGAGTCACGGTGCGCGACAGCCTCACCGGCGAGGAGTTCGAGGCGCACGGCCACCAGATTCTCAATGCCACGGGGCCCTGGACGGACCGCACGCGCTCCTTCGAGCACACGAAGAGCACGCACGAGCTGCGCCCCACCAAGGGCGTGCACATCGTCGTGAAGAAGAGGGACTTCCCGTTGAACACGGCAGTGTTCCTGCGTTCCCCGGATGACAACCGCGTGGTGTGGCCGACGCCGTCGCTGGAGGAAGACGTGGTCTACATCGGTACGACCGACACCGACTACACCGGCGATCCCGATGATGTCCGCCCCGACGAGAGCGACGTCACCTACCTGCTCAACGTCGCCAATCACACGATTCCGGAAGCAAAGCTCGACGAGTCCCATATCGTCGGTTCGTGGGCGGGGTTGCGCCCGCTTGTTGCTCCGGCCCCGGGAACGACGACGAGCAACACCTCGCGCGAGCACGAGATCTCAGTCGGGCCCACGGGCCTGCTCACCATCTCGGGAGGCAAACTGACCAGTAGCCGCCTCATGGCCAAGCAGTTCGTGAACGCCGCGGAAGAGGCCCTTGGCCGCAAGAAAACGAAGGGAGGTGCGGCCACGACCGCCCTGCCCGGTTCGCGGGTGAGCGAGCTTCCCCACATCTCGTGGGCCTGCGCCAGAGCCGGCGTCCCCGACGTCGTCGCCAAGGCGTGGATCAGGCGCTATGGTTCGAACGCCGCCAAGTTGTTGGAGATCTGGAAGGCGAACCCGGCCAGTCGCCGTGAGTTTGGGGTGCGCGGGCTCTCGGTTGCTGAGATCGAGTACCTTGTTGCCGAGGAGATGGTGGGCAGACTCGATGACCTCATGGTTCGGCGTACCGGGATTTTTTTCTGGGATGACGACGGCGGACTGGAGCACATTGACGAGATCACCAACGTGCTTGGCGACCTGCTCAGGTGGGACCCACAGCGGCGAGAGCAGGAAATGGCCACGTACCGCGATCTGGTCGAAAAACATCGCCCGGCGCACAAGGAATGAGACATTGCCATGAGCAACGAAGCAGCGCCGATTTCTCTGAATCCCTCGGACCTGGAATCCTTTTACGGTCAGGTCAGCCGGATCAGTGACAGGGATCGAACCCTCGATCTCTCGCAGATCCGGATTGGTGAGCAGTTGCTGGATGATCCCGTGGCGGCGATTCGATTCGACGGCGTCGTCTGCCGTCGGCTCATCGTCGTGTGCGATGACACCGTGATTCTTCGCAATGCCACGGCCGTGAAACCTTTTGTTGTCGAAGCCCTCGAAGAAGCAGGAATTGACTGTGTGGTTGTCACACTGACCGCGAGGGATGGCCACGAGCTGCACACCACGCCCGACCAGATCGCGATCGTCAGGGGACATCTCACGGCAGGTGTGCCGGTGGTGGTGCTGGGCTCGGGGACGGTCACCGATGTCACCAAGCATGCCGTCCACGAATTCGAGCGTGAGTCGGGGGAGAGGCTGAGCCTGACCGTCGTACAAACCGCGAACTCGGTGTGTGCCTTCACCTCGGGGCTTGCGGTCGTGACGACCGATGGTGTGAAACGTACCGTGCCGTCACGGCTTCCGGATCACCTCGTACTGGACACCACCCTGTTGGCGCAGGCACCGCGTGAGTACACACTGGGTGGCATTGGCGATGCCTCGGTGGCGGCCTCCTCGATTGCCGACTACAGACTGGCGAACATGCTGGAGGTGGGCTCGTGGGAGCCTGTTGCGGAGCTCGTCGTCGCCGATGGTCGGGAGAGGTTGTTGCGCCGTGATCCCGCATTGGCCGATCCGGGTATCCGCGGTGCCGAGGTTCTCTCCCTGGATCTCTCCTCGTGTGGTCTGGCCATGACGTTCGCGGGAGAATCCGCACCGCTGTCGGGGCTCGAGCATGTCACCAGCCACATGCTTGATCTCGGGGCCGAGCACTTCGGAAGGGCCGTCGGCAATCACGGTTCCCAATGCGGTCTGGCAACTGCCCTGGTGCTCATAGCGTTTGAGCAGCTGGTCAAGAATGTTGACGTGGAGGCCCTCCGCTTCCGTTCCCTGGCCGACGGCCTGGACCCGGAAGTGGAAATGGCCACCGTCCGGCATACCTTCGAACCGATCGACTCGACCGGTGCGGCCTGGAGAGAATGCTGGTCCGACTATCGGCAGAAACTGGAGACCTGGACGGCCCAGGCGGACGCCGTCGCGCGTTTTCAGAAGGAGTGGCCGCGCCATCGCGCCGAGTTGGCGAGCTACCTCGCTGATCCCGAGGAGTTCCTCGTGGCGCTGGCGGCAGCCGGGCATCCACTTTCCTTCGAGGAGGTGACTCCCGGAATTCCGGAGGAGCAGGCGCGATGGGCCTTCGCGAACGCGCGCCTGATGCGCAAGCGAATCTCTGTTGCCGATGTGCTCTACTTCTCCGGCATCTGGAATGACGAGTTCGTCGATCAGATCTTCGAACGTTTTCACACCATACGGCAATTCATCAACACCAAATAGAACATAAACAACACCGCACAGGAAAATATCAGAGCAAAGGAGCTCCACGATGAAATACGTCATCGGAATCGACACCGGAACCACCGGGGTCAAGGCCAAAATCTACGACCTCAGCGGACGCATCGTTGCGGAGGCATACAGCGAGTACGAGTGCAGCTATCCCCGCCCGGGCTGGGTGGATCAGGACGTCACGATGTTGTCTCGGGCCAATGACGAGGTGCTGCAACGCCTGATGCAGACCTCCGGAATTGATCCCGCGGACATCCTGTCACTCGGGATGTCGACGCAGCGCGCGTTGCACCTGTACGTGGATGCGCAGGGCAAAGTCTTGCGCAACGGCATGGGCATCTCGTGGCAGGACGTGCGCTGCGAGGAACAGGTGGACTGGATCAAGGAGACGATCGGCTGGGACCGCTACTACTCCACCACCGGTATGCCGCCAAGCACCGTGTGGGCCGCACCCGCGATCCGTTGGGTGCAGGAGAACGAGCCGGAGGTCTACGCGGCCACGGACGTCATTGTCACCACCCAGGAGTATTTCCTGCGCAGCTCGGCGCTCGCGACGGTTGGTTCCAGGACTACTCCAACGGTTCCGTCTTCGGCTTGATGAACATCGAGACCTTCGACTGGGATGACTATCTGCTTGAGCAATTCGACATCTCGCGGGACAAGCTTCCCACCTTGGTTCCTTCAGGGGTGCAAGTTGGCACCATTGATGCCAACGCAGCACACCGAACGGGACTGAGAGAGGGCACACCGCTGTGCACCGGAGGCGGCGATCAGCAGTGTGCCGCAATCGGTGCCGGAGTGATCAAGGAAGGTCTCGCGGAGGTCACGCTGGGAACCGCCGGCGTGAGCATCGCCCATCTGGACGCACCCCGATACGATCCGAATCAGCGCATTTCGTGCTCGGCCTCCGCCGCAGCGGGGGAGCGCAAGTGGATTTCCGAGGGGTTGCAGGCGGCTGCGGCGAGTTCCTATCGCTGGTTCCGGGACACCATTGGCTACGTGGGCAAGGAAGTCGAGAGCCTGGGAGGATCGAACGCCTACGAGGTCCTCGACTCGATGGTCTCCTCGACACCGGCGGGCGCGGGTGGCCTCATCTATCTGCCCTATCTCGCGGGCTCGGTTGCTCCCAACTTCGACAGCTACGCCCGTGGCACGTTCATCGGACTGACCTTCGCCCACGACACCGCTTCCATGGCACGTTCGGTGATGGAGGGAGTTTCCCTCGAGACTCGTGACATCCTCAGCAAATTCACCGAGATGGGCGTGGACCTTGAAGAGGTCCGGCTCTCCGGTGGAGCGACCAAGAGCGCATTGTGGTGTCAGATTCAGACTGACATATACGGTCGGCCCACAGTCTCCCTTGAGGAGGGCGAATGCGCGGTGCTCGGTGCTGCGATTCTGGGAGCCGTCGGCGCCGGAGTCTTCGACGGCATGGAGGAAGCCATTGCCGCGATGGTGCGGGTCAAGAGCACTTTCGAACCGGATTCGTCAAAGGGACCCCTGTACGACGACGCCTTCGAGATCTTCCAGGAAAGCTACCGTGCGCTCTCGGGTGCCGGAGTCTATTCGAAACTCAGCACCTTCCAGTCGAAGTACCTGAGTTAGGGGCCCGTGGCCTCGTCTGGCCCACGTCTTGGATAAGATCACTGAAGCCAATCTTTCCGCATCGGTTGAAAGTGATTGTTCATGAACTCAGCACGCTTGTCTCGTCAATCAGCTGGAATCGCTGGATTGGGTCAGGGACTTCATGGGGCAGTGCGTGCGATCGTTCGCGATGCGCTGTCCCAGGGCGTGGGCCACACCCTCCCCACCAATGTCACCTACCACGAAACGATGGGGCTTGGAGCGGGGACACTGCAACGTGCCCTCGATGTGCTGCGCGACCGGGGCGCCCTGGAGGTCACCTCGAGGGGGCATCTGGGCCGGGTGATCGATGGCATTGACGTGGGCCAATGCTGGCAGGCGGCCGGGCTGGAAGCCGTCAAGTTGCTGCTCCCGCCCAGTGGACCCATCGAGATCGAGATTCTGGACAACCGGTTGGCCGTTGAGCTGAGCAGGTTGGGGATCCCCCACACGGTCCAACACCTTCGCGGTGGTGCCCTGCGACTCGAATCCGTGTGCGAGGGAGACCACGACCTTGTCGTGGTCTCGTCGGGAACGTTTGATCCCCTATACGAGAAGCGATCGGAGGACAGTGCCGACCCACGGCTCTCTCTGGCAACGCGGCGTCTGGAACCCGGCACCTATTACGGCCCGGGTCGTCTGGTCGTGGTGAGTCGGACCGACGCCGAACCCGCGCAATCCCGGCGAGTGGCGATCGATCGTGATTCCCCTGACCATGTGGCATTGACGCTGGGCGAATTCGGGGACGGTCCCGATGTTGAACTCATCGATGTCCCCTTCCCCTCCGTTCCGGCCTCGGTGTTGCGCAACCGAGTGGACATGGGGGTGTGGCACACCACGCGCTCCGTGATCCCGCTCGATCTGGCGGGCCTGACGACGCGCCCGATCACCTCCGAGGCCCGCGATGCCGTGTCCGGTGCAGTTTTGGTGGCCTCGCCCGCCCGCCCCGAACTGCGAAGCGTGCTGGCGGAGCTGGATTTCACCGATCTGGCCGCTGAGCAGCGAAAGGCCATAGACGCTGCCGCCGATGAGGAATAGCTCGGCTCGAGGACAGCTCGAAGCCAACAGCAAACAGGGGCCACGCCCTGTCCATGCTCAGGACCAGTCACTCCCGGGCGACCGATTGTTGTTCACGATTGTTGTTCACACCTCGGCGTCCGGGCGCAGGTCGAGGCGGCGCAGCAACTGGGCGTTGAGTGCCACCACGACCGTGGATGCCGACATCAGAATGGCGCCAACGCTCATCGGGAGAACGAAGCCGATCGGGGCCAGAACTCCCGCAGCCAACGGCACGGAGATGAGGTTGTAACCGGCTGCCCACCATAGGTTCTGCTTCATCTTGCGGAACGTCGCCTGCGACAGCCTGATGACCGAGAGCACCGCGCGCGGATCCGAAGAGGCCAGGATGACCCCGGCCGAGCCAATGGCGACGTCGGTGCCGGCGCCGATCGCGATACCGACGTCCGCCTGTGCCAACGCTGGAGCATCGTTGACGCCGTCGCCCACCATGGCCACTTTCTTGCCCTCGTGCTGAAGTTCGGAGACCTTGGCAGCCTTGTCCTCGGGCCTTACACCGGCGAAGACGCGGTCGATGCCCAACTGGTCGGCGACCGTGTCCGCAACGGCCTGCGCATCTCCGGTGATCATGACCACCTCGATGCTCTTCTCGTGAAGGGAATCCACCGCCTGGCGTGATTCGGGCCGGATCTCATCAGCCAGGCGCAGCGCTCCGATCGCTTCTCCGTCACGGAAGACGTGGAGGATGATGGCACCCTCCTTCTTCCATTCCTCGGCGATGTCGAGTTCTTGGGCATCGTGTTCAGCCACCAAGCTTGGCCCGCCCACCTCGACGACGACGCTCTCCACCGTGGCTTTGACGCCCACGGCTGGCGAGGAGGAGAAGTCGGAGGCATTCGGAACGTCCAGGTTGCGAGAATCTGCCGCGCCGAGGATCGCCTTGGCCAAGGGATGCTCGCTATCCGATTCCGCGGCGGCGGCCAGTGCCAGGACCTCATCCTCGGTATGGCCCTCCACGGGCTCAACTGCGGTGACCGTGGGCTCGCCCTTGGTCAGGGTGCCCGTTTTGTCGAAGAGGATCGAAGTCACGGAGCGCATGGATTCCAAGGAGAGTCGATCCTTGATGAGAACACCGGCCTTGGCAGCCCGCTCCGTTGCGATCGATACAACCAGGGGAATGGCCAGCCCCAGCGCGTGCGGGCAGGCGATGACCAGCACGGTGATGGCACGGGTGACGGCGTCGTCGGGCCTTCCGGCAAGAGACCAGACGATGGCGGTGATGACAGCGGCCCCCAGGGCGAACCAAAAAAGCCAACCGGCGGCGGTGTCGGCGATGCGCTGGGCCCGCGAGGAGGAGGATTGGGCCTCGGAGACGAGCTTCTGGATACCGGCCAGGGCCGTTCCCTCGCCGGTGGCCGTGACTTCCACACGTAGGCCGGAATCGGTGGCAATGGTTCCGGCGACGACCTGCTCCCCGGTCTTGCGTGAGACCGTCTTTGACTCCCCGGTGATCATGGATTCGTCCATGCTCGCGGCGCCGTCGATGATCTTTCCGTCGGCGGGTACCGAAGCGCCCGGGCGAACGATCACGACATCGCCGACCTCCAAGTCGGCGGGGGAAAGGGTGGTGACGGTTCCGTCGTCGTCCACCTTCTCGGCCTCGTCCGGGAGGAGGGCGGCAAGCGAGTCCAGAGCGGAGCTGGTCTGCGCGAGTGAGCGCATCTCCAGCCAGTGACCCAGCAGCATGATGACGATCAGAAGCGCAAGCTCCCACCAGAAGTCCAGTTCGTGGCCGAGCCAGTGCAGGCTGGATCCCCATGAGGCGAGGAAGGCCACCGTGATGGCGAGGGCTATCAGCAGCATCATGCCGGGTTGGCGCTGCTTGAGTTCGTCGATGGCTCCGGTGAGGAAGGGGCGCCCGCCCCAGAAGTACATGAGTGTGCCGAGAATGGGGGAGACCCAGGGGACCCAGGATGCGTCGGGGAGGTGATACCCGATGAGATCTGCGAACATGGCGTTGAAGGCGACCACCGGAATGGCCAGGACCAGCATGATCCAGAACAGCCTGCGGAACTGGGCCACGTGGTTGCCGTGGCCCGTGTGGCCTCCGTGGTCGGAATGATCCATAGAGCCGTGGCTTGGATGGTTTGTTTCGCCATGTCCCGCGTGGTCCATAGAGGCGTGGTCTGTGTGTTCGTCGTGTTTAGCGTGATTGCTCGCGGCGTGGATGCCGTACTCGGACTGGTGTTCGTTGGCGTTCGTGTGATCCATGTGCTGATGGTCTCTGCTCATAGTCATGTTCCTACCCTATACCCCGTATGGGTATCCTATCAGGGGTTGTGGCTGTCTCTGACGAAAATTGCCACGCCATGGAGGACGACCGGTGATGTGGTGAGATTGCCGCCGACTGAGTTGCATTGGCGCACATATCTTTCCTTATTCGGGAAGATATGGTTGAAAACCTCCCGAAATGGCCGATTGACCGGTTATTTGTGCACATTACCAGCGGAGAGTGGTTGTGGGGCCCATGCTTGTGCTAGGGCCATAGCTACTGTCGTGTCGCGTTGACACGATGTCACCGCATGAGGAAGATCGCACCCAGCGCCGTTGCCGTCACAATGATCCAGAGCAGCCCGCCCAGCAGCAATGGACGAATTCCAGCTCTGCGGAAACCGACGACATCCGTGGAAAGCCCAATGGCCGCCATGGCGGTGGCAATGAAGAACATGGCGATCGACGCCAGCGGCGCCTGCGCGGGGTCAGGCACCAACCCCACCGAACGCAGCACCGATGCAATCAGGAATCCGATGAGAAACCACGGGATGAGTCCCAACGCACCCACGAGCGAGACGCCATTCTTCTTGTCCGAACCCTTGCCGCCACTTTTACCGGCGGCACTTTCGCCGCTGGCACCTTCACCCCCGAGCGAGGTATCGACCTCCCGTGCCTGCTTCCTCGCCTCCACGGCCGCCAGCCCCAGCGAGATCGGAATGATCATGAGGGTGCGCACGAGTTTGACGACGACGGCGAACCCCAGCGCCGTCGATCCGTAGATCCCGGCCGTGGCCACCACGGAGGATGTGTCATTCACGGCCGTCCCGGCGAACAGTCCGAACTCGTGCTGTGTCAGGCCGAGGGCGTGCCCGAGCGGAGGGAAGATCAGCACGGCCAGCACGTTGAAGAGGAAGATGGTGGAGATGGCATAGGCGATGGCTTCGTTGCGCGCCTTGACCACCGGGGAGACCGCGGCGATGGCGGAGGCGCCACATATTGCGGTGCCCACGCCGATCAGGACATTGAGGTCGCGGTCAATTCGCATGGCCCGGCCCAGCAACCATGCGGCGAACAGGCACACCGCCAGGGTCGAGATCATCACGGGGAAGGACTCGACGCCCACTTCGGCCACCTCCCGCAACGAGAGCTGTGTTCCCAGAATGACGACGGCGACCTGCAGCACCATCTTGCTGGCGAATCGCAGTCCGGGTGTCCACGAGTCCCGCTTTCCCCTCAACACTGCAATGAGAACGCCAATCACGATTGCAGGCATTGCGGATCCCAGAATGGGGAACCGGTGGCCCACGAGCGTGGCAACTGCCGCAATACCTGCGGCGACAGCGAGCCCGGGCAGAATAGCGAGAATACGCGAGGCAGGATTCTTCATGCTCTCAGTGTGCTCCTCGATTCCATGCGATCGCGAATGGAACTCCACAGCTGAACGAAAGTGGCGGACCTCCCCGGTGCCCGACCGCGAGGAAAGGGCACCGAGGAGGTCCGAGGATGTTGTGTGGTCTGGCGGACGCGCGTGGGGCTGTGCCCGGGGACGGGATGAGACCGTGCGCGGGGCCGGGTGTACCCGGTCAGGAGGTTGGTTCCAGGCGGCTGACCGGGTACGGGGTGTCAGACGTGCCAGAAGCCCAAAGCGAACTCGGCGATCACTGCGGCAAACAGGAACGAAGCGGTGATCGCAACGATACCCACGGGAATGATCTTCCAACCGATGCCCTTGAGCATGGGAAGATCCTTGCCGAGAGAGAGTCCGGCGATTGCCAGCAGCAGCGTGATGATGGCCATGAAGTTCACATTGTTGCCGTACTGCAGGACGGTTGAAGCCCAGGGGAAGGCAGAGGAACTCAGGTAAGCGCCTACCGTCATGACGATGGCGATCGCGGGAATCTTGCCCTTGGTCAGCTTCGCGAGGTAGATGCTGGCGAAGGTCAGCGCGAGGAGCATCACCCAGCCGAGCAACATGCCCAGCAGGTCGAACGGTACGCGGGTGGCGGGATCATCGGTGGCGTAAGCCACCAGCGAGACGACCATTCCACCGACCATGAGGACCGTCAGCGTGATCCACATGGGGACCTTCACGGTACTGGTGAGGAGCTTGGCAGCCTTTGCCGCGGCACTGCCGTCCGTGTCACCCTCTGCCCGCCTCTTGAGATCTTCCTTGGTCAGGGCGAGGTCCTTGTTCCCGGAAAGGCGCCGGTACATCCAGTCGGCCATCGGTAGCGCCACCCAGATGCCCACGTACAGGCCCAGGATCGTCGTGATGAGGTTGGAGGTGGCGGCCATGGCCATGACCTGATCGGCGACCTCGGGGTGTCCGTTGGAGACGACAGCGGCGGCGGCGGCCATCATCGAACCCGAACCGACGCCGGATCCCATGGCCAATGCCAATGGGTGGAACCAGTTCAGTGACATGGTCAGGGAGGTGATGATGCTGATGATGATCGCACCGAAGACGGTTCCGAACACGTACATCGAAAGCACACCCTGGTACTGCGGGGACTTCGCGCCGTAGCGCTCGGAGACCATGGCGAATGAGGTTTCGCGATCAATGGAGAAGGTGGCACCGATCGTTGCGGGCCCCATGCGCAGTGCCACGGCCAGCGGCAAGGCCAGTAGCAGCGTTCCGAAGAGGTGGCCGACTTCCTGAAGGAGCAGCGCCGGGCCGGCCTGCAGGAGCAACGGGATGCTGGGGCCGATATTGAGCGAGAGCCGGGCGCCGAGAAGCAGAACTCCAACGCTCATGATCACGCCGGCGGCTTCCTGCATGGGCAGGGGAAGTGACTTCCACGGGTTTCCCGATATCAATCCGCCGCCCAGAATTGCCCAGATCATGGGGAGAAGGGTGAGTGAAAGAGTTGCACCGAGAGGGATGGTCACCTCGCCGATCAGCTGTGCGGCGGCGGCCAGAAGAAGCAGAATGCCGGTGAGTACCCACAGCCGGGGATCTTTGAACGTCATGGTCAGGTTGGAGGGCGGGGCTGCAACCGAAGCCTGCGCCTTGCCTACAGGGGGAGTTACAGTCATGGTGTGCCTCTTGTCTTGAGGGGCGGGCAGAGCCTTGGGGTGGAAGTTCCGAAAAGCCTCGGGTCGAGGCTCCGGGTGGAGTTCTAGGCCTCGAGAGTGATCTGGGTGGCACCTGCCGGACGTGCCGCCCTGAGGTCCTGATAGTGCTTGCGGAGCTCGGGGTTGAGAGCAACGTCAAGAGTCGTGAAGGCGAGTGCGGTGGCGCCGTCGATTGTTGCCTGATCGGCTGCTGGAGTGATGGCAGCCGCAGTGAAGTCCCGAGTGTGGGGTACGGCGGTCTCGCCGAGGAAAGCGATCATGGGGTGGATGGCGGGAAGGGCCTGGGTTACGTTGCCCATGTCCGTTGAACCGCCGCCGAGACCAGAGACATCGAACAGCTCGCGGCCGAGTCCGCGCAGGTTCTCGTCCCACAGCTCGGCGAGCAACTCGTCCGGGTCCACGGGGGCGTACGCGTTTTCAGTCTCCTCCCACTCCCAGGTGCAGTCGGTGGCGATGGCGGCGCCTTCGAAGCACTTGAGAACGCGCTTCTTGACGTCACGCCACGTATCCACCTCGAGTGCGCGCACCTCCACCTGGATCACGGACTTCTCCGCGATGATGTTGGTGGCGTGGCCAGATTCCTCGATGTAGGCGTTCATGTTGACTCCGGCCACCATGTGCTGGCGGAGCAGGGCAACACCGTTGAGAGCGAGGACAGCTGCCGAGGTGGCGCTGTGCGCATTCCAGGGTGAAGCGGCGGCGTGTGCGCCGAGCCCGTGGAAAGTGACCTTGAAGCGATCCACGGCGGTGTAGAGCTTGATCTTTGCGGAGGTGTCGTGCCCGCTCATGCCATGCACCATCATCGAGAAATCGGAATCCTCCCAAGCGCCCTCGCGTAGCATCGCGACCTTGCCGCCGCCGTGCTCTTCGGCGGGGGTGCCCAGCAGCTTGAGGCGCAGGCCAGCTTCCTTCACGAGCGGGGCCAGAGCGATGGCAGCCCCCACGCCGACGGTGGCAATGACGTTGTGTCCGCAGCCGTGGCCGATTGCGGGCAGGGCGTCGTACTCGGAACACAGCGTGACGGTCAGATCGCCGTCGCCGATGACCGCCTCGAAAGCAGTCTCGCAGCCATACACTCCAACCTTCACATCAAATCCGTGGGACTCCAGGTATTCGGCAATCCGTGCGGCAGCGCGATGCTCTTCCCAGGAGATTTCCGGATCGGCGTGGATCGCGTGGTTGAGTTCGAGAATCTCCTCCTTGTGCTTCCTGAGCTCGTCACGAACGGCTTGTTTGGCTTCGGTGAGGGGCATACCCGACATTGGTTACTTCTTTCTGCTTCACGCTGTGGAATGGCGCCAGAATATGCCCCTTGTGTTTCCGAAATGCTTCGGTATCAGACAGTGGTCATTTCTCCATGTCCATTTCTCGCCAAAGAATGGCCTTCTGGGACTTCAGTACCAGGTGGGGCGTACATGGGTTCGCCGTTGTCGTGTCCAAATGCGTGAGGTAGGGACAATTTGGAAAACAAAACTGGGGAGCACCTCATGTCGAGATGCTCCCCAGTTTGTCCATATGTGGTCCGCCCGAGGGGCGAACAGGACATTGCTTCTTGTGGAACTAGCTGTCCTTCTTCACCGCGTGCTTGGCTTGGTTGGCTGCGTCGGTTACAGCCTGCTCGATTTCTTCGGCGGTGGCCTCAGTTTCGTCGACGACGGCGTCCTTGACCTCTTTCGCCTTGTCTGCGGCGGCTTCGGCCTTCTCCTCAACCTTTTCCTGGACCTCTTCGGACTTCTCGGCTGCGGTCTCGGCGGCATCCTCCGCCTTCTCGGCCACGGGAGCGGGAACCGTATCCTTCACGTCCTCCCAGTAAGCTTCCGCCCAGGGATCCTCCACCGGCTGGCTGCGCTTCCAGAAGAAGAACACGGCACCGCCGATGGCTCCAGCAATACCCAGGAAGGTCAGGGCCTTGCGGCCACGCTTCTTCTTCGGGGCTGGCTCGGTGAGAGCCTTCGATGCGGACTCCTGAACGGCCAGAGCCTTGGCCTTGAGGTCGCCGTCGGTCTCGCGTGCCGCTTCACTGGCTGCCTTGGCAATGCGCTTGGCCTTCGGAATGTACTCGGTAACGACCTTGTCCTTGGCCTCGGTTGCCTTGACCTTGGCATCTTCCATGTGCGGACCCGCCCATTCAACGCCCTGATGAGCCAATCCTTGGGCCTGGCCAGCGAGTTGGGTTGCCTTGACCTTGGCATCGTCCACCACCGGGCGCAGCTTGTCCGCAGCTTCCTCCACGCGAGGTCCAGCCCACTCAATGCCTTGGTGTGCCAGATCCTGAGCCTGATCGGCGAGGACCCCGGCCTTCTTCTTGGCATCCTTGAGGACCGGGCGCAGCTTGTCCGCAGCTTCCTCCACGCGGGGTCCTGCCCATTCGATACCCTGTGACGCCAAGCCCTGAGCCTGAGCCGCCACCTGGTTGGCGAGGGCAGCAGCCTGCTTTCCAGCAGCCGAAGCTTGTTTGCTGGCCTTCTTCGCGGCCCTCTTCTTTCGGCAGAACATACCGACCTCCTTAATCTTCTTCCCATGTGGAAGCCTGTTTGGCTCCGTGTCCACTGGGTAAGCGCTTTGATATCTACTATATTGCCGAGATCACGCTTGAATGTCAGCCTTATCGGCAAAGTTTCGCCGACTTACGCGCTCAGCCAATATCCGCCACCAGCAATAGAGCTCGTTTCCTCATTGTCCTCGCGAGCAGGAGCAATGGCTGTCAAGGTGGGAAGTGTGGATGCTGGGCGCAAAGACATCCAACTTGGCGGGTTGACTTCGTGGGAGAGCGCAGTACGGTCCCATATGGGAGGATTGATTCCATGGAAGCAACTTTGCATACGAATCACGGCGATATCACCGTGGAACTGTACCCGAACCATGCCCCGAAGACCGTCGCCAACTTCGTTGAGCTGGCAACCGGTAAGCGCGAATGGGTCAACCCCGAAACCGGCGAAAAAACCACCGATCCGCTGTATGACGGCGTGATCTTCCATCGTGTCATCTCCAATTTCATGATTCAGGGCGGAGATCCTCTTGGCACCGGCACCGGAGGCCCCGGCTATGCGTTCGACGATGAAATCCACCCCGAACTCAATTTCAACGATCCCTACATCCTCGCCATGGCGAACGCCGGCAAGCGTTTCGGTCGCGGCACCAACGGTTCCCAGTTCTTCATCACCGTGGCACCGACTCCGTGGTTGATGGGCAAGCACACCGTCTTCGGTAAGGTCGTCGAGGATGCATCCAAGGCCGTCGTCGACAAAATTGGCATGGTTCCCACCGGCCGCAATGACCGACCGGTGGAGGACGTCATCATCGAGTCGATCTCGGTTTCCGAGTAAGGATCTGCACATGATCCCACCCAACGCCTCTGGCACCGGATCTCCGGGTGAGAGCTCCGGTTCAACGGGACGATCGGGCGGCTTTCACAAGCTCGCCAGATGGTTGGGGTTCAAACCGGGCAGACAGCCCATCATTACATTGAGCCTCATCGCCATCTGCGTTCTGGTGGCGTTTGCGGAGCTCATCAGCCAACGGGTTGGGTCTTCGCTGGTATTCGCGCCGACCATCGGTGAGGCCCAACCCTACCGAATGTTGGGATCGACCTTCCTGCACGCGGGTTTCTGGCATCTGCTGTTCAACATGTACGCATTGTGGTTGATCGGATCGGCCCTGGAGCCAATCATCGGACGTGTCCGATTCCTTGCGATCTATATACTTTCTGCCGTTGCAGGAAATATGGCTGTGCTCCTGACAGCCGATCCGTCCGGACAGAGCTGGATCAGAGCCACCGTTGGGGCCTCCGGCGCCGTTTTCGGAATCTTCGGAGCGCTCTTCCTATTGGTCCGGCACTTTGGTTCGGATGCGACGAGTCTCATGGTTGTTCTCGTGGCCAATTTGGCGCTGGGATTCGTTCCCGGTATGAACATATCGTGGCAGTCCCATGTCGGTGGATTGGTCATGGGCGCGGCTCTCATGGGTCTCATGATGATGGGTCGTACGCAATTGAGCAGGGTCCAGAGGCGATGGCGTGATGCTGCGATCTTCGTGGTGGCGCTTGCAGTCCTTGTTGGTTTGTTCTTCTGGGGATACAGATAGTGATCCTTGAAGAAGACGGAGCGTGATCGTTCGTTCGAAATGAGACTGGGTCCCGGCACATACCGTGCCGGGACCCAGTCTCATTTCCTACTCACAGACTTGTGCACAGATTGTGGAGTACTTTTCCCACAAGAGACTGCCGGGTGTGGAAATTCCCATCCGAGGGGGCCGTGGTGGCAATGGGTACTTTCGTTGAGTTCTCGAGGAATTGGCGCAATTTCGGGCCCCTGGAAAGAATGACACTCATGTAACTATCCACAGACATACCCACAGCTGTGGATGGGAAAAACTGTGGACATCCGGACGGCTTCTGTGGACAACGGTGGAACATTTTCCTCGAGCTGGGGAAACTCCCGAGGATATGCGAGGGCTGGCGCTGTGGGAGCGGTGAGTCCGGTGGGAGGTGAGTGGGTGCGAGGTCGTCGGGTGCGAGGTCGTCGGGTGTGCGGTGAGGCAGGGGGCGACGTGCCCGGACACACGAATGGCCGGGCGGATGCCCGGCCATTGCGCAGTATTGAATTGAGGTGAGTATCTGGCCTTCCGTGGCTGTCAACGATGCCAGCGCGGGAGCTCATGCCCAGCTTGATCGGGCGATGAGAGCGTGTACTCAGCGCCAGCCCATTGTCATCAGGAATCCAACGAGCATCACGCCGAACCCGAGGAAGAGGTTGCCGTTTCCGAGCCCGGGAATGGGCGCATTGCCGCTGAAGACGTAGGCGAGAACGACAACCACCAACCCTACGAGCATGAGAGTCACCATGAGAGGCGCCCACCACTTGGGGGAGTGCTTGTCGAAGGACTTGGTCTTGGCAGGCTTGGACCTCTTGCCGAGTTCCTGCTCCTCAATGGAGCGCTTCGTACCCTTGGCCGGGTTCGAGGACTTGCTGACCGGACGCTTCTCAGATTCGGGCATGTCGTTCCTTCCAGACGATAACTAGACCAAGACTATCTTTTTCCGTGGCTTCAGGCGATTCCGTGTACATCTCAATGTGTGCCGTTCTGCATGTGTACGGAGGTGGGGTCACAGCGCCGGGGCAGTTATCCTTGGAGACGTCACTCCAGGAGGTTCTGTATGGCTGGACGCCACGTGAAGGGGCCGCAACTGCAACCCCATTCAGTTGATCAAACTGCTGATCGAGCCGCGCGCCTGCCGGAGTCCGGGTCGCCTGCACGCAGGAAGCCCTCATTCGTCTGGCGTTTCGTCGGGTTCATTGGCGAACTGCTGATCACAGCGGGCATTCTGATTGGCCTCTTCGTCCTGTGGCAGCTCTGGTGGACGGACATCGAGGCAAATCGTGCCCAAGAGGTCGCGATTGCCGAGATCACCGAGGAGTGGGTGGAGCCGGGACCCGACATCGGGACTCCTCGCACGGATCCGCCCCCGGAATTCCCACATGTCACCGATGAGGGAGCATACCTCGGGATCATGAGAATTCCCCGTTTCGGAGAGGACCACGCCTACACCATCGCGCAGGGGACGGCCCTGGAGACCGTGCTGGATACCGGCGCTTTCGGACATTATGAGGACTCCGCCTACCCGGGTGAGATCGGCAACTTTGCCACGGCGGCGCACCGGCAAACCTACGGCGCTCCCATGCGCGGGGTGGCCGACCTACAAATCGGCGACCCCATCATTGTGGAGACGGCGGACGCCTATCTGGTCTACAAGGTCACCGAGTCCTACATCGTTTCCCCAAGCGACTCCGATGTGGTACTTCCCGTTCCGCGGCATCCAGAGATGGAGGCCACCCAGCGGCTCCTCACGATCACGACGTGCCATCCGCCCTTCGTTTCCAACCAGCGTTGGATCATCCATGCCGAGATGGACCACTGGATAGATCGAGGCGAGGGGATCCCTGCGGAGCTGGCACACTAGAAACTGGAGAGTGGACCAGTACCGCCGAACCAAAGAAGATGTTGAAAGAACGAGAGCAGGAGGAAGGGGTGTCATGTACACAGCAATCTGGCGGCACCTACCCGGCCCGGGGTGGCTGAAGTTCATGGAAGCACTGCTTCTGATAGCCGTTGTGGTGGGTGTACTTTTTGAGTTTGTCTTCCCCTGGGTGGCCAATACTCTTCCGGCTTTTGACAATACGGTGGGCTGATGACACGGATTCTGGTAATCGACAACTACGACAGTTTCGTCTATACGATCGTTGACTACTTGCGACTTTTGGGGGCGACGACGACGGTCGTGCGCAACGACGTCGTCGATCTCACGTCCATCGCGGATTACGACGGGGTGCTCGTTTCGCCAGGCCCCGGAACCCCGGCGGCGGCAGGCCAATCGATCGAGGCCATTGAAGAATGCGCGCGCACCGGTGTGCCGATGCTTGGAGTATGCCTGGGTCACCAGGCGCTCGCGGAGCTCTACGGGGCTACGGTGAGCCACGCGCCCGAGCTGATGCACGGGCGTACCTCGATCATCACGCACAGTGGTAATGGAGTGTTCGAAGGAGTGGAGAGCCCACAGCAGATCACGCGCTACCACTCCCTGGCGGTGGAGCCGGAGACGATGCCGGATGAGCTGCGGGTAACGGCCCGTACCGACTCCGGGATCATCATGGCGTTGGAGCATGTGGACAAGCCGCTGTGGGGCGTGCAGTTCCATCCGGAATCGGTCATGACCAAGGGTGGGCATCGCATGCTCGCCAACTGGCTGGCGCTGTGCGGCAACAAGGAGGCACTCGCGCGCTCCGAGGGCAAGGCTCCGCTCGTGCGCGGCTAGCCTGCCCGCCCACGGCCAGGGCCAGGGCCTGCCTGGCCACAGGCGTGCACAAAACCGGGAATTCGGCTCGATAAGGGGTCTTTTGGCCGCCTGAGAGCCGATTCGCCGGAGTTATGCACGGAGGACCGGGTAAAACGAAGAGGGGCTGGGAATGCGACTATGCATTCCCAGCCCCTCGGTGCATGCTCAGCGCGCAGCACCCTCACTCTTGCGGTTCGGTAGGGCGCAGGCCCTACCCGTCGTTGCCGTCGTCACTTGGTGGAGGAGTCTCCGACGGCTCGGAGGAGGGAGACTCGGACGGTGTGGGCGACGGGCTCGGAGTTTCCGGTGCCTTGGCGACGATCAGAGTAATTTCTTCCCCGACCGGGCGGGTCTCGCCAGCCCCCGGTCTGGTGCCGGTAACGATGCCGGGTGGATCGTTGCTTTCCTGTTCGGTGACGTTGGAGCTGACCGTGAATCCTGCTGCCACGAGTGTGCTTGTTGCTTCGGTCTGACTCATGCCGGCAACGTTGGGAACTTCCATCTGACCGGTGGAGACAGTCACGGCGATCGCCGTGCCCGGCGCCACGTTGTCTCCTGCCGCAGGAGAGGAGGAGATGATCTGATCCTTGGGTACCGTCGGATTGTTTTCGCTGGTGCTGGCACCAATTCTCAGGCCCCTCTGAGAGAGAAGGTCCGAGGCCTCTCCGATCGTCATACCGCTGATATCGGGAACCTGCACCTCCCCGGCTCCCTTGGAGAAGGCGACCCGCACTATCTCGCCTCTGGCGATGGCCGAACCCGGGGCGGGGTCGGATTCGAGGAAGACCCCCTCGGGAACGGAGTCGCTCGTCTTTGCCACGACTTCACGCATGACGAGGCCTTCAGCCTCCAGAGCCTGCTGGACCTGGTCCCTGGTCAAACCCTCGAGGTCGGGCACCGTTGTGTTGACGACCGTGGCGCTGGGCGTTGGATTGGGAGTGTTGTTGCCACCGCCGGACATGACGGCGTACACGATGCCCGCTCCAGCGAGCAATAGGAAGATCACTCCGAGCCAGATCATCACCTTGTTGCGGCGCTTGGTCTTGTCGTCAACCGCGGGCTGTATTCCGGTCTGGGTTCCCGTGGGATAGCCGTTTTGACCGTTGCCGTTGGTCTGGTCCGTCGCTTCTTGAATGGAGGTTGCCACCTGGGTCGGGGCATAGGCTGCGGCGGCAACGGGCTTGAGGTTCCACGAGGTGACCGAGGGAGCGTCCACTCCCTCGCCACGGGCGGCGGAGAGCAGGTCTTCGCGGAACTCTGCCGCACTTTGGTAGCGCTCGTCACGGCGCTTGGCCAACGACTTCATGACGACGCGGTCGATGGAATCCGGGATGTCCGGTGCGATCAGCGAGGCGGGACGTGGAGTCTCCGACACGTGCTGGTAAGCGACGGATACCGCGGACTCGCCGGTGAACGGTGGCTGGCCGGTCAGTAGTTCGTAGAGCAGGCATCCGGTGGAGTACAGATCGGAGCGGGCGTCCACGACCTCGCCGCGGGCCTGCTCGGGAGAAAGATACTGTGCTGTGCCCACCACCGAATTGGTCTGGGTCATTGTCGCCGCTGAATCGGCGATTGCACGGGCAATGCCGAAGTCCATGACCTTGACCTTGCCGTCCGGGGTCAGCATCACGTTGCCGGGCTTGATGTCGCGGTGAATGATGCCCTCGTGGTGGGAATACTGCAGCGCGGAGAGCACACCGACTGTGATCTGGACGGCCTCGCCGATGGGAACCGGGTTGCCGTCGGCCAACAGGGCTGCCACAGTGCGGCCCTTCACGTACTCCATCACGATGTAGGGAAGGGAGATTTCCTTGCCGACCGCCGTGATGATTTGTTCCTCGCCGGTGTCGTACACCGAGACGATGGAGGGATGGTTCAGGGCGGCGGCCGATTGTGCTTCGCGCCGGAACCGGGCCAGGAACATGGGGTCTTGCGCCAAATCAGTGCGCAGAATCTTGATCGCCACGGTGCGGGAGAGCCGGGTGTCATAGCCCAGGTGTACCTGCGCCATTCCGCCGCGACCGATGAGGTCACCTACCTCGTAGCGTTGACCTAGAACGCGGGGAGTATCACTCACGTCTCGTCACCTTTCTTACTGCCTAGGAACATTGTGCCGTATCTTCTCCGCAGAGTTGCTACAGACCAAGTTTGGCGCGAATAATCTCGCGGGCCACGGGAGCTGCTGAGGAACCGCCGTCGCCCGGATCGTTTTCAAGAATTACGACGACGGCGATCTGTGGATCGTCCGCCGGTGCAAATGCCGCAAACCAGGCGTGACTGTCCGAACCCGCGAGCTGGGCGGTTCCCGTCTTGCCTGCCACCTGTACGCCGTCAATGGCGGCGCGCCAACCGGTACCGGACGTGACGTCGTCAACCATCATCTGTTGCATGTAGGTTGCCGTCTGCTCGCTCATCGGGCGGGAGTACTCACTCGGTTCGGTGGTGGAGACCGGCTCCAGATCGGCTGTCAGCGTCTGCTTGACGATGTAGGGGTCCATGAGGACGCCGTCGTTCGCGATGGCTGAAGTAATCATGGCCATCTGCATGGGGGTCACCATGATGTCCTGCTGACCGAAGGAATCCATGGCCAGGGCCGCCTGGCTTTCCGGTTCGGGGAAGCGAGACGGTGCCACCGTCAGCGGGGTGTAGAAGGTTTCTCCGAAGCCGAAGGCCTCCGCCTGTTCGATCATCTTGTCCGCGCCCACCTGGACACCTCCGATGGCGTAGGCGGTGTTGCAGGACTGGATGAAGGTCTGGCGCAGGCTCGTCTGACCCGAGCCGTCGCCGCAGGCCGCCTGACCGGGATTCCAAATCTCGTGCGTGGTGCCCGGCGGGCTCCAGCTGGTGGGGGCATCCACCAGCGTGTCAGGGGTCAAACCGGGGGTGTTCTCCAGCATCGCCACCGCCGTGAGCATTTTGAAGATTGAACCGGGCGGGTACTGATCGCCACCGGACGTCCGGTCCACCAGAGGCTTCTCGGGATCCTCGTTGAGCTGCGCCCACGCGGCCTGAGCCGCCTCGCTGTCCTGGGTCGCGATTGAGTTGGCGTCGTAGGTGGGTAGCGAGACCTGCGCCAGAATGGCGCCGGTCTTGGGATCCATGGCAACGACTGCACCACGGCGTCCGGCCATGGCGTCGATGGCTGCCTGTTGAACGTTGTTCTCCAGAGTCAGCTCCACACCCCCGCCCTGGGGCTGGCGGCCGGTGATCAGATCCTGGAGTCGCTGGCCGGCCAGGGAGGAGTCGGATCCGCCCAGCACGGAATTCTCGGCCTTCTCGATACCCGTCATCGAGTTGAAGACCGTGGAGAAGTAACCGGTGACGTGCGAATAGGCGCCATCGTCGCGATATTCGCGTTGGAACTGGTACGGGCCGTCGTTGGGGGTCGAGACGGCGATGGACTCCCCGCTGACGATGATGGGGCCGCGGTCGGTACCAAACTCCCGGTACAGGGTGCGCACATTGCGTGAGTCCGCATTGAGGGAGGATGCCTGAACGAATTGGATCGATGTGGCCGCCAACATGAGCGCCACGAACATGATCGTGGCGAGCGTGGCCAGCTGCCGGATGGGGCGATTCACTTGATTCTCACCACCTGAGTGAGTTGTGAGTCTTCTTCATTGGATGTGTGTGGTTCGGGGGTGTCATCCATCTCAGGGATGGAGGCGAGGATGTCGCGCGGTGGCAGAGGATCGATGAACGCAGGACGACGCGAGGCATCCGACATTCGCAGGAGGAGTCCGATGATGATCCAGTTGGTCAGCAGCGCCGAGCCGCCGTGGGCAAGGAAGGGCATGGCGAGTCCGGTCAGCGGAATCACTCGGGTGACGCCACCCACCACCACGAAGCATTGCAGGGCGATGGTGAAGGACAGCCCGGTGGCCAACAGCTTGCCGAAGCCGTCGCGCAGATGGATGGCGGTGCGCATACCGCGCATGACGATCACGACGTAGATGCTCAGCAGCGCCAACAGGCCGGTCAGACCGATCTCCTCACCGAAGGAGGCAATGATGAAATCGGAATTGGCGGCGAATGCCTTGGTGGGATGTCCTTCGCCCAAGCCGGTACCCATGAGTCCGCCGGAGGCCATGCCGAACAAACCCTGAACCAGCTGGTAAGAGCCGTATTGGGCGTCGTAGACCTCGGGGTCGAGGGCGTGCAGCCACACGGTGAAACGGGCTTGAATGTGGGGAACCATCTTGACGATGCCGAAGATGCCAATTGTGGTGAGGATACCGGCGATGACGATCCATGAGATCCGCTCCGTGGCCACGTACAGCAAGGCCACGAAAAGTCCGAAGAACAGTAGTGCGGTGCCGAAATCCTTCTCCATCGCCAGAACGCCCATGCTGATGACCCAGGCCAGCAGGATGGGGAGGAAATGGCGCGCCTTCGGGAAACGAATCCCCAGAATCTTGGGGCCGGCCAGGGAAAGGTTGTCCCGCTCCTGGGCCAGATACGCGGCGAAGAAGACCGCGAAGAAGACCTTGGCCAGCTCGGCCGGCTGGAAGGAGAAACCGGCGATGTTGATCCAGATGCGTGCACCATAGATCGCCCGGCCCAGGCCCGGGACCATCGGCAGCAGCAGGAGCCCGATGCCCGCGATCAGTGACAGCCACATGTAGCCGCGTAGGATCCGATGATTCTTGATGAGGGCCACCGTGGCCACCATGAAGACGAGGCTGACGCCCGTGAGCATCAGCTGACTCTTGACGGCGCTCGTGTCATCCGCCAGATCAATGCGATAGATCATTGCCAGTCCCAGCCCGTTCAGAGCGAGGGCTGCGGGGAACAGAACCGGGTCCGCGTAGGGGGCAAGCCATCTGATGGTCAAATGGGCAGCACCCACGATGAGGATCGATGCCGCAACGATCATGGGGAACCTGCCCGGCAGGCCCTCGCCACCGGTTCCGATGTGGACGAGGAAGTAGGCCAGAAGGCCCGCTCCCAAAGCCAAGAGCAGGAGAAAGAACTCTGGCCAGCGACCCTTGCGGGCCACCTTCTGAGTCACGACGCTCATTGTCTGCCTCTCCTCATCGCGCATCCTCTGACGGGCTCGGCGTGGGTGAAGGCGTGGTGGTTGTGCCAGGGGAAGGCGTGGCGGTGCCGTTCGGTGAAGGTGTGGGCGAGGGAGTTGGCCGGGTGGCCAGCTCGGTGACCCTCAGGTTCTCCACGTAGCTGCGTGCCTCCTCAAGGGACGGTCGCGTAATCGGAGTCTCGAGGCGCTCCTGGGTGACCGGGCGCAACTCGTCCACCGCGATCGGCGACTTCTCCTCCAGATGCGACAGGGAAAGGGGGCCGATGCTCTGCGGTATGCCCCGATAGATCGCCACGTAACCGTCGTCGGAGGTGAAAACGTAGTACTGCGACTGGGTCCAGCGGTAGCCCGCGAAGAGGCCTCCCGCCAGCAGTAGCAGAACGGTGAAAAGCACGGCGAGGCGCGCGAGGACCCGCGATCGGGGAGCCTCCGCATCGTCGTCGTCAACCTCCGAATCGGAATCGGATGCCCGGGCAGGAGACTTCAGGGCCGCCGCCTTGCCCGCGGCCGATTTGCCGCCGCGCGAGGGCTGGTGATTGTTGACGGCCGCGGAACCGACCACGATCGGCTGCTGGCTTTGTGGACGGTCACCGGCTACGGCGTCGTCGACGACGTCGGCGAGGACAACGGTTACGTTATCCGGTGCGCCCGCGGCCAGCGCGAGCTCGATGAGGTATTCGCCGCATTCGTGGAGGTCTTTGTAGGTGTTGAGGGCGTGCTCGATCGTGTCATGGGCGACGACGCCGAACAGGCCGTCCGAACTCAGCAGCCACCGGTCTCCGGGAACCGCCTCGCGGATGGACTCGTCCAATTCCACCTCGCCGGCCATGTCGCCCAGGGCGCGCATGATGACGTTGCGCTTGGGGTGGTTCTCCGCCTCCTCGGGGGTGAGCTGACCGTGGTCCACGAGGAACTGCACGAGCGTGTGATCGTGGGTGACCTGCATCAGCTTGGAGTCCCGCAGCAGGTAGGCGCGGGAATCCCCGATGTGTACCATTGCCAGCTTGTTCCCCGACCGCAGGATGGCGATGCAGGTGGTGCCCAGACCGCGCAGCTCGGGGTCCTTCTCAGAGCGGGCCTCGAGATCCTCGTGGGCCTCCTCGATCGTCCGGCGCAGGACGGGTAGGAGATCGTCCGCGCCGTAGACGTCGTCATCTATCGAGGCCAGATGCCCCACCGTGACGCTAGAGGCGATGTCGCCCGCGGCCGCTCCACCCATTCCGTCAGCTAGGACGAGAAGGTTGGGCGAGGCGTAGCCGCTGTCCTGATTCGTAGACCTGATGAGTCCCACATCCGAAAATGCGGCAAATCGCAGCTGAGTGCTCATGGACGCAGCTCCATAGTGGTTTTCCCAATCACGATGGGTGTACCGGGTTGTAGCAGGGTGGGTGTGGAGATCCGTCGGCCGGAGACGTAGGTGCCGTTGGTGGAATCGAGGTCCTCGATCCACCATTGATTCTCGCTCGGGAAGAGCCTGGCATGGCGTGAGGAGCTGTAGGTGTCGTCCAGAACCAGGGCGCTGTCCGGTGAACGGCCGATCACGAGCGGGGACTGGCTGAGAGGAATGGTGGTTCCCGTCAGTGGGCCCGCCGTCACCGCGAGAATCGGTGCGCGGGGCGGCGGAGCGGGTTGGTTCGAAGGGCCGGCTGTGCCCGAGGCCGGGGCTCCGGCGGCGACCTTGGCCTTCTTCTTGGCTTTGAGCTGGCGGTTGGCGGCGCGGCGGTCGCGCACTTGCGTTCCGTAGACGTCCTTGCGCACGGTCAGGACAAGAGAAATAACGAATACCCAAAGCAGCGCGAGGAACCCCAGACGCAGCAGGGTCAGTACAAGTGTTGTCA